>WBZO01000476.1_pt1 | contig 85072 bp, 68 predicted proteins | sample 5204261 | NCBI WGS metagenome assembly WBZO01 (sample SAMN12412400, study PRJNA552823) | activated sludge metagenome | isolation source: activated sludge from anammox sidestream of wastewater treatment plant... | place: USA: North Carolina | collected 2017-09 | reverse complement strand
GTGTCGGCGGCCCGAACCTGACCTCGTCCTTCCACGTGATCGGCGAGATCTTCGACCGCGTCGCCACCTGGGGCTCCTTCTCCTCGTTCGCGGAGGGCGTCCAGACCGTCACCGTCGCGCCCGGTGGCGCCACCATGGTCGAGCTCGCCCTGCAGGTGCCCGCCACCTACCTGCTCGTCGACCACGCCCTCAGCCGCCTCACCAAGGGCGCCGCGGGACACCTCATCGTGGAGGGGCCGGAAGACCCGGACATCTTCGCCGCGATCTAGGTCCGGAAGCAGGGACGATGCATCACCGACCGACCATGAGGGCTGCCTGGTCCGCAATCGTCCTCTTTCTCGCCGTCCTGACCGCGGGATGCGGTTCGGACGAGCCCGCGGCCGCTGTCGAGGAGGCAACGCCCGCGCCGTTCAACGGCACGCTGATCGAGCCGGCCGCGGAGATGCCCAGGTTCGAACTCATCGGAACCGATGGGCAGCCCCTCGGGAGCGACGATCTGCGCGGGCGCTTCGTGGCCGTCTACTTTGGCTACACGCACTGCCCGGACATCTGCCCGCTGACCCTGGGCGTGCTGAAGGGGGCCGTCGAGCTCCTGACGCCCGAGGAGCAGGCGCAGTTCGCCGTCCTGATGATCGCGGTCGACCCGGAGCGCGACACGCCCGAGGTCCTCGGCCGCTACATGGACCTCTTCCACCCGGAGTTCGAGGCCGCGACCGGCGAGCCCGAGCGCGTCCAGGCCGTGCTCGATTCCTGGGGCGTGCATGTGACCCGGCAGCCGATCGAGGGCGGTGGCTACACCGTCTCGCACCCGGCCTCGGTCTACCGCCTCGACCCGGAGGGACGCTGGGTGCTGGCCTTCGACCACACCCACTCACCGGACGCCATCGCCGCGGACCTCCACCGGCTCATCGCGGGTGCATCCACCGCCGCGGGGCCGCCGACCGCCACCTCCGCCGACCGCACGCCAGCGAGCAGTTCAGCCGCGGGCGGTCGAGCAGAGCGCTGGTTCTTCGCGCTGGGGGACGGCTCGGTCATCATGCGCGAGGCCGACGGGATCGAGCGGCAGGTGCTGCGTCCCTGGAGCGAGCAGCCCAGCGACGACGAGCTCGCCCGGCGCCAGTACCCCGGCGCGCGTGAGATCGCGTACGACGCCGAGACCGCGACCCTGTGGTTCGCCGACACGCACGAGGCGATCCACTCGGTCAACGTCGACACCGGCGAGCGAGGCCTCTCCATCGATGGATTCGCCGACGCCGCCCTCCCGGGGTGCGGCGTAGCGGACCTGTCGAGAGAGTTCGCGCTCCTGCCCGGTGGACGGCTCATCGTGCCGACGCTTCTCGGCACGACGGTCATCTACAGCACCGAGGACGGATCGATGGTCGGCGCACTCTCGCCGGGCGCGTTCGGATCGCCACTGCTCGCCCAGTTCCGCCCCTTCATCGCCGCCGGATCCCACGCCTGGTTTGCCGATGCAGCAGGTGTCCTGCACGCGTTCGACCCGCAGCAGTGGACGCTCCTCGAGGCGTCGGTTGCGCTCCCGGATGCCCCCGGTTCGGCCCTGGTCGAGATCGCCCTGTCGCCGGACGGCATGACGATCTACTACCTCGCGGAGAGCGGCGAGCTGCGGGCCTGGGACGCGGTGAGTGGAGCGACGACCGAGCTGCCGCCGGCCGTCCCGGCGGACACCCGCGCCATCGCCGTCGGGTAGTTGCGCCGACGGGCCGCGTCCCCCGTCGGTCGCATCGGTGAGCCACGTCGCCGCCTGCTCAGGGTCGGTCGGTCGCCGACGATCCGCGCCAGAGCTTGTGTAGCTCGGCGACAGCGACGAGGGCGCATGCGGCGCCGAACACGGCGGCCCACGTCGGCAGGTCCAGCGCGACGATGCGAAAGAGTGCCTGGGTCGGTCCCCAGTGCATCACGATCATCTGCAGCACAAGGCCACCGCCCGCGGCAGCCAGCAGGAGGGGGTTCCGGAGCGGGTTGACCCGCCAGATCGGCTCCGCCTCGGACCGCGCGCTGCCGATGAACAGCGCCTGCATCACCACGAGAGAGGCCATGGCGACTGACCGAGCGCGCTCGATCGAGGCCCCGCGCTCGAGCTCGACGAAGAAGAAGGTCAGCACGGCGACGGTCATGAAGAGGGCGACGACAGCCGCACGTTCCCACTGACGCTTGGACATGATGGGTGCACGGGGCGGATGCGGAGGGCGTCGTGTGATGTCGCGCTCAGCGGGCTCGAATGCCAGCGAGACGTCCGTGACGCCCTCGGTGACCACGTTGATCCAGAGGAGCTGGACGGGCAGAAACACGATGCGCGTACCGAGGAACAGCGTGACCAAGACGACGGCCACCTCGGCGATCGCGGTGGCAAGAAGATAGAGCGTCGCCTTCCGCAGGTTGCCGAAGGCGATGCGGCCCTCGCGCACGGCCGCGAAGATCGAGGCGAAGTTGCCATCCGTGATGATGATGTCGGACGCCTCACGCGCCACGTCGGTCCCGCTCGCCCCCATCGCGACGCCGATATCGGCAGCGGACAGGGCAGGAGCATCATTGGCGCCGTCCCCGGTGACGGCGACGAAATGCCCGTCACGCTGCAGAGCCCGGACGATCCGCAGCTTGTGCTCGGGCGCGACGCGCGCGCACACGGAGGTCGAGCGCAGGCGACGCTCCAGCTGTTCGTCGGTCAGATGCTCGATCTCCGCCCCGGTGAGCGGCGGGCGATCCGTGCCGGCGATGCCGACTTGCTCCGCGATCGCCACCGCTGTCGCGGCATGGTCCCCGGTGATCATGATCACGCGGATGCCGGCGCGCTGGCAGTCTTCGACAGCCGTGATCACCGCTGCCCTCGGCGGGTCGATCATCGCGAGGAGGCCGAGGAACTCGAGATCGGATGGGATCGCCGTGGCCGGGTCGCGCGGCGGCTCCGGCCAGACTGCCGTGGCAACGGCCAGTACGCGACGCCCGTCCGCTGCGAACGCCTCGGCACGGTCGAGGATCCGACCGGCGTCCAGGGGCCGATCGCACCGGCGACGCGAGCACATTCGCACGACGCGCTCCGGAGCACCCTTCACGAACACGCGCGTCTGGTCGTCCTCGCGGTGGTACGTCACTGCGAACGCAACGTCCGGATCGAACGGACGCTCGGCCACGCGGGGCCAGCGCTCCTCGAGGCCCGCACGTTCGAGTCCGGCCTTCGCGGCAGCTACGAGGAGGGCGACCTCGGTCGGATCGCCGGACGCCTCGAACCCTGCCCCGACCTGGGCGACGTTCGCCTCGTTGCAGAGGGTTGCGGCCGAGAGCGCCATCTTCAGCGTCTCGTGCTCGGCCAGATCGACCGGCCCTCGGCCATCCCGGAGCTCGCCCGTCTCGTAGCCAACGCCTCGCGCCTCGTATGTCCCGTCTCCCGCGAGGACGTCCACCACCGTCATGCGGTTCTCGGTGAGCGTTCCGGTCTTGTCCGTGCCGATCACGGTGCATGAGCCGAGCGTTTCAGCCGCGGGCAGCCGCCGGACCACGGCTCCTTGCTTCGCCATGCGGCGCACACCCACAGCAAGGGTCACCGTGAGCACGATCGGCAGGCCCTCAGGCACTGCCGAGACAGCGAGCGCGGACATCGTGAGCAGCAGGTCCTCGATTGCCCCACCGTGCAACAGCCCCGCGAGCACCCCAAGGGAGCCCAGCAGGCCCACGCTCACCGCGATCTGTCGGGCGAGTCCTGCGACGCGCTGCTGCAGCGGCGTCTGCAGCGTGATGCCGCCTCCAAGCGCGCTCGCAATCTCGCCGAGCTCCGTGCCGTGCCCGGTCGCCGTCACGACGCCCTGACCGCGGCCGCGCGTGATGGTCGTGCCGGCGAACAACATCGACGTCTGGTCCGCCACGGGGGCGTCCGGCGAGACCGCCGCCGTGGTCTTCCCAACCGGAACGGACTCACCGGTGAGTAGCGACTCGTCGACCTCGAGGGCTGCCGCCTGGACGACCCGGAGGTCCGCGGGTACGCGCGCGCCGGCCTCGACGAGCACGAGGTCGCCGGGAACCAGTTCCCGCGCCTCCACCGCCTCCGGCCGGCCGTCTCTCACCACGACCGCCCGAAGCGGACTCAGGCGCTGGAGTGCCGCCATCGCCCGCTCTGCCCGGTACTCCTGGAAACAGCCGATGAGGGCGTTGAGCGTGAGGACGAGGGCGATCGCCAGTGAGTCCAGGTACTGGCGCAGTACGAGCGCCAGCATCAGAGCCGCGAACAGGATGTAGATGAGCGGACTGCGAAACTGCCGCAGAAGGACGTCGAACGCTGAGACGCCGCCGGCGACGTGAACCTCGTTCCACCCGTATCGGCCGCGCCGTCGCTCACTCTCCGCTCGCGAGAGTCCGTCCGCGGGGGTCTCGAGTCGTTCGAGCACATCCACGGCCGCGAGCGCCCACGGCGCCTCGGGCGCAACCGGCCCCGGTTCGGGCGTCCGCGCGTCCACGGGCATCAGCGGTTCACCTCCTCGCTCGGCCTGTATGCATCCACCACGATCGATCGTGCGACCGCGAGCGAGACGACCTGAGTTGGACGCTAGGCAGGCGCGCGGAGCGCTGGCACAGGCCAACGTCCCCACGTCGTGGTGACCAGTGGCGGCCGGTCCGAGCGTTGCGTCTGAGGTAGGAGCGTGCCGCGGGTGCGCGGCCGCGTCGCCCGACGAATGGGGGGTACGCTGAGTGCGAGGCGGGGGCGAAGAGAGGCGCCACGGTGCATGCACCCGTTCGCCCGCTGACTCCCGAGCACTACGACGCCGTCATCTTCGACATGGATGGCGTCATCACTGATACCGCGAGCATCCATGCACGTGCATGGATGCGCCTGTTCGATGACTTCCTGCGCGCCCGCTCGCAGCGCACGGGCGATCCCTTCGTTCCATTCGACCTCGATGTGGACTACCGCGCTCACGTCGACGGGAAGGCCCGGCTCGACGGCGTGCGGTCGTTTCTCGCCGCACGGGGGATCGACGTCAGCGACGCTGGCACGGTCGCGTCCCTCGGCGCACGCAAGGACGGCTACTTTCTCGACGCACTCGCCCGGGAGGGTGCGCGTCCATACGTCCGCACCATCCAGTACGTCCGCGAGCTCCGACGACGCGGGCTGCCCGTGGCCATCATCTCCGCCAGCCGCAACTGCGCGCGCGTCCTGGAGGCTGCGGGCGTCGACGATCTGTTCGACGCACGCGTGGATGGAGCCGTATCCGAGCAGCGCTCCCTGCCCGGGAAGCCCGACCCGGCGATCTTCATCGAGGCGGCCCGGCGCCTGGGCGCGTCCCCGGACCGCACGGTGATCTTCGAGGACGCCCTGGCGGGCGTGGAGGCAGGCCGTCGCGGTGGCTTCGGGCTCGTCGTGGGCGTCGACCGGACGGGGCACCCGGGAGACCTGCTGCGTGCGGGTGCCGACCTGGTCGTGCGCGACCCCGCGGACCTCGAGGTCCAGCAGGTGCCGCGACCGATCGTCGCGTTGCCTCACGCCCTGGAGCACACCGATGAACTCCTCGGGTGGTTCGGACGCAGACAGCCCCTCTTCTTCGTGGACTTCGACGGCACACTGTCACCGATCGTGCCACATCCCGATCAGGCGCGGATCGCTGACGACGCGCGCAAGGCGGTCAGGTCCCTCGCGAGGCGGTACCCCGTGGCAATCATGAGTGGCCGGGACCTCCCGGACCTGGAGGAACGCGTTGGGCTCACCGGCGTGATCTACGCCGGCAGCCACGGGTTCGACATCGCCGGGCCTGACGGCCTTCGTTACGAGTTCGAGGACGCAGCGCCATACCTCGCCGATCTCGATGCGATCGAGGCGGCGCTGCGCGCCAGGACGACCGGGATTGCCGGTGCGGTGGTGGATCGGAAGCGCTACGCGGTCGCGCTCCATGATCGGATGGTCGGGGTAGACGAGCTCCCGGTCATGGAGGCGATAGCTACGGACGAGGCGAAGCGCCGCCCGCGGCTGGCCCTGAGTCGCGGGAAGCGCGTGCATGAGTTTCGGCCGGCACTTCCGTGGGACAAGGGTCGCGCGCTTCTCTGGCTCGTCGACGCCCTCGGGCTGCGACGGGAGGCTGTGACGGCGATGTACGTCGGCGACGACACGACCGACGAGGACGCGTTCCGCGCGCTGCGGGAGGCCGGGATTGGCGTCGGCGTGGTGGTCGGTGATAGCGACCGTGAGAGCTGGGCGGAGTACCGGGTCAGCCGGCCGGAGGAGGCGTGGAGGCTCCTCGCCGGACTCCCCGGCTGGCTGGCGGAGCGGCAACCGGGGCCGGAGCTGGAGTGAGCGGCTGGACGGTCGAGTACGACCGCTTCGATCCGGCCGGCGAGGGGCTCCGTGAGACCCTCTGCACCGTGGGAAACGGCTACTTCGCCACGCGCGGAGCAGCGCCCGAGGCAGTCGCCGACGAGGTGCACTACCCGGCGACCTACCTCGCAGGCTGCTTCAACCGGCTTGAGTCGGAAATCGCGGGCGCCCGACTGGAGCACGAGAGCAACCCAAACCTCCCGAACTGGCTGCCACTGACCTTCCGGATTGCCGACGGAGCCTGGTTCCGGCTGGAGGACGTCGAGATCCTCGACTACCGCCAGGCGCTCGACCTTCGTCTCGGTGTGCTCACGCGGACCGTCCGGTTCCGGGCGGACGGTCGCGAGACGTTGCTCACGCAGCGGCGCTTCGCGCACATGGCGGAGCCGCACCTCGCCTGCCTCGAGAGTACGCTCCTGCCGATCGGCTGGTCCGGCACCGTTGTCATCCGCTCGGCGCTGGACGCGCGCGTGCGAAACGCCGGCGTCGCGCGGTATCGCGACCTGGCAAGCGACCACCTCGAGCCCCTCGGAGGCGAAGCGGTCGACGGCGAGACGATCGCGCTCCGGGTCCGCACCACGCAGTCCCGCATCGAGATCGTCGAGGCGGCCCGTACGCGCGTACTCGCCAACGACGAGCCGAGGCCCGTTGCCCGCGAACTCACCTCCGACGTCGATTATGTCGCGCATGACCTCGTCATCAAGGCCGAGGACGGCCGGCCGATCACGGTGGAGAAGGTCGTCGCGATCTTCTCTTCGCGCGACCGCGCCGTGTCCGAGCCCGGCGTCGCCGCGCGCGAAGCGCTACGCAACGCACCGTCGCTGGAGGCGTTGCTCTCCACACACATCCTCGCCTGGGAGCATCTTTGGCGGCGGTTCAGCATCGACATGGAGGACGTGACCGAGCACATCGACGAGGTGCTCGCCCTCAACGTGCACATCTTCCACCTCCTGCAGTCGGTGTCCTCACACACGATCGACCTCGACGCGGGCGTGCCGGCGCGTGGGCTGCATGGGGAGGCGTACCGGGGGCACATCTTCTGGGACGAGCTCTTCGTGCTCCCCCTCCTCAACTACCGCGTCCCGGAGCTCACGCGGGCGCTGCTGCTGTACCGGTATCGGCGACTTCCGGTTGCGCGTCGACGCGCGCGCGAGGCAGGCTCCGAGGGAGCGCTGTTCCCCTGGCAGAGCGGCAGCGACGGTCGCGAGGAGAGCCAGACGCTCCACCTCAATCCACGCTCACGGCGCTGGTTCCCGGACCGGTCATACCTGCAGCGACACATCAACATCGCCGTCGCGCAAAACGTGCTCGACTACTTCGAGGTCACGGGCGACGCCGAGTTCATGCGGACCTACGGCCTGGAACTGCTTATCGAGACGAACCGGTTCTGGTCGAGCATCGCGACGTACAACCGGGCGCTGGACCGGTTCGACATCCGCAAGGTGATGGGCCCGGACGAATACCACGACGCCTACCCGGACGCCTCGGAGCCCGGGATCGACAACAACGCCTATACGAACGTGATGGTGGCGTACCTGCTGGAGCGCACGCTCACCATCCTCGGCGACCTGCCCGACCGCCAGGCACTCATGCTTCGCGAGCGACTGGGACTCGCCCCAGGAGAGCTCGAGCGATGGCGCCACCTGAGTCGCCGGTTGCGGGTCGTCTTCCACGACGGACCGGAGGGGCCGGTCATCAGCCAGTTCGAAGGATACGAGCGGCTCGAGGAGCTCGACTGGTCCGCATACCGGGAACGCTACGGCGACATCCAGCGGATGGACCGCATCCTCGAGGCGGAGGGGGACTCCTCCAACCGCTACAAGGTTTCGAAGCAGGCCGACGTGCTCATGCTCTTCTACCTCCTGTCGGCGGAGGAACTCGAGCACGTGTTCAGGCAGCTCGGGTATGACTGGGACTACCACCTGATCCCACGCAACATCCGCTACTACGTGCCGCGCACCTCGAACGGTTCGACGCTGAGCCGGGTGGTGCATGCCTGGGTGCTGGCTCGGTCGCAGCGCCCGCAGTCCTGGCAGTTCTTCGAGTCGGCACTTCGCAGTGACCTGGCCGACATCCAGGGAGGCACGACACGCGAGGGAATCCACCTGGGCGCCATGGCCGGGACGATCGACATCGTCCAGCGCTGCTGGACGGGCCTCGAGCCCCGCGGGGACGCGTTGCGGTTCAACCCCGTACTTCCGGATGAGCTGCGGCGCATCCAGTTCGAGCTGCGCTACCGCCTGCACGACCTCAGCGTCGACGTCACGCCGGCCACCGTCCGCGTGCGGGCCGATGCCGGCACCGTTCCGCCGATCCGCGTGGCCGTGGGGGAGGAGACGCAGCTCCTCGAGGCCGGCGGCACGGTCGAGTTCACGCTCAACCGTTGAGCCTCGGAGGATGATTGTGTCCGTTGGTGGCTTCCGGCCGGTCCGCCGCCAGGGCTGCCATCACCTACCCGATGCCGATGCCTCGCCGGATGCGACGAAAGTCGCAGTCCGGGCCGACCGCCGGGCCACATACTCGACATGGGAGCCCCTGACCTCACGGCCGTCCGAACAACGTTGGCCGCGGACGGGGCGCCGAAATGGAGCTCAGACGTGACGACACAGACGACGGTCAGCGACTCGTTGCTGCTCCGAGATGCCCCCGACGCCGTGATATTCGCGGACCGCGACGGGACCGTGGTGCAGTGGAACCCCGCCGCCGAACGCATCTTCGGCTTCTCGCGTGATCGGGCAATCGGCTCGAACCTGGACATCATCATTCCGGAGAAGTTGCGGGAAGCACACTGGGCGGGGTTCGAGCGGGCCCTGTCGACTGGAGTCACCAAGTACACCGGGCAGGCGCTCCCGACGAGGGCCCTGCACGCCGACGGTCACGAGTTCTACGTGGAGCTGAGTTTCAGCCTCGTCCGCACCGAGGACGGCGCGGTCGCCGGCGCCCTGGCGCATGCACGAGACATCACCGAGCGCTTCAACCGCGACCGGGAGACCCGTCATCGATTGCGCGATCTCGAACGCGAACTGGAGGCCTGTCGCGAGCAGGCCGGTAATTCGGATGGGGCCAGTGGCGAACCGAGATGAGTGCGCGCGTATGGCTTCGCCGAGCCTACGATCCGCCCACTCGAAATGACGGGTATCGCGTGCTCGTAGATCGTCTCTGGCCGCGAGGTGTCTCGCGTGAGCGGTTGCGGGTCGACGAGTGGCGCGAGGATGTCGCACCCAGCACGGAGTTGCGCCGGTGGTACGGCCACCATGTGGAGCGGTGGCCTGAGTTCCGCCATCGGTACCGGTCTGAGCTGGACTCCGGCGCAGCGAGGACAGCCCTCGATCACCTGGTGCACCTGGCTGAGGAGCGTCGTGTCACCCTGGTGTTCGGGGCGCGCGACACGCTCCACAGTCACGCCCTCGTGCTTCGCGACGCCATGGACGAGCGCCTCGGAGCTTCCGGATCGAGGCCAGCCCCGTGAACCTGGACATCATCACCGAACGCGAGCGGTCTGAGCTACTGCGCCTGATCCGACGGGCATACGACGGCGCACCGACCAACCGCATCGAGGCAGTAGCGAGCGAGTTGGAGCAGATCTACGTGGAGGCCCGCGTCGCGGGGCTCTGCGAGGACGGCGCCCTGGAAGTCGTCAGGGACGAGATCAGGCAACGGCAGGCGACAGTTCCTGCCAGCGGATCGGTCTCCCTGGGCTGACCGGCGATGAGTGCTCGTCCGTCGACCGATCTCGGACTCGTTCGTCCCGACACCGCGATTGCGACCGCGACAGCACTCACCGCCGACAAAAGTCACAGTCTGAAGACGAGACAGGCGACACGCTTCGAACCGGATGCGACGCCGCGGCGGAGAGAGGCTCGATGGTCAGCCATCGTCGAGCGTGAGACCGCCGGGAACTGGCGCCGGCTCGAAGACACCACCCCGGCACGGGAAGGAATCCGATCATGAGTGAAGCAACCGAAGTCGATGTGCGGGCGGTCCCGCCCCGCAACCGGCACCCGCTGATCTTCGATACGTTCGACGCTCTCCCCCAGGGGGGCACGCTGCGACTGGTCAACGACCACGACCCGCGGCCGCTGTTCTACCAGTTCCAGGCTGAGCGTGCGGGGCAGTTCCGCTGGGAGCCCGCCGAGGAAGGCCCGGAGCGCTGGGTGATCCTCATCCACCGCGAGGGCTAACGAGACGACACGCGGGGAGCCGCGCGGGCGGGCTATCGAAGCTGCGACAGGCGCTCGGGTGAGAGCAACCTGATCTCGCCTCGCTCGATCGTGATGGCCCCCAGCGCCTCCATCGAACGGAGCGCGCGCGCCACGACCTCGCGGCTCGTGCCCGCCATCTCCGCGATCTCGCGCTGCGTCATGCGGTCCCGGAGTTCGGCACCGGCCCCGACGCCCGGATGCGGAGCGACCGACTGGAGGAGGATCCGAGCCACCCGCTCGGAGACATGGCGGAACGACAGGTCCTCTACCAGCCCGACGAGGTGCCGCATCCGCCCGGCGAATGACCGCAGGAGGGCCAACGCGAGCTCGGGTGACTCGGCGAGGGCGTCGGCCAGCGCATCGGCGGAGATGACGACGACGAGGCTGGGCTCGACGGCAACCACGGTCGCCGGGGAGGTGCCTCCGTCCAGGGCGGCGACTTCGTTGAGCGAGCCTCCCGCTCCGGTGTGGCGCAGCACCTGCTCCCGCCCGTCCTCCGAGATGGACGACACTTTGAGGAGACCCGACTCCACGACGATCAGCCCCGGGGAGTCGCCGCCCTGCACGAGGAGGACCGTGTCAGCGTCGCAGGCACGCCGGACACCTCGCTTCAGCAGCCGGGCGCGCACCGCCGCGGGCAGGCCGTCGAGGAACGAGCCAGCATCGCTGGGGACGTCACCGGGGGATGGCTTCTCCACGAAACGCACGCTATCGCCACCGGAGGGGGCCGTCGATGTCCAGCGCCACCCGCCCCGGTCCGCAGCTTCCCAGGAGGTCCGGCCATGAGTCTCCCAGAACCGTTCGCGCTCCTGATGCGAGATCACGTCGCTGCCGGGACGATCGTCGAGCGTGCCCGCGGCCAGGCGGAGGCCGCACTCGTCTACGAGGACGACCACACCCTGGTGCCGGCCGCGGTCGCCGAACTTCGTGAGCTTCAGCAGTTCCTTCGCGTCGACCTCGAGCGGCACATCCGCCGGGAGGAGGACGTCCTCTTCCCGGCGTTCCGCGAGCTGACGCGGGACGAGGAGCTGATCCGCGGGATGCTCACCCAGCACCGGCGCATCCAGGAGCGGCGCGAAATCCTCGGCCAGCTCATCGCTGCGCTCGACCATGACCATCACGAGCTCGACCAGGCACGTGAGCGACTCGCGGAGGGGCTCGCGTCGCCCGTCCTCACGCCCGCCGACCTGAACCGCCTGGTCGATGGCGTGCGCCAGATCGATTGGATCCTCCAGGGGCACTTCGGGGACGAGGAGGACGACCTGTTCGCTCCCGGCGCCGAACTCTTCGCAGCCGAGGAGCTCGACCGGATGGCTGCGGCGATCGAGCGAATTCCCTAGCGCTCCCCGAGGAGGGCGTCAGCCTGCGCCGGCGGGCGCTGCCGCGGCGGCGCGGCGCTCCACCAGCAGGCCCACCGCCATCGCCACGACGTAGGCGAGAAAGGCGAGGACGTGCGTATGCGCGGCCAGCTCACGCCAGGCCGGCTCGGATGCGAACGCCGCGGCCGCCCGCAGCGCGACCGATGCGTGCAGCGCGACCAGCGCCGCAGGGAAGAGCGGCGTGAACCGCACGCCTCGCCCGGTGAGGGCGGGAAAGATGATCGGGCCGTGGGCGAAGATCGACCCGATGACGAAGCCGATGAAGAACTCGTGCAGGGTGGCGTCGTACCACGGGCTCAGAAGCCCGCGCGCGGTCAGCACGACGCCGGCCGCGGTCAGCCAGGCATACGCCGCGAGGAGCGAGGCGCCCGCGTAGGTCGCTAGGCCCCCACGCCTGACCGTCGACCGGGCCGTGTCCGCCCACAGCAGCCACGCCCCCGCGACGGCGATCCCCAGTCCGACGACGTGGGTGCCCGCGCTCCAGTCGGCAATCCCAACGACGAGTCCCCCGACCATCACGAGGGACGCCCCGATCGCCGGTGCCGTCGATCGCCGGGCGAACCGGGTGAGTTCGAGACGCTCGCCGAGGATGGTGAACACGAGGAACACCATCCACCAGGAAACCGAGCGGATGGGAGACTCGGTAACGAACCAGGTGATCGTCCCGCCTGCCCACGCCAGTGCGCCGGCTCCAACCAGCGCGAGGGGCAGCTGCGGCTGCAGTCTCCAGAACGACCACATCAGCAGGGCGAGGCCCACGGCGGCGGCGATCTGCAAGAACTGACCGCCCTCCCCCCTGCCCAGGATCAGGAGGATCGACCCGGCCGCCGAGGCGAGCGGCACGAGGAAGGCGACCTGGCGATGGCTGGCGCGGGCCCGCTCCATGGCGACGAGCGTCCCGACGAAGCCCCCGACCATCACGGCGCCGTGCGGAACGCCACCGGCGCCAGCGGACACGAATCCCACACCCAGCCGATCGAGACCTGCTTCGACGGCGATCACCAGCGAGGCGAGCGCCCCGACGGCTGCGGGCGCCGCCAGCAGGCCGAAGCGCAGTCTCCCGTGTCGCAGATCGCGTCTCGCCATCTCGTCCGCGCCTCTATCCCCGCCGGGTGCGTCGAGCATGACGCCGGCAGGCCCACGTGTCGATGACAAAAGTCACAGCGGCATCACCATCACCGCTCCTAGCCCTGTTCGCTCCCCTCCGCGCCCCCCTGGTGACTCCCCTCGGAGCCGCGACACCACTGGGACCTCCCGCCCGCATTCAGAACGTTCACGCAGTATTTATTCCGCGCCGCCCCGACGGCCGGACGACCTCGATACGCTGGGCACGGACACCGCTGCGCTCGCAGTACCAGACCACTGTCTGCCTTCCATCTCACGGGCCGGCCCTGCGGCCGGATTTCGTGCACCCCTGGAGGTTTGCTTTATGTCAACGCAATCCCAAGTCACCCCCGAGGTAGCTGCGCACCAGTCCATCCCGATGATGGCCCAGGTGTACGTCCGGCTGCGTCACCGGCTCCGCGAGGTTGAGACGCAGCTCGAGTCGCTTTCGCGCAGCGAACTGCTGGACGGTAACGGCACCGAAGCGCTCGCCAGGCGCCAGACGCTCGAGTCGCAGGCTGCCTCCCTGCGATCGATCATGGAATACGCGCTCGTGGTCCCGATCAGCGCGCGGGTGATCGTCGGCAGCACGGTCCACGTTCGCTCCGAGCCGGATGGGCCGCTGGAGCGGTACGAGGTGGTGCTGCCGACCGAGTCCGACCCCGCGGAGCGCAGGGTCGCGTTCGACTCGCCCATCGGTCGGGCCCTGCTCGGTCGTGAGGTCGGCGATCGCGCGATGGTTCAGACACCCCGCGGCGTCCGGGAGTTGAGGATTATGGTGGTGAGACACGACTGAGGTTCGCCGCGTCCCGCTGGAAGACAGGAGGCCGGAGCTGCCTGAACGCACGGAGTCACAGGACGCTCGGATCGCAGAGGCGTTTGCGCTGTTCGTCCTCGGGCTGCCGGCTTCACCAGCCGAGGTCGCCTCTCGCGTCAGGGAGCTTGCCGCGGGATTCGACGAGGCGGCGGCGGAACGTTCCCTCCGCCGCCTCGCCCAGCTCGGGCTTGTCCGGGTTGCCTCCGCGGATGACGGCCCTGCCTCCTACGTCCAGACGACGCTGGGGCGCGAGCACAGTGCCGGGTTGTTCCTCGATCGGCCCGACCTGCATTCGCGTTTGGCCGAACTCGAACAGCTCCGGACGGACTTCGTCGCGACGATCGCGCACGAACTGAAGACCCCGCTTACGGCAATCCGGACGTGCGTCGGGCTCCTGACGGATCCGGACGCCAGCATCAGCGACGAGATCCGAGAGCGCCTCGTGCACCGGATCGCCTTGAGCGCGGAGGGGATGCAGACCCTCATCGAGTCGCTGCTGGACCTGGCCCAGTACCGCTCCGGGAACTTGCGGCTGGAACGCTGCTGGATCGACGCGAACGCGATCGCAAGCGAGGCGGCGGAGCTCCTTGCGACACTGCTCGAACAGCGCCAGCAGGTCATGCACCTCGGCCTGCCGGAGCGGGCGCCGAGGGTCTTCGCCGACCGACGCCGCTTGCTGCAGGCGCTGGGGAACATCCTCTCGAATGCCCAGCGCTTCTCGCCGGACGGAGGCGTGATCGAATTGGACGTGTGGCAGCGGGACGACGAGGTGGTCTGGGAGGTCAGAGACCACGGCCCGGGCATCAGTCCGGAAGACCAGCGGCATCTGTTCGAGCGGTTCTTCCGCGGGCGGTCAGACGTCGAGGGAGGGACAGGACTTGGACTACCCATCGCCCTCGCGACGGTCCAGGCGCACGGGGGCCGTATCCACGTGGAGAGCTCCCTCGGCCACGGGAGCACCTTCCGGATCGTTCTCCCCGCAGCCGGAACCGACCCGACGGAGGACGCTGAGCCATGAGACTCCTCGTCGTTGATGACGCTCCGGAGGTCGTGGAGTCGATCCAGCTCAACTTCCTGCTCCTGTGGCCAGACGCCGAGGTGTCGTCCGCCGCGGACGGCCGGTCGGCCCTCGCCGCGCTCGACGAGGCCGAGTTCGACCTCGTCCTGCTCGACATCGGGCTGCCCGACGGTGACGGCTTCGAGGTGCTTCAGAGGATCCGGCAGCGATCGAACGTCCCGGTGGTGATGCTGACGGCCCGCGACGGGACAGACGAGAAGATCCGGGGCCTCCAGCTGGGTGCCGATGACTACGTCACGAAGCCGTTCAACCATCGAGAGCTGATCGAGCGGGTGCGAGCCGTCCTCCGGCGCGAGGAGATGGCGCGTTCCACCGGGCCGGTCATCCGCCTGTCCGGTCTGGAGATCGATGTCGAGCGCCAGGAGGTGCGCGTCGAGGGCCGGCTCGTCCCCCTGACCCCGACCGAGTACAACCTGCTCCACTACCTGGCCACGCATCGCGGCGTGCCTCAGTCCCATGAGGCGATCCTCGCGAGCGTCTGGGGGCCGGAATACCGGGACGAGGTCGAGTACCTGCGCGTCTACGTCCGTCGCCTGCGGGAGAAGCTGGATGACGATCCTGACCAGCCGCGCTACCTCGCCACGCTCCGCGGGTACGGCTACCGCTTCGGGCCTCCTCGCGACGCTGCCGTGCTCTCAAGTCCGGGCGCGGCGGTGCCTGAAGCTCAGCGGGACAGCCGCCGACCAGAAGGCGCGGCCGGGCGATGACGCGCAAGCCGTCGGTGGAGGGGGGCACGCGCGCCCGCGTGTCCGGGCGTCCGGAACGACGGGGCGCGACGTGCCTCGCAAGCCGACCGGGTGACTCGCGAGCGTGGGCGGAGGTTCACGCTCCCGGTCTCCCAGCTCTGACCGGTCACGAACGAGACGTACAAGGAGCCGGGTGGAAGTTGGGACAGTGCTCGAAAGAGGCGTTCACCGAAGGCGGGGACGGTCCAGCTCAGCAGAACGAGGCTCGCCAGGAAGAGACAGTCGCCCAGTAACCACAGTGACACTCGCCACCACTCTCGCAGGACGCCGACCCTCGTGGATTGGTCACGACGTCGCTGGGCGTGATGATGGCTCGCAGACGGTGGTGCGGCTGTGCCTTTCGTCTCATCGCGCGCTCGGTGAGATGGAGTGAGGAGAGACGATGACGATCACGCAGCCTGAGCCACGCGTACCCACCGGGCCGCACGCACTGTTCCTCGACGGGCTCCATGAACCCACGAGGAGTCAGTTCATCGCCAGAGCGCGCCGGAGGCAGTTCGACGCCGGTGAGCTCATCGCGCGGGAGGACGAGTCCTGCGCCGGACTGTTCGTCACGTTGACCGGCCTGGTGAAGGTCTTCAAGACGTCGATCAACGGCCGCGAGCAGGTCCTGCGGTACGCACCCCCCGGGTCGTCGTTCAACGAGGTCAGCGTGCTCGATGGTGGACCGAACCCGACAAGCGCCCAGGCAGTCGTCCGGACCGAGGTCCTCGTCATCTCGCACGAGCTGATGATGGAGCTGATCGAGTCGGACCCGAGCGTTGCGCGGTCGGTCGTGGACTCGCTGACCGGCCTGTACCGGCACCTCATGGAGCTGGTGGAGGACCTCTCGTTCCGGCACGTCTCCGAACGGGTCGCGCGAGTCCTACTCCAGTCGGTGATGCCTCATCCCGGCGTTGGGGCGGGCCTGGATACGCAGCGCCGCCTGACACAGAACGAGATCGCGGAGATCACCGGCAGTACTCGCGAGGTCGTCGGACGCGCGCTGCGAATGCTCGAGGAGTCCGGCGCGATCCGCGTCGAGCGCGGCGCCATCACGATCGTCAACGTCGGCAAGCTGGAGTCGTAGCTCCTCCGGACCGCTACCCCGGCGCGAGCGACTTTTGTCGCAGATCAGGTCCCTGCCCTCCCCCATGGTTGGGTTACTGGCCTCAGCAACGCCAGCCCACCGGGAGGAGCACCGTCCACATGACCCCGCTCGTGCATGTCGGGCCACAGCAGCAGTCATCCGCGATCTGGTCCTGGATGACGACCGTCGACCACAAGCGTATTGGCATCATGTACGGCGTCACGGCGTTGACGTTCTTCCTCGTGGGTGGCGTTGAAGCGCTACTGATCCGAACGCAGCTCGCCCGCCCTCAAGGCACGGTCCTCGACGCTGACCTCTACAACCAGCTCTTCACAACGCACGCCCTGACGATGATCTTCCTGGCCATCATGCCGATGACCGTCGCGCTGATGAACTACTTCATCCCGCTGCACATCGGCGCGCGCGACGTCGCCTTCCCGCGGATGAACGCCCTGAGCTACTGGATCTACGCGATCGGCGGCGTGATGCTCACCGCCTCGTTCTTCCTGGACGGCGCGCCAAACGGGGGCTGGTTCAACTACGCGCCCCTGAGCGACAGCGCCTTCTCCGTTGGAAGCAACATCGACTACTACGTCGTCGCGCTGCTCATCCTCGGGACGTCGTCCCTCATCGGCGCGATGAACTTCATCGTCACGATCATCAACATGCGCGCGCCCGGGATGACGCTGATGCGCATGCCCGTGTTCACGTGGTCCGCGCTCGTCGTCTCGTTCCTGCTGCTGCTGTCTCTGCCCGTCCTCACCGTCGCGCTGGTCCAGCTCTACTTCGACCGGAACTTCGGGACGAACTTCTACACGCCGGACACCGGTGGTGACCCGATGCTCTGGCAGCACATCTTCTGGATTTTCGGCCACCCCGAGGTCTACATCCTCATCCTGCCGTCCATGGGGATCATTTCAGAAGTGCTCCCGGTGATGTCCCGCAAGCCGATCTTCGGGTACGCCGCGATCGTCTTCTCGACGATCGCGATCGCGGTCCTCGGGTTCGGGGTGTGGAGTCACCACATGTTCACCACCGGCATGGGTACCATCCCACAGATCGTCTTCGCTTCCAGCACGATGACGATCGGCATCCCCACCGGGATCAAGATCTTCAACTGGCTGGGCACGATGTACGGCGGGAACATCAGGTTCACCACGGCGACCTACTTCGCCGTGTCATTCCTCGTCCTGTTCACCATCGGCGGGATATCGGGCGTCATGCACGCCAGCCCGGGCATCGACGGCCAGCAGCAGGACACCTACTTCGTGGTCGCCCACATCCACTACGTGCTCTTCGGCGGCTCGATGATGGGCCTCTTCGCCGGGCTCTACTACTGGTTCCCGAAGATCACCGGTCGGTTCCTGTCGGAGCGGATCGGGGTCGTCTCGTTCTGGTTCATCTTCGCGGGCATCAACCTGACCTTCTTCCCCATGCACTTCCTCGGACTGTCAGGGATGCCGCGCCGCATCTACACCTACGAGGCTGGTCTTGGCTGGGACACATGGAACTTCGTCGCGACGATCGGCGCCTACACCCTCGCCTTCGGCGTGCTGTTGCTCGTGGTGAACGTCGTGCGATCGCTGCGCCAGCCGGCGACCGCGCCCAACGACCCCTGGGGCGCCGCAACCCTCGAGTGGGCGACCACCTCGCCGCCGCCGGCGCACAACTTCGACGTCATCCCGGTCGTCCGTGACCGGGACCCGCTCTGGTACGAGCGCGACCGCACAGACCAGGAGGCCGTCCCGGCCCCCCGACCGATCCACCTCCCGCCGCCGTCGTACTACCCGCTGGTTGTGTCGCTCGGCACCGCCACGATCGGAGCCGGTCTCCTGTCACACGTCGGCGTTGCCATCGCCGGCGCGGCCGTCGTCATCGCGGGCGTGTGGGGCTGGGCCGTCGAGCCAACGGAGTAGGGCGGCCCCGCGAGTCGTCAGGCGTTGCGCCGACCCGCCGCGCCCTGGCGACCCGCGGGACTGAATGGTCTCGAGCCGGCTGCTTCAGGCAGAGGCGGCGACGCGCTCGAACAGGCTCGCCATGCGCCGGGCATAGGCCCGCAGGTCGTGGTGGCGCTCCCAGCGCTCGCGCCCTCGCGCCTGGAGGCGCACGCGAAGCGCATCGTCGGAGACCACGCGGCAGAGCGCGGACGCGAGGGAGCGAGGGTCTCCGGGGGGCACGAGGAGTCCGGTCTCCCCGTCGGCGATGACCTCGGGGATCGCGCCGACCGGCGTCGCCACCACGGCCAGGCCATGCGCGAGCCCCTCGAGGACCGACAGCGGGAGTCCCTCCGAGTGGGAGGGGAGCACCAGGACATCGGCGCTCCGTAGCTCTCGCTGCACAGCATCAGCGTCCAGCCAGCCCGTGAAGGTGACGCGCGCCCCGAGCCCCAGGCGCTCCGCCTGGGCGCGGTAGGTATCGACGTCTCCGTTCCCGGCGAAGACGGCCTGCCACGGCTGCTTCACCAGTTGCGGATCGGCGAGTGCCTCGAGCAGATCGCCGGCTCCCTTGCCGGCCCCGACCTTTCCGAGGAAGAGCAGGCGGACGGGACCGGGGTCCCTGCCCGGTGGCAGGACCTCGGGACCGGGGACGGCGTTCGGGATGACCTCCAGCCGCTCCGGACTGACGTGGAGCTCGTCTCGCACGAACGTCGCCCACCCCTCGCCGAGCACGACGACGGCCGCGACCGTGCCAAACATCCAGCGGACGAGCGCGAGCAGCGGGCCGGGAAGCCCTCCGACGAAGTGGTGGTAGGCGCCGCTGTGCAGGTGGAGGATCACCGGCACGCGCGCGAGCCGGCAGAGCGCGACGACCGGCAGCGCACGGTAGGTGCTGCCGCGCTTCGTGACGTTGAGATGGACGACCTGCGGCCTGCGAGCCAGCAGCCTGCCGCCGAGGCGCGCCAACGCTCCAACGTACAACGGACCCGAGGCCAGGAGTGAGCCCTCGCCGCGGAGCTCGAGCCGTTCGACTCGCGGCGCGCCATCCTCCATTCGGGCGTCCATCCGCGCCCACTCACCGGTGAGGTACTCGACGGCGCGCCGGATACCGCCCGGCGTTCCGTCGTCAACGACCAGCGCGCAGTCTCGCCGTCCGGGGCTGCTGACCGCCTGCGCCCCGACGCTCTGGCTCACGTCGGCACCGGTCATCGTTCCATCCTCATCCGCCGCCCACCCGTGGTCGCGCCTGCCGGTGCACGTGCTGCGATTCTCCGGACGGTGACGCACGGTGGTTGACCGGCGGTGAAGCCGGGGAGTCCACGGCGCGCTCGCCACGAGCTCGCGACTCGCCAGCGCGCCGGTGGCGAAGAAAGGTGGTGGTTGAAGGGCGGTTGAGCACGCGCGGACGCCTCTCAGATGCCTGTCGCCACGGCATCGAAGCGACGAAGACCCCCCCTCAACGCGACCTCGACGGTCAGTGGCCACGCTCTCCGGGTCGGCGAAGCCAGGCCGCCGCGTTCCGCACCCAGTGGACGGCCTCCGAAGGGACGACGGCCAATGAGTCAGTTCGAGGTGCAGGCGCTTGCTCGAGAGTCAGCGAGCGTGGCATCGGCAGATACACGGGAGCGTCCCCGGAGGGCCCGACGTCCGTCGACACGGCGAGCCGACGTCTGCGTGATGGGCCTCGGCTACATCGGCCTGCCGACCGCAACGCTCCTGGCCTCGACCGGTCTGTCGGTCGTCGGGATTGACGTGCGTCAACACGTCGTGGAGACGGTGAACTCGGGCGGCGTCCACTTCGTTGAGCCCGACCTCGAACGGCTCGTCCGGGATGTCGTCGCCAGCGGGCGCCTGGAGGCGTCGCTCTCCCCGCGGCCCGCGGACACGTTCATCCTGGCCGTCCCGACCCCGGTCACACCCGGTCTCGCACCGGACCTCTCGTACGTCGACGCCGCCACGCGCGCGATCATCCCGGTGCTGGCAGAGGGCGACCTCGTCATCCTCGAGTCCACGAGCCCACCCGGGACGACCGAGCGTGTCGCCGAGCTCGTGCGCGAGGCGCGCCCCGCGCTCTTCGAGAGCGCGACGCCGCCGCTCTTCGCGCATTGCCCGGAGCGCGTCCTCCCGGGGCGCATCCTCGTCGAGCTGGTCGAGAACGACCGCATCGTCGGCGGACTGGACGAGGCCGCGACGGAGGCCGCCGCCGCCTTCTACCGCCGCTTCGTGACGGGCCAGGTCATCGAGACGAACGCCCGCACGGCGGAGATGGCGAAGCTCGTCGAGAACTCCTTCCGGGACGTGAACATCGCGTTCGCCAACGAGCTGTCGGTGCTCGCGCACGACATGGACATCGACGTCTGGGAGCTGATCCGCATCGCCAACCACCACCCGCGCGTCGACATCCTCCAGCCCGGCCCGGGCGTCGGGGGACACTGCATCGCCGTGGACCCGTGGTTCCTCGTGGCTGCGGCGCCCGACCGGACGCCCCTCATCCGCGCGGCACGCGAGGTGAACAACGCGAAGCCGGAGTGGGTGATCCAGCAGGTCCGCCAGGCCCTGCGCGCGCGGCCGGATGCCGTGGTGGGGTGTCTCGGACTCACATACAAGGCGGACGTGGACGACCTCCGCGAGTCGCCCTCCCTGCATATCGCAGCCGCCCTGCACCGGGAGCTGGGCGAACGCAGCCTCGCCTGCGACCCACTCGTGTCGTCGGTCGAGTATCCGCCGCTCACGGACCTGGACACGCTCCTCGATCGCGCGGACATCATCGTGGGCCTCGTGCCTCATCGGGAGTTCCGAGGCATCGCCCCATCGCGACTCGAAGGCCGGGTGGTCATCGACACCTGCGGGATGTTCCGATGACGGAGCGCACCGTGCTCTCGGTCTTCGGGACGCGCCCGGAGGCCGTCAAGATGGCCCCCGTCGTCCGCGCCCTGGCAGATGCGCCCGGCTTCCGCTCCGTGATCTGCGTCACGGCGCAGCATCGCGAGATGCTGGACGAGGTGCTCACGTTCTTCAACCTGGCACCCGAGTACGACCTGGACGTCATGCGGGCGAACCAGTCGCCCCTGGATGTCACCGCCGCGGTCCTCCAGGGACTGCAGCGACCGCTACGCGAGGTGCAACCCGACGTCGTCCTCGTGCACGGGGACACGACCACGACCCTCGCAGCGACGATCGCTTCGTTCTACGGCGGCTTCCGGGTGGGCCACGTGGAGGCCGGCCTGCGGACGCGCGACCTCGCGGCGCCCTTCCCCGAGGAGGGCAACCGCGTCGTGACCGACGCGCTCTCGCATTACTGCTTCGCCCCGACGGTCTCCGGAGCGACGCACCTCCGCGAGGAGGGCATCAGCGACGACCGGATCTTCGTGACAGGGAACACGGTGATCGACGCGCTACTCGATGCGCGGGAACGCGTCCTCTGCGAGAGCCGGACGTACGAGGGCAACCTCGTCGACCGTGGCTTCCGGCCTGACCCGGACCGGCGCATGGTCCTTGTCACGGCGCACCGCCGCGAGAGCTTCGGACGGGGGTTCGAGGAGATCTGCCAGGCGATCCGCGACCTCGCCGAGCGCCACGCCGACGTCGACTTCGTCTACCCGGTGCACCTGAATCCCAACGTCCGCTCCCCCGTCGAGGCTATCCTCGCGCCGATCTCGCAGCACGCCCGCGCAGGGTCGAACCTGCATCTGCTCGAGCCGCTGGACTACGGCACCTTCGTCTACCTCATGGAGCAGAGCACGATCGTCCTCACGGACTCCGGCGGCATCCAGGAGGAGGCTCCGAGCCTGGGCAAGCCGGTGCTGGTGATGCGTGACGTGACGGAACGCCCCGAGGCGGTGGATGCCGGTGTGGTCGAGCTCGTAGGGCCGCACCGCGAGCGGATCGTCGGTGGCGTGGAGCGCCTGCTGACAGACCCCGAGCACTATGAGCGCATGAGCCGCGCGCAGAATCCGTACGGTGACGGGCTGGCCAGCCGGCGCATCGTGCAGATCCTTTCCGGGGAGTACGAGTGATGGCGGAAGCCGTTCACGAGACCCGGCGGCGCATCGAGTTCCTCGGTTGCCCGCTCGATCCGCTCACGATGACGGAGACAGTCGCGGAGGTCTCCCGGCAGATCGCCTCGCGGCGACCGCATCAGCACGTCGTCATCAACGCGGCGAAGGTGGTCTCCATCGCTCGCGACCCGCACCTGTTCTCGATCGTGTCGAAATGCGACACGGTCAACGCGGACGGCCAGTCCATCGTGTGGGCCTCCCGACTGCTCGGGGTGCCCGTCCCCGAGCGCGTGACCGGCATCGACCTCATGCAGGCGCTGGTCGAAGAGGCCGCCGCGCGCGGATGGAGGTTGTACTTCCTCGGCGCGAAGCAGGCGGTCGTCGAGACCGTGGTCTCCCAGTACCGCCAGGCCCACCCGGGCCTCCAGATCGTCGGGTGGCGGGACGGCTACTTCACCTCCGAGGAGGAGGCCGACGTCGCCGGTGCCATCCGCGAAGCTCGGCCGGACATCCTCTTCGTCGCCATCACCTCGCCTCGCAAGGAGGAGTTCATCCACCGCTGGCTGAACGAGATGAACGTCCCCTTCTGCATGGGCGTCGGCGGCTCCTTCGATGTGCTCGCGGGCAAGGCATCGCGCGCGCCTCAATGGATGCAGCGCGCCGGCCTCGAATGGCTCCACCGCCTGATGCAGGAGCCGCGCCGCCTCGGTCCTCGCTACCTGGCGACCAATCTCACATTCATTTCGATGGTCGCCCGAGCACGGCTCTTCGGGTACCGGCTCCCCTCCCCGGACGCCTGAGCTCGAGGCACCTCGAACCGCTGCCCCCCGATCATCGGGCAGGTCTCAGAGCCGGGTCGTCGGGCGGGGCCCGCGGCCTGGCGGCGCTCAGCGCACCACCGCCACCACCACCCGTGCTCTTGGTGACGTTCCGGTACTAGTGGGAGCCGCTCAGGGTCGGCGACAGGAGGGCGAAGGCCTCGCGCAGGAAGGGGCGAGCGCTCCGCCGGGCCCAGGCGGACAGTGCGAGCATCGACCGTCCGCGTTCCATCGGACTAAGCGGCGCGTCGAGGACCGCCTTCGAGTACTCCCACATCAGGCGGCCGTGCGGGAGCAGCGTGCCGCGCGCCGCTGGCGAGAACCACTGTGCGACCGACGTGCGCGTCGTGTTGGCGCGGCGGGACATGCGATCGTGGACGCGCCGGCGGAAGAGGTACGCCGGGACCTCGGCGAACTCTCCCAGGAGCGCCAGCTCCACGAGGAGGACGTAGTCAGACGATTCGTAGGGCGCGAGCCGGCTCGTCTGCCGGAGCGCATCCGTCCGCAGCAGTCCGTACAGGACGTTCGAGTAGCGAAGGCTCAGAGCGAGATGCTTCAGTCGCTCGTGTGGGCTCTCCCCTCGGGTGTCCAGATTCTCGTCCTCGGTCCAGACACCGACGTCTCGCTCATCAATGATCACGGTGCGCGTGTACGCGAGGATCACTGACGGAGGCGACGCATCCAGCATCTCGACGCACCGCCGCAGATGCGTCGGTTCGCACGTGTCGTCGTGGCATGCCCAGCGGAAGTACTCACCGCGGGCCATGTCCACCAGGTGGCTGAAGTTCCAAGCGGCGCCCCGGTTCTCCTCGGTCCGTTGGTAGCGGATGCGAGGATCGCGTTCAGCGTATCGGCGCACGATCGTCTCGGTGGCATCGGTCGAGCCGTTGTCCGAGACGATGAGCTCGAAGTCCTCGAAATCCTGGGCCAGCAGCGAGTCGAGCGCCCGCTCCACGTATGCCTCGCCGTTGTAGACGGGCATCCCGACGGTGACACGCGGCGCCCGGTCCGATGGCAAAGGCTCCTGCGGGGAATCCTCGACGGTGCGCGCCTCGGACGCGTCCGGAGCGCTGATCGTGGCTGTTTCGCTCATCATCCGCCTCGGTCGTCCTGGCCGCGTTTTGTCGTCCGACAGGTTGAGCGATCAGGGTTGACCGCCGGTTGAGGCACGGGTCGAGCGACAGGTCATCGAGACAGCCGTCGCCCCTCTGCTTCGTCCGAGAGACGACGCGATCCCGACATCTGCCGGACCATCGCCCCTCACGATCGGCGGCAGTGCCTCGCACCATTCACCTGCATCGGATCGACGGTGCACCGGGGCGCATGCCAGCGTGAGGTGTCACTCAGGCAACCGCGGAGGGATGCAGATGGCGTCCGGCGGGTTCCAGGTCATCGAACACACCGCGGACACCGGTATCGAGTCGTGGGGGCGGACGCTCGCCGAGGCCTTTGAGCACGCCGCCCGTGGCCTGTATGCGCTAATGGTCGACCTTGACCGCGTCGAACCACGCGAGACGCGCGAGGTGGACGCGACCGCCCCCGACCTCGAACGGCTGCTTGTCGCCTGGCTGACCGAACTCCTCTTCCTGACGGAGAGCGAGGACGTGGTCTTCTCATCGTTCGACGTCGAAGTGGAGCGCGAGCGGTGCGCGCTTCACGCGCAGATCTCCGGCGAGCCGCTCGACCCGGATCGTCACGACGCGGCGTACGACGTGAAAGCGGTGACCTACCACGGCCTCAGCGTGGTCGAGGAACCGGCGGGCTGGCGCTGCCGCGTCATCGTCGACGTCTGAAGGGGTGCACCCATGAACGACTGGCGCAGCGCGATCCAACGCATCGACGACAACCGCTGGGAGCTGCCGACGTCGTACAAGGAGGGGATGCGCGTCCCCGCGAGGATCTACGCCTCCTGGCCGCTCCTCGAGATGGCGGCGGCCGACCGCGCCCTCGAGCAGGCGGCGAACGTCGCCTTCCTGCCCGGCATCGTGTGGCGATCGCTGGCAATGCCGGACATCCACTGGGGCTATGGCTTTCCGATCGGCGGCGTCGCGGCGACCCGCGTCGAAGACGGCGTGGTCTCGCCGGGAGGAGTGGGCTTCGACATCAACTGCGGCACGAGGATCATTCGCTCCAACCTCACCGAGAACGTCGTCCGTCCGCTGCTGAAGCAGCTGGTCGACCAGCTGTTCCGTGACATCCCCGCGGGGCTCGGCGGCCGAGGAGACATCGAGCTGACCGATGCGGACCTGGACGAACTCTTCGTCCGCGGCGCCGCCTGGGCCGTCGAGCGCGGATACGGGGTACCCGAGGACCTCGACGTCACCGAAAGCAACGGCGCCATGCCGGGCGCGGCGCCCTCCGAGGTCAGCGCGCGGGCGCGTCTCCGCGGGCGCCGCCAGCTCGGCACCCTCGGCGCGGGCAATCACTTCCTCGAAATCCAGGTGCTCGAGCAGGTCCTCGACCGCGAGGTAGCGACCGCCTTCGGATTCACCGACCCGGGACAGGTGGTGTTCTTCCTGCACACCGGGTCGCGAGGCCTGGGGCACCAGGTCTGCCAGGACTTCCTCGAAGTCATGGAGACCGCGCAGGGGCGGTACGGCATCAGTCTGCCGGACCGCCAGCTCGCCTGCGCGCCCGTCCGATCGCCGGAAGGCGCGCGCTACCTCGCCGCGATGGCAGCCGCGAGCAACTTCGCCTGGACCAACCGGCAGGTCATCACCGGCCTCACGCGGGCCGCCGTCGCGCGGGTCTTCGGCGGGACGTCGGAGGAGCTGGCGCTGAACGTCGTCTACGACGTGGCCCACAACAGCGCGAAGCTGGAGAGACACCAGTTCGAGGGGGGGCACCTTCAGCTCTGCGTCCATCGCAAAGGGGCGACGCGGGCGTTCGCAGCAGGGCACCCCGAGCTCCCCGTCCGCTATCGCGACGTCGGTCAGCCGGTATTCGTACCCGGCGACATGGGACGCTACTCGTACGTGGCGGTCGGCCTGCCCTCGGCGATGGCGGAGACGTGGGGATCAGCGTGCCACGGCGCCGGGAGGACGCAGAGCCGCCACGCGGCGCTGAAGATGCTTCGTGGCACCGACCTCGTCCGGCGGCTGGCCGAGCAGGGGATCATGGTGCGCGCGCACAACCGCCGCCTGCTCGCGGAAGAAGCGAGCGAAGCCTACAAGGACGTCTCGAACGTCGTGGACGTCCTCGAGGCAGCGGGAATCGCACGCAAGGTAGTGCGGCTCCGGCCCATGGGCGTGATCAAGGGATAGAAGCGAGCCGGCAGGCGGTTCAGGCCCAGAACTCGATGCCCGGAGCATCAGCGCGGATCGTGGTACCGGCGGCCTCGGCGACGAGGTCGCGGGCCTGCTCCAGGTTGCCGATCATGGCGGGCCGGCCGGTCCATTCGGCGAAGCGGCAGGCAGCCTCGACCTTCGGACCCATCGAGCCAGGCGCGAACCGCCGCGCGCGCATCTCCGCCACGCTCGCACGCCGGATCGGGCGCGCGGCCGCCGTGGACCAGTCCTGCTCGACCGCCGCGACGTCCGTCAGGAGGAGCAGGAAGTCAGCGCCGAGTTCTCGGGCCAGGAGCGCCGCCGTCAGGTCCTTGTCGATCACCGCCTCGACGCCGAACGTCCCACCGTCCGGGCTGACCGCCACGGGGATGCCTCCGCCGCCTGCGCAAATGACGGTCACTCCGTGCTCGGCGAGCAGGCGGACGGCGTGGATCTCCACGATCCGTCGGGGCTCCGGCGAGGGCACCACGCGACGGTAGGCGTCGCCGTCGCGGGCCACGACCCATCCGCGCTCACGGGCGAGACGGGAGGCCTCGGCCGCCTCGTACGCGGGCCCGATCGGCTTCGTCGGACTGGCGAACGCCGGGTCGTCCAGGTCCACGATGACCTGCGTGAGCAGCGTGGCGACCTCGCGCCCGGGCAGAGCCTCGCGCAGTGATTCCTCGAGGAGATACCCGATCATCCCCTGGGTCTCGGACCCGAGGACGTCGAGCGTGTACGGCCGCGCCCCGGCGTACGCCTCCTGCGCCAGCGCGAGGAGGCCGACCTGCGGGCCATTCCCGTGGGTGATGACCAGGCGGTGCTCTCTGGCCAGCTCGGCGAGCGACGCCGCCGCGGCCTCGACGTTGCGCTGCTGGACGGACTGATCCATCGGCTCGCCGCGACGGAGGAGGGCGTTCCCGCCCAGCGCAGCGACGATCAGCAACCGGACACCTCGACGTACACCCCGTACTCCCGCGTCCCGCCCCTGCCGACCAATCGCCGGCCCAGGAGCGCCACGAGGATCGCCTGCTCAGTGTGGAGGCGGTTCGCGGCCTGCTCGAACACCACCGACCGCGCGCCGTCGGTCACGTCCGCTGTCACCTCTTCCCCGCGATGGGCGGGCAGGCAGTGCATGAAGACCGCACGCTCCGCGGCGAGCGCCATCAGGGCAGCATCGACGCGGTACGGCGTGAGCGCAGCCAGGCGCTCCGACCGTGTCGCTTCGTCGACGTCCATCGAGAACCACGTGTCCGTGTAGACCGCATCCGCACCTGCGACGGCCTCCTGCGGACTTGCGACGACGCGGATCGACGCGCCCGTGCCCGCCGCTATCTCCTGCGCCAGTGCAACGACGTCCTCGTCGGGCTGGTAGCCCGGCGGGGAGCCCACGATGAGGTGCATCCCGGCGAGGGCCGCGGCCTCGATGAGGCTATGCGTGACGTTGTTTGCCCCGTCGCCGAGGTACGCCAATCGAAGCCCCTCCAGCGCGCCGAATCGACGGCGCAGGGTCAGCAGGTCGGACACGCTCTGGCAGGGATGATGTTCGTCCGTGAGCGCATTGACCACCGGGATCGTCGCCGCGTCTGCGAAGCGCCGCACCATGGCGTCGTCGTAGGTGCGGATCACGAACGCGCACGCGTAGCTGCTCACCACCCGCGCGGTGTCCTCGACCGTCTCCCCGCGTCCGAGCTGGAGGTCTCCCGGGCCGACAACGGCGGCATCGCCCCCCAGGCGGTGGATCGCGGCGTCGAACGAGAGCCGAGTCCGGGTGGACGGCTTGTCCATGTAGATCACGACGACCTCGCCGCGCAGCAGGTCGCGGCGCCGGAGCGGCTGCTCGATGATCTCGTCGGAGAGGTCGAGCAACTGACGCAGGTCATCTGTGGACAGGTCGGAGGTGCGTAGCAACGAGCGCATGAAGGCCTCCATCCGCGTCCGAGGGCAGGACCGCGGGGAAAGCGCTGGCGTGCGATGAGGCCAGCGTGACATGAGCGGACGCCCCTGGCTTGGGACCTACGTCATGCGATGACAGCGCCAGGTGTCACCGGAAGGGCGCCCCGACCTGCATCCGGCGGGTGATCCGCTGTGCGACGCTGTATGCCGGGAGGCAGCCACAGGGTCCGACGGACGAGGATCGATGCCATGAGCAATCCGGAGACCGAGCGCCGAGTCGTCATCATGGGGGCCGCCGGGCGCGATTTTCACAACTTCAACATCGCCTACCGTGCCAACCCCTCGGTCCGCGTGGTCGCCTTCACCGCCGCGCAGATCCCCGGCATCGCCGGGCGGCGCTACCCGGCCTCGCTCGCCGGGGAACGCTACCCCCAGGGCATTCCGATCGAGGACGAAGCGGACCTCGAGGCCATCTGCCGCCGCGAGCGAGTGGATGAGGTCGTCTTCGCCTACAGCGACGTCCGGCACGAGACCGTGATGCACGCCGCCTCGAGGGCCCTCGCGGCCGGGGCGGACTTCGCGCTCCTCGGCCCTCGGTCGACCATGCTCCAATCGCGCGTCCCGGTGATTGCCGTGTGCGCGACGCGTACGGGGACGGGCAAGTCGCAGACGTCGCGGTGGCTCAGCCGTCGGCTGCGAGACCAGGGATTGCGGGTGGCGGCGATCCGTCACCCGATGCCCTACGGCGACCTCGAGCGTCAGCGGGTCCAGCGGTTCGCCACCCTCGAAGACCTCGACGTGCATGAGTGCACCATCGAGGAGCGCGAGGAATACGAGCCGCACATCGCCTCCGGCTCCGTCGTGTTCGCCGGCGTCGACTACGCCGAGATCCTGGGACGGGCCGAGCAGGAGTCGGACGTCATCATCTGGGACGGCGGCAACAACGACTTCCCGTTCATCCGCCCGGACCTGAGCATCGTCCTCACGGACGCGCTGCGCCCGGGCGATGCCGACGCGTACCACCCCGGCGAGGCCACCCTGCGGATGGCCGACATCGTGGTGATCGCGAAGACGGACGCAGCCTCCCACGAGCAGATCGCGGAGGCAGAGGCGGAAGCGCGCACCCTCAACCCGGGTGCGCGGATCGTGCGTGCCATGTCACCCGTGCACCTCGACGATCCCGAGGCCGTACGCGGCAAGCGGGTCCTGGTCGTCGACGACGGCCCGACGCTCACGCACGGCGGGATGGCCTACGGAGCGGGCTACGTCGCCGCAGTCGCTGCCGGCGCGCACGTGGTGGACCCGCTGCCCTACGCGGATGACGCGATTCGCCGCGCACTCGCGAACTACCCGCACATCGCGCACGTCCTCCCGGCGCTCGGGTACGGCGACGATCAGCTCGCCGCACTGCAGCGGAGCATCGCGGCGTCACCGGTCGACGTGGTCGTCTCGGGGACACCGATCGACCTCGCGGCGGTGGTCGACGTGCCGCAGCGCATCGTGCGCGCCCGGTACGACTTCGCGGAGGTGGGCGAGCCGGTGCTGGGCCCCCTCGTGGACGACGTGATCCGGCGGGCCGGGGCGGACCGGGGTGCCCACGGGTAACGTCATCAGGCGCAGCCCGGCGCTGTCCCCGGCCCGCCTCCGGACGCAGCTCGACGCCTCGTTGCCGCTCATCGCGCGATCGCCTGCGTCGTTTCGATGCCGGGTGCGCGCACTCCGGTATCCCTCACTGTCGACCTGACCGTGGCGCTCTTCCGGCTCGGATTGTCGAGCGAAGGTGTTCCCAATCGCCCAGTCTGACGGTCTGCTGAAGGCACCCTGGTTGGAGCGCCTCTCACGACGATCTCTCAACCGCTCCTCGATCCGCAAAGTCCAGTCTCCGCAGCGTCGATTGGATCGCGTTGAGCACCGGTGGATTTCTCAACACCAACAACGCTCGCTCAACGCTCGGATTTCACCCGGTCGACGGATGCGGGGCGGCTATCGATAGAGACACGGGGCGGGCTCTCTACCGCGACACATTCACGGAACGTCATTCGGTCATTCATTTCCCCAGGAAGGACAACCAACTCATGCAGAACTTCACGCACTTCATCAAGCAGGTCCGCGCGGCTGCCGTCCGCGAGGAGGGCCAGGGCACGGTCGAGTACGTCCTCGTCACCGGTGTCATCGTCGTCGCGCTCGTGGGCGTGGCGCTGACCGGCCTCGACAGCGCACTCGACGGTGCGATCACCGCGGCCACCAGCGCCATCACGGGCGCCTTCTAGCCGGTACCCAGCCGGCGCCAGGACAGCGGGGGCGGCGATGATGGACCGGATCCGAGGTAATCGAGGACAGGCGACGGTTGAGCTGGTGCTCATCCTGCCGCTCATCCTCGTGATGGTCTTCGCGATCGTTGAGTTCGGGCTGGCACTGAACGCCCAGCTCACGGTTCACAACGCCGCCGCCGAGGGCGCCCGCTACGGCGCCCTCGGCTCCCAGCCCGGCGACGCCACCTGTGCCGCCAACACCGCGCGGGGGCGTGCCCTTGCGACCAGTGGGGGTGTCCTCGACTGCACCGAGATCACGGTCTCGTACCCGGGAGGCGTCGGTGACGCGTCTCGTGGCGACGAGGTCGCGGTCCGCGTGAGCCATGAGTACTCGGCGGTCACTCCGCTGGGCTCACTCCTGACCGCGCTTGGGTGGGTCGGCTTCCCGGACACCGTCACCCTCAGCGCCTGCTCGAGTGGGCGGCTCGAGCAGGCGCCCTCGCCCTCCGTCAGTCACGGAGGTTCGTCATGCTGACGCGCCGCGTCGCGCGAGTCCTCGGCCGGACCGAGGGGCAGTCCGCGCTCTTCCTCGTGCTGTTCCTGTTCCTCTTCGGGACGCTCGGCGCCGCCGTGGTGGACGTGGGACTCATGCTGGGCGCCCGACGCGAAGCGCAGTCGGACGCCGACCGCGCCGCCCTCGCCGGCACGCTCGAACTCTCGCTCTCGTCGGATCCGAGCGTGCAGGCCGCGGACGAGGCAGCGGCCGTCACGCAGGCGATCGCCTGGGCGGCGAAGAACGGCGTCCCTGTCGGCTCAGGACTGACCGTCCAGCCCATTCGGACGTGCTTCTCCGGCGCCGACGGCGACGACGGACTCGCGACCGGCATCGAGGTCACGGTCGACCGGACGCCACCGTCGATCTTCCTCGGTGCGCTCGGACTCACGGAGTGGACCGTGAGCGCCAGCGCGGTGGCCTGCGGCTTCGGCCGCGACGTTGCGGTGGTCATCGACCGCTCCGGGTCGATGTGCCAGGACTCCCACGGCGTCACTCTGTTCTGCCCGTCGCCGCCGCCTGACTGGGACCCGTTCTCCTCGGTGCAGGAAGCGGCGCTGGACTTCGCGGAGAACTTCTCCCCGGTGTACGACCAGCTGGCGCTCGTCTCCTACTCCTCGACCGCGACCGTCGATGAACCGCTCGGCAACTCGTTCGGGCCGGGCGGCGACTTCGAGGACGCCGTCGAGGACATGCATCCCGGCGGGTACACGAACATCGGCGATGCGATCTCGCTCGGGCGCCAGGAGCTCACCGGCTCCAGCTCGCGAGCCGAGGCAACGCGGGTGCTCGTGCTCCTGACGGACGGGGTCCCCAACCGGCCGGGCAACGCGACCACGGGCCAGTCCCACGCTTTGACACAGGCTCAGATCGCGGCGGACGACGGGATCCTGATCTACGTCATCGGACTCGGTGACGCCGTCGACGGCGACTTCCTCCAGGAGATCGCCTCCATCGGCAGCGGCATCTACCTCAACGCCCCGGAGGCGTCTGACCTCCAGGCCGCATTCCAGACCATCGCGGACCTCGCGCAGCCACGACTCACCCAGTAACCGCACGAGCGGAGAACATTTATGTCTCGCATGACTCGCCCCATTGGCAGACGGAACATCCCCGTCCTGCTCGCCCTTTTGCTCGGCGGCGCGACGTTCATCGGAGCGATCGCCTGGTTGCCGACGCTGGCCAGCGGTGAGCCCCCCGCGGTGGAGAGTCGTGCCGTCCTCGTCGCTCGCAACGACCTCAGCGCCGGCGAACGGCTCGAGGGATCGCGACTCGCCGTCGTGGAGGTCCCCGCGGAACTCGTCGCCGCCGGCGCACTGACCGCGGTCGAGGAAGGCGACGGCCAGGTGCTCCGGTATCCCGTCCGGGCCGGCGAGCAGATCCTCGCGTCGAAGCTCGTCGGTGCGGAGCGCACCGAGGCGACTGGCCTCGCCTTCGTCGTCCCCGAGGGGATGCGGGCGGTCTCCGTCCCGGTGACTGAGGTCACGGGCGCAGGCGGCCTGATCGTTCCCGGCGACCGCGTCGACGTGCTGGCGGCCATCTCGGAGTCGATGCTCGCTGGAGCCAGCGATGCCAGCAGCGGGACCGAGGGCGACGCCGCACGACGCGAGGCTCCGACCGCAGTCGTCACGGTGCTGCAGGACGCCCTGGTGCTCGCCGTCGGGCAGTCCGTCAACGACACCTCGTCCGCGACGCGCGACGCGGGCGCCCAGCGAGCGGACGGCGCCACGCCGGACCCGAAGGCCGCCTCCGTCACGCTCGCCGTCTCGCCGGAGGACGCCCAGGCCCTGTTCATGGCGGTGAGCGAAGGATCGATCGGCCTCGCGCTCCGATCGTTTGGCGACATGTCCCGTGCCGGCGTCGCGCCCATCGTGGACCTCGCTCCCGCGGGCGCGCAGTCGAAGGTGAGCGCCCGATGACCACGGCGCCCAGCAACGCACTCAACCAGGGACCGCGTCTCCCCTCCGCGCAGAGCGCACGCCCGAACGGCCAGTCGGTTCTGATCGTCGACCCAAACCTCGACAGCCGGCTGGACGCAGTAACGGCGGTGAAGCAGGCCGGCCTGGCCCTGGCCGGTGAGGCGCCCTACGGCGCGGAGGCGACGTTCCTCGAGGCCGACCGCGCTCCGTCACTCGTCCTCATCGCGCTGGAGGAGCCGCCGATGCGTGGCATCGCCACCATCGAGGCAATCCGGCGCCAGAATCCGGAAGCCGCCGTCGTCGTGTACTCGTCCAGCAGCGAGCCCGAGCTGCTGCGACGGGCAATGCGCGCGGGAGCACGCGACTTCCTCGCGAAACCGCTCGCACCACGCGACGTCACCGAGGCGCTTGAAGCGCTGCAGGCCGGCGACACGCCGGGCGGATACGCCGAAGGCATCGCGAACCGTGAACGCGGTACCGGGACGGTGATCACCATCGCCGGCGCCAAGGGCGGGATCGGCAAGAGCACCCTCGCGGCGAACCTCGCGGTCGCCCTGCGTGATGTCACCTCGCAGGACGTGGCGCTCCTGGACACCGACGTACAGTTCGGAGACATCGCCGTCATCTTCGACGTCGAACCGCCCCGTGACCGCTGCGTCTCCTACCTCGGCCGCGAGGGCGTCGCGCTCTCCCGGGACGTGGTCGCGGAGTCGCTCATCCGCCACGAGTCCGGCGTCGACATCCTCGCGGTGCTCCCCGAACCAGACGACTGGCGCGTCGTCCGTCCCGAGCAGGTCTCGCGCCTCGCGCGCGCCCTTGCGGAGACGCACGAGTACGTCGTGGTCGACACGCCCGGGACGATCAACGAGGTCGTCGCGGCGGCGCTCTGCGAAGCCGACATTGTGCTGCTGGTCACGTCGCTCGAGATGTCCAGCATCAAGGACACGAAGACGGCGATCCGCGTCCTTGGCTCGCTCGGTGTCGATTCCGGCCGGGTGCGCCTCGTGATCAACGACTCCACGTCGGCGTCGTCCGTCACCGCGGAGGACGTCGCCGAGGCCACCGGGCTTCCGGTGGCGACCAGCATCCCCCACGACCGTCAGATCGGGCGCAGCGTCCAGCGCGGCGTTCCCGTCTACCTCGAGCATCGCGGCGCGACGTTCCCGCGCGCCGTCGCGGACCTCGCCGGTTCGCTCACCGGGGTGAAGACGGGGAGCCGGCGTCGGCGTCTGCTCTTCCGACGGTAGCCACGGACGAATCGAGGTAGCGACATGACCGCCGAGGTGACCCCCATTACGAGACGCGAGAGCGACGGCGATGCGATGCGCCGGAGCCTCGTCGAGCGCATCCACGACCAGGTGATCCGCGAGCTGGACCTCCGCTCGCTCGAGACGCTGCCGGAGGCCGCCCGCCGCGAACGCGTCGAGGCGGCCATCGGAGCGGCCCTCAACGCGCTCCCCGGCGCCCCCGCCGGCCTGGCCCGCCGTCAGATCGTCGAGCAGGTCACGGCGGAGGTCCTCGGCCTCGGCCCGATCCAGGCCCTCCTCGACGACCCGGAGGTGAGCGAGGTCATGGTGAACGGACCGCGCGAGGTTTACTACGAGCGCGACGGCATGCTGCACGAGGCCGAGGCCTGGTTCCGCGACATCGAGCACATCCGGCGTGTCGCCGATCGAATCGTCGCACCCCTCGGACGGCGGCTCGACGAGACCGCCCCGATGGTGGACGCGCGCCTCCCGGACGGTTCACGGGTGAACGTGGTGCTGCCGCCGATCGCCGTGCACAGCCCGACCATCACCGTCCGCAAGTTTCGGCACGACCGCTTCGACATGAACGACCTCGTGCGGATCGGATCCCTGTCCGAGGCCGCGGCCGAGTTCCTGCGGGAGGCCGTCCGCTGCCGGATCAGCATGCTGATCTCCGGCGGCACCGGCAGCGGGAAGACCACCCTGCTCAGCGCCCTGTCCGAGGCGATCCCGGAGTCCGAGCGCATCGTCACCATCGAGGATCCCATCGAGATACGGCTGCGCCAGCGACACGTCGTGACCCTCGAGGCGCGCCCCGCGGTGACGAGCGCGAAGTCTGCCGTCACTCAGCGGGACCTCGTCCGGAACGCCCTGCGAATGCGTCCGGACCGCATCATCGTCGGCGAGGTCCGGGGCGCCGAGGCGTTCGACATGATGCAGGCGATGAACACGGGCCACGAGGGCTCCCTGAGCACGGTCCACGCGAACTCGCCGCGAGACGCGCTCTCCCGGGTCGAGAACATGGTCATGATGGCCGGGTTCGAACTGCCGATCTCGGCCATCCGCGAGCAGATCGCCTCGGCCCTCTCCCTCGTGATCCAGGTCAGCCGGCTTTCAGACGGCAGGCGCTGCGTGACGGCGATCTCCGAGGTCACGAGCCTCGAAGGATCCGTGATCGGCCTCCAGGACGTCTTCCGGCTGGAGCGCGGGTTCGACCCCGACGGTCACGTCCAGAGCACCCTCGTGCCGACGGGCGTGCGGCCGCAGTTCGCCGACCGGTTCGGCGAGCGTCCGGTCATCTCGGTTCAGCGATAGGCGGATCCGATGGAACTCCACGTTGTGCTCCTCGCGCTCGCCGCTTCCGCGGCCGCAGGGTTCGCCACGCTGGCGCTGGCGGCAGGGCTGTTGTCCCATGAGATCGCGGTCGGCGAGCGCCTGGCCGGCCTGAGCCCCACCAGTCCCGCGGTCACTCCCACGCGATGGGCCACCCTCCCGAGCCTCGACCGCGCGATCCGCACGCTCCTCAGCCTGCCCCTTCGGCTGGACCGCCTCGGCGCGGCTCCCGCCGCCACACGATCTGAGACGTTCCGCGTGGCGTTCCTCGTCGGCGCCGCGGCTGCGGGGGCGATCGGTGCGACGGCCCTCGACGGGCCGCTCCTCGCCGGCGTGACCCTTGGGGCGATGGCCGGCTACCTCTTCCCGCTGGTCGTCCTGCGCTGGCGCGCTGCCAGGCGCGGCCGCCGCATCGAAGGCCAGCTCGTGGAGTTGTGCGAGGTCATGGCCTCGATGCTCACCGCCGGGTTTGGCTACATGCAGGCGCTCCGCGAGGCGAGCACTCAGGTCGGCGGGCCGCTGGGCGAGGAGGTCGCGCGCTTCCTCGACTCCGTGAGCCTCGGCGCCGACTTCGAAGACGCGCTCGTCGAGCTGCGCGACCGACTCCAGAGCGACGACTTCGAGGTCGTTGCCACGGCGCTCGAGGTGCAGCGACGCACCGGCGGCAACCTGGCGGAGATCCTCGGGGGCGTCGCGCTCACGATCCGCGACCGGCAGACGTTCCACCGTGAGCTGCGGGCGCTGACCTCACGCGAACGGTTCTCGGCCGTCATCGTCGCCGTCTTCCCGCTCGCGCTGATCTGCGTGCTCACCGCGATCATGCCGGAGGTCTTTGGCCGGCTGTTCACCGACCCAACCGGCCGCATGGTCCTGGTGATCGCGTTCGTCTTCGACGCCCTCGGCTACCTCGTCGCGCGCCGCGTCGCGACGCTGGAGGTGTGAGATGGAGCTGATCCTCGCTGCCTCGGCGGCCCTGGCCGTCGCGTTCCTCGTCCTTGCGCTGCAGCCCCTCTCCGGCGACCGGCGTGCTCGGGAACGTGTCGCATCCATGCGCGACCAGACACGCTTCGGACTTCCTGTCCCGGAGACGCCAGAGTCCGTCGATGTCATGGGCCGCTTCGCCGGGCGGATCGAGCGTGTTGCCCCAACGATGCTCACGCGGCGCGCGCAGGACCTCCTCGGACGCGCCGGGCTGCGCTGGCGTGCGGAACGCGTGGTGTCCACCTGGCTCGCGGCAGTCACTCTCCTCGCCGGCGCCGCGGCGCTGTGGTGGCTCATGGTCTCTCCCGATCCCTCGCCGCGACAGGCGGTCCCGATCGTCCTCGTGCCGGCACTCCTCGCCGCGTCGCCCTGGGTCGCCCTCCGGCGGAAGGCCCAGCAGCGAAGTCGCCAGGTCAGCCGCTCGCTACCCCAGGCGCTGGACCTCATCGTGACCAACATCGAGGGTGGCCTCGGCCTGCAGGCGGCCCTGCTCATGGTCGCGAGGAAGGTCAGCGGCCCGATCGGCGAGGAGTTTGCCCGCGCGACGGCCGAGATCAGCGTCGGCGTCCCGCGCGACCGGGCACTGCTCGCGATGGCCGAGCGGACGGGATCGGACGACGTGCAGGCGGTCGCCCGCGCCATCGCCCAGGCGGAACGCTCCGGCATCTCGATCGCTCAACTGCTGCGCGCCCGGGCCGTGGAGATGCGCGAGCGGAGGCGCCTGAGCGCACGCGAGCAGGCGAACAAGGTGCCGGTGAAGATGACGATCCCGGTGGTGCTCTTCATCTTCCCCACGTTCTTCCTCCTCCTCCTGACCCCAGTGGCCCTCAACGCCGCCGATGTGATGTCGAAATAGCCATGAGGGAAGCCGCGCTTCAGCATGGGGGCGAGGTGATCACCGCCTGGGTCGCGGACTCGTTCCTGACCCGGGGCAGGGGCCTCCTCGGCCGTGACATTCCCGCGCCGGGGCGGGGGCTACTGCTCCGGTGCTGCAGCTCCGTGCACACGTGCTTCATGCGCGGCCCTCTCGACCTCGTGGGACTGCGCCGGGTTGACGACACCGAGGTGGAGGTCACATGGCTGTCGAAGGACGTGCCGCCCTGGCGGTTCAGGACCGCGCGGAACCGCACCCAGGACATCCTGGAGCTGAGGGGCGGCAGCATCGCAGGTCTCGGGCTGGCGCCGGGCGACCGGCTGCGCGTCGCGACGTCCTCCTGAGCCTCGCGGCCGGCGCCGGCGTCGCAGCGCTGCTCGGGTCCCGCGGCGCCGCGACGCCGGAGGTGCTGCTGACGGTGCCGTTCGTTGTGGCACTCGCATTCGCCGCCCTGGTGGACCTGCGCACGCGACGCCTCCCCAACGCGCTCACCGTCCCCGGCGCGGTCGTGGCAACGCTGCTCCTGCCTCTGACGGGAACACGGCCGTGGACAGATGCGGCCGGTGGACTGCTGCTCGCGGTGCTGCTCAGTGGGTTCGTGTTCATCCTCGCGCGCGGAGCGTTTGGCATGGGCGACGTGAAGCTGAGCGCGTTCATCGGGGCGGCCGTCGGCCTCGGAGGCGTCGTGCCCTTCCTCGCGCTTGCGAGCGGGCTCGGATCGGCCGGTGCCCTCGTCGCCCTGATCCGAGGCGCGCGCCATGACGACGCGATCGCGTTTGGGCCGTGCCTCGCCGCCGCAGGCATCATCGTGTGGTGCCTCGGACCGTAGCGACCCAGCGCGATCGGTTTGGCTGCGACTACTTTCTCCTCAAGTATCATCGCGCCGTGAGCAACGACCGTTCCCTGCTACCCGGCGAATACGCCGTCCTCGGGCTCATCGGTTCGGAGCCGAAGCACGGGTACGAGGTCTCGCGGCACTGGCAGAGTTCACCGCTCGCGGAGGTGCTCCCACTCGAGCAGAGCGTGCTCTACGGCTACCTCCGCACCCTGGAGCGCCGCGGCTACCTCGACTGGGAGGAGATCCGCGTCGGCAACCGGCCCCCGCGCCGCATCTTCACACTGAGCGAGGACGGCTGGTCCATCCTGGGCGCCTGGATGAGCGCACCCGTCACCCGAATGCGCGAGGTGCGCCTCGACCTGCTCCTGAAGATCTACGTCCTGCGACTGATCGACCCGTCGCGCGAGCCTCGGCTGCTCCGTGAACAGGCTGCGGTCTGCCGTGGCTACATCGCCGATGCCGTAGCGCGGCTCGATGCCGCCGAGGGATTCGAGCAGCTCGTATGGGAGTCGAAGCGGACGGCGGCGGAGGCCACCCTGGCGTGGCTCCTGAGCCTGTTGCCGCCCGGATCAAGCAGCAATACGTCTCGGAGGAAGGCAGCATCGTGATTCGTCACCGGTGGACCTGGCTCGCGCTCGTACTGGGGGCGCTTTCCTTCGCCCTCGTGTCCTGCGGCGACGACGGGGGTGGCGAGGCGGGCGAGGAACCGACCCTGACATCGACGGCGGCAGAGGCCGGGACCGCCGCTCCCACCGGGACGGTGACTGAGGCGGCCACGGTCGAGGCGGAGCTCACCGGCGAGGTGATCGTCTCCGCCGCCTCCTCGCTCACCGATGCCTTCACGGAGCTGGCGGCGGCCTTCGAGGCCGAGCACGAGAGCGTCACCGTCGAGCTGAACTTCGGTTCGTCGTCCTCGCTGGCGTCGCAGATCGTCGAGGGCGCCCCGGCGGGGGTCTTCGCGTCGGCGAACCAGGCGCGAATGCAGGTGGTCGTGGACGCCGACCTCGCGAGTGCCCCGCAGGTGTTCGCGCAGAACCGGATCGTCGTGGTCACGCCGGCCGACAACGAGACCGTTCAGAAGTTCCATGACATTGCCGCGGACGGCGTCCGGCTGGTCCTCGCCGGCGCCGAGGTGCCTGTCGGAGACTATGCGCGGCAGGCGATCGCAGCCGCCGACGCCGGCCGGCCCGGCTTCCAGGACGCCGCCCTCGCGAACCTCGTGAGCGAGGAGGCGAACGTGCGGGCGGTCCTCACCAAGGTCGAGCTGGGCGAGGCGGATGCGGGCGTCGTCTACGAGACGGACGCGGCCATCAGCGGCGACGCCGTCCGCGTCGTCCCGGTCCCAGGCGAGTACGTCTCGCCGGCGGTGTACCCCATCGCCGCGGTGGGCGAGGATCCGTCCGAGGTGGCGCGGGCGTTCGTGGCGTACGTCCTGTCGCCCGAGGGCCAGGCCATCCTCGCGAAGTACGGCTTCAGCGCGCCCTAGGGACATCCATGCAGCTGAGATCCCCCCGAGCCGACATCGTCGCGCTGGCGCTGCTCCTCGGTCTCGGGGGGATCTTCGCCCTCTACTTCATCCTTCCGTTCGCCGGGCTCGCTGACCGCGCGATCTCCGACGGGCGCGTGTGGGAGCTCGCGGGCAGCAACGAGGTCCGCGCCGCGCTCGTGCTGTCGCTCTGGACCAGCGTGCTCGCGACGTTCCTGGCGGTCCTGCTCGGGACGCCCGTGGCCTACTGGCTCTCGCGCTCCTCGTTCCCCGGACGCTCGGTGGTCGACGCGCTGATCGACCTCCCGATCGTCCTGCCACCTACCGTAGCGGGCGTCGCACTCCTCACCGCCTTCGGCTCCCGCGGACTCCTGGGCGAGCCGCTGGACGACCTGACAGGGATCCGACTTACCTTCACGAGCACCGCGGTGGTGATGGCGCAGCTGCTCGTGGCTGCGCCGTTCTACGTCCGTGCCGCGCGGGCGGGGTTCGTCTCGGTCGACGCGCAGCTCGAGCGGGTCGCCTACACCCTCGGGGCATCGCGCGTGGAGACCTTCCTGCGCATCACGCTGCCGCAGGCTCGCGCCGCGCTGACCGCCGGCATCGTCCTCTGCTGGGCACGCGCGATGGGCGAGCTGGGCGCGACGCTGATCTTCGCCGGCAGCCTCGAGGGCAAGACGCGCACCATGCCGCTTGCCATCGTCGATGCCTTCGAGCGCACGACGCTCGGCCTCTCCGGAGCCGTGAGCCTGTCGGTCATCCTCCTGGCGGTGGCGGCGGCGGTGCTGGTCTTCTTCCGGGCGGTGACCCCGAATGACGGGGACGGCGCATGGCGCTGACCTTCGACGCCCGGCTGCGGCTCGGCCGCTTCGACTACGAGGCGGCCTTCGAGGCTGAGGACGAGATCGTCGTGCTCTTCGGGCACTCGGGCGCTGGGAAGAGCGTGACCCTTCAGCTCATCGCCGGGCTGATGCGCCCCGACGCCGGCCGGATCATGAGCGACAGCCGCGTGCTGTTCGACTCGGCGTCCGGCGCGAACCTCCGTCCGCAGGAGCGCCACGTCGGATACGTCGTGCAGGAGCTCGCCCTCTTCCCCCACCTCTCGGTGCTGGAGAACGTCGCGTTCGGCATGGAGGGTCCGCGGACGGAACGGCAGCGGCGCGCGCGCGCGCTCCTCGAGCGCTTCCACCTCGCGGGATTCGAGGATCGCGCTCCGCTGACGCTCTCCGGCGGGCAGCGCCAGCGAGTCGCGCTCGCGCGCGCCCTCGGCCGCGAGGTGCCGCTACTGCTGCTCGATGAGCCGTTCTCGGCGCTTGATGACTCGCTCCGGGGCACGCTGCGCGCGGAGCTGCTCCGTGTCCGGCGCGAGTTCAGCCTGACGGTCATCTTCGTGACGCATGACCTGCGCGAGGCCCATCTGCTGGCCGACCGCCTGGCCGTGTTCGACCAGGGGCGCATCCTGCAGATGGGCTCCCGCGAGGAGGTCTTTCGCCGCCCGAACTCCCGCCGCGTCGCCGAGCTCACCGGCGTCGCGAACGTCCTCCACGGCGAGGTCGTGGGTCGTGCCGGGCAGAGCATCGAGGTGGACGTGGACGGGCTCCGCCTGCACACGAAGGCGGCCGGCGACGCGCTCGCGGTGGGCCAGCGCGTCGAGGTGATGATCCGCGCCGAGCGCGTCAACCTGCGGCGCGTGGAGGAGGCCCTGCCCAACCTCGTCCTCGCCGAGATTGGCGACGAATTCGACTATGGGGCGGGACACACGATCCGGTTCCATCCGCTCGGCGCCGGCCCGCAGATCGAGGTGGATCTCCCCTCGCGGCCGTACGAGGTCCTCGACGTTGCGTCGCGCAAGCGCTGGACGCTGGAACTGCCGCCGGAAGACCTGCACGTGGTTCCGGCGATCTAGCCGGCTGCGTCCGCCCTCAGGCGGAAGCCCGGGGCGGAGTCGTCACGGGCTCCGGCTCCGGGAGCGGCACCGGCGACGCCTTCGGCGCTGGCCGCCGGGCGAGGGCGAAGAACACCGAGCCGGCAGCCGCGAGCCCGGCCAGCACATCGAATCCGAGTCGGTACGACCCGGTCTGGTCGTAGATGAAGCCGGCGATCAGGGGCCCGAAGATCGCACCGAGGATCACGACCATGTTCGAGATCCCCATGATCGCCCCAAACGCGGTGCGCCCGAAGTAGTCGGCACGCAACGCCGCCATCTGCGGACCGCGCATCCCCCATGCACTCCCGTGGATCACCACGAACGCGGCGATCATCAGCGCGTGCGAGGCGTGCGCGAGGAGGATCATCCCGACCGCGTGCATCCCCATGCAGCAGAACGCCATGAAGCGCTTGCTGGAGTGGTCGCCGATCCACCCACCCGCGAGTGTCCCGAACATGAACACGAGCGTGAGCGCCGAATAGACGCCCGCGGCCGCGCCGAGCGAGTACCCGAGCGACTCATTCAGGTGCGACACCATGTGCACGTTCACCGCGCCCACGACGAAGAGCGCCGCGCCGTGGCCCAGTGAGAGCCACCAGAACGAAGGCTCCCGGAGCGCTTCGCGGAGCGTGAAGTCGGCGCCACGCGCCGTCCGCAGCGTACGCGCCGCCGCAGCCACCTCGGGCGAGTCGCCGTCTGGCTCGAGGCCGAGCTCCGCCGGGCTCCGCACCAGGAGCGACGTGATGGGGAGCCCGACGATCAGTACGAGGACGCCGGAGACCACGGCGGTGCTCCGCCACCCGATGCCCTCCAGCGAGAGCACCGTGAGCGGCACAATCACCCCGCCCAGCGCGCCCCCGACGCTCGTGAGGCTGAGGGCGGTGGAACGGCGTCGCTCGAACCACTGGACCACGGCCGTGGTGATCGTGAGGTAGCCCATGAGGCTCGCGCCGATGGCCATGACCATGAAGGCGCCGTAAAACGTCCACGGCGAGTTGATGCGGCTGAAGAGGAAGAACCCCGTCGCGAGGATCACGACGCCGATGCGTGCGACGCGGCGCGGGCCGAACCGGTCCACGAGCCAGCCCTGGACCGGGCCGACGACGCCGCCTTCCGCCTCGCGGAGCGCCGAGGCGCCTGAGAGCACGGTCCGGCTCCAGCCGAACTCGTTGCTGAGGACAACGACGTAGGAGCCGTACGCCTGCCCCAGGAGCGAGCCCTGCAGCAGCTGCAGGACGGCCCCCGTCAGCACGATCCACCAGCCGTGGAACAGCCGACGCCCCGGCACGGTTCACCCTTCGACGGGCCCCGGTGAATCGCGGAATCATACCCGTGTTGCCGGTCAGCGTCCTCCGGGGGGCCCGGACGAGACCAGCGCGGCGCAATGGCGTGAAGGCCTCTAGGGCGTGACCGCCAACAGCCGTAATATCCCTCGATGCTGAGCCGCCCGTTCCTCATCATCGCGCTGTCGATGTTCACCGCGACGATGGGCCTCGGGATGGTCCTGCCGCTCCTGCCGGTCTACGCCAAGAGCTTCGGCGCGAGCGGAGCGACGATCGGCCTGACCGTCTCGGCCTTCGCGATCCCGCAGCTGCTTGTGAGCCCGTTCATCGGCCGGCTGGCGGACCGCTTCGGACGGAAGCCGTTCCTGCTGCTCGGCGCGGCGGCGTATTTCGCCTCGGCGGTCGGCTGGTGGGCGGCGGACAGCCTCGCGATGCTCATCACGTTCCGCGCGCTCTCAGGCCTTGGCTCCGCGCTGATCTTCTCGAACGCGCAGGCGTACGTCGGTGACCTGGCACCCCCCGGCTCCGAGGGGCGCTACATGGGGGCGTTCGGGGTCGCGGACTTCCTCGGCTTCGGGCTTGGGCCGCTGTTCGCCGGGACGATTCGCGATCACGCCGGCCTCGGCGAGGTGTTCCTCTCGATGGCAGCCCTCTACGCGATCGTGTTCACGCTGATCGCGCTCTGGCTCCCGAGCCGCCCGGTGCGCCTGCACCTTGGCACGGTCCAGATCACGGCGCCGTGGGGGCAGATCTTCCGTCACCCAACCATGCAGGCGCTCATGTTCCTCCGCGTGTGTTTCGCCCTGGCCACCGGGGTCTCGATGGCATTCCTGGCGGTCCACCTCGAGCAGTCCGTCGCGGCGACCGCGACGATGGTTGGGCTCGTCTTCGCCGTGCAGCAGATCGCCGGAGGGCTGTCTCAGCCGCTCCTCGGGCGCCTCGCGGACCGCTTCCCACGCTCATGGCTGGTGTTCGTCGGCACCGCAACGATGGCGGGCGGGATGTCGACCGTCACCTGGACGGACTCATACCCGATCATCCTCGCCGGCATGATGCTCGGCCCCGGACTCGGCGCCGCGCTCGCGAACGTGGCCGCGCAGGCGCTCCAGGTGGATACCGGACGCGACCTCGGCATGGCGACCGTCGCGAGCCTCGGGTCGACGGCGTTCGCGGCCGGGTTCCTCCTCGGTGCGATCGGTGGCGGTCGCCTCGTCGACGCGACGAGCGTCCCCACAGCGTTCGGCGTCGGCGCGGCTGTGATCGCGGGTGGCGGCGCCATCTTCCTCGTGCGCGTGCGGGGGCTACAGGCGCGCGCGGCAGCCGCGGCAGCGGCGGCGTCTCACGCCGCGAGCGCGGCGGTCACGGCCGTCCTCCCCGGGGGCGAGGAGGACGGCGGCGACGCCGTGGAAACCACCGCCATTCCGTAGAGGCCTCCCCCCCCCCCAGCGTGTTGGGCCGCGTGGTCAGCGGTGGGCGCGTCGCGGCCGGCGGCCCGTTCGAGGTGTTCGCACAGCCGGCGCGCCGGGCGATCGGCCCCAGCGTGCAACGTTCGTAATCGCGCACTACGCTCCGCGCGCGCACTGGGCGCGTGGCACGAGGAGGCGCGATGCGGAAGATCGGGATCGGGCTCAACTGGCAGGGCGCGTTCAACATGCAGGACGCGATCGAGCAGGCGAAGGTCGCCGACGATTCCGGCGTCGACCACCTGATGGTCGCCGAGGCGTGGGGCCGCGACGCGTTCACGACGATGGCGATCCTGGGCTACGAGACGCAGAACATCCGCATCGGCACGGCGATCATCAACATCTTCTCCCGGACGCCCGCGGCGCTCGCGCAGCACTTCACCTCCCTGGATACGCTCACCAACGGCCGCATGATCATCGGGATCGGGTCTTCCGGTCCCCAGGTGATCGAGCACTTCCACGGCATCCCGTTCGACAAGCCGATGCGGCGGATCCGGGAGTACACCGAGATCATCAACATGCTCGTAGCCGGCGAGCCCCTGAACTACCACGGCAAGATCTTCAACCTCGAGCGTGGCTTCACGCTGCGGCACCTGGATGAGCTGCCTCGTCGCCACATCCCGATCTTCATCGGCGCGTTCTCCGAGAAGTCCGTCCGCCAGACCGCGGAGATCGCGGACGGGTGGCTCCCGGGGCACACGACACGCGACAAGTGGAAGGAGGAGGTCGCGACCTTCCACCAGTACGCCCGCGAGGCCGGCCGCGACCCATCCACGATCGAGATCAAGGCGTCCGGCGGCGTGACCATCACGGACAACCCGGAGAAGGCCTACGAGGGCGTGCGCATGCAGAACGCCTTCTACATGGCCCGCATGGGTGACCTGCACTACAACGCCTACCGCGCATTCGGGCTGGGCGAGGTGGCCGACGAGGTCCGTCGCGCGTGGCGCGAACAGGGCTCCGAGGCGGCCTACCGCGCGGTGCCGGACGACGTGGTCCAGTCGCTCGGCTACGCCGGGCCGGTGGAGGGCGCGATCGACTGGATGGAGGAGCAGCGGGACGCCGGTTACACGCTCCACGGCGTGTCCGTCGATGAGCGCGACCCGAAGAAGCGCGCCGCGATCTACCGGCAGCTCGTCGGGTAGCGTCGCCCGCTAGCCGTAGCGGTCACCGACCGCGCCCTGGGCGTAGAGATCCTCGACCTCGGCCTCGGAGTACCCGAGGCCGGTCAGGATCTCGCGGTTGCACTCGCCGACCAGCCCGGAAGGCCGATCCCAGCTCGGGGCGTCTGGCTCGACGTTCCAGAGGAAGCCCGGGAAGACCTGCGTCCCCACGTAGCGGTGGTCGACGTACTGCAGCCAGTTCCGCGCCTGGTGCTGCGGGTTTGACAGCAGTGACCACGGCGCAATGACCGGCGCGGCGATGCCGCCCGCGCTGCTGACGCGGTCCGCGATCTCTTCGGCGGTGCCGCTCGCGACGAACTCCGCCAGCGCCGCGTCGATCTCGTTCCGATGCGCGAGGCGGCCCGGGATCGTCGCCCAGGGATGCCCGCGGGACGCCCACTCCGGGTGACCCGCAACGCCCGCGAGCGCACGCCACTGACGGTCGTCCTCAGCGGCCAGGAACACCCAGGCATCGTCGCCCGCCTCGCCCCCGGCGGACCGGTAACAGCGATGCGGCACGATGAGCGGATCGGTGTTGCCCAGCCGTTCCTGGCTGCGACGATTCACGGCCCAGTCCGCGAGGAGTGCCGGGAGGTGCCAGTTCAGGACCTCGATCTGCGAGATGTCGACGAAGGCGCCCTCACCCGTCTGCTCTCGCTGCCGGAGCGCGGTCAGCGCGGCGAACACGACCGCGAGCGCGCCCGTCGCGTCGGAGTGGAAGATCGGCTGGATGTCCTCCACCGGGTGGTCGGGGTACCCGCGCACGATCGTGTGCCCGCCCGCGGCATCGAGGCCGGAGCCGAGGGTGACGTAGCCCTGGTAGGGCCCCTTCGCACCCCAGCCGGGCAGCGAAAGGTAGACCAGCCGCGGGTTCAGCTCGCGGGCGGCGTCCCACCCGAATCCAAGGCCTTCGACGGTTCCGGCCGAGTAGCCCTCGAAGAAGACGTCCGCGTCGCGCAGAAGCCGGCGCATTGCCTCCGCGCCGCCCTCGGAGCGCAGGTTGAGCGCGAGGTTCCGCTTGTTGCGGTTGGAGATGTGGTGGATCGGACTGCGCTCGAAGGCCGGCCCCTCGCCCGGCCACGGCTGGACCGTCGCCAGCGGGCGCGTCATCGAGTTGCGAGGGAAGGACTCGACCTTGATCACATCGGCGCCCAGGTCGCCGAAGATCGAGCCGGCCATCGGCCCCGCCCACACCTCGCACAGCTCCACGACGCGGAGGCCCTTGAGCAACGTCGAGGTCATCGCACCTAGCCCGTCACCGCCGCGCGGAAGAGCGCCAGGCGTTCAGCAGTCGAGTAGCCGAGATCGCAGAGGAGCTCGTCCGTGTGTGCCCCGAGGTCTGGCGCCGGCGCGTGCCCCCAGGCGCCCTCGAGGTGGAACGGCGGCCCCGCGAGAAGCGTCGTCGCGCCTGACGGCAGCGGGTGTTCGACGAACGACCCGCGTGCGACGGCCTGTCGGTCCGTGACCACCTCCGAGACGTCGAGGACCGGCGCGACCATGACGCCGTACGACTGGAGGTACGTGAACACCTCGTCGCGGGTCCGGGCGCGGAGCCAGGGATCGAGGATGGCGAAGAACTCGTCGAAGTGCAGCGCCTTCTCGGCGGGCGCGAGGAAGCGCTCGTCCGTGATCAGCTCCGGGTGGCCGATCGCCTCACAGAGCCGGTTGAAGAACGGCGGGTTGGCGGACGCGAACACCACGTAGCCGTCACTGCACTCGTAGCAGCCGGCCGGATACGCGGTCCTGGACTGCCCCGCCGATCGAGGCCACTCGGCGCCCGAGAACTCCCACACCACGAACCACGTATCGACGTTGCCGGCCATCGCCTCGACGGCCGACACCTCGACCTCGCGTGGCTCTCCGCCGTGCTCGGAGGACCAGAGACAGGCGTTCGCGACGGCGGCGGCGGTCGCCCCCCACTGCATCTCCGGGATGTACGGCGCGTAGCGGAGCGGCTCCTCGCCCGGGAGCGAGTGCTGCCGCATCCGCCCGGTCCACGCGAGCAGCGAGGTCCCGTTCTCGACCCGCCCGGCGAACGGTCCGTCGAGCCCGTGCTCGGTCAGGACGACGACATGCGGGCGGCGTTCGAGCAGCCTCAGGCCGTCGCGCAACTCGCGCGCAACCTCGGGAGCGGCGTGCAGCAGGACCAGGTCGGCGCGGCCGCACAGCCGGTCGAAGACCTCGAGCCCTGAAGGCGTCGCCAGGTCGAGCGCGAGCGAGCGCTTGCCGGTGTCGAGGGCGACATGGAAGGCGCCTGACTCCATGTCCGGGACGTCCCCCGGAAAGGGCCCGACGCGACGCATCGGTGATCCTCCCGGCTGCTCCACCTTCACCACGTCGGCGCCGTAGTCCGAGAACAGCTTGGCAGCGGCCGCAACCGGGATCGAGCCGCCCACCTCGATCACGAGGCGGCCGGCGAGCGGTCGAGGAGGATCGTTCGCGACCATCGCGAGTGTTATAGCACCGCGCCGCAATCATCCACTCGGACCGCCTCCTGCACCGTGATGACTCGTTGCCGGCGTTGCAGGCTCTGCAACACTCCGGCGTCTGCGTGACACCCGAGCGAAACGGCTTCTTCCCTACCGTCAGGCGCGGGAGCGACCGACAGACTGACAGGGGAATCGATGAGGGTCGTCAGCGCCGCCACGGAGCGCTCAACGCCGGGCGTTCGAGGGCTTCCGTAGTGGTCACGTCTGCGCGGCGCGTGCTGCCCGGCACCCCTTACCCCCTCGGCGCGACGTGGGACGGGGTTGGCGTGAACTTTGCGCTGCTGTCCGAGCACGCGACCGCTGTTGAGTTATGTCTTTTCGATGCGCCGACTGCTGAATCTGAGTCCGCGCGGATCGTGCTCGACGAGCGTGACGGCCTGATCTGGCACTGCTACCTGCCCGACGCGCGCCCGGGCCAGCTGTACGGGTACCGCGTCTACGGTCCGTGGAACCCCGCGGCGGGCCATCGCTTCAACCCCCGCAAGCTCCTCCTCGACCCCTACGCGAAGGCCGTGGGCCGGCCGCTGCTGTGGGACGACAGCCTCTTCGGCTACGCGCTGGAGGGCGGCGATGACCTCGCGCAGGACGGGCGCGACAGCGCGCCCTTCGCTCCGCTCGCCGCGGTCATCGAGGGCGGGTTCACCTGGGGCGACGACCGCCCTCCCCGGCGTCGCTGGGAGCGAAGCGTGATCTACGAGGCTCACGTGAAAGGGTTGACCCGCCTCCATCCCGACGTGCCCGAGCGGCTTCGCGGCACCTACGGCGCCCTCGCAACACAGCCGGTCCTCGACCACCTCCTCTCGCTGGGGGTCACAGCCGTGGAGCTGATGCCGGTGCACTACCGGGTCGACGACCGCCACCTCACCGACCGCGGGCTCTCGAACTACTGGGGCTACAACACCCTCGCGTTCTTCGCACCGGACGCGCGTTACGCCCAGGGCGACGGACTGAGCGCGGTCGATGAGTTCAAGACGATGGTCCGGGCTCTCCACGCCGTCGGCATCGAGGTCATCCTCGACGTCGTCTACAACCACACCGCGGAGGGCAACCACCTGGGGCCCACGTTGTCGTGGCGAGGAATCGACAACGCCTCCTACTACCGCACCATGGCAGACGACCCGCGGTACTACATGGACTTCACCGGCACCGGGAACACGCTCAACCTCGCCAACTCCCGCGTCCTGCAGATGGTGATGGACAGCCTTCGGTACTGGGTGCTGGAGATGCACGTCGACGGGTTCCGGTTCGACCTCGCCAGCGCCCTCGCCCGAGAGCTGTACGACGTGAACCGCCTCTCGTCCTTCTTCGAGATCATCGCCCAGGATCCCGTGCTCGCGAACGTGAAGCTGATCGCGGAGCCGTGGGACGTGGGTCCTGGCGGGTACCAGGTGGGCAACTTCCCCGTCGGCTGGGCGGAATGGAACGGTGAGTATCGGGACACTACCCGCCGGTTCTGGCGGGGTGACGAGGGCCAGATCGCCACGATGGCGACCCGCATCGCCGGCAGCGCCGACCTCTACGAGGCGAGCGGCCGCACCCCATACGCCAGCATCAACTACGTCACCGCCCACGACGGCTTCACCCTCCGCGACCTCGTCACGTACGAGCAGAAGCACAACGAGGCGAACGGCGAAGACAACCGCGACGGCCACAACGACAACCTGAGCCGCAACTACGGCGTGGAGGGCGAGACCGATGACCCGGAGGTGAATCAGCTCCGCCGCCGGCAGATGCGGAACTTCCTCGTCACGCTGTTCGTCTCGCAGGGCGTCCCCATGCTCCTCGCCGGCGACGAGTTCGGCCGGACGCAGGGCGGTAACAACAACGCCTACGCCCAGGACAACGAGATCTCATGGGTGAACTGGGAGCTCCTCCCATGGCAGCGGGAACTCCTCCGCTTCACGAGCGCCATGATCCGGCTGTTCCAGGAGCAGCCGGTCCTGCGACGCAGGCGTTTCCTGCAGGGTCGGCGGATCGTGGGCAGCGAGGCGCGGGACGTCTCCTGGTTCACGCCCGACGGCGGCGAGATCTCGAGCGAGCAGTGGGACGAGGCATGGCGACGTTGCTTCGGGCTCCGCCTCGCAGGTGATGCCATCGAGGAAGTCGACCCCGCGGGCCGCCCGATCGTGGGCGACACGTTGCTGATGCTCTTTAACGCCGGCGAGCAAGACGAGCGGTTCAAGCTGCCGTCCGAGCGCCCGGGAGGCTCCTGGCAGTTGCTCATCGACACCACGCGCGGGCGTCGCGGGCGCTGGCCGGAGCCGAACTGCTTCCTCGTCGCCGCGCACTCGGCCGCCATCCTCCGGCAGAAGGGACGGCGGCGGTGACACCTGCGCGCGCAAGCGCACGCGCCTCGGATCATCCCCCGCCCCGCGTGATCATCGACGCGGTGCATCCGGAGGTCGACTCTGGGCGGTACCCGGCGAAGACCACCGTGGGGGAGCGCTTCCGTGTCGTCGCCCATGCGTACGCCGACGGCCACGACGTCGTCCAGGCCGAGCTGCTGCATCGGCTCTCCGGCGAGGAGACGTGGCGGCGCGTCCCCATGGGTTCCCTCGGGAACGACGAGTGGACGGCGGCGTTCCTCCCGGGCCATGTCGGCGCGCACGAGTACGCCGTCGTTGCCTGGGTCGACCCGCTCGACTCGTGGCTTGCCGGCCTCGAGCGGCGCGTGGACGCCGGGTGGGACGTCAGCACCGAGCTGGCCGAGGGAGCACAGCTGCTGCGCGCGGCCGCCGAACGGGCGCCCGTCGCGGAGGATCACGTGACGCTCCTGGGCGCGGCGGCCTGGCTCGAGGACGCCGACCTGACGATGGAGCGCCGGCTCGAAGTCGTGCGCGACCCGGAGCTCCACCGTGCCGCCTCGGCATCCCGCGATCACAGCCGCGACACGTCCTACTGGCGCGCCCTACCCCTCTGGGTGGACCGGGAACGCGCGCGCTTCAGCACGTGGTACGAGATGTTCCCGCGCTCCGCCACGCCCGACCCCGGGCGCAGCGCCACGCTCCGCGAGGCCGCCGCTCGCCTGCCGGACATCGCCGCCATGGGATTCGACGTCCTTTACCTGCCCCCGATCCATCCGATCGGCATCACCGAGCGCAAGGGGCCGAACAACAGCCCCCATCCGCCGCCCGACGCACCCGGCAGCCCCTGGGCGATTGGCTCTCGCGATGGCGGTCATACGGCCGTCCACCCCGACCTCGGGACGATCGAGGACTTCGAGTGGTTCCTGGGCGAGGCGGCAGGGCACCATCTCGAGATCGCGCTGGACCTCGCGTTCCAGTGCTCGCCGGACCACCCCTGGGTTGGGGAACACCCCGAGTGGTTTCACCACCGGCCGGACGGGTCGATCCATTTCGCGGAGAACCCGCCGAAGCAATACCAGGACATCTACCCGCTGAACTTCGAGACTGCGGACTGGAAGGCGCTCTGGACGGAGCTGCTGAACGTCACGCTCTTCTGGGTAGAGCGCGGCGTGCGGATCTTCCGCGTCGACAACCCCCACACGAAGCCGTTTCCGTTCTGGGAATGGCTGATCCGGTCCGTGCACGCGACGCATCCGGATGTGATCTTCCTCGCCGAGGCGTTCACGCGGCCGAAACGCATGGCCGGTCTCGCCAAGCTCGGGTTCAGCCAGTCGTACTCGTACTTCACGTGGCGGAACACGAAGCAGGAGCTGACGGACTACCTGACGGAGCTGACGAGCCCACCCCTCGCCGACTTCATGCGGCCGAACTTCTTCGCGAATACCCCGGACATCCTGCACGAGTACCTGCAGCAGGGAGGGCGGCCCGCGTTCCTCGCCCGCCTCACCCTGGCGGCGACGCTCGGGCCGTCGTACGGCATCTACAGCGGGTTCGAGCTGATCGAGCACACGGCCCTCGAACCGGGCTCGGAGGAGTACCTCGACTCGGAGAAGTACCAGCTGAAACCGCGCGACTGGGACGCGCCCGGCAACATCAAGTGGGAGATCCGCCGGCTCAACGAGCTGCGGCGGGCGTACCCAGCTCTCCAGCACAATCACGAGCTGTGGTTCCTGCCTATCCAGAACGACCAGCTCATCGCCTACATCAAGTCCGATCCCGCGGGCGGACCGTCCGGTGATGCGGGCGGGCACGTCCTGACCGTCGTGAACCTCGACCCGCACGCCGCGCAGCAGGGGTGGGTGGGCCTGCCGCTGGACGCGCTCGGGCTCCGCGGCGTGCCGGCGTTCGCCGTCCGCGAGCTCATCGACGGCGAACGCTTCACGTGGACCGGCGAGTGGAACTCCGTCCGGCTGACGCCCGAGCGCCCGATGCAGCTCTTCGTGTTCGAGGGCCCGCTCGACGCGCACGACGACGACGGGATCGTCCTCCCGTGACGGCGCCGTCGGAGCCGTCCGCCCTGTCGGCGCCGGGAGCACAGCCGGTGACGCGGACGGTCTCGCGCCGGACCGCCCGGGCGTCGAGCCCGATCCCCGTCGACCCGCTCTGGTACAAGGACGCGATCGTCTACGAGCTGCATGTCCGGGCCTTCGCCGACAGCAACGGCGACGGCATCGGCGACTTCCCGGGGCTCACCGACCACCTGGACTACCTCCAGCAGCTCGGGATCAACACGATCTGGCTGCTGCCGTTCTACCCCTCGCCGCTCCGCGACGGCGGCTACGACATCGCCGACTACACCGCGATCAACCCGGACTACGGGACCATGCGCGACTTCACGCGGTTCGTGCGCGAGGCGCACGCTCGCGGGATACGCGTGATCACCGAGCTAGTGGTGAACCACACCTCCGACCAGCATCCGTGGTTCCAGCGCGCGCGACTGGCGCCAAAGGGATCGGCCGCGCGGGACTGGTACGTCTGGAGTGACACGGACGAGAGGTACGCCGGCACCCGCATCATCTTCACGGACACGGAGACCTCGAACTGGGCGTGGGATCCCGTCGCCGGCCAGTACTACTGGCACCGGTTCTTCAGCCATCAGCCTGACCTGAACTACGAAAACCGGCAGGTCCGCCGGGCGATCACCCGCGTCATGCAGTTCTGGTTCGACCGAGGCGTCGACGGCATGAGGCTGGACGCCACGCCCTATCTCTGCGAACGCGAGGGGACGAACAACGAGAACCTCCCCGAGACGCACGAGGTCATCAAGGAATGGCGCGCCTTCATCGACCAGCAGCACGAGGACAAGATGCTCCTCGCCGAGGCGAACCAGTGGCCGGACGACGTCCGCGCCTACTTCGGCGACGGCGACGAGTGCCACATGGCCTTCCACTTCCCGGTCATGCCGCGGCTCTTCATGGCGCTGCGCCAGGAGGACCGCCGGCCGATCGTCGACATCCTGTCGCGGACACCGGACATCCCGGGCACCTGCCAGTGGGCGCTGTTCCTCCGAAACCATGACGAGCTGACGCTCGAGATGGTGACGGACGAGGAACGCGACTACATGTACTCGATCTACGCGGCCGACCCGCGGATGCGGATCAACGTCGGCATCCGGCGGCGGCTGGCGCCCCTGCTGAACAACAGCCGGCGCGCGATCGAATTGCTGAGCGCGCTCCTGTTCTCACTCCCGGGTACGCCCATCCTCTACTACGGCGACGAGCTCGGGATGGGGGACAACGTCTTCCTCGGCGACCGGGACGGAGTCCGCACGCCGATGCAGTGGAACGGCGACCGCAACGCGGGCTTCTCGCGCGCCGATCCCGCCTCGCTCTTCCTCCCCACGATCCAGGACCCGCTGTACGGCTACCAGGCGGTGAACGTTGAAGCGCAGGAACGGAGCGCCTCGTCGCTGCTGAACTGGATGCGACGCATGGTCGCGCTCCGCTCTCGACGCCAGGCGTTCGGGCGCGGCGAGCTGGTCATGCTGCATCCGGAGAACCGCGCCGTCCTGGCATTCCTGAGGATCTACGGCGACGTCCCCACGCTCGTCGTGGCCAGCCTGTCACGCTTCGCCCAGGCGGCCGAGCTGGACCTCTCCGACTACGCCGGACGGATCCCCGTCGAGGTGATCGGTCAGCAGAACTTCCCGCCGATCACGGACGCTCCCTACGTCCTCACGCTCGGCCCGCACGGCTTCTACTGGTTCGACCTTGTACCGGCGGCGGCGGAGGCAGCCCCGGCGCCGGCGGCCCCCACGATCGAGGTTGCGGGCGGCGACTGGCGCCGGCTGCTGGAGGGCGACGCGCTCGCGCGGCTGGAGCAAGACGTCCTCCCGGCGTTCGTCGAACGGCAGCGCTGGTTCGGCCGGACGAAGGAGCCCGTCACCCGCGTCCACCTCCACGACATCGTGCCGATCCACGACGTCAGCGCAGCGCCCACGTGGATCGCGCTCGCCGATGTCGAACGCGGATCGGCGAGCGTCACGTACACGCTCGCCCTCGGCGTGACCTCCGGACGCGGCGCGCGGCAGATGCGAAGCGACCAGCCCGAGGCCGTCATCGCCGAGCTGCGTTCCGCACGAGGGACCGGGCTCCTGTACGAGGCGATGGCGTCCGAAGGACTCGTCCGGGAGATCCTCGACCTGTTCGCCGGCGACCGCGTCCGGTCGTCGAATGGAACGCGCCTCGTCCCATGGACGCACGGCACCTTCGACGCGCTCTACGGCGCCCTCGACGAGCCGCTCGAGGTGCACCGAAGCACGGGCGAACAGAGCAATACGTCCGTCCGCGTGGGCCAGCAGCTCATGCTGAAGGCGATCCGGCGGTTCGAACCGGCTCCGCACCCGGAGACCGAGGTTGGCCGTCACCTCGCGGACGACCCCGGTCCCACGGCCCGCCTCGTCGGTGACATGTCCCTGGCGTCGGGCGATCTCAGCGGCCCGATCATTGTGGCGCACGAATACGCGTGGAGCCGCCAGGGTGGCTGGGACCTCATGGTCTCGTCGTGCCTCCGCTTCCTCGACGAGTACGGAGTCGATGAGCCGCCCGCCCTCAGCGGGCGTCCCGTGCTGCAGGCCGCACGAGACGCCCTCCGCACCGAGTCCTCGGCGACGCCGGCCGATCTCGCGCCGCCCAGGTACGGCGAGCACCTCGCATTGCTCGGGAAAGCGACGGCGGAACTGCACCGCGTCCTCGCGGAGGCGCGCGGAGACCCGGCGTTCGAGCCGGAGCCCCTGACCGCGCGCGACCTCGACGCCGTGGCCGCGAGGGTGCGCCGGCGGATCCGCGCGACCCGCGGCTGGCTGCGTGATGTCGCTGCCGGCGAAGACCAGCGATCCGCCACCCTCGCCCAGACGATCCTCGACGCGAACGACCGCGTCGGCCGCTGGCTGCAGGACGCCCGTGGCGGCGCCGGAACAATGGACAAGATTCGCGTTCACGGCGACTACCACCTCGGCCAGGTGCTGGACGTCGACGGCCGGTTCGTGGTCGTCGACTTCGGCGGCGAGGTCGGCCTGCCGGTCGAGGAGCGCCGCAGGAAAGCCTCGGTGTTCACGGACGTCGCCGGGATGCTCCGCTCGTTCAGCTACGCGGGACTGACCGCGCGCGCGACGCGGCTCCTCTCGCTGCCCGAGGGCGACGCGCCGTTCGAGCGCCTGTCAGCCTGGGTGTCCTGGTGGGAGGAGCGCGCGGCGACCGCCTTCCTCGTCGCGTACCTCGAGGAGGCGGCCGGAGCGTCGTTCCTGCCCGTGGGCGATGACGACGGCCAGCGCCTGCTGGACCTCTACCTCCTCGACAAGGCGCTCCACGAACTGCAGTACGAGATGGAGTACCGCCCCGAGTGGGCGCCGATCCCCCTGGAGGGGCTTGCTGCGATCGCGTCACGGCTCGGAGTGTCGGTGTGACGCACGTCCTCACGGACTACGACGTCCACCTCCTCGCCGAGGGTACGCATCTCGATGCTTACCGCCGGCTGGGCGCGCATCCGACCGAGCGTGACGGCGAGTTGGGCGTGGACTTCGCGGTCTGGGCGCCGAACGCACGCGCGGTCTCGGTCATCGGCGACTTCAACGGCTGGCACCACGGGGCGACGCCGCTCGAGCCGCGGTCCGGCGCGGGCACGTGGGAGGGCTTCATTCCTCGGCTCCGCCAGGGTGACCGCTACAAGTTCAGCATCCTGCCGGCCGGCGAGGGCGAGTCGCGCGCCGAGAAGGCGGACCCGTACGCCTTCTGCGCCGAGCTGCGCCCTCGGACCGCCTCGGTGATCTGGGACCTCGACGGATACGAGTGGGGGGACGACGAATGGATGCGCGGACGCGGACGCCGAAACGCCCTCGATGCACCGATGGCGATCTACGAGGTCCACCTCGGCTCCTGGGCCCGCTCGCCGGAGGAGGGCAACCGCTGGCTGACTTACCGCGAGATGGGACCGCGGCTCGCCCGGTACGCGCGCGAGATGGGGTACACGCACGTCGAGCTGCTCCCGGTCGCCGAGCACGCCCTCGACGAGTCATGGGGCTACCTCACCTCGTCCTACTTCGCCCCCACGGCTCGGTTCGGCACCCCCCAGGACTTCATGTATTTCGTCGACTGCCTTCACCGCGAAGGCATCGGGGTGATCATGGACTGGGTGCCGGCGCACTTCCCGAAGGACGCCCATGGCCTCGGCGTGTTCGACGGCACCCACCTGTACGAGCACGCCGACCCGCGGCTGGGCGAACATCCGGACTGGGGCACCTACGTCTTCAACTATGGACGCCGCGAGGTCGCGAACTTCCTCGTCGCGAACGCGCTCTTCTGGCTGGACCGCTACCACATGGACGGCCTGCGCGTGGACGCCGTCGCCTCCATGCTCTATCGCGACTACTCGCGCCGCCCCGGCGAATGGCTGCCGAACGAGTACGGCGGCCGTGAGAACGTCGAGGCGATCGCGCTGCTGAGACGCCTCAACGAGGCGGTCCACGAGCGCTTCCCGGACGCGATGACCTTCGCGGAGGAGTCCACCGCGTGGCCGATGGTGTCTCGACCGACCTCGGCCGGCGGGCTGGGGTTCGGCTACAAGTGGAACATGGGCTGGATGCACGACACGTTGCGTTTCATGCAGCGCGACCCGGTGCATCGTGGTTACCACCTGAACGACCTGACGTTCGGCCTGCTGTACGCCTTCACGGAGAACTTCGTGCTGCCCTTCTCGCACGACGAGGTGGTGCATCTGAAGGGCTCGATGCTGCAGAAGATGCCGGGCGACGACTGGCAGAAGTTCGCGAACCTGCGGGCGCTGTACGGCTTCATGTACGGGCACCCCGGCAAGCAGTTGCTCTTCATGGGCGACGACTTCGGCCAGTGGTCCGAGTGGAACGCACTCACCAGCCTCGACTGGCACCTCCTCCAGTACCCGCCGCACCAGGGCCTGCAGCGGTGGGTGCGGGCGCTCAATACCTTCTACCGCGCGCACCCGGCGCTCTGGCAGCAGGACTTCGCCTCCGAGGGCTTCGAGTGGATCGACGCGTCCGACTCGGAGAACGCGGTGGTCGCGTTCGTCCGAAGGGGAGTCGACACCAGCGACGTCGTGCTCGTCGTGTGCAACTTCACACCCGTCCCGCGGGAGGGGTATCGGCTTGGCGTCCCGCTCTCCGGCCCCTGGATCGTGGAGGGCAACAGCGACGAGCGACGGTTCGGCGGGTCCGGGTACACCTCGCCGACGGCCTATGACCCCGGTCCCGAGCCGGCGCACGGGCGAGCGCAATCGATCAGCCTCACGCTGCCACCACTCTGCACACTCATGCTCACCCCCGGCGTGACCACCCCACACGCGACAGGCACCGCGGTGGAGATCGAGCGATGAACGTGAGCCTCGTCCTCCATGCGCACCAGCCGCCCGGCAACTTCGACGCGGTCTTCGAACACGGGTTCAGGGTCTGCTACGGCCCCGTCCTCGACCTCCTCGAAGAGCGCCCCGACGTCCGCCTCTCGATGCACTGGTCCGGCTCCCTGCTCGAGTGGACGGAGCAGCGCCGCCCCGATCGCATCGAGCAGATCCGTCGCCTCGTCGAGCGCCGACAGGTCGAGATGGTCGCCGCCGGGATGTACGAACCCGTCCTCTCACTCCTCCCTCGACGCGACCGCATCGGCCAGCTCAACGCGCACCGCGCGTACCTCCGCGACCTGTTCGGCGTCGACGCAACGACCGGCTGGCTGACCGAGCGCGTGTGGGAACCCTCCCTTGCGTCCGACCTCGTCGCCGGCGGCATCCACGCCGTGACGCTCGACGACCGCCACTTCTTCTCGGCTGGCATCGGCGACGAAGACCTCGACGTCCCCTACCTCACGGAGCACCAGGGCGCGCCACTGGTGGTCGCACCGGTCCGCGAAGCGTTGCGCGCGACGATCCCCTGGCGGCCCGTGGACGAGGCGCTCGACGTCATCCGGCGGCGGGCGGACGCCGACGCCGTGCTGCTCACGTACGGCGACGACATCGAGAAGTTCGGGATGTGGCCCGGGACATACCGCTCGGTGATCCGGGACGGCTGGCTCGCGAAGTTCCTCGACGGGCTGTTGGCTCTGCAGCGCGAGCGGGCGGACGTGCGCCTGCTGCCGTTCAGCGAAGCAATCGAGGTCTCTCGACCGCTCCGGCGGGTCTACATCCCGGACGGTTCGTATCCGGAGATGCTCGATTGGTCGCTGCCGGCACCCGCCCAGCGGCGTCTCGCGAAGGCGCGCCAGGCGCTGTCGGACGCCGGCCTGCTCGACACGCTCTCCCCCTACGTCCGGCAGGGCCTCTACTTCCAGTTCCTGGCGAAGTACCCGGAGGTGAACCACCTCCACAAGCGCATGCTGGACGTGAGTCGCCGCGTCGAGCGGCTAGCTCCGCGCCGCGGGCCCTGGGCGCCGGAGGAGCTGCCGGAGGCCGTCCGCGAGCTCTGGCGCGCGCAGGCGAATTGCGCCTACTGGCACGGGTTGTTCGGGGGCGTCTACCTCCCTCACATCCGGCAGCGGCTCTGGTTCCATCTCCTCCGCGCCGAGGACGCCCTCGAGCGCCAGCGAGGCCCGACACGCGTTCTCCGGCGCTTCGATCTCGACGCCGACCGCGAGGATGAGTTCATCGTCACCACGTCGCAGCTGATCGCGGTGGTCGATCCGTCCGAAGGCGCCGTCGTCGAGCTCTCGCACCGCCCGAGCGGTGTGAACCTGGGGGACACGCTCGCCCGGCGAGAGGAGGCGTACCATGGGACCGGTGACGCCGCCCCCTATCCGTACGACCGCGGACGGCGCGGCGTGTTCGTCGACCGGTTCCTCCCGCCGGGCCGGCCACCCCCACGTTCGGGGCCGGTCGAGGATGTCGGCGAGTTCGCCGGGCAGCCGTACACGACCCGGGTACGACGGCGCGATGACCACGTCGAGGTCACGCTCGCGCGCACTGCCACCGCTCCAGGTGGCCTGGCAACCGTCGAGAAGACGATCCGGATCGACACCGCCGAGCCCGTGCTGGAGGCCACCTACCGAGTCACGGCGGGGACCGAAGGCGTCGATGCGCGCTTCGGCATCGAGACGAACCTGGCCATGCTCTTCCGCGAGCACCGCCGCGGCGAAGCGGCGCTCGATGGGCGCCACGTGAGCCTCCCCCGCGGTGGCGCGGCACGCGCTGTCACCTCGGTCGCACTCGCAATGGACGAGATCTCGGTAGGCGTCGGACTTACGGTCGAGCCGCCCGCCGACGTGGATATCCGTCCGATCGAGACGGTCTCGCGCTCCGAGGGTGGCTTCGAACGCACCTCGCAGGAACTCGCGGTCCTGGTCTCGTGGCCGCTCCGGCTGGCAGGAGCCGAGAGCTTCGATGCGACCCTCCGGCTGCGCCTGCTCGAGGTCACGCGGTGACCGCGCCCTGGCGGCCGAGCCTCGGAGCGTGGCCCGCGGACCGCGGCTCCGAGTTCCGCGTCTGGGCGCCCCGGCCGGAGTCGGTAACGCTAGTCGTCGACGGCCGTGAATACGACCTCGAGCGCGACGCAGACGGCTTCGCTGCCGTCGCGATCGAGGACGCTTCTGCCGGCGCGCGGTATGGCTACCGCCTGGATGGGAGCGCCCTACTCCCCGACCCGGCATCTCGATTCCAGCCGGACGGCGTGCATGGGCTCTCCGAGGTCGTCGATCCATCCTTCGCCTGGACGGACGATGACTGGCGCGGACTCGATCCCGACGCCGTCACGATCTACGAGCTGCACGTCGGGACGTTCACGCCGGAAGGGACGTTCGCTGCGGCCGCGGCACGGCTTGAACACGTCGCGAAGCTCGGGGTCGCGGCGATCGAGGTGATGCCGGTGGCGGACTTCCCGGGCGCCCGGAACTGGGGCTACGACGGCGTCTCGCTCTTCGCGCCGTCCCGCGCATACGGCCGCCCCGAGGACCTTCGGGCGCTCGTGGATCGCGCGCACGCACAGGGGCTCGGGGTGATCCTCGACGTGGTCTACAACCACTTCGGACCGGACGGCGCGTATCACGCCCTGTTCAGCGATCGGTACTTCGCGGAGCGCCACCGGACGCCCTGGGGCGCGGCGATCAACCTCGACGCACCCGGCAGCGAGCACGTACGCGCGTTCTTCATCGAGAGCGCGCTCCACTGGCTCCACGAGTACCACGTCGACGGCTTCCGCCTCGACGCGGTCCACACGCTCATCGACGACAGCGCACGCCACTTCCTCGCGGAGTTCCGCGACGCCACCGGCGAGCTGCGGCGCGACGGGCAGCCGCCGCCGTTCCTGCTTGCGGAGGAGCACCGGAACCTCGCGGCCGTCACCACGACTCGCGCCGAAGGGGGCCACGGCTTCGACGCCGTCTACGCGGACGACTTCCACCACGAGTTCCAGCGGATGCTGACCGGACACACCGATGGCTTCCTGCGCGACTACCAAGGCAGCACGGCGGACGCGGCGGTCGCCCTCGAAACCGGGTGGATCTACACAGGCCAGCACTCTGCCTACGAGGGACACGCGCGCGGGACCGATCCGGCTGGACTCCCGCTCCCGCGCTTCATGCATTGCCTCGAGAACCACGACCAGGTCGGCAACCGCGCATTCGGGGAGCGGCTGTTCCACGAGGCGTGGGACCACTCGTTCCGGGCGGCGACTGCGATCCTCCTGTTCAGCGCAGCCACGCCGATGCTGTTCCAGGGCGACGAGTGGCTCGCGAGCACCCCGTTCCTGTTCTTCACGGATCACACCCCGGAGCTCGGACGGCTCGTGCGCGAAGGCCGGCGTAACGAGTTCGGAGCGTGGGCCGCGTTCCGCGATCCCCGTCTCCGCGACCACATCCCCGACCCGCAGGCAGAGGAGACGTTCCGCGCGAGCGTGCTCGACTGGGGTGAGCGCGAGGAACCTCGACACGCGGCGGCCCTCGCGCTTCACGGAGCGCTGTTCCGCCTGCGCCGCGAGGAGCCCGCGCTGCGGTGGGGTCCGGGCGCCGCGCAGGCGAGCGTCAGCCCCGAGGAGGGCAGCCTCGTCGTCCGCCGGTCTCGACCGGGTGTTCGCGACATGCTGCTCCTCGCTCGCCTGACTTCGTCGGGCGGCGTCGCGGAGCCGGACATCGACCTCCACACGATCCTCGACCCGCCGCCGGGGGCCACGTGGGAGGTCGCCCTCACGACGGAGGACGATGGGCTGGTGGTCGAACCGATAGCGCCGGTGCTGGACATCGCCGCTCACGGTGCGTGGGCGTACTTCCACCGGCCGGGGGCGGTCATCCTCCGGGCGGTCGAGTCGCGCCGGTGAACGGGCCGCGATCGAGCGTGCTCAGCACTTACCGGCTCCAGCTGCACGCCGGATTCACCTTCCACGACGTCCGCTCTGTCCTCCCGTACCTCGCCGACCTGGGCATCTCGCATCTCTACCTGTCGCCTATCACCACGGCGGCACCGGGTAGCTCGCACGGCTACGACGTGATCGACCCCACGGCGATCAACCCGGAGCTCGGCGGCGCCGAGGGCTACGCACGCCTCGTCGCGGAGCAGCGGGCCTACGGCCTTGGACAGGTCGTGGACATCGTTCCCAACCACATGGGGATCGCGCCCGAGAGCGGAAACCGCTACTGGATGGACGTCCTGCGGAACGGCCACGACTCCCCCCACGCCGCGCTGTTCGACGTCGAATGGGACACCCCGCCGCGAGGACGGGTCGTGCTCCCCATCCTCGGCGCGGAGCTCGACGACGTCATCGCGTACGGCGACATCGAGGTCGATCGAGAGGCCGGCTGGCTTGTCCTGTACGGAAGCCGACTGCCGCTCCGCCCGGGCAGCCTCGAAGAGTGGGGGGACAGCACGGACGTACGCGAGCTGCTGGCCCTGCAGCACTACCGACTGGAGTACTGGCGCACCGGGCAGGAGAACCTGGACTATCGCCGCTTCTTCGCGATCGACGACCTCATCGGCGTGCGTCCCGAGGATCCCGCTGTGTTCGAAATGCTACACGACCTGCCGTTCGCCCTCGTCCAGCGCGGGGACGCGGATGGGCTGCGCATCGACCACGTGGACGGCCTGCGCGATCCCGCCGCGTACCTCACCCGGTTGCGCGGACGGCTCGCCGCGATCGGGCGTCCCGACGCGTACGTCGTCGTTGAGAAGATCCTCGAGGCCGACGAGGCACTCCCGGACTGGGCGTGCGACGGAACGACCGGCTACGACGCGATGAACGAGTTCACTCGGGTGCTGGTCGCCCGGGACGCGCTCGATCGCTTCGATGCGCTCGACCGGGCGGCGACCCGGCGGGATCAGACCTACGCGGAGATCGGCGTCGAGGGGCGGTCCCACGTCCTGCGGGTGCTCCTCGGGGCCCAGTTCGCGCGACTGGCGCGCCGCCTCTTCGAGACGGTGCGGCCGCCCGCCGTCGCCGAGGGCGAGTTCACGGATGCCCTGCTCAGGCTGCTCGCGCGCGTCGAGGTCTACAGGACGTATCACCGCGCGGATGAGCTCGATCCGCAGGCCCTCACGGTCATCGGCGCCGCGGCCGCGGCTGCAGGCGATGACTCGGCGGGATCGACCGAGTCACCCGCCGTCGAGGCGGCACGACGCACCCTCGCCACACCGCCCGAGGGCCAACCTCGGGAGATCGTGATGTCGCTGCAGCAGCTCATGCCGGCGGTGCAGGCAAAGGGGATCGAGGACCGCGCCCTCTTCCGCTTCCGTCGCCTCATGGCGCTGAACGAGGTCGGAGGCGATCCGACGGCCTTCGGTGAGCAGGTCGAGACATTCCACGAGCGCATGGCCGGGCGGGCGGCGGCGTGGCCTCGCCGCATGCTGGCAACGGCCACGCACGACCACAAGCTCGGCGAGGACGTCCGAGCACGCCTCGCCGCGCTCTCCGAGGTCCCCGCCCTCTGGGCGGAGGCCGTCGAGGGATCCTTCGCGGTGCTCGACCGGCTCCAGGCCGTGCCGTCCAGGGCCACTTCGGTCCATCCCGCCGACCAGTACCTGCTCCTGCAGGCCGTCGTGGGGGCGAGTCCAGCAGGCATGACGCAGGGCCGAGCCGATGACGAGCCGTTCGCGGACCGGCTCGCGGCCTACCTCGTGAAGCTGCTCCGCGAGGCCGGGGAACGCTCGGCCTGGGTTGGAGGCGACGAGGCGTACGAGTCCGCCGTGGCTGACCTCGCCCGACGCGCCCTTGGCGGCCGCGAGCTCGGGGAGGCCCTCGCCCCGCTGATGCGCGTCCTCGTTCCGGCGGGTGCGAGGAACGGGCTCACCCAGACGCTGCTCAAGCTCAGCGCGCCCGGCGTCGCCGACACGTACCAGGGGAACGAGCTCTGGGACCTCTCGCTGGTCGACCCGGACAACCGCCGGGCGGTCGACTTCAGGCTGCGCCGGGAGTTGCTCGCTGCGACCCGGAACGCAACGCCGGAGGAACTCGTCGCCGCCTGGGGCAACGGGCGGATCAAGCTCCGCGTGACCTCGGCTGCCCTGCGGGCGAGGCGCGACTCCCCCGACGTCTTCCTGTCCGGCGCCTACGAGCCGGTGCGCGCCTCCGGTCGGCGTGCGGATCACGTCATCAGCTACGCACGGCGGTACGAGGACGACTTCGCGGTCGTGGTCACGCCGAGACTCTCCGTCGCGCTCAATCCGAGCGACTCCTTCTGGTCACCCGACTGGGGCAACACGATGCTCGACCCCGGGCATCTCGGGGCCGGCCCCTGGCGCGAGGTGATCACGGGACGGCTGGTAGGCAGCTCGAGGCTGGCGGAGATCCTCGGGCCGTTCCCCGTCGCGCTGCTGATGCCGGACCGGCCGGGCCGGGCCCGCGCGGCTACGGGCGCCACGAGGCCGGCATGATGAATCGTGGCGGCGCCACCAGCCTCGCCGGGAGGCGGGGCAGGAGCGCGCGGCTCAGCCGCTGGGCCGCGACGAGCGTCCTCGCGCGGCGCGGGCCCCAGTCCATGCCGTACGCCTCTCGCAACCGTCGAGGCAGCAGCCCTGCCGTCAGCTCGCGCACGAGCGGCATCGCCGGTGAGAGCCACGGCGCCTCCGGGAGCGGGGCGAACAGCTCGGCGGCGATCGTGCGTGCGTCCGGCGTCACCACGAGCGTCGCCACCATCTCGCGGACATAGCTATCAAACACATCGGTCGAGTCTGGCATGGCCTCGGCCGGGAGTCCGATCCACTCGCCTAGCTGACACATCTCGGAGAGGTAGGCATCAGCGGTCGTCCGGTCCACAGGCGATACGAACCGCCGGTGCATCAGCAGTGCTGTGTCGATCAGGGTCGCGAGGACCCAGCGCTGGAGATCCGGATCGGCGGCGCTGTAGCTCTCCCCGACGACGGGCCGGTGGGCCGCCCGTACCGCCTTCCCCGCATCCCGAGCTTCCTCGGGCGTGCCGAAGGCGATGGCATACATCGGCCGGAGGGTGCCCAGGAGGCGCCCGATGCGGTCCTCGCGGTAGCTCGAGTGCTCGACGACTCCGCGGGCGACGAGGGGATGTGCGACCTGCATCAGCAGCGCACGTCCGCCGCCGAGGATCACGACACCCTGCGACTGGATCCGCCGGACCGTGGGGAAGTCGGGCGGCTCCTCGGGGAGCGGCGCCACGCGGAACTCAGGAGTCGGCACGGCCCTCGATGAGACCTCGGAGGTAGGCGATCTGCGCGCCGTGGTGGGCGACATGGTGGATCAGGCTGTTCAGGCGCACGCCCACCGTCGGCCGGGGCGTCCACTGCGGCTCGTCCAGCACTCGGTCGAGGTCGGCCTCGGAGAGCGTGGCGACATACCGGTCGGTGCGCCCGGCGACGGCGCGGTAGTAGTCGCGGAGCGCCTCGACCGAGGGAGGCTGGACCTCGTTCACCTGCTCCAGGGTGTTGCCGGTACCGAAGTTCTCTGCATCCGGGGGCATGCCGAAGCGCTCATGGAACCCGTGGGATATCCAGAGCTGCTCCTCGCCCATCAAGTCGGCGACGTGCATGTCCTCGATGCGGCCGATGTGCCAGGCCATCCAGCCGATCGGGTTGGCCTCCGGCGAGGGGCGGTAGGCCAGCGCCGCGTCGTCGAGGCCGTCCAGCGCTCGCTCCACGACCCCGCGGCCGCGGCTGATCCCATCCTCGATGACAGCGCGAGCGTCCATGCCGTCGCTCCTTCCGAGCGGCCGACCGGAAGCATCGTAGGCCCGAGCGCAAGCGCGGCGGGTCCGCCCGCTGGCGCTTACTCCTCGACGCGCACTTCCTCGCGGACCGGCGCGCCGGTGTCGAAGAACGAGACGACCGCAGCGCCCAGCGCCGCGCTCAGGCCGATCGGCTTGAAGATGCTGCAGTCCACGGCGCCCAGCGCGCACCCCGCGAACGACAACAACGCGATGCCAAACAGCGCGATCCAGATCCGGTTCGGTGTGATGGCCATGGGGCCTCCTCGTCCCTCGATGATACCGGCCCTGCCCCCGGCGCTGTGTGCGATTCCATTCGTTATCATCCGCCCCGCCGGGGGCGGGCATCCGACCACAGAGACGAGGAGGAGGACTGATGGCGAAGCACCTCGAAGGCAAGGTGGCGATCGTGACGGGGGCGGGGCGCGGCATCGGGCGCGGCATCGCCCTCGAACTCGCGCGGCAGGGCGCGAAGGTAGTCGTGAACGACCTCGGCGCGACCGTCGAGGGGCAGAGCAGCGACGAAACGCCGGCGCAGGAAGTCGTGAACCAGATCCGCGCCGAGGGCGGCATCGCCGAGGCGAACTACGCCGACGTCGCGGACCACCAGCAGGCCGAGGACCTGGTGCGCCAGGCCCTGACGAGCTACCAGGGGCTGGACATTCTGATCAACGTCGCGGGCATCCTCCGCGAGCGGATGATCTTCAACATGACCGAGGAGGAGTGGGACGCTGTCATTCGCGTCCACCTGAAGGGCACCTACAACACCACCCACTTCGCTTCGATCCACTGGCGAACCGAGCGCAAGGGTGGCTACCGCCTGATCAACTTCTCCAGCACCGCCGGGATCAACGGCTCTCCGGGGCAGCCGAACTACGCCGCGGCCAAGGCCGGCCTCATCGGCTTCACGAAGTCCTGCGCGAACGCCCTCGCGCGCTACGGCGTGACCGCGAACGCCATCGCCCCGGGTGCCGCGACGCGCATGACCGACCGAGGGCTTCGCAACCGCGACAACATGCGCCAGGGCATCGCGGAAAGCGAGACCGTGGCGGGCTCGGAACGCGACCCGGAGAACGTCGCCCCCGGCGTGGTCTTCCTCTGCACCGACGCGGCCTCGAACATCTCGGGCCGCACGGTGGGGATCTCCGGGTACCGGATCACGCTCTACAGCGACATGGTGCCGGAGCGCGAGATCTACGGGACGCAGCGCTGGGAGGTGGACGACCTGGTCCAGCGTCTCCCGGAGACCGTCTTCCACGGTCTCGTCCCGCCCTCGGGCGACCGGCCCATGGGTGGAGGTGCGTAGCGGCGGGCAGTCGTCGGCAGAACAACAGAGCGGCCGGGCAATCGCCCGGCCGCTCTGTTGTTCTGCCTGAGTCTCGCGGCTAGCGGAGCGGGACGAGGCCGGGCTTCGGCGCCTTCGCGCGCTTACCCATCACGTCCGGCGCGACATCGAAGCACGCGCCGCAGCGGATGCAGGCTTCGTCGACAACTCGACGGCGGCCGGGCTCGCCCTGGATCGCGGCCGTCGGGCAGATGTCGACCGCGGCGGCCGCCTGTTCCTCCGGACGCTGGTGCGCGACGTAGACCTCGTACATCCCCTTGAGGGTGAGCGTGGGGTCAACGCCGAGGACGGCGGACTCGAAGTCGTTCTTGAAGTGCACGCGCGTGTTGCGCGTGATCTTCGGGCTGAACTGCCCGTGCACGCAGTTCGAGAACTGCAGGGTGCGGTCGATCAGCACGAGGTTCGGGTCGTCCTCGCGGCGGCCCTCACCATCGACGATGCGGCGAATGATCTCCGTCTGGCGCTGGTTCCCGTGGTGGCAGGTGATGCAGCGCCCACAGGACTCGTCCTCCACGAACGTCGCGAGTGCCTCGGTCATCACGAGGACACTCGTCTGGTCGTTCATGAAGACCATGCCGCCGCCGCCCATGATGGCGTCCCACGGGGCAAAGGAGTCCGGCTGGAGGATCAGCTTGGGGAGCGCTTCGGCGGGCAGCAGCGAGCCCAGCGGGCCGCCCGACTGGATCGCCTTCAGCTGTCCTCCCTGGATACCGCCGCAGACGCGGAGGCAGTCCTCGAGCCGCGTGGCGAACGGGACCTCCATGAAGCCGATGCGCGGAATGTCGCCTGAGAACGAGAAGATCTTCGTCCCCGACGCCTTGTCCGAACCGTGCTCCCGGTACCACTCCGAGTTGTGCTGGATGATGAGCGGCACGTTCGCGAACGACTCGACGTTGTTCACGTTCGAGGGCTTGTCGAACACACCCCGCTGCGCCGGGAATGGCGGCTTCACGCGGGGCATACCGCGCGAGTCCTGAATCGAGGAGAGCAGGCCCGTCTCCTCGCCGCAGACGTAAGCGCCGGCCCCGCGGACGACGCGGATACGGAACTCCAGGCCGGTGCCGAGCACGTCGTCGCCGAGGATGCCGGCCGCCTCCGCCTCCTTGATGGCGTGCTCCATCCGCTCCACGGCGACGGGGTACTCATCGCGGATGTAGACGAACCCAACCTTCGCCTTGGTCGCGTAGCCACCGATGAGCATGCCCTCGATGAGGAGGTGCGGGTCACCCTCCATGACGACGCGGTTCACCCACGCTCCTGGGTCACCCTCGTCGGCGTTGCAGACCATGTAGTGCTCTTCGCCGGGAGCGCCGTAAAGGAAGTTCCACTTCACGCCCGTCGGGAAGTTCGCGCCGCCGCGCCCGGTGAGGCCGGCGTCATTGAGCTGGTTGCGGACCTGCTCCTCGGAGAGGTGCCGGCCCAGCATGCGCGCGGTCGCGCGATAACCGTCGCGCGCGACGTAGTGCAGGAGGCTGTCCGGGTCGGTGAGGCCCAGGTTCCGCATGAGCCGGCGCTCGCGCGGCTCGAGGCTGAAGAACTCGTGGTCGCGGATCGACGGGACGCCCTCGTGGGTACCGGTGATCATCCCCAGGCGAATGTCGGCGGCGGCGCCCCACGTCCCGGTCGCCTCGTCCACGATGCGAGCGGCGTCCTGCGGCCGCACGGGGCCGTAGAGGGCGGTCTCGCCGTTCGGGAACGTGATCTGGACGCTCGGGTGCACCCACTGCATCCCGTAGCCGTGGACCTGGCCCATGTCGACGGCAGCGTTCCGCTCGGCGATCACGCGGTGGATCGCGATGCCGGTCTCTCGCGCCCCGTTGGCGAGGCTCGAGGTGTCCATGGCAATGTCGATACGCGGCCGCTGCGGGTTGCGCCACGCGGCGTACTCGGCGTCTGCCCGCTCGCGAAGGGCGTCGTACTTCTGGAGCGCGATGTCTGACTCAGGCATTGACCGCCCCGTCCAGGTCCGCACCATCACGAAGGGCCCGGGCCATCCGCACGGCACGAGCCGCGGTCATGCCGCCGACGGGCGTCTGAGTGGGGCCGTGCTCGCCGTGCTGTTCCAGCCAGACCAAGGGGGCGAGCTCGCAGCAGCCGTTGCACTGTCCGAGCACCATGCCCACGCGGCCATCTTCCGTCTGCTCGTGCAGCTCCTCCAGGCCAAGCGTGACGAGCATGGCGTCACGGATGCCGTTGGAATTGCGCAGGCGGCACGCCGGGCCGGAACACCAGCGGATGGTCGTCTGGGCCGGGGGGTGGAATCTGAACTCGTCGTAGAACGAGGCAGCGCCGTAGAGGATCGCGGGGAACATATCGAGCTGTTCAGCGATGACCTCAAGCGATTCGCGACTGAGGTACCCGAACTCGTGCTGGACCCGGTGGAGGGCCGTCATCATATCGCCGTTGTTCGGACGCAGATCCGCGACGAGCGCCCGCACGCGGGCTTTGGCTTCGGTCTCCAGCGGCATGGGCAGCCTCTCGACCACGCGAGGCCGGATACGCCTCGCGTCCTGACGAACGCCTTCTCGGCTGCCTCGCAATCTACCGCAGGTACACCCTCGGGCCAAGATGACCCCGACCAGTGCGCCCGACTCGTCCGGACGCGCTACTTCGACTTCCGTCCGAACGCCCCGAGGAACGGCGAGCCGGCGCCGAGGACGAAGCCGAAGTCGTACCAGTTGCCACTGCGCGCCACGTTGTAGAACGGGAACTCACCCCAGGCGTCGAACACATGGACGATGAGCACGATCCAGGCGGTCAGCCCGTTCCATACGCCCCAGAGCAGGTCCTGCCACCACATGCGTCACCTCCACACGCACCGTCGATGGGCCGCGCGGAGAGTATGTGACGCCGGAAGCGGCGCCACGTCACGCCGAGGTCGGGCCAGGGTCGGGCGAGCGTCAGGCCAGGATCACGTCACGTCCACGTCGCGTTCACGCTCCGGGAGGGAGGGCGACCTCGGAACGTTCGACGCTGCCCGTGCCCGCGTGGTCGCTCTCGACCAGCTGCGCGACGCGGCGGCCCATGCGGAGCGAGTAGTTCTGGCCACGATCCTCCGGGTAGATCTGCGTGGTGTTCGCCAGGTAGAGGGCGGGGATCGGAGAGCGGTGCGGCGGGATGATCTCGTGGTAGCCAAGGCGCACCACCGGCTGGCCGGCCCGGTCGCGGAACACCCACTGGTCCTGGATCCAGGAGCGCTCGAACTTTGGGTTGATGCGCTTCAGCCACGGCTCGTACAGGTCGAGGAGCTCCTCGACGCTCATCTGCGCCATTGGGTCGTTCGGGCTCATGTAGTCCGAGAGGTACACGACGTGCTTGCCCCCGTACGTCGACGGCGGCAGGAAGTTCGTCTGCTCCACAGCCACGACGAAGGGCGCGTCGTCATCCGTCATCGTGAGCCAGTAGATGTCCGACAGCGCGCGGTCGAGCGTGATCACCACGACGGTCGCCCACTGGTACTGCACCGCATCGAGCATCTGCGCGTAACGCTGCCCGGCAGTGCCGATGGACTCGAGCTGCGGGACGATCTGACGGAAGAGGCCTGAGGGCGTCGTCGCCAGGATGGCGTCCGCCCGGTCCTCACGCCCGTCCTGGAGGCGCACCCCGACGGCGCGCCCGTCTTCCAGGATGACCTCCTGCACGGGGGCGCCCGAGCTGAGGGATCCGCCAAGCGTGCGGCACGCGTCGACGAGCCCGTCCACCAGGCGGCCAAACGAACCCCTGAGGTAGCCGAGCTGCTCCTTCGCGAGGAGGCTGCCGATGAACGGGAGGCCGCCCTTGGGGCGCGAGGCGAAGCGCAGGTAGATCTTGCCCCAGAACCAGACCATCGAGACGTCCTCGGCGTGCTCCGAGAACTTCGCCCTCAGAAGTGGGCCCCAGACGCGCTCGTACCCCTCTCGTCCCACGTGCGAGCGGATCCACTCGGCGGCACGGGTGCCCTCGTAACGCCGGTAGTCGTGGACGCGGCGCAGCCAGAGCGCCGTCAGGCCGAGGCGGATGCGGGAGAGCAGCGAGACCCGGTCGAACTTGAGCAGGTCCAGCGCACCGACGAACGGGTAGTTCTTGCCGGCTGCGTGCAGGCCGACGTTCGAGTCGATCCACTCGACGTCTTGCGCGAGGCCGAGTTCCTCGAGGATGCGCACCGCCTCCTCGTCGGACTGGAAGAGGTGGTGGTAGAAGATCTCGAGACGCTCGCCCCCTACCTCGAACGTGCGGACCTGGCCACCGAACTCGGGGCTCGCCTCGTACAGCGCCACCTCGTGCCCGCGCTTCAGCAGCTCGTACGCGGCGCCGAGGCCGGCCATGCCGCCACCGATGACGATGACCTTCATGCGTCCACCTTCGTGGGTTCGGCGACACGTCCAGGCTCCTCGGACGAACGTGGGGTGTCACCCGGGGGTTGTGGGGAGGGCAACTCGGAGTCGCCCTCGGCGATCTCGTCGGCGTCCGCGGTCAGCGTCTTCAGGCCGAGGTCCTGCCGCCAGATGAGCAGCAGCCCGATGATGGCGACCGGCACGAGGATCGTCGCGTGCAGGACGAGCGCGTATGCCGTACCCGTGGCCGCCGGCACACCGAACCGGCCGACGACCTCGCGCGCGAAGTACTCGTAGGGGCCGATGCCGCCCGAGGTGCTGGGGGCGGCCATCGAGAGGTTCGCTGCGCCGCAGACGCCGAAGTAGATGCCGACGTCCAGGTCGAGTCCGAACGCCTCGCCCACCGCCCAGCACGACAGCGCTTCCAGCGCCCACGAGAGCGTCGTCAGGCTGGTGACCACGAACCACGCGCGGCCCGTCCGCATGGGCGCGAGGCCGGACATGAATCGTTCCGCCCAGCCCTCGGCGCGGTCGTGGAGACGGCCCGGCAGGAACCGGAGGCCGAACGCGGTGAGCCGCGCGCCGAATACCGGGCGCGTGGCGAGCAGCACGATGATCGCCGTCAGCGCGATGAACGCGCCGCCGACGAGGGCGGCGAAGATCTGGAGCGGCGTGGTTCCGCCGGCCAGCGCGATCGTTGCCGCGAGGAAGATCGCGAGCACGAGGCCGTCCAGGATGCGCTCCACGAGGATCGTCGCGAGGACGGCGAAGCCGGAGATGCCGCGCTGCCGCTTCAGCAGCACGGCGCGGACGATCTCGCCGGTACGGGCGGGGAGCACGTTGTTCGCTGCGAGCCCGATCGTCATCAGGGACGCGGCCTCGGTCTGGCTCAATGGCGCGATCGGCCGCAGGATGGCCGCCCACCGCTGCGCACGCACCCACACGCTGGCGCCGAACAGGAGCAGGGACACGGTGATCCAGGCCGGCGAGACGCCGGCGAGCGCGTCCAGGAGTTCGTCCCCGTCCACCTGCCGGAGCAGGAGGACGAGAAACACGACGCTGACCGCCAGGCCCAGGATGATGCGGAGGTGGCGCACGTGCTTCGGTCTCTCAGCTCATCGCGCGCCGGTTGCTCGCGCGGGATGCCGTCCGGCACCGCGAGCTGAACGCGGAGTGGTATTCACCCGATCCAGTGTGGGTCATTCTCTGCGTCAGCGTCACTAGTCGGTGAACCCGGAATCACGCGAATTAACCGTTGCATCCTGTGGGAAGTAGACCTCCGCCTGCAGCGATCCAATGCGCTCGGGGTCACCACGGTGGACCAGGAAGTCCGTCCACCGGTCGATGAGCACGCCCGCCTGGAACTCATCAAGCAAACCACCCAGCGTCGTCGCGCGGTAGCCGGCCTCGGGGAACCACCAGCGGTGCGGATACTGCACCGGGGCCTGGTACATGGCCCGGACCTCGGGACGTCCGGTGACGAACCCGCGCGTCGTGATCACGATGTCATCCGGCCTCAGGGTGTCGGTGTTGATCTGGTCACGGTCGATGTAGGTCACGTTCAGGTCGCGCAGGTACCACGCCCACGGCCACGTAAGCGACTGGTCCGTATGGATGACCACCCGGCTGGCCGTGCCATCGGCCATCGCCTCCCGGATGTCGTCAGCGATGGGAAGGAGGCGAGGAGCCGTCTGGACGTAGATCAGCGGCTCGACGGGCGTATCCGGGTTCACGCGGTTGAGGTTCCAGTCCGTCCGCACCGCGAGGACCGCGAGCAGCGCGAGGGACGTCGAGGCGGCCGACGCGCCGGCCCACTGGAGCGTGCCGCCGCGCCCCGCCCGCACCGCCGCGGCAGCCCTCGGCACCACCCGCCCGATGACGTGTGCCGCGAGGAAGCAGAGCGGTAGCGCGAGGTGGAACGTCAGCCAGGGCATCTTCTCGCCGGCGAAGCTCAGCGCCGCGAACATCGCGAGGAACCAGAACACGCCCAGGGTGGCGAACCAGTCACGGCGCACGATGCCGAGCCATAGCCCTCCGAGCAGTCCGGGGATGAGCACGAGCAACTCGTAGAGGGGCACCAGCCAGAAGTAGTAGAACCACGGCTGCGTGCCCCTTCGCACCTCCTGCTGGTCGATCCAGTAGTCGAGCGACGTCCAGAATGCCCCGGCGATGCCCGTCGGATGCGTCCCCCACGTCGTATACAGCGGTACGAGGACGAGCAGGTACGCAGCGACACACCAGAGCCACCAGCGCGGCTGCCACGCAGCGCCGACGGCGGCGGCGCCGATCAGCGTGACTGGCAAGACGATCGTCGCGAGGTCACGTCGGAGGTCGTCGGTCATCTCGTGGCCGAGCGCCATGACCGGGATCTCGATGGCCGCGGAGAGCAACGGCAGGACGAGGGTGCCGGTCACCACGAGCATGTCCGCGCTGCGCGGGCGTCGATACCACCCGTATCGCGACCGCAGCCGCCCCAGGAACGGCCACGCGGCGGCGATGAGCCATGCGACGGGCAGGAGCACAGCCCCGGCAAGCAGCTGCTGCAGGCGCGTGGCGCCCTCCAGCCGCTCCCGCCTGGGCTGCCAGAAGAGGTCATGCGCGAGCCAGGCGTTCTGGTAGAGCAGCAGGATCGCCGCGACGAGGTACGAGGTCTCCTTCGCCGCGAATTGCAGCGCCAGCATGGCCGAGTAGATCACGAGCCAGCGTGGCCGCCCGTCGCGACGGTAGTGAAGCATCGCCGCCACCATCACGACCAGGAACAGCCCCACGAAGGGCTCATTCCGCGCGAAGCGCGAGTAGTACATGATCGACGGCGACACGAGCAGGAGCAGCGACGCAAGCACGACCGAGGGGCCGTTCAGCCAGCGGCGGAGCAACAGCGGCGTCGCCACCAGCGCGGTGCCGGCGAGGGCGTGCGGCAGCCGCCCGACGAACTCCGAATCACCGAACAGACGGAAGAAGGCTGCGATCAGGTGGAACTGTAGCGGCCCATGCATGAGCGGGTTGTGCTCGTAACCGCGTCCCTCGAAGAAGTACCAGCCATACATCAGGTGGAGCGACTCGTCGTGGTGGAGCGCCCTCTCCCCGAGGCCGATGACGCGCGTCGCGAGCGCGAACGCGGTGATCCCGAGCACGATCCAGGTAGTGCGGTCCCACGACCCGACGTGCTGGCGAGCGCGGGAGCCAAGGGTGGCCGTCGCCACGCTCACTGGGGACTCCCTGTCAGCGGATCCTCGGCGAGCAGCCGAGTGAACACGTCGGGGGTGTACGGCGTCTGGAACACCTGGAACGTCGGCGTCGAGAACACGATCGGCCAGCCCGCGAACCGCTGCGACACGCGGATGCCGTACGCGTCGCGCTCAGGATGCCCGACCACGACGTGGGTGACGCCCCACTCGTACACCGCATCGAGCTGCTCAGGCCGCGCGCCGCGGTAGATCGCCTCGACTGCCGCGCGACGCGCATCCTCGCGGATATCGCTGCGCCACTGCCGCTCGTGCCCCGGCCACCCGAGCAGCGTGGGGATGCCGGTGAACGCGGAGAAGCGGTTGCCCGCCTCGTACGACTCACTGACCGCTTCGGCGACGACGGCGTCGTCCGGGTCGAGCTCGTCGCGCCCCCAGCGCACGGCGCTGAAGAACCCCGGGTCGTTCCGCTCGAGGTACCCGATGGCGCTCAGTCCGTGTCCCTGCCCCTCGCGCGACCTCGCCACGGCCGCCATCGGCGGCGTGATCATCGTCGCGGCGGTCACCAGCAGGCCGGCCCAGCCGGCCGCCCGCCCGAACCGTTGGACGCCCCAGCGGCCCTCGCGGTTCCGACGCGAGGCGCCGAGCGGAGCGAGCAGGCGCTCGCTCGCCAGCGCGAGGAGCGCGCCGCCACCAACAGCGAGGAGCGCCCAGGCGTGGAACCAGAACTTGAATGCCGTGTTCAGCCGACCCGGGAAGGCGTCGTCGATATGGACGAGCTCGGTGAGATACAGCAGCCCGAGCGCACTCATCACGAGGAACATCGCGGTGCCCCCCGCACGGCGTCCCTGCGGCTCGGATGCAACCATCGCACCAACGTAGGCGAGCATGGCGCCCAGCGCGACGACCGTGATCCAGCCCCAGCTGCGCGCAGCGACCTCGCCCGGGTTCGCGCCGCCGACCAGCCAGGCCGTCCACACCCCGACCGGCAGCACGACGAAGCTCGCGGCATCGACGAACCGTCGACGATCCGGGCGCCATGCGATACCGAGTCCCAGCACGATCGGCGCCAGCAGCGGGAGCCAGACCAGCAGCCAGCGTCCCGGGTCGGAGTACTCGCCCACGACAGGGGCGAGGCCGAGCGGCTGCGGGTCGAGCGTGTTGAGGAACGGCCAGGCCAGGGCGAACGCCAGCACCGCGGGAAGCATCGCCCAGCGGACGACCAGGAACGCGCCCAGGACGAACGGCCACCCCGCGCGGCAGGCGCTCCACCACGCCGCCAGGGCCCACAGTGTCCCGTAGGTAATCACATCCCAGGCGCTGGTCATGACGAGCGCAGTGAACACCACCGCCGTCAGGAGGAGGTGGTCGGGACGTGCGAGCCAGCGTCGCCAGCTCAGCGGCGTGGAGCCCTCGAACAGTTGCACACCGAGCGCCATTGCGATGACGCCGAGCGGCAGGGCCAGGAGGTGGGGATGCGGATCGCCGAGGACGACCGAGAAGCCCGGGTACTCGCTGATCACCCCCGGAATGACACGGGTCGTCGACCACCACCACCAGAAGCGGTCCGGAACGAAGTCCGTCGCGCCGGGCGTCGTCGGGACGTCGCGGACCTTCAACCAGCCCCAGGCAGCCTCGCCCCCGAGACCATTGGCGGCCGCGACCTGGACGAGGCTTACGAGCGGAGCCACCAGCAGCAGCGCGGCCACGGCCGATCCGCCGGCGATGACCTGTGTCCGTCGTCGTCTCGCACCCCCGAGCTGGACCACGTCGACCGCGAGGCCGGCGACCGCCGCCGCCGCCATGGCCCCCGCGCCAGCGGTCGCGAGGTTGAATGCTCGCTCCGGCGGCTCCCCGGACAGCCTCGCGACATGGTCCACCTGCACCTGGCCCAGGTGGTAGTAGGACAGCCGCTCACCCGCGAGCCACGGGTCGAGCGGCGGGAACTCGCGCGCGCCATGCACGGCGTTGAGCAGCATCAGGTCCGCCGGCTTCTCGGTGCCCCAGGCGTCCGGCGAGCCAGCACGCGCGAGGAGCAGGAGCGCGAAGACCGCGAGCGTGATCCCCTCGGCGGCGAGAACCGGGCGCCACCGGGCACGGATCGCACCCGGAAGTCCGCGCCGCCACGCCACCAACCCGAGCGACGTGGCCGCGACGCCCCCCGCGGAGGCGAGGATCGTCGGCGTGCCGTACGGCGCGTCCGTCAGCCGGACGGCCAGCCAGGTCAGCAGCGCCACGGTCGCGACGCCGAGGGGCCGCGCGAAGAACACTCCACGGGAGGGCAGCCGGTCGAACAGCACCGCCGCCGGCACGAGCCCCAGGACGCCGAAGACGGCGAGGGCGAGGTACCAGCTGACCGCCGACACGACGACCGATCCGTCCACCGCGCCCGACCTCGGAGGACGCTACCGGCCGCTGGCCAGCGGCTGCCCGAGCAGTGACGCGACGAACGAGCGCGGTTCGAACGGGGCGAGGTCGCTCTCACGCTGTCCGACGCCGACGAAGCGCACCGGGAGGCCGAACTCCTTCGCGATCGCGAAGACGATGCCGCCCTTTCCGGTGCCGTCGAGCTTGGTCAGCATCACGCTCGTGACGTCGACGGCCTCGGCGAACGCCTTCGCCTGGGAGAGCCCGTTCTGTCCCGTGGTCGCGTCCAGAACGAGCAGGACTTCGTCCGGTCCCCGGGGGATGTGACGCTCGATCACCCGGCGGACCTTGGACAGCTCCGCCATCAGGTTCTGCTTGTTCTGCAGGCGCCCCGCGGTGTCGATGAGCACCACGTCCGCAGCTCGCGCCTGGGCGGCCTGGATCGCGTCGAAGGCGACGGCCGCCGGGTCCGCGCCCTGGCCCTGCGCGATCACCTCGAACCCGACGCGTTCTCCCCACTCCTGGATCTGCTCGATCGCCGCTGCACGGAAGGTGTCGCCGGCGGCGGCAACGACCTTCTTACCCTCCTGCATGTAGCCCCATGCGAGACGGCCGATGGCGGTCGTCTTGCCCGTGCCGTTCACACCGACTACGAGCACGATGTGCGGCCGCGGCGGCTCCTCGTAGGTCGCGGGCAGCGGCCCCCAGAGGCGCCCACGCGGCTCCTCCACCGCCTCGAGGATCGCGACCAGCTCCGCGGCGAGGGCGCGACGGACGTCCTCCGCCTTCCGAAGGTTCATGGCGCGGACGCGGCCCACCAGCTCGAGCGTCGTCGGCACACCGACGTCGGCGCCGATGAGGATCTCCTCCAGCGACTCCCACGTCTCCTCGGTGACGTCCGCCGAGAACACCTCGGTCAGGCGTCCGAGGAAGGACCGCCGGGTACGTTCGAGCGCGGCGTCGGTCGCGGCGGCCGCGGCCGCCTCCAGGCGCGCCTCCTCGGCGGCTGCCGCGGCGTCGTCGACGCTCTCAGCGACCTCCGGGGCCCCGGCGACGACGGACACCTCGTCGCGAGACGCCTCGGGCGTCTCTTCCTTCTTGCGTCGACGGCCAAAGAACGGCACGGCGCCTCCCGGCTAGAGGGCCCTCGCCAGCGGATCGGCGGGGCCGAAGATGTTCACAGAGACAGCGAGCGGTGCCGGGATCGTACCCGAGCACCGCTCGCTGAATCGCTAACGGATGTTGCGCTTCCGGTGAACGACTTCGGAAGCGCTCGACCCGCTACGCGGTCTTGGGCAGGTCCGCGAGCCGGAGCGAAAGCACCTGGCTGGCGGAGTCGTCGCCCATCGAGATGCCGTAGATGGCGTCACCGGCCTCGATGGTGCGGCGGTTGTGCGAGATGACGACGAACTGCGTCCGGTCGCGGAGCTCCAGCAGCGTGTCCACGAACCGCCCGACGTTCGCCTCGTCCAGGGCCGCGTCCACCTCGTCCAGCACCACCACCGGCGCCGGGTTCACGGAGAGCAGCGCGAACAGCAGCGCCACCGAGGTCATTGAACGCTCGCCGCCGGAAAGCACCGCCATGTTCGTGATCCGCTTCCCGGGCGGCTGGGCAAAGATGTCCACGCCCGGCTCGGCGTCCGGGTCGTCCTCGGACGCGAGGAGGCGAAGCTCCGCCTGTCCGCCGCCGAAGAAGCGGGTGAAGTACGCCCCGAAGCGCTCGTTGACGAGATGGAAGGTCTCCACGAAGCGCTCCCGGATCAGCTTCTTCAGCTCCCGGATCGCCTCGCGCAGCTCGGCCTCCGCCGCCTCGAGGTCCTCGACCTGCGAGGTCAGGAAGTCGAACCGTTCCTGCTCGGTGGTCAGCTCCTCGACCGCTTCGACGTTCACCGGGCCAAGCGCCCGGATCTCGCCCCGCAGCTCGGAGATGCGCTCCCGCAGCACGACAACGTCAACCTCGGCGCCGCCGCGCAGCGGCACCGCGACCGCGAGCTCGGGTTCGTCGTCGTCGACGTCGTACTCGGAGCGAGGCGGATCGCCCTCCGGGATCGCCTTCGGCAGCGGTTTCACGGAGCCGTCGTCGCGGATCTCCATCCCTTCCTCTGCGATCTCGCGGTGAAGGGCCTGCAGGCGCTCCGCCGCCCGCCGCAGCCGGTTCTCGGATTCGAGCATCTCCCGCTCGGTCCCGAGGACGGCGCGCTGCGCGTCGCCACGGTTCGCGGAGAGTTCGCGCTCCTCGGAGGTCAGCTCCGCCACGAGCGCGTGCGCGGGGCCGATCTGCGCCTGCACGTCAGTCCGCTCGGCGCGCAGGTTTGCCTGCCGCTCACGCCGGTCGCGGAGCTGCAGCTCCAGGTCTTCGCGCTCACGCTGGATCTGTTCCAGCGACGCCCGACGCTCCTGCAGCTGTTCAAGCGCCTGCCGGCGGGCGGTGATGCGTTCCTCACGCTGCGCCGCCAGTGACCGTCGCTCCGCTTCCGCGCCCGCGAGCGCCTGCGTCGCCTCGGTCACGCGGGCCGCTGCCGCGTCACGTTCCGTCCCGACTGCCGTCGAGCGGTCGCGTAGCGAGGTGATGCGATCGCTGACCTCCTGGACGGCGGTGGCCGTGGCCTGCTGGCGCGCACGCAGCTCCTCGGCGCGCGGCGCATCCGCCGGGTCGTCCTCGATGCGACGCGTCAGCGCACGTGCCTCCGAGTCGATCTCGGCCTGCCGGCGCTCCAGCGCCGTGCGCGCCGCCGCGTGCTGGCGACGTGCCTCCTCCGCCTCGTCCACCACCCGCCGCGCCGCCGCAACCGCGTCCTGCGCCTCGCGGACGGCGGTTTGCACCCGCTCGACCTCGGCCTTCGCCGGGGCGATCGCGCGCTGTGCCTCCGCGATCTGCTCCGGCAGCCCTTCTAGCTCGCGCTGCATCGAGAAGCGCTCGGAGACGCCACCCGTGCGGCCGCCATACATCGCGCCACCGGGGCGCAGGAGCGTGCCGTCACGCGTCACGACGGAGCCCAGGCCCCGCGTGATCATCGCCTCCGCGACGCGTATATCCTCGACCACGATCACGCGGCCGAGGAGCGTGTCGACGAGCGGGCGGTACTGCTGCTCGCAACGCACAAGGCGCGCGGCGATGCCCACCACCCCACGCTCGTTGAACAGGTTCAGCGGGTACTTGTGCTCGATCTTCGCCAGTGGGTAGACGGTCGCCGTCCCGGCGCCGCGCTCCTTGAGCCATGCCAGCGCGGCGACGGCGTCCTCGTACTTCTCGACGACGATCGCGGACAGGTGCTCGGCGAGCGCCGCTTCGATCGCCGTCTCCAGCCCCTCGGGTACCCGGATCAACCGCGCGACGGCATCCACGACGCCCGCGAGCGGGTGCTCCTCGCCCTCCGGGGCGGCCTCCGTCTTGCCGTCGATGAGCGCCTGCGCGCCGCCCGTGGCGGACGGCATCGACTCCTGGAGTTCCTCGATGAGCCGGTGTCGCTCCTGGAGCGCGCGCACGCGGTCCTCGGCGGCACGCAACGCGTGCTGAGCCGAGTCGAGCTCACGACGCGCCTCCTCGACGCGGCGCTCGGTCGCCTCGCGGCGCTCGCGCGCCATGCGAGCGGCCTCCGCGCGTGCCTCGGCCTCCCGCTCGTGCGCGTCGAGCGCGCGACGCTGCGTGACCGCCTCGGCCTGCAGCGCCTCGAGCGCGGCGCCCGCTTCGGCCTTCTCTGCGGTGCGGCGCTCGAGGCGGACGCGTTCCTCCTCGATGCGGCGACCGAGGTCCTCCCGCTCAGCTTCGAGACGCGCGCGGCGCGCCTCGGCCTCAGAGAGGTCGCGCAGCACAGCACGGGTGGCCTCGTCCGCGGACGCGAGCGCCTCGCGGTCGCGCTGGAGGCGTGCCTGCTCCTCGCTCACCCGCGCGTCGAGCGCCGCCAGCTGGGCGTCGAACGAGCCTGAGTCGTCCTCGGGCACATCGGCGACGGCGATCGCACGCTGCAGCTCGTCGCGGCGCTCTGCGAGCAGTTCCAGGCGCTGCTGCGCGAGCGCGACGGCCTGCTCGAGCCGGAGTCCCTCCTCGGCGAGCTCGCGCTCGCGGCGCTGGAAGACCTCCAGCGCGCCCCGGCGCTCGCCGAGGACGGAGTTCAGTTCGCCGAGGCGGCCCTCGATCTTCGCCAGTGCGTCACGGGCCTCCGCGAAGGCGGCGCCCCTCTGGTCGTACTCGGCCTGGGCCGCCGTCTGGCCCTCCTGGGCCGACCGGAGCTCGTGCTCGAAGTAGACCTCCAGCGCGTCCGACAGCTCGGCGGCCAGGTCCTTGTAGCGGGCGGCACGCCTCGACTGCCGCTGGAGCGCGCGGATGCGCGGCTCCACCTCGCGGATCAGCATCCGCACGTGGCCGAGGTTGTCGCGCGTCTCGACGAGCCGGCGCTCGGACAGCGTGAGCTGATGACGGTGGCGCCGCAGGTCCGCGGCCTCCTCGATTAGCTCGCGGCGGTCGCCGGGCTTCAATGCCAGGACCTCGTCCACGAGCCCCTGCGACATGTGGGCATAGGAGTTCTGACCCACCTGGGCGCGACGGAACAGGTCGATGACGTCCGCGAGGCGGACGGACTGCCCGTTGATGAGGTACTCGTTTTCTCCGGAGCGGTGCGCGCGCCGCGTCACGGAGACCTCGGAGAACTCGATGGGCATCCAGTGCTCGGAGTTGTCGAGGACGAGCGTGACTTCCGCCATGCCCATCTGCCGTCGCTTCTCCGAGCCGGAAAAGATGACGTCCTCGGTCTTGCGGGCGCGCACCTGCTTCTGGGACTGCTCGCCGAGCGCCCAGCGGATCGCGTCCGCCACGTTGGACTTGCCGGACCCGTTAGGGCCGGCGATCACGGTCATGCCGGGGCCGAACTCGAACCGATGCCGGTCCGCGAACGCCTTGAAGCCGTGGACTTCTAGCCGTCTGAGGTACACCTAGGATCCACTTCCGGGGACCGCCGTGCCACCGGCCGTCCCGTGCTCCCCCGCCCCCGGTTGTTCGATCCCCGCCGGCGCGTCCACCTGGTCACGAAGCCAGGCACGCACCTTCGGCAGCGCCTGTCGCGCCGCGTTCTTCTCCGCCTCTTGCTTCGTCCCGGCCTGTCCCCGACCGAGGAACTGCCCCTGGAGGTACACCTCCACGGTGAACTCGCGATCGTGCTCCGGGCCGGACTGGCTCACCAGCCGGTAATCGGGCCGACCGAAGTGCTCCTGCGCGATCTGCTGGAGCGTGCCCTTCGGGTTCAGCACCCCGGGGTCTCGCGCCAGCGCCTCGAACTCGTCCCCGAGCGTGCGGTGGACGAATTCCGCGGCCGCCGCCAGCCCCTGGTCGAGGTAGACCGCGCCGACGATCGCCTCGTAGGCGCGCTCGAGGTTGCCCTCGCGCTCGCGCCCACCGGTCTGCTCCTCGCCCCGGCCGAGCCGGAGCCACGGGCCGAGGTTGAGGATCTCCACCGCCACCCGGGAAAGCGTGGGCCCGCACACCAGCGCCGAGCGCCACTCCGTGAGGCGGCCCTCCTGCACCTGCGGGAACCGCGCGTACAGCTCCTCGGCCACGACCGCGCCGAGGATCGCGTCGCCCAGGAACTCGAGCCGCTCGTTCGTCGGCGCGGGGTCCTCGGGGTGCTCGTTCGCGAACGACGGGTGCGTCAGCGCGGCGTGGAGGAGCGCGTGGTCATGGAAGCTGACGCCCAGGACTGCCTCGAACGCGGCGACATCCCCGGCCGGGAGGTCGGCGCCTGCGGGCGCGTCGGTGGGACGTTCTGAAGCCACGGTGCTCAAGCCCGACCCTATCCAGACGCACGCGCCCCACCCGCGCGTACGATGTCGTCTGTAGGTCTGGCAGCGAGTCGGGGAGAGAAAAACTGCCAGTCCGGGCATCGTAAGAACCGGTTCTCCGCAGTGTCAACAATCGCTCAACTGCTTATGCGCCCTACACGTAACGCCCTCTTCGCAAGTCTCACGCCGCCTGCTCGCGCCCTCCTCGAGGCCGCCGAGGATGCCGCGCGCGCGCTGGAGGCCGGCCTGTGGCTCGTCGGCGGCGGCACGCGCGACCTCGCCGCCCGCCGCCCCATCCACGACCTCGACCTCGCGTTCGCCGGCGACCCCACGTCGTTCGTGGACGCGGTCGCCGCTCGCGCCCCCGAGGCGCGCATCGAACGCACGGACCGCTTCGGCACGGCCACCATCGACTCCGGGAGCGCGCGGCTCGACCTCGCGCGACTTCGAACAGAGCGTTATGTCGCGCCCGGTGCCCTCCCGGAGGTCCGCGCGACCACGCGCATCGAGACCGACCTCGCGCGACGCGACTTCACGGTGAACGCGATCGCGCTCGAACTCGCGCCGGAGGTCGACCGGATCGTGGATCCGTACGGCGGGCTCGATGACCTCGGCTCCCGTACGCTCCGCGTGCTCCACGATCGGTCCTTCGTGGACGACGCGACGCGGCTCTGGCGTGGTGCGCGGACCGCAGCGCTCTTCGACCTGGTGCCCGACGCCACCACCGCGCGGCTGATCGACGAGGGCACGCGGTGGATCGAGGAGATCTCAGGCGCGCGCCTGTGGGCCGAGCTCGCATACACCGCACGTCGGGGGCGCGCCCTCGAAACGCTCCAGCGGCTCGAGGCATGGGGCGTGCTTCGCGCGGTGCATCCGGGGTTCTGCCTCGCGCCTGCTACGGCGGCGGCCCTCGCCGGCCGGCGCCCGATGCCCGTCGAGCGGCTGGCCGCGGTGACACTGGCGCCACTCCCCCGCCGGGAGGCCATCCTCGAGCGGTTCCAGGTCCCAGGCGTGGCGCGCGACGCCGTCCTCCACACCGCTCGCCTCCTCGAGGCGGACGTCACGGCGGATGGGATCACCGCGCTCGAGGGCGTGAGCGCGGAGGCGCGTCTCGCCGCCCGTTGGCTCCAGCCGGAGCGACAGGCAGGAGTGCAACGCGAACTCCGCCGCTGGGAACGGACGAGGCCGTGGCTTACCGCCGAGCAGCTCGTGGCGCTGGGGGTACCTCGGGGGCCGGAGCTGGGCGCCGCGCTCCGCGGCTTGCGCCGGGGGCGCTACCTCGGCACCCTGAGTACGACCACCGAGGCGCGACGCCAGCTTCGTCGCGTCCTCGCCGGTGAATCCCGCTGGGACTGAGGTGAGACGGATGCGCGCCCCAACCGACCTGACGTGCGGCGTCTGTGGCGAGACCGCGGAAGCTGTCACGCACCTTGCCGAATGCTTCGAGTGTGACCGCTGGTTCCACCTGAACCCGTACTCGAACCAGCCCGGCAAGGACTGCGGCGACGCGGTCATCGGCCCGACGGACGGGATCGAGACGACCTGCAACGACTGCATCGAAGCGGCCGAGCGGCGTCGCGTGGCGGCGCTCGGCCCGGACCGCGCGAAGGCCGAGGGGCTCGCGGGCACCGTCCTCGGCGGCCAGGTGCCGCTCCCGCCGGCGCGCCCCGGGCAGGCGCCGACGGAGGGCCGCCGCACGTTCCGCCGCGTGGACGACGAGTAGCCCATGCCCGACGAGCCCCGGGAGGTCGCGCCCACCGAGGACGCTGCAGCCGAGGGCGCTGCATCTGAGGACGCAGTCCCCGGCCCCTCGAGGATGCGCTACGTCGCGATCTTCCTCGCTGGCCTGTTCGTCGGCCGAATCGCCTCGGAGAACTTCGCGGATGGCTCGCTTGGCGCGCTCGACCTGTTCATGTACATCGGGCTCGCGCTCAGCATCGCGTGGGCGTGGCGGTCCTGGGCGCGCCGCGCCATGGCCCAGCGCCACCTTGCCGCAGAGCGGCGGCGGCAGGCCGCCGAACGGCGCTCCTCGCGGCCCGGACCGAAGCGGGGCCGTCCTCGCTAGCTGTGTTGTACCGAGAGGTTGGTACGGCTGACCGGCGGGAGTCCGCCGAGGGCGGTGTGTCCTCGGTGATGGTTGTACCGGTGGAGCCACCTGTCCAGCGCACGGACGCGCTCCAGCTCTGA
>WBZO01000475.1_pt1 | contig 85260 bp, 88 predicted proteins | sample 5204261 | NCBI WGS metagenome assembly WBZO01 (sample SAMN12412400, study PRJNA552823) | activated sludge metagenome | isolation source: activated sludge from anammox sidestream of wastewater treatment plant... | place: USA: North Carolina | collected 2017-09 | reverse complement strand
GCGAACGGGCGGACGCGCCCGCCCGCGTGCGGAAGGAAGGGCTCGCCCCCGCGGCGGTCAGCCGCGCGGCACGGGCGACACGCGGACGAGGCGCGGGTCGTCCCGCGCGTCCACCAGGATCCGCCGCACGCGCTCCTGCCACAGGCGGCCGAACGCCGCGCGCTCGGACGGCTCGGCGTCGCGCGCGAGCGCGCGCTGGAGCAGCGGCCGCATGCCGGCGTCCGGCGGAACCGGCGACGGGTCGAACGCGACCTCGACCGCGGCGCCGGTGTCGAGGCGGGTGAAGCGGATCTCGCCCGCGATCGGCGCGCCGAACACGAGCAGCCCGCGCCGGTCGAAGCGGCCGGCGATGCCCTTGAAGCCGTCGTCCTGCCGCGCGCCGGTGATCAGCGACACGACCCCGGCGATCACGCCGGTGACGCCGTCGGTCGCGTCGTCGCGGAACTCGGCGCGGACCGCGCCGCGCTCCGGCACCGCGTCGCCGTACAGGGCCGCGAGCGCCTTCGCCGTCATCAGGTAGGCGCCCGCGACCGTCGGGCAGGAGTGCCCGGCGAGCTTCACCGCGTCCACGTAGCCGTACTCGACCACGCCGCCGGAGAACGCGTCGAGGAACTCGAGCAACGGGTCGCGCAGCGCGATGCGCGGGACCTGGTCGAAGAAATCGGGGTGATTCACGCTGGCCTCCTTGCGCAGGCGAAATGAGGGCGCCCGGCCGGAAGTTCAATCTGCGCTGCCGATCCCGTGATCCAGATCAAGCGCATTCCAACGTTCCGCGCGTGGGGATGCTCGCGCTCCGGTCGTGGGTGCACGCGGCCCGCGCCGACCGGCTCGGGTAAGCTCGCCGCGTGACCTGCCTCGTTGAGCGCCTCGCGGCGCACTGGTGATCCGGTCGTGGCGCAACGCCGCGTCGGCCGCGCAGGCCTTCCGCCGGACGCCGTGCGGAGCGGGCCGAGCAGCGCGCAGGCGCACGGCCGCTATGCCATTGCGGTCCCGGCGCCGTATCGGCTCGACCTCACGGTCAGCGCGCTGCGGCGGCTGCCGACGAACGCGGTGGATGTGCTCGACGCCGACGGCGCGTACGTCCGCGTGCTCGACGGCGTGCGGCCCGCCGTGGTGCGCGTCACACAGCCGGGCGCGCGGACGCTCGAGGTGGAGATTGACGGCGATCGGCGCGAACACCGGCGCCTGCTCGAGCTCGTGCGCCGGACGCTCGGCGCGGAGGTGGGGCTCGGCCGGTTCTACCGCGCGGCCGCGCGCATCGGCTGGCTGCATCCGCTCGCGCTGCGCATGCGGGGCGTGCGGCCGCCGCGCCACCCGACGCTGTGGGAGGCGTGCGTCAACGCGATCGTCTTCCAGCAGGTCAGCGTCCTCGCGGCGAGCGCGATCATGCGCCGCCTCGTCGTGGCGCTCGGCGAGCCGCACGCCCGCGCGGGCGTTGCGCTGTACGCCTTTCCGGGCATCGAGCGCGTCCGGGATGCGCGCGACGCGCGCCTGCGCGCGCTCGGGCTCAGCGCGGGCAAGCTCGCCGCGTTGCGGCGCGTCGGCGACGCGCTCGCGCGCGGGACGCTCAGCGAGGCGCTGCTCGAGGAGCGTCCGACGCCCGCCGCCGCGGCGCTGCTGCGCGGCGTCAAGGGCATCGGTCCCTGGACGGCCGCGGTCATCCTGCTGCGCGGCCTCGGGCGGCTCGACGTGTTCCCGGCGAACGACAGCAGCCTGGCGCGCAGCCTGGCGCTGGTCGGCGGGCCTGACCCCGCGGGCGTCGCCGCGGCGCTCGACGCGCTCGGCCCGCAGCGCGGAATGCTCTATTACCACTTGCTGCTCGCGCGTCTCGAGGCGCGCAACGAGCTCGGGTGCCCGTCGTACGCGCGGCCCGACGCGCGATCCTCGTCGCGCGCTCAGGCGGCCGCGCCGGGCGCCGGGCGCAGGTCGCTGGCGCGACGCGCCGGCACGTAGGTCAGCACCCCGTGGTCGAGCCGCGCCGGGGGCGCCAGCCGGTGCGCCGTGGCGTTGGCTCCGTCGCGGATGTGGATCACGCAAGCGCCGAGCGAGACCAGCACATCCGCGATCAAGCGCCGATGGCAGCGCCACCAGAGGATCTCCGCGCACATCACCGCGGTGCGCAGACCCCGCGCCACCATCAGCAGCTCGAAGAGGCCCGCCGCGAACTCGTCGCCGTCGACGTGGTCGGCGTAGCCGCGAAACGCCGGGTGGCGCCAGGCCGTGTGCGGGCTCGCCGCGGCCGGGCGCCGGCGGCCTCCCAGGGCGGGAAGCGCGACGTACTCGATCCCGGCGGCCCGGAGCGCCGCTGCGAGCGCGGCGCGCTGGTACTGCGGATTGCGGACGGAGCCCGGGAAGCGCCGCACGTCCGCGAGCGCTTCGATCCGGTACCGCTGCAGGACGGCCAGGAAGTCCGCGCGGGGTCGCGTCGAGTGTCCGATGGTCCAGACCGTCAGGGACATGCTCGCAGCCGCGCCACCGCGCGCGCCGGCGCCCGTTCAGCGGGTGGGCGAAGAATGCGCGGCGGGCTGATAGCTCCCGGCGGGCGTGCGAAACGCGATCGCGAGCCGGTTCCAGCCGTTGATCGCCACGATCGCCAGCGTCAGGTCGACCAGTTCTTTCGCGTCGAAATGGCGGCGCGCCTCCGCGTACGTCTCGTCGTCGACGCCCTTGTCGGCGATGCGCGTCACGGCCTCGGTCCAGGCGAGCGCGGCACGCTCGCGCTCGCTGTAGAAGGGCGCCTCGCGCCACGCGGCGAGCGCATGGAGGCGCTGCTCGGACTCGCCGTGCGCGCGCGCGTCCTTCGTGTGCATGTCCAGGCAGTACGCGCAGCCGTTGATCTGGGAGGCGCGCGTCTTGACGAGCTCGAGCAGCGCGGCCGGCAGCCCCGCGCGCCGGGCGTAGGTCTCGAGCCCGAGCTGCGCCGCGAACGCGTCCGGGGCGACCGACTTCCAGTCGATTCGTTCCTGCATGTCCGACCCTCCGTTCGCGCGCGCGACCGCCCGCACGGCGCGCGGCGTCACTTCACCAGCATGAGCGGCACGTCGGTCTGGTGCAGCACCTTCTGCGCGACCGCGTCGGGGCGGAACCTGCCGATCGCGTCGCGCCCGCTGGCGCCCATGATGATCAGATCCGCGTGCCACTCCTTCGCGCGCGCGGCGATGACGTCGGCGGGATCGCCGAACTCGACGTGCGCGGTGTAGGGAATCGCGGCCCGCTCGAGCTCGGACTTCACCGGCGCGAGCAGCGTCTCGCCCTTGTCGCGGAGCGGCTCCTCCACCCGCCGCTGCTCGCTCGGGCTGCCGTTGACCAGCCGGTCCATGAACGGGACCGACGGCTCGACGTTCAGCACGATCGCGTGCATGCGGGTTGCCGCGCGCGCGAGGTCGATGAAGCTCCGCACCGCGCGCAGCGCCGGCGCGGAGCCGTCGAACGGGATCAGGACCGTGCGCATGGGAGGACCTCCAATTTATACGACTCGCCGCGGGCGTGCAGGGTTCCCGCGGCGCGGGCCCGGAACGCGCCCGCTGCCATGAGGGTTTCCCGCGCGGAATGCCCTCCGGAGTGAACCGGACGGACCGTTTAAGCGCGTCTTAAGTATCGCCGCGTACGCTCTCGAGACTACCGTTGATTCAGCAGGAGATCGACGATGAAGACCCCGGTACTCGTTTTTCCGCGGCTGCTCCGCGTCTACACACCCGGGCACGCGGCGGTGGCGCGTGCTCGATGACCTGTTGAGGGCGCTGGAGCGGCGCCTCTTCGGGCGGCCGTCCGCGCCCGCGGAAACCCCCGCGCTCGCCGTCGCCGTGCTGATCGCGGCGGTCGGGCGCGTCGGCCCGAAGCGAGCGCCGGTCGACGCAAGCGTGATCGCGGCGGCGCTCGGCCGGCAACTGGGGGTGGCGGCCGGACCCGCCCGCGCGCTTGCGGCGCAGGCGCAGGCGGTGGTGGCCGACGAAGCGCTGGCCCTCTTCCCCTACACGCACGCCTGCCGGGCGGCGTCGGACTACGGCCGGCGCCTCACCCTGATCGATGCGCTCTGGCGCATCGTGCTCGCGCGCGGGGAGGAACCGCACGAGGCGGCGTACGTCGACGAGGTGGCGAGCCTGCTGGGGCTCTCGCGCGAAGCGTGCATGGCCGAGCGCTGGCGCGTTCTTCACGCGGCGGACGGCGCGCCCGCGCCCGGCAGCTGAGGACGCCGGCAATTCAGGCCGGCGCGGATTCGCGCCCCGGCGCGGGCCGCCCCTTCAGTCCTGCGCGCCGTGCGCGACGGCGGTGAACGGCAGTCGCGCTTGCTCCCGGGACGCCGCACGACGCCGCGTCGCATTGACTCAAATCAAGTTTCGAGCATCGTTCCGGGAAGGCTTGTGCGGCGCAACCATGCGGCCGGCAGCGTGGAAAACGTGATCCGAATCTTTCCAATCCGCGCGTCCTGAAGCACAATCGCAGCCGTATCGTTCCAACGAGGAGGGGGTTCGATGAAGCGCGCAGGATTTCTGGCCGTTGCGGCCGCCGGCATCTGCTCGACGTTCCTGTTTTCGTCGGCGCAGGCCCAGCAGGTCATCAACCTCAAGATCGCCAATTTCTTCCCGCCGCAGGCCAAGCAGGCGAAGATCACCCAGGAGTTCGGCGAGGAGCTCGAGCGCCGCTCCGGCGGGCGCATCAAGGTGCAGCACTACGCCGGCGGGTCGCTGCTCACCGGACCCAACATGTTCAAGGGCGTCGAGTCCGGGGTCGCCGACATCGGCTACACGCACGTGTACTACACGCCCGGGCGCATGCCGGTGAGCGAGGGCATCGGGCTGCCGATCGGCATTCCCACCGGCTGGGTCGGCGCGCACGTCGGCAACGACTTCTACCAGCGCGTGAAGCCCAAGGAGTTCGACAGCGTGCGGGTGCTCGCGCTGCACGGCAACACCCCGAACATGGTGATCTCCAACCGGCCGGTGGCGAAGCTCGAGGACATGAAGGGGCTCACCATCCGCGCGCCCGGCCTGCAGGGCGACATCGTGAAGGCGCTCGGCGCGACGCCCACGCCCACGCCGATGATCGAGGTCTACGATTCGATCGCGAAGGGCGTCAACGAGGCCGTCTGGGCGCCGTACGAGACGCTCAAGACCTTCCGCTTCGCCGAGGTGGCGAAGAACGTGACGCTCGTCTGGCAGATCGGCTCCGCGTTCCCGTTCTACCTGGCGATGAACAAGCGCAGCTACGATTCGCTGCCGGCCGACCTGAAGCCGCTGGTCGACGCGATGAGCGGCGAGTACCAGGAGCGCTTCGCCCTGATGTGGAACGAGATCGACCTCGAGGGTCGCGCGTTCGCGATCGAGAAGGGGGTGAAGTTCATCGACCTGCCCGAGGCGGAGGCGGCGCGCTGGCAGAAGGCGGTGGATCCGGTGATCGACCAGTGGGTGAAGCAGATCGCCACCAAGGGCTACACGGAAGCCGAGGCGAGGGGCTGGATCGCCTTCCTGCGGGAGCGCATCAAGTACTGGACCGCCAAGCAGATCGAGTACCGGATTCCGTCCGCGACCGGGCCTGCCGAGGTGCGGCCCGAGGCGTTGGCGAAGTAGGGCAGACGGCAGGGACCTGCCCGGCTGCGACCGTCGGGCAGGTCTTTTTTTGCCCATGCTCGAGCGCTTCGACCGCTTCAACCGCCGGCTGAGCGACTGGGCGGCGTCGCTCGGCTTCGCCGCGCTGGTGTTCATGGTCGTCCTGACCTGCGTCGACGTGGTGGGCGCGAAGCTCTTCCTCATGCCGGTGCCCGGCTCGCTCGACATGATGCAGCTCGCCCAGCTCCTCGCGGTCACGCTCGCGGCGGGCATGACGTTCATCCAGCGCCGGCACGTGGCGGTGGAGTTCTTCGTGCACATGCTGCCGCAGCGCCTGCGGCGCGCGATCGCCTTCGTCGTCACGCTGCTCTGCCTCGCGCTCTTCGTGACGGTCGTCTGGCGCCTGGTCGTCTACGGAATGGACGTGCAGGCCGGCAACGAGGTGACGCCGACCGCGAAGATCGGGATCGCGCCCTTCGCGTACGCCGCGTCCGCGGCGCTCGTGCCGGTCTGCCTCGCGCTGCTGCACGACCTCGCCTGCCTGCTGCAAGGGAAGCTGCCCGATGAGCCCTGAGACCGCGGGCCTGGTCGGCATCTGCGCGCTGCTGGCGCTGTTCCTGCTCAAGGTACCGATCGCGTTCTCCATGGCGCTGGTTGGGTTCGCCGGATTCGCCTATCTCTCGGGCATCGATCCGGCCCTCGCCGTACTGACGCAGGACTACTTCGACACCTTCAGCTCCTACCCGCTCTCGGTGATCCCGATGTTCATTCTCATGGGATCGTTCGCCTTTGCATCCGGCATCAGCGAGCGGCTGTTCGCAGCGGCCTATGCGTGGGCGGGCGGGATCCGCGGCGGCCTCACCATCGCCACCGTGCTCGCCTGCGCCGGCTTCGCCGCCATCTGCGGCTCGACCGCGGCGACCGCCGCGACGATGGGCAAGATCGCGCTGCCCGAGATGAAGCGCTACGGGTACAACGACCGGCTGGCGACCGGAACGGTGGCCTCGGCCGGTACGCTCGGCGTGCTCATCCCGCCGAGCACGGTGTTCATCGTCTACGCCATCCTGACCGAGGAATCGATCGGCAAGCTGTTCATCGCCGGCATCATTCCCGGCATCCTCCTCAGCCTCTTCTTCGTCGCCACCGTCGCCATCCTGTGCGCGCGCAACCCGCAGCTCGGCCCCCCGGGGCCGAAGACGACGTGGGTGGAGAAGGTGAAGGCCATCAAGGGCATCGGCGAGGCGCTGATTCTCTTCGCGCTCGCGATCGGCGGCCTCATGCTCGGCTGGTTCAGCCCGACCCAGGGCGGCGCCATCGGCGCGGGCGGCGCGCTGCTGATCGGCGTGCTGCGCCGGAAGATCACCTGGAAGGGCTTCGTGCAGGCAGGGAAGGACGGCCTGCTCACGAGCTGCATGGTGCTCTTCATCATCGCCGGCGCGATCGTCTTCGGCCACTTCATGGCGGTCGCGCGCATCCCGGTGCTGCTCGCCGACTGGGTGGGCGGGCTGCCGATCCACCGCATGGCGATCATGGGGGTGATCATCCTCATCTACTTCCTCGGCGGCTTCTTCATGGACTCGATGGCGCTCATCGTGGTCACGCTGCCGATCTTCTATCCGGTCGTGCGCAAGCTCGGCTTCGACCCGATCTGGTTCGGCGTCATGATCGTGCTGCTCTGCGAGATGGGCGTGATCACGCCGCCGGTGGGCGTCAACGTGTTCGTCATCAAGGGCATCGCGCCCGAGGTGCCGCTCGGCGAGATCTTCAAGGGGATCTTTCCCTTCCTCTACGCGCTCATCCTGATGGCGATCGTCATCATGATCGTGCCGGAAATAGCCACCTGGCTCCCGAGCCTCGTCAAGTAGCGCCCCGCGCGGCGCGGCCCGTCTCGGTGCTCACGGAGCCGGATGGACTGCTGCAGTCGCGGCCGCGCGCGGGTATTCTCGGCGCAACCCCGTAGCACGAGGAGTCTCCCGATGACCGGCACTCGCCCCAGCATCGCCGACAAGCGGCGCGTCTTCCGGCAGCTGCACGAGGCCGGGTGCTTCGTCATTCCGAACCCCTGGGACGTCGGCAGCGCGCTGTTCCTCCAGACCCTGGGCTTCAAGGCGCTCGCCACCACCAGCTCGGGCTTCGCCTGGTCGCGCGGCCGGCCCGACGGCGGCATCGCGCGCGACACGGCCGTCGCGCACCTCCGCGACATGGTCGCGGCGACCGACCTGCCGGTGAACGCCGACTTCGAGCGCGGCTTCGCGCCCGACGCGGCCGGCGTGGGGCTGAGCGTGCGCCTCGCGGTCGAGAGCGGGGTGGCCGGGCTGTCGATCGAGGATGCGACCGGCGACGCGGCGCAGCCGCTCTACGACCTGGACACCGCCGTGGCGCGGATGCGGGCGGCGCGCAGGGCGATCGACGAAGCGGGGGGCGACACGCTGCTCGTCGGGCGCGCCGAGTGCTTTCTCGTCGGCCGGCCCGATCTCGACGAGACGATCCGCCGGCTCCGGGCCTACGCGCAGGCCGGCGCCGACTGCCTCTACGCGCCGGGAATCCGCACGCCCGAGCAGATCCGGGCCGTCGTCTCCGCCGTCGCGCCGAAGCCGTTCAACCTGCTGGTGGGCTGGGCGAGCGAGCTCACCGTGCCGCAGATCGCCGCGCTCGGCGTGCGGCGCATCAGCGTCGGCGGCGCGCTCGCGCGCGCCGCGTGGGGCGGATTCATGCGCGCGGCCCGGTTGATCGCGGAGGAGGGCCGGTTCGACGGATTCGCCGACGCCGCCCCCGGCAAGGAGCTCAACGCGCTCTTTCGCACCTGAGCGGCGCGCGCGGGGTCCCGCGCGCCCGTCCGGGTTTCAGCCCGCCCGCGCGGCGCCGGTGAGCCGGAGCGCGGCCCAACCCGCCCACAGCGTCGCGACGATCATCGCCGCGCCGCCGAGAAACACCAGCGCCGGCGGCAGCCCGAAGAGCGCGTGCAGCAGCACGCCGATCGGCATGAGCAGGCCCGCGAGCGCGAGCCGGGAGATCCAGCGCGCTGCGCCGGCCGGCACCGGCAGCTTGAGCAGCAGCAGGCCGATGGCGACGTTGATGATGCCGAAGAGCGCGCCGTGCGCATGCGCGACGCGAATCTCGAAGTGCGTGCCGGCGGCGTACTCGGCGATCCACTTCTCCCGGCCCGGCGCGAGGTCGTGCATGTAGCCGAGGAAGAAGCCGATCGCCATGAACAGCCCGAGGAAGAGAAATCCCCATCCGACGTTCTTGCGCCCTTCCATGTGCGTCTCCCGGATTCAGGTAGCCGCATGGTAAGTCACCGCGCGTGAATTCCAAAACCTGCTCGCCGGGCGGGATTGCGCCGCCCGCTCGGCGGGCGACGTCCGGAACGGCGCTCGGCGGTGGCGGCCCGGGCGCGAACGCCAGCCCGCGACGCGCACGTCGGATGGTGCACGCCCCGGCGCGTCTCGCGGCGCGCTGCGGCCGTTGCGCGCCTACTCGCGCCGCCGGTTGTGCAGGGCGAGGCGGCCCAGCACGCGCAGCACGACCAGGGCGATCACGGTGACCCCGGTCGCGACGATCAGCTGACCCAGGGCCACGGTGACGCCGACGGCCGCGGCCATCCAGATCGTGGCGGCGGTGGTGAGCCCGCCGATGCGCTCGCCGTCGCCGCCCCGGAAGATGGTGCCCGCGCCGAGGAAGCTCACCCCGGTCACGATCGCTGCCGCCACGCGCAGCGGGTCGACCTCCACCACGCCGCTCGCGTGGAGGTAGGCCGGCGCCGCCGCGGCGACTGCCATGAACAGCGCCGCCGCGCCGGCGACCAGCGTGTGCGTGCGGAAGCCGGCCGGCTTGTTCGCCAGCTCGCGCTCGAACCCGATCAGCCCGCCGAGGGCCATCGCCAGGATCAGCTGGCCGATGATCGTGAGCTGCGTCGGCCAGTCGGGCTCGATCAGCAACGGTCGATCCTCTCCCGGCCCGCGGAGCGGCGCCGCGGCGGCGCGAGCGCCGGCGCGGGGCCTCGCCTCCCGGGGCCGTTCAGGGCTGCGCCGGCCAGACGAACACCGTGCGTGCCGACGCGTGCTCGGCGACGTGCACCTGCCTCTGGAGCGTGCGGCCCTCGAAGGTGGCTTTCACCGTGTACTCGCCCGACGGGAGCCGGGCGAGGAGGAACGGCCCCTCGGCGGTCACGTCGAGCAGGTCGCGTCCCCGCCGGTCGCTGACCTTCACTGCGACGTTCGCGAGATACTCGTCGTGCGGCGCGGCCTTGCGCACGAACTCGAGCGCGAGCGGAAAGCGCGGTGCCGCCTGCAGGATCGACTCGGATTCGAGCTGGCCGACGCCGCCGGTCAGGTACGCGACCTCACCCTGGTGCCTGATCGCCGGCAGGGCGGCGACGGCGCTGCCCGCGCCGAGCGCGAGGGCGACGGCGGCGAGGGTCTTGAGCTTGGATGCTTTCATGTGAGGACTCCTTTCGGTTGCCTGGAGCGCCGGTTCAGCCCACGGTGACCGGGACGTAGAGCTGGGCATCGCCGTGCTCGATCAGGAGCGCGATCGTCTTGCCCGACTTGCCGATCATGCGGCGCAGCTCGGCCGCGCTCGTCACCGGCTGGCCGTTCACCGCGAGGATGACGTCGCCCGCCTCGATGCCGGCGCGCGCCGCCGGACCGCTCGCTTCCTCGACCAGCAGGCCGTTCCTGCCGCCGTTCTGTTCGCGCTCGGCGGCGGTGAGCGGACGCACCGCGACGCCGAGCCGGCCGTGGCCCTCGGCGCCGGCGCCCGAGGCCGCGGCCACTTGCGCGTTCTTCGCCTCGCCGATCACCGCGGTGAGGTCCCGGGTGCTGCCGTGACGCCAGACGACGAGATTCGCGCGCGTGCCGGGCGCGGTCTCGGCGATGCGACGCGCGAGCTCGCCGGCGTGCTCGACAGGGTGCCCGTCGACCTCGAGGATGACGTCGCCCGACTCGAGTCCGGCGCGCTCGGCGGGGCTGCCCTTCTCGACCGAGCTCACCAGCGCGCCGGTCGCGCTCTTCATGCCGAACGAGTCGGCGAGCGGCTGGCTCATCTCCTGGGTGGTGACGCCGAGCCGGCCGCGGATGACGCGGCCGTGGGCGATGAGCTGCCGCTCGACGTCGAGCGCCACGTCGATCGGGATGGCGAAGGAGATGCCCTGGTAGCCGCCCGAGCGGGTGAAGATCTGCGAGTTGATTCCGATCACCTCGCCCGCCAGGTTGAACAGCGGCCCGCCCGAGTTGCCGGGGTTGACCGCGACGTCGGTCTGGATGAACGGCACGTAGTCCGAGTCGGGCAGCGCCCGCCCGGTGGCGCTGACGACGCCGGCGGTCACGGTGTTCTCGAGGCCGAACGGCGAGCCGATCGCCACCACCCACTCGCCGGGCTTGACCGCCTTCGGGTCGCCGAGCTTGACGGCCGGCAGGTCCCGCGCGTCGATCTTCAGGAGCGCGACGTCGGTGCGCTGGTCGGCGCCCACGACCCTGGCCTTGAACTCGCGCCGGTCGGAGAGCTTCACCGTCACATCGGTCGCGTTGGCGACCACGTGCGCATTGGTGAGGATGTAGCCGTCCGGGCTGACGATGAAGCCCGAGCCCATCCCGTGCACCGGGACGTCGCCTCGCGGCTGCGGCAGCGCGAAGCGCCGGAAGAACTGGAAGAAGGGGTCGTCCTCGTCGAACGGGAGCTGCGGCACCGCCTGCGCCGCCGCGACCTTCTCGTCGACGGTGATGTTCACCACCGCCGCCCCGTAGCGCGCCACGAGCTGCGAGAAATCGGGCAGCTGCGCGAGCGGGGCCGCCGTCGCGCGCGGGCCCGCGGGGGCCGCGCGCGCGGCCACGTCCGCGTGCGCGGTGCTGATCACGCCGGGCAAGGTCGTGCCGGCGCCGAGGGCGGCGACGGCTGCGGCGAGGAAGACGGAGGCTGTGCGTCGCATGGCTGGACTCCTCTTGCAGGTTGCGGGAGCGCGAATGCCGATCCCTCGCGCGAGGCTACGCCCGGCGCCTTAAGCCACCCTTAAGAGGGCGCGCGCCGCGGCACCGGCGCAAGGCCCCGCGGTCATTCGACCGCAGGCGGCGTCGCGAAGCTGTGGTAGGGCGCGGGCGACGGCAGCGTCCACTCCAGCCCTGCGGCCCCATCCCAGGGACGGGCGGGCGCGCGCGGGCCGCGGCGCAGGCTCCGCACCAGCAGGTAGACGAACAGCAGCTGCGAGAGGCCGAAGCCCGCGGCCCCGATGCTGGCGAGCGCGTTGAATTCGGCGAACTGCAGCGCGTAGTCGGGAATGCGCCGCGGCATCCCGGCCAGCCCGAGAAAGTGCATCGGGAAAAAGGCCACGTTGAAGAAGACGAACGACAGCCAGAAGTGCAGCTTGCCGAGGCGCTCGTCGTAGAGACGCCCGGACCACTTCGGCAGCCAGTAGTAGACCCCGGCGAAGATCGAGAAGAGCGACCCGGCGACCAGCACGTAATGGAAGTGCGCCACGACGTAGTAGGTGTCCTGCAGCTGGATGTCGACCGGGACCAGCGCGAGCACCAGGCCGCTGAACCCGCCGACGGTGAAGAGGAAGATGAAGCCGCAGGCGAACAGCATCGGCGTCTCGAAGGTGAGCGTGCCGCGCCACATCGTGGCGACCCAGTTGAAGACCTTCACCCCGGTCGGGATCGCCACCAGCATCGTGGCGTACATGAAGAAGAGCTGGCCCTCCACCGGCATGCCGACGGTGAACATGTGGTGCGCCCAGACCATGCAGGAGATGATCGCGATCGCCGCAGTCGCGTACACCATCGAGACGTAGCCGAACAGCGGCTTGCGCGCGAACGCCGGAATCACGTTCGAGATCACCCCGAACCCGGGCAGGGCCATGATGTACACCTCGGGGTGCCCGAAGAACCAGAAGACGTGCTGGAACAGCACCGGGTCGCCGCCGCCGGCCGCGTTGAAGAACGAGGTGCCGAAGTGGCGATCGAAGAGCAGCATCGTCACCGCCCCGGCCAGCACCGGCATCGCGACCACCAGCAGGTAGGCCGTGATGAGCCAGGTCCAGCAGAACATCGGCAGCCGCATCAGCGTCATGCCCGGCGCGCGCATGTTGAGGATCGTGGTGATGATGTTGATCGCGCCGAGGATCGAGGAGAGGCCCATCAGGTGGATCGCGAGGATCGCCATGTCCATGCCGAAGCCGAACTCGACCGAGAGCGGCGGGTAGATCGTCCAGCCCGTGCCGGGCGCGCCGCCGGGCGCGAACAGCGATCCGACCAGCAGCAGCATCGCCGGCGGGAGCAGCCAGAAGCTCCAGTTGTTCAGGCGCGCGAAGGCCATGTCGGGCGCGCCGATCATCAGCGGGATCTGCCAGTTGGCCAGGCCGACGAACGCCGGCATGATCACGCCGAAGATCATCACCAGCCCGTGGAGCGTCGTGAGCTGGTTGAAGAACTCCGGCCGCACGAGCTGCAGCCCGGGCTCGAACAGCTCGGCGCGGATCAGCAGCGCGAAGCTCCCGCCCACCATGAACATCGTCAGGCTCAGCGCCAGGTAGAGCGTGCCGATGTCCTTGTGGTTGGTGGTGACCACCCAGCGCCACAGGCCGCGGTGGGGGCCGTGGAGCGCGTCCTGGGGCGAGGCGTGGGTGAGCGCGGTCACGAGGATCGACGGGTCGGCGGCGGTCGGAGCGCTGCGGGCGTTCCCGCCGGCGCGCTCCGGACCGGTCTGCGCCGTGCGCAGCAATGCCCGTGCCAACGGGCGGCGGCGCTGATTTCCGGAGGGAATCGGACGCGCGCCGCGACCCCGTTGGCGGATTTGAGCCGGCGCTACGACGACGACGGGCTGATTTGCGCCCTGCGCGCGGCCGGGGAACACGCGTCGCCAGCGCTCGGTCGCCGGACTCCGGTGCCGCCCCGGCGAATGACTTTCGGCACTGTCGCCGGCGCCGGCATGGCGTTAGCGTGACCTCGCTCCGTGTGGAGCGATTCGAGAACGTGGAGAAGCCGCAATGAACGCACTCAAGCTGATCGTCCTGCTCACCTTTGCCGCGAGCGCGGCCGCCGCGGTCGCCGCCCCCGGGTACGGGGCCGCACGGACCGAGGAACCGATGCCTGCGGCCACCTGGAGCCAGCGCTGGCACGCGGGCACCACCTGGGTGGTCCAGGACGAGACGGCGAAGCACCAGCTCGACGAGCGGGGTTTCCCGCAGTACACCGAATGAGGGCGGACCGCGGAGGCCGCCCCCCCGGGCGGCTTCCGCGGGCCCGGCGCGCGCACGGTCGTGCCGCGGGACGAATGGAGGGATGCCGCATGAACCCGGTCGACAGGATTCACCTCGATCTCTTTCTCGCCGAGCTCGCGCACGCGCGAGTGGCCACCAAGGATCGCCGCGCCGAGGAGGCGATACTGCGCGCGCTGCGCAGTCAGCCCGACGCGTGTTACCTCCTCGTGCAGCGGGTCCTGCAGCTCGAGAGCGCGCTGTGCGCGCTCGGCTCGAGGATCCGCCGCGCGGAGCAGGCCGGCCCCGCCGCGCCCGCGGGGGCGGGTGCGGCGCCGGCGCGCGCCGGGGCGCGGCGCCCGGTCAATCCCTGGTGGAGCGAGCCCGTCGCCGCGTTCATCGGCACCGCTTTTCTCCTGCGCAGCGTCGAGTACCTGTTCGGCGATGCCGGGCGCGGCGGGCCGCAAGTCGCTCCGTCTCCCTGAGGGCGGCTGCGCGCGCGCTAGCGGCCGCGCACCGCCTTCACCGCGAGCTCCGTCCGGGTGCGCGCGTGGAGCTTCGCCATGATCCGGCTGACGTGATTCTTCACCGTGCCTTCGGCGAGCAGGACGATGCGCGCGATCTCGCGGTTGCTCCGGCCCTCCGCGATCAGCGTCAGGATCCGCTCCTCGCGCGCGGTCAGGGTCTCCGGTGCGGGCGGGGCGCCCTTGCGCGCCGGCGCGCCGGAGGGCAGGCGCCGGAGCTGCTCGATCACCATGCGCGCGATCGGCGGCGCGAGCCGCGACTCGCCGCGCTGCGCCGCGCGGACGGTGTCGAGCACTTCGGGCTCGGGCGCGCCCTTCAGCAGGTAGGCCACTGCGCCGGCGCGGAACGCCTCGAACACCAGGTCGTCGGCGGCGTAGGCGGTGAGCACCACGACCCGGGTCCCGGGCAGCTCGCCGGCGATCCGCCGGGTGGCGGCGACGCCGTCGACCCGCGGCATCTGCAGGTCCATCAGCACGACGTCGGGCCGTAGCCCGCGCGCGGCGCTCACCGCCTCCTCCCCGTCCGCGGCCTGGCCGATCACCTCGATCTCCTCCGCCGTGCCGAGGAGCTCCGCGAGGGCGTGACGGATCAGCGGCTGGTCGTCGACGACCAGGACCCGGATGCGGCCTCGTGCGCCCATCGGCGGACCCGGATGCGGCTCAGGGCGATTGCCGGCGCCGCGCGCCGCTCACCTGCCCGATATCGGGGTCGCGGGTCCGGCCGCAGGCGCCGCGGCGAGCGCGCATCCCCGGCGCGGACTCACTGCTTCACCGCCCCGACGGTGAAGCCGGCGACGAAGCGGTCGATGAACAGGGTGAACAGCGCGGCGATCGGCAGGCTGACGATCAGGCAGGCGGCCATGATCGCGCCCCAGAAGTAGACGTCGCCGCGCACGAGGAAGGTCGGCACGCCCACCGCGACGGTGTACGCCGACGAGGAGGTGATGAAGGTGAGCCCGTAGACGAACTCCTGCATCACCAGGGTGAGCGTGAAGATCACCGTCGCCAGGACCCCGGAGATCGCCACCGGCACCGCGACCCGCACGAAGGCGCCGAGGCGCGAGAGCCCGTCGATCATCGCCGCCTCCTCCAGCTCGGGCGGGATCGCCTTGAAGAAACCCATCAGCAGCCAGGTGCAGAACGGCACGGTGAAGCTCGGGTAGACCAGCACCAGCGACCACAGCGAATCCTGCAGCCCGAGCACGGCGATGATGCGCGCGAACGGGATGAAGAGGATCGTCGGGGGAACGAGGTAGGTGAGGAAGATGCCGATCGCGAGCCGGTGGCCGCCGCGCCCGGCGAGGCGCGCGAGGGCATAGCCCGCCGGGACCGCGAGGACGAGCGTTATGGCGACCACAGCGACGCCCACCGCGAGCGTGTTGAGCAGCCACTGCCCGAACTGCGTCTCGACGAAGAGCTGCCGCACGTGCGCGAGCGTGGGCGGGGCGTTGAAGACGAGCGGGTTGTGGCTGACCTCGATCAGGTCGGTGGTCGACTTGAACGCGGTGATCAGCATCCAGTAGAACGGAAAGGCGCAGAACGCGACGAACGCCGCGAGCAGCGCAAAGCGCCCGCCGGCCGCCAGCGGGCGGCGCAGGCGGCGCGCCGCGCGCATCAGACGACCTCCGCCCGGCGCGCGAGCGTGAGCGCGCCGATCGCGACCGCGGCGAGCACCGGAAAGAGGAAGAGCGCGATCGCCGCTCCGCCGGCGAGGTCGCCGCCCTGCACGCCGGTGAAGAAGGCGAGGCTCGCGAGCACCTGGGTGGTGTCGTACGGCCCGCCGCGCGTGAGCACGAAGATCACGATCATGTCGGTGAACGTGAACACGACGCCGAAGAGCAGCGCCACCAGCATCACCGGCATGAGGAGCGGCAGGTTGATGCGGATGAGATGCCGCCAGAACCCGGCGCCGTCGATCGCCGCCGCGTCGTGGATGTCCTGCGGGATGGCGCTCATCCCGGCGAGGATGATGACGGTGGCCAGCGGCGCGAGGCGCCAGACGTTCACCAGGATGACCGAAGCCATGGCGAGGTGCGGCTGGCCGAGCCAGATCGGCCAGGCGTCCGGCCCGATCAGGTGCAGCGCGCGCGCCACCCAGTCGAGGATGCTGTACACCGGGTCGAAGATCCACAGCCAGCCGATCGCGCCGAGCGAGATCGGCGCCACCCACGGCAGCAGGATCAGGAAGCGCACCAGCGCGCGGCCCCGGAACGGCCGGTAGAGCGCCATGGCGGCGGCCTTGCCGAGCACCACGACGAGCGCCTGCGAGACGACGGTGAAGACGATGGAGTTGCGCAGCGCCTGCCAGAAGGTCGGGTTCTCGATCGCGCTGCGGAAGTTCTCCAGGCCGACGAAGTGGAAGACGCGGGCGCCGACCGTCGCGTCGCTCACGCTGTAGTAGAGCGCGAGCAGGAACGGGAAGCCGACCAGCAGTCCGATGTAGAGGATGGCGGGCGCGAGCAGGGCGCGCGCGAGGGCCTGCGGATCGTCCCGCCACCGCGGCGCGGCGCGGCGCGGACGGACCCGGTCGAGCGCGATCGCATCCACGGCGAGGCTACTGCGCGCGCCTGCCCGTGCCCGGGTCGAAACGCTTCAGGTCGGTGTCGCGCGCGAAGAGCTGCTGCCGCTCGCCGGCGCGCAGGGCGGCGGCGATGGTCGACGGCCAGCGCACGACCACCGGGTCGTGCGGCCACGGGTCGTCGAGCGTGCCGTACGCCAGCCGGTCGGCGCCCAGGTACTCGACGCGCCCGACGCGGACGGGCAGCGCCGTGATCGGCTCGGCCGCGGCGAAGTGGGTGCGCGGCAGCAGGTGCTCGGGCCGCACCCCGAGCAGCGCGCCGGCGGTGCGGACGAGGTTCATCGGGGGCGAGCCGATGAAGGTCGCCACGAACGTGTCGGCCGGGTCCTCGTAGATCTCGTGCGGGCTGCCGACCTGGCGCAGCGCGCCGCGGTCGAGCACCGCGATGCGGTCGCCGAGCGCCATCGCCTCGACCTGGTCGTGGGTCACGTAGATGGCGGTCGTGCCGACGCGCCGCTGGAACTCGCGCAGCTCCTCGCGCGCGGTGGCGCGCAGCTGGGCGTCGAGGTTCGACAGCGGCTCGTCGAGCAGCAGCACCGTCGGCTCGCGCACGATCGCGCGCACCAGCGCGACGCGCTGGCGCTCGCCGCCCGAGAGCTGCCGCGGCTTGCGCCGGAGCAGGGGCTCCAGGCCGAACGCGGCGGACGCGTCCAGCACGCGGCGCTCGAGCGCGCGCCCGCGCACGCCGCGCGCGCGCAGCGGGAAGGCGATGTTCTCGAACACGGTCAGGTGGGGGTACAGCGCATAGCTCTGGAACACCATCGCCACGTTGCGGCTGCGCGGGGCGAGGTCGGTCACGACGGCGCCGTCGATCAGCACGTCGCCGGAGCTCGGCGTCTCGAGTCCCGCGATCATGCGCAGCAGCGTGCTCTTGCCCGAACCGGAGGGTCCCAGGAGGACGAGGAACTCGCCGTTGCGCACCGCGAGACTCACCGCGGCGACCGCGCTCACCTCGGCGAAGCCCTTGCTGAGGGCGCGCGCCTCGATCTTCGCCGCCGGGTCCGCGTCCGCCCGGGCATCCCCGCGCCGGGGCGCTGGCGCGCTCGCCTCCGCGCGAGGAACGATGCGCGGGCGCTCGGCCGCCCCGGGCGGGGCCTGCCCGGGCGCGATCACACGAAGCCCCGCTCGCGCCACTTCGCGAAGATGCGCTTCGCCTGGACGTCGGCCTCGCGCACCGCCTCCTCGGGCGGGAGCGCGCCGGTCGCCGCCTTGGCGAACATGGTGTTCACCACCCAGGTGTTGAAGATCTCGTCCACCGCGGCGTTCGCGTAGCCCGGGTAGCCGACGTTGGTCGCCCAGCCGAGGACGTCGCCGAGCACCGCGTACTTGTCGTGCGGCTGCGCGCGCGCATCGTTCGCGATCTCCTTCTTCAGGTCGGGCACCGTGGCGGGGAAGCACGGGAAGTTGTAGAACTCGCTCGCGACGAAGCCGGCGCGGAAGTCGCCGATGTAGTCGGCGAGGAAGCGCTTCGCGCCGTCCTGGTTCTCGGCGAACTTCCAGATCACGTAGCAGTCCATGACGTGCTCCAGGCCGATGCGGCGCGCCGGGCCCTGCGCCGCTTTCGCGAGCGCGATCTGGCGCGCGATGGCGAGGTGCTTGTTCTCGGCCTCGCGCGTGATCGAGATGGCGTTGAGCGCCAGCGAGATCTTGCCGGCGATCATCGCGCGGTTGTTCGAGGAGGCGTCCCAGGCGAGCACCTCGGGCGTCATCGCCTCCTGGTACAGGGCGCGCATGAACTTCACCGCGTCGATGGTCTGGCGCGAGTCGAGCGTGACGTTGCCGTGGTCGTCCTGCACCGAGCCGCCGAACGCGTACAGCAGCGCGCGCGTCGCCATCGCGGTGTCGAGCTCGGAGGACAGTCCGATGCCCACCGGGATCTTGTGCTTTTCCTTGATCTTGCGGCCGCCCACGCGGATGTCGTCCCAGGTGGCCGGGAGCATGCCGACGTCGTCCCAGAGGTCGGTGCGGTAGTTGACCGGGTCCGGGACGTAGCTGTCGGAGAAGGCGAAGTACTTCTTCGTCTTCGGGTTGTAGGTGCTGCGCAGCGCGAGCTCGATCGGCTTGCCGTGGTGCCGGCCCACCTCCTCGTACACCTCGCGGTGGTCGATGACCTGCGCCTCGTACGCCGGTGGCGGCGAGAGGAACATGAAGAGGTCGTGCCCCTTCTGCGCCGAGACCTCGGCCGCGGCGCGCGAGTTGAGGGCCGCGATGCCGACGTGGTCGACGATCACCTCGGTGTCGTGCTTGCGCCCCCACTCCTTCACGTAGGTGCCGTCGAACCACTTGTCGTAGGCGGGGACGAAGTGGTTCCACTGCAGGATCTTCAGCGTCTTCGCGGCGGCGCGGGCGCGCCGCGGCGCGATCCACGGACCGGCCGCGGCGGCAGCGGCGAGCGCTCCGGTCGTCCGGATGAAGCGGCGCCGCGAGACCGCGCGCTCGCTCGGCGGCTCGCTCGGTTGGACAGGGATTGCGGGTTGCAGTTTCGGATCGGTCATGGCGCTCCTCCTTTCGGTGGCGGACCTGTCCAGCGCGAGGCAACGCGCGTGCCAGTGCAGAAGTCGTTGATCCCGCGCGGCCTTCGCACCGGCCGCGGGTCGGTCCGGCGCATTTCGGCCGCGGCGCGTCGGCCCGGACGGAGGATTTCGGCCACGGCGGGATTGCGGCCGATGGCAGCCCGATGCGGGCCGCGCCCGCCAGGCGAACGCCTCTCAGTGCTTCCCGCTCGCCCCGACGATGAGGCCGAGGACCTCGGCCGGACGCTCGACCTCGATGACGAGCTCCTCGTACGGCTCTCCCGCCAGACCGATCACGAGCGCGTGTTCGGGATCGGCGACGTCCCAGAACACCCGCTCGCCGTCGCGCGTGAGCGTTCCCGGCGCCGGCAGCCGCCGGGCGCCGCCGGGCAGACGGCGCAGGTCCTTCAGCCACGCGCGCACGAGCTCGGGCTCGACCCGGACGCTGCGCACGCGCTCGAGCGGAATCTCCATGTGGCTCTGGAGCACCCACAGCTTGCGCAGTCCCTGCAGCTCCAGGCGCAGCCTGCCGCCGGCGATCGATGCGCGCACCATGGTCAGCGCCTCGCCGCGAGCGTGCGGAAGCGGCGGCGGGCGCGCGGGCTCGGGTTCACGATCGTGCCTCCTGCATCGGGCGAGACGGGTGCCCCGCTTCTTTGCAACGCGCGTGCCACGTCGCCAACCGCTTGAGCGGGAACGAGGAGTGCGTTTCCCCGGCGCCCGGCAAGGATGTTTTCGGCCGGCGCCGCGGTTCCTCTCGGCCGCGCGGATCAGCCGGCGAGCGCGAGCGCCGCGGAGCAGGCGACCGCGGCCGCCATCGCCGCCGTCGCCAGCCAGCCGACGACGCGCAGCCGGGGGGAGATCGCGAACGCGCCCATGACCGCGCGATCGGACGCGAGCCGCATCACCACGATCATGATCGGGACGGAGACCACCGCATTCACGACCGCGCTCCAGACGAGCGCCTTGATCGGATTGACGTCGGCGAAGTCGAGCGCGACGCCTCCGAGCAGCGCCGCCCCGAGCACGCCGTAGAAGCCCCTGGCCTCGCGCAGCTTGAAGCGCAGGCCCGCCCGCCAGGCGCGGCTCTCGGCGACGGCGTAGGCGACCGACCCCGCGAGCACCGGTACCGCGAGGAGGCCGGTGCCGATGATCCCGGCGGCGAAGAGCGCGAATGCGAGCGGACCCGCGACCGGACGCAGCGCCGCCGCGGCAGCGGCCGAAGAGCCGAGCTCGGTCGCGCCGGCGGCGTGCAGGGTGGCCGCCGCGGCGACCATGATGCAGAGCGCGATCAGGCACGAGAACGCCATGCCGAGGACGGTGTCGAGGCGGATGCGGGCGAGCTCGACGCGCGCGCGCCGGGTGCCGGGGCGCAGCCCTTCGCCGCGCGCGTTCTCGCTCTCCTGCGCCGCCTGCCAGAAGAAGAGGTACGGGCTGATCGTCGTGCCGAGGATCGCGGCGACCATCTGCGCGTACTCCCGGTCCCAGCGCCACGCCGGGACGGCGAGCGACCCGGCGACGGTCCCCCAGGGCACGTGGACCACCATCAGCACGCCGGCGTACGCGAGCAGCGACACCGTGAGCCACTTGAGCACGCGCACGTAGCGCCGGTAGCTCGCGAACACCTGGAGCAGGAGCGTGAATACGCCGAACGCCACGGCGTACACCTGGCTCGGGCCGCCCGCGACGAGCTGCAGCGCGTCGGCCATCGCCGCGAGGTCGGCGGCGATGTTGCAGGTGTTGGCCACCGCGAGCAGCGCCACCATCGCGTCCACCGCGCGCGGCGGATAGGACGCGCGCAGGTTCGCGGCGATGCCGCGACCGGTGGCGCGGCCGATCCGCGCCGCGATCGTCTGCATCGCCACCAGCAGCGGGAACGCGAGCGGCAGCGTCCAGAGCATCGTGTAGCCGAACGCCGCCCCCGCCTGCGAGTAGGTCGCGATGCCGCTCGGGTCGTCGTCGGCCGCGCCGGTGATGAGGCCGGGCCCGAGCCGCGCGAGCCAGCGCGGGCGGCGCAGGAGGGGGCGCCGGCGCCCGCGCCGGAGTGATCCGGGTGCGGGATCCGGCGCGTCGAGGACGAAGCCCGGCGTCCCGGCGGCACCAGCCGCGCCGGGCCGCTCCTGCGCGGGGGGCCGATCGCCCCCGCGGGAAAAGGCGGCGAGCGCCCATGCGAGCAGCCGCGGACGCGGGCGGTTCGGATGCATACGTTGGAGCGGTGGCGTCTTTCGCCGCAGCGCTTCAATCTCCGTGAGCGGCGCCGCAAGTCTACCGGGGCGCCTTGCCGTTCAGGCGGGAAGGAGGCAGCGGTGGCGCCGCGCCTGGATCGCGGTGCAGAATGCTCCGGTGGCGGCCTGGGTTCGTGAAGCGCGACGCTGCGCTCGGGTCGCCCCGGGTGCTCGTCGCGGCTGCGACCTGCGGCGCATTGCGAAAGGACTCGAAGCGATGCTCAAGACCGTGCTCTCCCTGCTCTCCGCGCTCTGCCTGGCGCTGCCCGCATCCGCCCAGGAGGCCTATCCGTCCCGGGTGGTGAAGTTCGTGGTGCCGTTTCCGCCCGGCGGACCGCTGGATGTCCCGGCGCGCTTCATCGCGCAGAAGCTCGGCCAGCACTGGGGTCGGCCGGTGGTGGTGGAGAACCAGTCGGGCGCGTCGGGATCGATCGGCGCGAACGCCGTGGCGCGCGCCGAGCCCGACGGCCACACGCTGCTCGTGACCGTGGACATCCCGATCACGATGTTCCCCGCCGTCGCGAAGCAGCTCCCCTACGATCCGCAGGCGGGCTTCCGGCCGATCGGCCTGTACACGCGCTTTCAGAACGGGCTGTTCGTGAATCCCGCGGTCCCGGCCGCGACGACCGCGGAGCTCGTGCAGCTCGCGCGGAAGCAGCCGGGCAAGCTCACGTTCTCCTCCGCCGGCGTGGCGACGCCCGCGCACTTCGCCGGGGAGCTCTTCAAGGTGAGCGCGGGCGTCGATCTCACCCACGTGCCCTACAAGGGCGCGGCGCCGGCCATGGCCGCGGCGCTCGCGGGGGAAGTGGACATGATGTTCGGCCCCACGACGCAGGGCGCCCCGCACGCGCGCTCCGGCAAGCTCCGGGCGCTCGGCGTGACCGGTCCCCGCCCCTCGGCGGTCCTGCCCGGCGTGCAGCCGTTCAAGGACCAGGGTTTCACCGGCCTCGTGCTGGAGAACTGGTTCGGCGTGTTCGCGCCCGCGCAGACGCCCGACGCCGTCGCGGCGGCGATCGGCGCGGGGTGGAAGCAGGTGATGGGCGACCCGGAAGTGCGCGAGAAGATGATCGCCATGGACCTCGAGCCGGTGTGGGAGGGGCCCGACGCGCTGCGCCGGGCGGTGGCGGCCGACCTGACGCGCTGGCGCGATCTCGCCCGGCGCGCCGGCATCACCTCGCCCAACTAGCCTGCGCGACGCCGGCCGCGCCGGGCGCTCCCCGGCGCGGCCGCTGCGCCCGGTCAATGGTCACAATGATTATTCAAGTAATCGATTGAATATATGAGCGCAGCTTGACTTGAGTCAATGCGTGCCGCGCGCGGCGGGCGTCCACTGCTTCCATGAAGCGCCGAACCGTGGCCGCAGCGGCCGTCGCGCTGGTGGCGCTGGCGGCGTTCCTCGGGTGGCGCTTCCTGCGGCCGATGAACATCTTCGTCGTCTCGGCGGCGTTCGAGCGGCCGGTCGACACCGGCGGCTTCGCCCGGTCGGCGGGCGCGCTGCGCGCCGCCGCGTGCGGCGAGTGCCACGCGCGCCAGTTCGCGGACTGGCAGACCACGATGCACGCCGCCGCGTGGACCGATCCGTACTACCAGAGGGACTGGGTCTTCGAGGGCAGCCGCCAGGTCTGCAACAACTGCCACACGCCGCTCGACCGCCAGCAGGACGCGCGGGTGCTCGGGTTCCGCGACCGCGACAAGTGGCAGCCGGTGCTCGCGTCCAACCCGGACTTCGACCGCGCCCTGCAGCAGGAGGGCGTGACCTGCCTGGGCTGCCACCTGCGCGACGGCGTCATCCAGGGACCGCGCGGGAGCGCCGTCGCGCCGCACCCGGTCGCCAGGTTCGCCGACCCGAACGAGCTCTGCCTGCGCTGCCACGTGGTGCAGGGCGAGCGCTGGGACACCTTCTACCGCCTGCCGCCGTGCGGCACGGTGGCGGAGATCGCCGGAGGCGGCGCGCAGGACGCGGCGCGCAGCGGGGAGTACCGCGTGCGCGACGCGGGCGCGCTCGGGTGCGTGCAGTGCCACATGCCGGCCGCGGCGGACGGCGCGCGCCGCCACGCGTGGCGCGGCGGTCACGATCGGGAGACCGTGCGCGCCGCGCTCGACGCGCAGCTGTCGATCGAGGGGGAGAGCGCGACGCTCGTGCTCCGCAACGCGGGGGCCGGCCACTTCCTGCCCACCGGAACCCCGGACCGGCACCTGACGGTGCGCCTGCGCGCGCTCGACGCGAGCGGCGGGGTGCTGCGCGAGTCGCACCACACGCTCGCCCGCGCCATCATGTGGCGGCCGTTCATCGTGGACCTGCGGGACACGCGCCTGCGGGCCGATGCGCCGCAGCGCTTCACGCTCGACCTGCCGCGCGCGACGCACGCGGTCGAGGCCGAGGTGCGCTATCACCTGCTGGGAGAACCGCGCCGCCGGCGCATCGGCTACCAGCCCGCGGACCCGATCTCCTACGTCGTCGCAGCCGAAACGCGCGCGGTGCGGTGATGTCCGTGCCTTGATCGTCCGGTCGGTTGCTGGACGAATCCGTCTTGAAGCGTGCCGGCGCATGGTGGTAGCGTATCGCCGGCTGCACGTGCCGATCGCTTCGCTTTGTTGTCGATTGTTTTCGTACCCGGGTGCACGGGACGCGTTCTTCACATCAGGGCTTGAGCAAGGGGAGGAACTGACATGAAGTCCGGATTCGGGATCGTTGCCGCGATCGCCCTTGCGCTTGGATCGGGCGCGGCGCCTGCCCAGGACTATCCGACCGGGCCGGTCAAGATCCTGGTCCAGTTTCCGCCGGGGGGCGTGCCCGATCTGGTGGGCCGCACGCTGGCCGAGAAGTTCTCACAGGCGTTTGGGAAACCCTTCGTCGTGGAGAACCGTACCGGCGCGAACGGCAACATCGCGACCGAAGCGGTCGTCAAATCGGAGCCGGACGGTCGAACCTTGCTGCTCGCCGCTTCCGGCTCGATCGCCATGGGCCCCAACATCTACACGAAGCTGCCGTTCGACCCGCAGAAGGACCTCGCGCCGATCACCCTCGCGACCACCTATGACTTCGTGATGCTCGCCGCACCGGGATTCGCCGCCAATACGCCCCAGGAACTCGTGGCCCTGGCCAAGGCGCGTCCCGGAAAGCTCTCTTTCGCCTCCTCTGGATTCGGTAGCGAACATCATCTTTCTGGTGAGCTGTTCAACCTGATCACGGGTGCGGGCCTCGTCCACGTGCCGTACAAGGGGTTCGGGCCGGCGACGGTCGACGTGATGGGTGGGCAGATCGAGATCATGTTCGGGTCGATCCCTGCCGCGTTGCCGTTCATAAAAAGCGGGAAGCTGAAGGCGCTCGCCGTGACCGGCACGGAGCGCTCGCCGCAGTTGCCGAACGTGCCGACTTTTGTCGAATCGGGAGTCAAGGGGCTGGTCGTGCAGTCGTGGGTGGGGCTGCTCGCGCCCGCCGGAACGCCGCAAGCCATCATCGACAAGCTGAATGCCGCGGCGGTCCGCGGACTCCAGCAGCCCGAGGTCGTGCAACGGTTCGCCGCCATGAGCATGGCCGTGGCCGCGCAGGGTCCGAAGGAGTTCGCGGCGCAGCTCGATAGCGACACGAAGTCGTGGGCGAAGATCGTGAAAGACACCGGCATCAAGCGGATCGAATGAGGCGTAGGGACCGGCGCGCGCCATGCTCATCATTTCCAACGAGGAGGTGCGGCGCCTCCTGACCATCGACGAGACGATCGAGGCGCTGCGCATCTCCAACCGCGAGATCGCCGAGTTCCGCGACGCCGCGCAGTTTCGTCTCAATCGGGCGCGCACCAACCATTACCTTCCCTGGCACGGAAAGGGCGCAGACGCCGAGCGCATGCTCGCGGGGGCGGGGAGCGACGCTCGCGTCGTCTACAACTTCAAATCGATGGAGGGAGGGAGCCCCCATTTCGGCGTCTGGGCGGTGCGTAGCAGTTCGGACCTGGTGCGGTTGGCCTCGGGCCCCTACGGTCCCACCCACACCTATGTCCGCTACGGGGATCTGCCCGGCAACAAGGGCTACAGCGACCTGATCTTCCTCTACAACGCTTACGACGCGCAGTTCGAGGCGATCATTCAATCGGCGGCGCTGCAAGGCATGCGGGTGGCCGCGACCTCCGCGCTGGGAACCGATTACCTGTGCCGGCGGGATGTCGTCCGGATGGGCCTCTTCGGATCGGGCTGGCAGGCCGCGGCAAATCTGCGTGCGCTGCGCCACGTCCGGCCGAGCCTGAAGCAGGTATCTGTTTTCAGCCCCGACGCCGGGCATCGGGAGGCCTTCGCGGCGCGCATGGCTGCCGAGTTGTCGCTCGAGGTGACGCCCGTCACCAGCCCGGAACAGGCCGTGCGCGGAATGGACCTGATCTGCGAAGCGTCGAGCGCGCGCGCCCCGGTGTTCGACGGCGCGTGGCTCGAACCCGGCCAGCACATCGTGTCGGTCGGGGGCGGCGACGAGCACTTTCAGCGCCGCCCGATCGACCCGAAGGCGGTCGCCCGATGCGGCTTCGTGGCCGCCCATTCGCTCGAAGTCCGCTACGGGCTGGAGGAGATCGACGATTGCGTCGCGCAGGGCGGCCTTGCCTGGCAGGACGTGCTCGACCTGCCCGACCTGGTGACCGGCCGGATGCAGCGCAGGCCCTCGGGTCAGGACATCACGTTCTTCAAGAACAACGTCGGTCTCGGAACCCAGTTCGCGGCGGTGGGCGGGCTCGTACTGCAGAAGGCCAAGGCCGCCGGCGTCGGCTTCAACGTGCCGCAGGAAAAGGTGAGCCAGGTCATGACGCGGTAGGCGAGGGCGCGGGACGCGCGGCGTCCGCCGCCAGATGGCGCCGCTGCGCCTTTCGCAGCGGCCCGGAATCGATCCAGGCGCGGACGTCGAAGTCGCGGCGAATGAAGCCGTGCTGCAGCAGGAAGTCCTTGCGCGCCTCGAGCGCACACACCAGTTCGTCGTCGAGCGACATCGCCAGCCGCTCGTGGACGTTCGGGCCGACACCCTGATCGAGCCAGTACTCGGCGCAACCGGTTTCGATGGCCACGGCGCGCCGGACCGCGTCGGCGTTGTGTCGTGCCCACGCGGCGGCCCGCACCAGCTGGGCAACGTAGCGCTCGACCAGTTCGGGTTGCGCGCGCAGCAGCCGCCCGCTCACCGTGAGCGTCACCGGCAATTCGTTGTTGATCTGGGCGCGCAGCGAACCCTGGCGGGCGAGGTTCAGGATCTCGACCGCCCCGAGCTGCGAACGCACCGCCGCTCCCCAGACGCTGAACGCGAACATGGCGTCGACCTCGCCGCGCACGAGCGCGCTCATCTCGCGCGTCGGATACTTGATCAGACGCGGCGCCGGAGTGAGATCCTCGGTGATCGCCACGTCCTCGTCCACGTAGCTCGTTTCCACCGGCAGGTCGACCAGCTGCACGTCCGCCAGGGAGAGACCGCCGAGCCGGAGCGCGTGGTCGTATCCCTGCAACGCCGTCGCGCGCCAGAAGTCGATCTCGTCGTTCACCCGTCGCGGCAGCGCCAGGCGCTTCCCGCGCAATTCCTCGATGCGCGTCAGGCCCGCCCCCGGCAGAGCGATGACCGCCTGGTACTGCGGGATCCAGTGCAGGCCTAGCAGCACCGTGTCCCGGCCTTCCGAGCGGGCATAGATCGCCGGAGCGTTGCCGCCCTGCCGGAACGAATCGGGCAAGGTGTGGGTGTAGTGCGACTGGCGGACCTTCGGGTCGAGGGAATGCCGCATCGACTGCACGGCGATTCCGTCGGCGCGGAATTCGTCCTGCAGCCACCGTTTCTGGATCGCGATCCCCGCTGCGGTGGGCACCGGACACCTCGTGTACCAGATGGCGTCGACCTGGTTCGCGTGCGACATGGATCGCGTGCTCCCGTTCTCTGCAATCGACTCGTGGATCCTGCGCGAAATCTTAGCGCGTCATACGGGCCGGGGCGAGCGACCGCAAGCGCGCAGTTGCGTCCCGGCGCGGCCTACGTAGGCGGATCTGCCCGAGGGGAAGCGGTCGCTTCGGGCTTCGCCGCCGCGCGTGCCGTGGCGAGCGCCCCGAGCACTTCGTCGCCCGCGCCGCGGATGACGGCGAAGGCGATCTCTAGGTAGAGCTTGCTCCCGTCCTTGTGCACGGCGCGGGTGAGGATCGGCTTGCCGCCGAGGCGCGTGCGCCCGCTCTCCATCGCCCGGCGATAGCCGCGCCAATGCGCTTCACGCAGGTGCGGCGGGATGATGAGGTCGAGATTGCGCCCGATCGCTTCGTCCGCTGCGTGGCCGAACATCGCCTGCGCGCACGCGTTCCACGTCTGAATGGTGCCCGCGCGGTCGGCGAAGATCACGGCGTCGGGCGACTGTTCGATCAGCCTGCGCTCGAGGCAATCTCCACTCGCGTCGTCCGGCATATCCCGTCCTCCGGTGTCGCCGGCAGCCCGATGCGGGTGAGGCGGCGTGGTCGATGTCGCAGTGTACGCGGAGCGTGCGCGCCCGATCGATCGAGCGGCCGCTGCATCTCCTGGAAACGATATCCAGATTGGCCCAAGGGTGACCATGCGTCTGTTTCCTCGGAGATGATCGCCGTGGCGCGCCGCGCGCCGGCGCGATCGGGACGAGCCGAGGATAGGCGCGCTGAATGCGAAAGCGCGCGTGGATCAAATCGGCCGATCGGCGCACGGTCTTGATGTCGCGCGCGGCACGGCCTATCCTCGGGGCTATCGGATTTGCGCCATGGCAGCGAACAAGATCAGCATCGTCGTGGTTTCCGGGTCGCTCGAGCGGCTCCAGATGGCGGCGATGATGGCCTCGGTGGGCGCGGTGAGCGGCAACGAGGTGACCGTGTTCCTGTCGATGAACGCGCTGCAGCACTTCCGTCGCGCCGCCGCCGCCCCTGCGCCCGAAGGCGCCTTCGGCCAGCTGCTCGCCGACAAGAAGGCGCCCGATTTCAAGCAGCTCTTCCAGAGCGCGGCCGATCTCGGCGACGCGAAGATCCACCCCTGCTCGATGGCGATGGACGTGCTCGCGGTCGAGCGGTCCGACCTCGAGCCGTGGCTCAAGGAGCCGCTCGGCCTCACCCGGTTCCTCGCCGACGCCGAAGGCGGGCAGGTATGGAGTTTCTGAATGGCTGAACGAATCGTCATCGACGCGCGCGGCAGCTTCTGCCCGGGCCCGCTCATGGAGCTGATCGCCCGGCTCAAGTTCGGCCAGGTGGGCGAGGAGTTCGAGGTGCTCTCGACCGACCGCGGCTCGGCGAGCGACATCCCCGAGTGGGTGCGCAAGGTCGGCCACGAGCTGCTCGACAGTCGCGAAGAGGCGGGCGTCTGGCACATCGCCCTGAGGAAGACGAAGTAGAGGAGGCAAGAAGATGAAGATCCTGATCGTCGGCGGCGGGATGGGCGGCACGATACTCGGCAACAACCTGGCGCGGCGGCTCGCGCCGGAGCTGCGCGCGGGCAAGGTGCGGCTCACGATGCTCTCGGCGTCGGACAAGCACATGTACCAGCCCGGGCTGCTGTACCTGTGCCTCGGGCGCATGACGCCCGACGAGCTCTACCGCGACCAGGCGAGCCTGCTCGAGCCGAGCATCGACTTCCAGGTCGACCCGGTGGAGCGCTTCGAGCTCGACCAGAACCAGGTGAAGACCAAGGGCGGCAAGACGCACGGCTACGACATCCTGGTCATCGCCACCGGGTCGCGCGCGGTGCCGGAGATGATCCCCGGCCTCGCGGAGAACGCCGAGACCTTCTACACCGAGGCGGCCGCGCTCAAGATGTTCAAGCGGCTGCAGGCGTTCCAGGGCGGCCGCGTCGTGATCGCGGTGGGCGTGCCGCACAAGTGCCCGATGGCGCCGCTCGAGATCGCCTTCATGCTGCACGACTACTTCAAGGACCGCGGCATCCGCGACAAGGTGCAGCTCCACTACACCTATCCGGTGGGTCGCGTGCACTCCCTCGAGAACGTCGCCAAGTGGGCGGCGCCGGAGATGGACCGCCTCGGCATCACCTACGAGACCCTCTTCAACATGAAGGAGGTCGACGGCAAGAACCGGGTGGTGAAGAGCGAGGAGGGCAGCGAGGCGAAGTACGACCTCCTCATCACCATCCCCGCGCACAAGGGCATGGAGGTGATCGAGGGCAACAAGCTCGGGCCGGGCGGGTTCATCCCGACCGACAAGACCAAGCTCACCATGGAAGGCCGCAAGAACGTCTACGTGATCGGGGACACGACCAACATCCCGATCAGCAAGGCGGGCTCCACCGTGCACTACCAGGCCGAGACGCTGGGCGAGAACATCGCCGCGATCGTGAAGCTCGGCAGCCCGGTGCGCGAGCACGACGGCAAGGTGTTCTGCTTCATCGAGGTCGGCAAGGACCGCGCCACCTACGCGCAGTTCGACTACACCACGCCGCCCGATCCGAAGGCCCCGACCAAGGCCGTGCACTGGTTCAAGATGGCCTACAACAAGCTGTACTGGACGAGCGCCCGCGGACTGCTCTAGGAGACGGCGATGGACCAAGCGCAAGCGCTGGAGCTCGAGCGGGTCGTCGCCGCCGCACGCGACTCGCTCACCGACGAGATGGTGGGGCGGCTCTCGGCCACCGCGGCCGAGGGGATGGATCTGCTCGACAAGGTGAACCGCTCCGGAGTCGCCGGCGCGCTGCCGGCGATCTCGCAGCTCGTCGCCAACGGCGACCTCGAGCGGCTCGTGCACCTCGCGCGCACCTACGGCGCGGCGCAGGACTCGCTCACCGACGAGATGGTGGCGCGCCTCGCCGGCACGGCCGCCGAATCGCTCGCGCTCATGGACCGGCTGAACCGCGCGGGCCTCGACCGCCTGGTCGGCTCGATCGAGCGGCTCGCGGACGTGCTCGAGCGCACCCTCGGCGCGCTGGAGGCCGCGAACCGGACGATGAGCGGCGAGCCCGCGGCTACGGGCGGCATGGGCGGCGCCTGGTCGCTCCTGCGACAGGCGGAAAATCAGGAGACGCTGCGCTTCCTGCTCGCCTTCGGGCGGGCGTTCCGCAAGGGCTAGTCCCGGCGCCGGCGCACCCGGTGCGCCGGGCCTTCGAACGTCTGCGCTTCCTGCGCAGGCCGCGCCGCGCCGCGCGGTCTGCGCCCCGATCCGTTTGATCTGAAGCAAACCTTTCCGATCTGAGCCGAGGGCAGCGGCTGCGCCCTCTTGACAAAGGCGCAGAACGGTTATGAGAATACGAACGAGAATGATTCGTATTCTGTGCGATTCCGAAGGCGTCCGTCGACGGATTCCGCGCGCGGGAAGGCGAGTCGTCCGATCGTGGCGCAACCCCATCCGGGAGACTGAGATGACGCCGACCCGTCGCACCGTCCTGGTCGCAGCCAGCCTCGCCGCGGCGTTCCTCGCGGCGCCGGCGCTCGCGGTGGAGTACCCGATCGGCACCCCGCAGCAGCGGTCCGGCATGGAGATCGTCGCCGTCTATCTGCAGCCGGTGACGATGGAGCCCGACGGCATCATGAAGCCGCCGCAGGAGTCGGACATCCACCTCGAGGCCGACATCCACGCGCTCGCCAACAACCCGAACGGGTTCAGCGAGGGGGCGTGGATGCCTTACCTCAAGATCGAGTACGAGCTCGTCAAGGAGGGCGCGCCCGACCGGATCGCCGGCGAGCTGATGCCGATGGTCGCCAACGACGGGGCGCACTACGGCGACAACGTCAAGCTCAAGGGGCCCGGCAAGTACCGGCTCAAGTACCGCATCTCCCCGCCGAACGCGGCGGGGCCGCACGGCGCGCACTTCGGCCGCCACACCGACCGCCTGACCGGCGTGCGCCCGTGGTTCAAGCCCTTCGAGGTGGACTTCGAGTTCACCTTCGTCGGCATCGGCAAGAAGGGCGGGTACTGAATGGCGCGCGCCGCCATGAGCCGCGCGGTGGCGGCGATCTGGGCCGCGACCGCGCTTGCGACCGCGCACGCCGATCCGACCCCGTCGGTGAGCGAGCTCGTGGGCGAGCTGAAGCGCCTCGCGGCGCGCGTCGAGAAGCTCGAGAAGCGCAACGCCGAGCTCGAGGCGCAGGTGGCCGCCAGGCCGCCGGGCGACGCGGGGCTCGAGCAGCGGGTGCAGGCGCTCGAGACCTACCGCTCGGGCATCGAGGCGGGGCTCGCGGACGAGACCGTGAGCGAGAAGGAGCCCGAGCTCACCTCGCGCCTGAAGGCGGTGGAGAACGCGACCCTCGACATGCAGAAACAGTCGAAGACGGTCGAGGCGCTGGAGGGCTTCGCCGTCGGCGCGAGCTTCGCTTCGGTCGGCCAGAAGGCGAGCGGCATCGGCGTGAGCAACACCCAGCTCAACTACCGCGCCGACCTCACGGTGACGACGCCGAGCATCCAGACCGGCAACATCGAGAGCAAGCTCTTCGCCCACCTGCGCGCCGGCCAGGGCAAGGGGATCGGCCAGTACTTCACCGCGTTCAACGGCCCGAACGCGACCGCCTTCCAGCTCGGTTCGGTCGTGCCGCCCGACACCAGCGCGGTCCTCCTGGCCGAGGCGTGGTACCAGGCCGACATCCCGCTGCCGCTCGACGGCTTCAAGCCGCGCTCGCGCGAGACGCTGACGGTGAACTTCGGCAAGATGGATCCGTTCGCGTTCTTCGACCAGAACGCGGGCGGCAACGACGAGACGCGGCAGTTCCTCGCGAGCATGTTCGTGCACAACGCGCTGCTCGACAACCCGCTCGCGGCGAACGTCGGCGCCGACGGCTACGGCTTCTCGCCCGGCGTGCGCGTGGCCTACCTGAACGAGCGCGCGAAGCCGGAGAAGTACGGCCTCTCGCTCGGCGTGTTCGCCGCGGGCGCGGCCGCCAGCTACGACGCCCCCCTCGAGTCGGTCTTCGCGATCCTGCAGGCCGACACCGAGCAGCGCCTCTTCACCGGGCTCGCCGGGAACTACCGGCTGCAGCTCTGGTACAACGGCCAGGCGCCCACCTACGTTCCGGACCAGACGGCGGAGCACTACGGCTTCGGCCTGAGCTTCGACCAGCGCGTGCACGACGCCGTCACGCTGTTCGGGCGCTACGGCATGGCCTGGGGCGACGGGCTGCCGTTCAACGCCACCGTCAGTCTCGGCGCCGAGATCGGCGGCAGCTACTGGAACCGCGGCGCCGACGCGCTCGGCCTCGCGCTCGGCGCCAACCGCACCGCCAGCGGCTTCCGCGCCCAGTCGGCGGCGCTCGTCAACCCGGACGGCAGCCCGGTGTACGGCTTCGCCGCGAGCGGGTCCGAGTTCGACGCGGAGATCTACTACCGCTTCCACGCGCACGAGCGCTTCGAGATCTCGCCGGACTTCCAGTACATCCGCAACCCGGCGGGCAACCCGGACGCCAAGGCGATCTCGATCTTCGGTCTGCGCCTGCTGCTGAGCTACTGACCCGGAGGACTCGATGACCAGGGTGCGTGGACCGGCGTGCATGATCGTCCTGCTCCTCGCCGGTGCGGCGGGGGTCGGCGCCGACGAGCTGCCGACCTTCAGGCTCATCGCCCGGGACGGGCGCTTCCATCCGGAGACGATCGAGGTGCCCGCGGGCCAGCGCTTCCGCATCGAGGTGACGAACCAGAACGCCGGCCCCGAGGAGTTCGAGAGCCTCGAGCTGCGCAAGGAGCTCGTGCTCGCGCCGGGGGTCACGCGCACCGTCGTCTTCGCGCCGCTCAAGCCGGGCAGCTACCCGTTCTTCGGCGAGTTCCATCCGCAGACCGCGCGCGGCCGCATCGTCGCCAGGTAGCGCCGGCCGGGAGCCATCCGCATGCTCAACGCGCTGATCATCGTGTGGCGCGAGAGCGTCGAGGCCATCCTGGTCGTCAGCATCCTCTACGCCTGGGTGCGCGAGCACGGCGGCGGCGACGTCCGGCCGGCTCACCTCTGGAGCGGCGTCGCGGCGGGCGTCGTGTTGGCGGCGGTGCTCGCGGGCGCGATGCTGGGCGTGCGCAGCCAGCTCGCCGGCGCCGCGCTCGAGGCTTTCCAGGCGCTGATCGTCTTTGCCGCGGCGGCGCTGATCACGCAGATGGTGTTCTGGATGCGCCGCCACGGCCGCCACATCAGGCGCCAGCTCGAGACGGGAATGCAGCAGGCCGCGCTCGGCGCGGGCGGCGTCGCCGCCGCGGCGCTGGCGGCGATCGCGGTCGCGCGCGAGGGCGCCGAGACGGTCCTCTTCCTCTACGGCGTGGCCCTGGAGCAGCGCGGCGCCAGTCTCGCCGCGGTGCTGACCGGGGCTGCGCTGGGCTTCGGGCTCGCGCTCGCCACCGCCTGGCTGATCGCGCAGGGACGCCGCGTCGTGTCGTGGCGGACGTTTTTCGCGGCGACCGAGACCCTGCTCCTGCTGCTCGCGGCCGCGCTCGTGGTGAGCGGCACCGAGAAGCTGATCGGCCTCGAGTGGCTGCCGGCGATGGTCGAGCCGCTGTGGGACACCTCGGCGGTGCTCGACGATGCCGGCGGGTTGGGCGGCATCGTCGCCGCCTTCACCGGCTACCGCGCGCGTCCGTCGCTCACCGTCGTGCTGGTCTACGTCGCCTACTGGACCGCGGTCGGGCTGCTTCTGCTGGGTCGGGGCTCCGGGCAGTCCGGCCGCTCGCCCGCCTCGCGTGACGCGCCCCCACCCCGGCGCGCCGGCTGAGCAGATGCGCGCGCCCGCGGCCAACTACGCACTCGATGCCGGCGCGCGCAGCGTCAGTCGTTCGCTGGCGCGCATCGGCGTCGCGATGCGGCGCCACCGCGGGCTCATCATCGCCATCCAGTGGGTGGTGGTGCTGTGCTACGCCGTGCTGCTCGTCGTGCCCGCGGTGCGGCCGCTCCCGCCCGAGCAGGCGGGCATCCTGGAGAGCCTCACGCGGTTCGCGCAGTTCGCCTTCTGGGGGATCTGGTGGCCGTTCGTGATGGTGTCGATGGTCGCGCTGGGGCGCGTGTGGTGCGGCGTCTTCTGCCCGGAGGGCGCGCTCACCGAGTGGGTCTCGCGCCGCGGCCTCGGCCGCGGCATCCCGCGCTGGATGCGCTGGGGCGGCTGGCCGTTCGTGGCGTTCCTCGGCACCACCGTCTACGGCCAGCTGGTGAGCGTGTACGAGTACCCCAAGGCCGCGGCGCTGGTGCTCGGCGGCTCGACGCTCGCCGCGGTCGCGGTGGGATTCGTCTACGGCCGCGGCAAGCGGGTGTGGTGCCGCCACCTGTGCCCGGCGAACGGCGTCTTCGCGCTGCTCGCGAAGCTCGCGCCGGTGCACTACCGGGTCGACCAGCGCGCGTGGGAGAACGCTCCGCCCGGCGCGCGGACGAGCCGCGGGCACGCCGTGGACTGCGCGCCGCTGATCGACATCCGCCGCATGCAGAGCGCGTCGCCCTGCCACATGTGCGGGCGCTGCGCGGGCGAGCGGCAGGCCGTGGATCTCGCCGCGCGCTCGCCCTCCGCCGAGATCCTCGCGCTGACCGACGAGCGCGCCTCGCGCTGGGAGGTCGCCCTGCTCGTGGTCGGCGTGCTCGGGATCGCGGTGGGCGCGTTCCAGTGGAGCGCCTCGCCCTGGTTCGTGGCGGCGAAGCAGGCGGTGGCCACCTGGCTCGTGGACGAGGGATGGCTGTGGCCGCTTGGGGAGAACGCGCCCTGGTGGCTGCTCACGCACTATCCGGAGAAGAACGACGTCTTCACCTGGCTCGACGGCGCGCTGATCGTCGCCTACATCGGCGCGACGGGCGCGCTCGTCACGGCGTGGGTCGGCGCCTGGCTCGCGGCGGGCGCGGCGGCCGCCCGGCTGTCGGCGTGGCGGCTCGCGTACGCGCTCGTCCCGTTCGCCGGCGTCACGGTGTTCCTGGGGCTGTCCGCGCTCACGGTGACGCTGATCAGGGCCGAGGGGCTGCCGGTCCACTGGGTGGGATGGGCGCGCGCCGCGCTGCTCGCGCTCGGCGTCGCCTGGAGCGCGTGGCTCGCCTGGGGCATCGCGCGCGAGCGGACCGCCTGGCGCCGGCTCGCCGCCGTCGCCGCCGTCGTCGCGGCCATGGCGCTCGTCGTGTGGCTCTGGCTGGAGATGTTCTACCTGTGGTGAGGCGCGGGTGCGCCCGCGCCATCCGCGTTCGCGCCGGGCGTCAAGCGAAGTTCCGGTCGGCAGGACCGGATCGTCGCGCTCCCAGGACGCGGTCCGGACGGACTGCGCGCCGCGGTTCCGGACGCGGACCACGCCCGCCGGCTCGCGTCGAGCGCGCAAGGCCGACGCGCACGATCACTCCGCCCTCAGCGCACCTGGCCCCTGCTGATCGCCGCTGCGCGATCCGCGCACGGCGCGCCCTCGAGCGCCGACAGGTTGCGCGCGGTGTTGATCAGCGCCACGTGCGTGAGCGCCTGCGGGAAGTTGCCGAGCAGGTGCCGGCCGCGCGGGTCGTACTCCTCCGCGATCAGGCCGACGTCGTTGCAGAGCGCGAGCAGCCGCTCGAACAGCTCCCGCGCACGGTCGCGTTCGCCGCGCAGGGCGTAGTTGTCGGCGAGCCAGAACGAGCACGGGAGGAACGCCCCTTCGTCGCCCTCGAGACCGTCGTCAGTCTGTGCCGTGCGGTACCGGAGCACGAATCCGTCCACCACGAGTTCGCGCTCGATCGCCTCGATCGTGCGGCGCATGCGCGGATCATCGGCCGGCAGAAACCCGACTACCGGGAGCAGCAGCAGACTCGCGTCGAGCGCCTTGGACCCGTAGGCCTGCACGAAGTGCCCGTTCTGCGGATCGACGCCGTGCGCGCAGACCGACGCGTGGATCTCGCTGCGGAGGGCGCGCCAGCGGTCGACGGGCCCGCCGAGGCCGAAGTGCTCCACCGCCTTGATGGCGCGATCGAAGGCGACCCATGCCATGACCTTGGAGTGGGTGAAGTGCTGCGGCTTTCCGCGCACCTCCCAGATGCCCTGGTCGGGCCCGGACCACGCCGATTCGAGAAACCGGAGCAGCGCACGTTGCAGCCCCCAGCCGTGCTCGACGGCGGCGATTCCGCTGCGCCGTGCGAGGTGCAGGGCGTCGAGCACCTCCCCGTAGACGTCGAGCTGGCACTGCTCGCTGGCGGCGTTGCCGACGCGCACCGGCCGCGAGCCGCGGTACCCCGCGAGCCAGTCGATCTCCCGCTCGTCCAGGCGACGCTCGCCGTGGAGCCCGAACAGGATGTGCAGATCCTCCGGCCGGCCGGCCGCCGCGCGCGCGAGCCAGCTCCGCCACGCCTGCGCTTCCGTGCGATGCCCGGTGAGCAGGAGCGCGTACAGCGTGAAGGTTGCGTCGCGCAACCAGCAGAAGCGGTAGTCCCAGTTGCGCGTGCCGCCGATTGCTTCCGGGAGCGACGTGGTCGGCGCCGCGACGATGCCGCCGGTCGGCGCGAAAATGAGCGCCTTCAGCGTGATCAGCGAGCGCTGCACCTCGGCCGCCCACTCGCCGCGGTAGTCGCCGCGCGCGCACCAGTCGCGCCACCACCGGGTGGCGAGCGCGCAGGCTGCCGCGGCGTCGATCGGCAAGGGCGCGTCTAGGTGCGAAGGATGGTGCGTCAGCACGAACGACACGCGCTCGCCGGCGCGCACCCTGAACTCGGACACGGTGTGGAAGTTCTCGCCTCGCAGCGGCGCGCTCGTCGCGAGGCTGAGCGCGTCGGGCCCGGCGATCGCCCCAAGTCCGGCCGGCGTGCGCTGGACCCAGGGCACGAGCGCGCCGTAGTCGAAGCGGATGGCGAGATCGCCGCGGACAGCGACCTCGCCTTCGATCCCCTCGACGATGCGCACGAGGTCATTGCGCCCGTCGATCGGCGGCATGAAGTCGATGAGCCGGATGCGGCCGGTGGCGGTCGCGAACTCGGTCTCCAGGACGAGCGTCCCTTCGCGGTAGCGGCGCGCAACCGGCTGATGGGCAGCGGCCGGCGCGATCCGCCAGCAGCCGTTCTCACCGTCTCCGAGCAGCGCCGCGAAGCACGCGGGCGAGTCGAACTGCGGCCAGCACAGCCAGTCGATCGCACCGTCGCGACCGACCAGCGCGGCGGTGCGGAGGTTGCCGATGAGTGCGTAGTCCTCGATCGCGAGCGCCATCCGTCACCACCTCCATGATCTGGAGCAGTCAGCGTGCCGCGCCCCGGACTCGTGGTGCGCTGCTGCAAGATGGATTCCGCGCCCGGCCGCCGCGCCCGCTCATTCAACCGTGAGCGCGAAGTCCTTCCCCTCCCAGCTGTTCGACAGCGGCCAGTAGAACGTGAAGTCGATGCGCGCGTGCGACGGGAGGGATCCGGACGGCAGGTCCACGTAGCAGACGCCGAGGGTCGAGTCGCGCGTCTCGGTGTCGTGCGCGGTCCGCCAGCCGTCGCTGCTCCAGTGCACGACGGCGCGCTGGAGGGTCTCGATGCGCAGGGTGCGGCCGGCCGGAATCGACCGCAGCTTCTGGTTGAAGCGCCAGACCGAACGCGGCGGTCCGGCCGCCTCGGCCAGGTAGCGCCGGGCCGCGTTGACCGGCAGGTCGAACACGCGATCCTCCGCCAGCGAGCGGCGCAGCTTGAGGTACTCCGCGTGCGCCCAGACGAGCGGCATGGCCGAGCCCGACGGCCGCCCGCAGCGGAGCTCCCGCTCCGGGATGTCGGGCGCGTCCCAGACCTGCTCGGAGATCAGGCCGCCGTCGTTGGCGAAGGCCGCCATCGCCCGGCACAGCCGCCGCGCCTCCGCGGGCCGCCCCGCCGCCAGCTCGTAGTGGGCGCGCTCGCCCGTCAGCAGCGGCCACAGCCGCCCCACGCCGGTGCCGTCGAAGGGCGCGCCATCGGCGTGCTCGCCGTAGCCGTCGCCGTTGTACCGGTGCCACGACGGGCCGCTAGGCGTCTCCACCGCGAGGAGCGCGTCGATGACCTTGACCGTGTTCACGATGCGCGGATCGTCCGGCGCGCGCAGTCCGAACCGGACCAGGGCGAGCGCGTCGGGGCTCACGATCTGCGCGGCCGGGCGGCAGTCCTGCCCCGGCGGGCGGTTCTTGATCGGGACGTAGCCGCCGGCCGGAGACGAGGCCTGCGCCGCATCGGGCGGGGCGATGCGCACGTAATAGCCGTCCACGCCGACGCGGGTCGCCAGGTCCGTGCCCTGCACGTAGGTCCAGCGCTCGATGCCCGCATTCCAGGCGTCGGCCGTCTCCAGCAGATAGGCGGCCGCGGCCTCGTCGCGCATGATCCGCGCGAGCGTCGCCGCCTCGACGAGCGCGCTGATCTCCGCCCCGAGCGTGAAAGGCGAGTAGCCGGCGTCTTCCTCCCAGCGGTCCTGCTGCGTCACCGGTCCATCGCGCACGATGAAGCTCGCCGCGCGCCGGACCATCGGCCAGAAGTGCGCGAGGTCCTGCGCGCCGAGCGCGCCTTCGCGCTGCGCGAGGCCCACCAGCAGGACGGGAAGCGCCGCTTCGTCCATCTGCGAGCCGTGCCAGTACGGGCTGCAGTCGAGCCACATGTTCTGCGCCCAGCTCCCGTCGGCTTCCTGCGCCGCCTGCAGGAAGCGGAGCACGCGCAGCGCGTCGTCGTGGGCGCGCGCGGCGAGCAGTCCGCCGGCCGTCTCGACCAGGTCGCGCGGCCAGACCAGGTGATAGCCGCCGAGATCGTCGTCGCCCTTGGACGAACCCCACGGCACCGAGAGGCTGGCGATGATGCCGCCCGGGAACTTCTTGGCCTCGTGGACGCGCAGCACCGCGGCGCTGATGCGGAACAGGTCCCGCTCGACCGGCGCGGTCGCCTCCAGCGGCAGCAGCGCGTCCTGCCACGCCTGCCACTGCCCGACGTACGCGTCGCGCAGCTGGTCGATGTCGTCCTGCAGGGTCGCGAGCGCGCGGTTGCCGGCCTCGGCGGGCGTGAGCCCGAACCCGAGGGCGAGGGTGAAGTGGCCCGCGCAGGCCGCGAGATCGATCTCGCCGGTCAGCGCCACGTTGCCGTTCTCGGCCCGGCGATAGGCCCAGGTCATGCGTCCGTGGCGCGCCACGTCCTGCCACCCGTCGGAGGCGCCGACGAAACCCACCGAGCGGTTGAGCCAGGGCGCCGAGCACGCCAGCGCGAGCGCGATGCCGTCGCGCTCCGCGAACAGCATCGGGGCGCCCTTGTAGTCGCCCACCCAGGCGTTGTTGCCCCCGCCGCGATTGCCGATGTGGGGCGCGAGCAGGGCATAGACGCGGTAGTCCGCGAGCGCCCCGACGACCGGCCGGAAGCCGGTGCGCTGGATCAGGGCGTCGCGGTACGGATGCGCGAAGATCTCCTTCTCGATGCGGTATCGGCCCTGGTCGCACTGGTTGTCCAGGCGATAGAGGGGGATGCCGGCGCCCGCCATCGACACCTGCGAGCGCGCGTGGCGCTTCTCCTCCGAGAAGAAGCCGCCCGCGCCGGCCACCATCAGGCCCAGGTCGCGGACGCAGGCGTGGTCGACGCGCGGGTAGTAGACCTCGTTGACGATGCCGTGGCTGAGCGTGAACCACAGCTGGCTCTGCCGGTCGAGCGCCGTGCCCACGCCGGCTTTCGCGCTGGTGGTCCAGCGCGGCGAAATCCCGGGGTGCCCGGGGGCGTGTTCGGCCTCGCTCATGTCGTCTCGTCGCCGCTCGCGCGCAGTCGGGCGGCGGGCGGGTCACTCCCCGGCGCGCGCGAACCCGGACGCCGGGGTGGGCGCAGCCGGTGCCGGGATCCCGCGCGGGCGGCGCAACCTGCGGCGTGCGCCCGGCGCCGCCGCGGCGATCATGCCGGACGCCGCTTCTGCGGCTGATGGCCGCCCACCTCCGCGCGGAACGCGATCGCGAGCCGGTTCCAGCCGTTGATCGCCACGATCGCGAGCGAGAGATCGACCAGCTCCTTCTCGCTGAAATGCGCGCGCGCGAGCCGGTAGACCTCGTCGGGGACGTCGTTGGTCGAGACGAGCGTCAGCGCCTCGGTCCAGGCGAGCGCGGCGCGCTCGCGCGCGCCGTAGCAAGGCGCTTCGCGCCAGGCGGAGAGCAGGTACAGGCGCTGCTCGGTCTCGCCCGCGGCGCGCGCATCCTTGCTGTGCATGTCGAGGCAGCGGGCGCAGCCGTTGATCTGCGACGCGCGCATCTTCACCAGCTCGAGCAGCGCGTGCTCGATGCCGCAGTTGCGGACGTACGTCTCCAGTCCGCGCAGCGCGGCGATGGCGCCGGGCGCGACCGCGTAGTGGTCGATGCGCGCATGCGTGCCGTGCGGCGCGCGGTCTCGTTCGTCGGGCATGGCTCGTTCGCGCTCCTCAGGCCGGGGTCGAACGGTTCATGACGTCGATCGCCAGCGCGGAGTGGGCGTAGGCGCCCCCGGCGCGCATCTCCGCGGCGACCCAGATCGCCTCCATGATCTCCTGCTCGGTCGCGCCGCGCTTGAGCGCCGCCTCGGTGTGGCCGCGGATGCAGTACGGGCACTGCGTGACGTGCGCGACCGCCACCGCGATCAGCTGCTTGGTCTTCGCCGGCAGCGCGCCGTCCGCGAACACCGCCTTGCTGAAGGCCTGGAACGCCTCGAGCGGCTTGGGTGCGAGCTGCTTGCGTTTGCCGGCGAGCTCGGGGCTGGAGGCCGGATACAGAGTCTGTTCCACGGAAATCTCCCCTTCGTTGGCCCGAGAATTCCTCGGTCCGGACATTGTCCTCGTTCGCGCGCGCCTTCGTCGGGATCCCCCCGCATCGCCGCAGACCTCAGCGCCGGTCCGGGGTCGCACTGGACCGGCGCGCGCAGGTTGCGCGGGCACTCCGCCGGCGGCGCGCCCGAGGGTGTGACCGCTTCGGATCGCGTTCGTTTCGCCCGGCGCGGCGGCTGCGCGCGCCGGAACGTTTCCCGCGCGCGCGGTTCCAATGAGTCCAGAAGGGCGATGCACACGGCCGTAGCCGGACGCCCGTCGCAGGCCGCCGGCGCGCGAGCCGCTTCCCCGTTTCCATGAGGGCATGGAGGGCACATGGACCGGTCCCCAGTACTGCGGCTGCACATCCCCGAGCCGAAGCACCGGCCCGGCGAGGCCGCCGACTTCAGCCACCTGCGCCTGCCGCGGGCGGGCAGCGTCGAGCGGCCTCCCGTCGACAGCGGCGCGTTCGCGATGCGCGACCTCGCCTATGCGCTGATCCGGGTGCTGGACGACGAGGGGACGGCGGTCGGGCCCTGGGACCCGCAGCTCGATGCGGACACGCTGCGCCGCGGGCTGCGCGCGATGGCGCTGACGCGCGCGTACGACGAGCGCATGTACCGCGTGCAGCGCCAGGGCAAGACCTCGTTCTACATGCGCTCCACCGGCGAGGAGGCGGTCGCGGTCGGCCAGGCTTGCGCGCTCGAGCGCGACGACGTCGTGTTCCCCACCTACCGGCAGAGCGGGCTGCTCATCGCGCGCGACTGGCCGCTCGTGGACATGATGTGCCAGGTGTACTCGAACTCCGCCGACCGGCTCAAGGGACGGCAGATGCCGGTGCTCTACTCGAGCCGCGCGGCGGGGTTCTTCTCGCTCTCGGGCAACCTCGGCACCCAGCTCAGCCAGGCGGTGGGCTGGGCGATGGCCTCGGCGTACAAGGGCGATCACCGCATCGCCGCGGCGTGGACCGGCGAGGGCGCGACCGCCGAGCCCGACTTCCACCACGCGCTCACGTTCGCGTCGGTCTACCACGCGCCGGTGATCCTCAACGTGGTGAACAACCAGTGGGCGATCTCGTGCTACCAGGGCATCGCCGGCGGCGACGAGTCCACCTTCGCTGCGCGCGGCATCGGCTACGGCGTCCCGGCGCTGCGCGTGGACGGCAACGATTTCCTCGCGACCTGCGCGGTCACGCGCTGGGCGGCGGAGCGCGCGCGCAGCAACCTCGGGCCGACGCTGATCGAGCTGTTCACCTACCGCGCCACGGCGCACTCGACCGCCGACGACCCGAGCCGCTACCGGCCCGCCGACGAGTGGGAGAAGTGGCCGCTCGGGGACCCGATCCGCAGGCTGAAGGACCACCTGGTCGGGCGCGGCGAGTGGTCCGAGGCGCAGCACGAGGCGATGCGCAAGGAAGTCGAGGAGCAGGTGCGCGCCGCGAACCGGGAGGCCGAGGCGAAGGGCACGCTCGACCGCGGCCCCCTGCCGCCGGTCGCCTCGATGTTCGAGGACGTCTACCGGGAGATGCCCGCCGAGCTGCGCCGCCAGCGCGACGAGCTCCTCGGGGGGAGGTAGCCATGCCGGCGATGAACATGGTGCAGGCGCTCAACTCGGCGATGGACGTGATGCTCGGGCGCGACCCCGACGTGGTGGTCTTCGGCGAGGACGTCGGCTACTTCGGCGGCGTGTTCCGCGTCACCGACGGCCTGCAGCGCAAGTACGGCGCGCAGCGCGTCTTCGACGCGCCGATCGCCGAGGGCGGCATCCTCGGCATCGCGGTCGGCATGGGCGCGTACGGCCTGCGGCCGGTGGCCGAGGTGCAGTTCGCGGACTACATCTATCCCGCGATGGACCAGCTCGTGTCCGCGGCGGCGCGCCTGCGCTACCGCTCGGCGGGGGAATGGTGGGCGCCGGTCACCGTGCGCGCGCCCTGCGGCGGGGGCATCTTCGGCGGGCAGACGCACAGCCAGAGCCCCGAGGCGCTGTTCACCCACGTGTGCGGCCTGAAGACCGTGATTCCGTCCAACCCGTACGACGCGAAGGGCCTGCTCATCTCCGCCATCGAGGACGACGACCCGGTGGTGTTCTTCGAGCCGAAGCGCCTCTACCAGGGACCCTTCGACGGCCATCCCGAGCGGCCGGCGGTGTCGTGGGCGAAGCATCCTCTCGGCGCGGTGCCGGGCGAGCATTACCGCGTTCCGATCGGCGCGGCGCGCGTCGCGCGCGCGGGGGCCGACGTCACGGTGCTCGCCTACGGGACGATGGTGCACGTCGCGCTCGCCGCGGCGCAGGAGACCGGCGTCGACGCGGAGGTGATCGACCTGCGCACGCTGCGCCCGCTCGACGCCGACGCGATCGCCGCCTCGGTGGAGAAGACCGGGCGCTGCGTGATCGTGCACGAGGCGACGCGCACCGGCGGCTTCGGCGCGGAGCTCGCGGCCGTGGTGCAGGAGCGCTGCTTCTACAGCCTCGAGGCGCCGATCGAGCGCGTGACCGGCTGGGACACGCCGTACCCGCACGCGTTCGAATGGCAGTACTTCCCCGGCCCGGCGCGCGTGGGGCGCGCGCTGCGCCGGGCAACGGAGGGCTGAGCATGGGCCGGCTCGTCTTCAAGCTGCCCGACGTGGGCGAGGGCGCCGCCGAGGCGACCATCGTCGAGTGGCTCGTCGCGCCGGGCGAGCGCGTCGCGGAGGATCAGGGGCTCGTCTCCGTGGAGACCGACAAGGCGGTGGTCGAGCTGCCGTCGCCCGCCGCGGGGACCGTGCTCTCGATCCATGGCGAGCCGGGCGCAAAGGTCGCCGTGGGCGCCGAGCTCGTGGTCCTCGAGAGCGAAGCGGTCGGCGAAGCCGGCGCCGTCGCGGCAGCGGCGCCGGAGCAAGCGCCGCCGGAGCAACCCCGGCCGGCGCAAGCCGCGCCTGCGGACAGACCCGCAGCCGCGAAGCCGCTCGCCGCCCCGGCGGTGCGCAAACGCGCGCGCACGCTCGGCGTCGACCTCGCCGCCGTGCCGAGCCCCGGCGGGCGCGTGACGCACGCCGATCTCGACGCGTTCCTCGAGGCCGCGCGCCACCGTGCGCGGGAGGTGGCGCAGGACGCCGCGGGGACGCGGCACGAGATCGTCGAGGAGCACCGCATCGTCGGCGTGCGCCAGCGCATCGCCGAGCGCATGCAGGAGGCGACGCGCCGCATCCCGCACTTCTCGTACGTCGAGGAGGTCGACCTCACCGTGCTCGAGGCGCTGCGCGCGGCGCTGAACGAACGGCACGCCGGACGGCGCGCGAAGCTCACGCCGCTCGCGTTCCTCATGCGCGCGATCGTGCGCGCGGCCGCCGCGCATCCCGAGATCAACGCGCGCTTCGACGACGCGCGGGGGGTCGTGCGGCGCCACGCCGCGGTCCACATCGGCATCGCGACGCAGACGCCGAGCGGGCTCATGGTGCCGGTCGTGGCCAACGCGCAGGCGCGCGACCTGTGGGAGTGCGCGGCCGAGGTGGAGCGCCTCGCCGGCGCGGCGCGCGCGGGCCGCGCGACGCGCGCCGAGCTCGTCGGCTCGACCATCACGATCACCAGCCTCGGCGCGCTCGGCGGCGTGGCGAGCACGCCGATCATCAACCCCCCCGAGGTCGCCATCGTCGGCACGAGCCGCATCGCCGAGCGCCCGGTGGTGCGCGACGGCGCGCTCGCCGTGCGCAGGATGATGAACCTGTGCTCCTCCTTCGATCACCGCGTGGTGGACGGCTGGAACGCGGCCGCGTTCATTCAGGAGCTGAAGCGGCTGCTCGAGCAGCCGGCGCTGCTGTTCGTCGAGTAGCGGGACGGCGGGCGCGCGCCGGCGCGGCGCCGGGCGAGAGTGCTCAGGCGGGCGCGCCCTTCGCCGCGAGCCCGGGCGAGGGGTCGTACCAGCGCTCGCCCGCGGCGAGCACCGCAGCGGCGGCCGCCGGTCCCCAGGTGCCCGGCTCGTACTCCGCGGGCGGCGCGTCGCGCGCGAGGATCGGCTCGACCACCCGCCAGGCCGCCTCGACGCTGTCGTCGCGCGTGAAGAGCGAGGCGTCGCCGTGCAGCGCGTCGCCGAGCAGCCGTTCGTAGGGCAGCGCGCCGCCCTCGAGCGAGCGGTGCGCGAGGAGCTCGGCCGCCTCGCCCTGCATGGCTTCCCCGGGGCGCTTGACGCGCGTGCCGAGCGCGATCTCGACCTCGGGCCCGAGGCGGAAGCGGAAGTAGTTCGCGGGCGCGGCGGGCGCGTCGTCGAAGACGGCGACCGGCGGGCGCCTGAGCGCGACCCGCACCTCGGTGGCCGTCGTGGCGAGGCACTTGCCGGCGCGGATGTAGAAGGGCACGCCCGCCCAGCGCCAGGTGTCGATCTGCAGGCGCAGGGCGACGAAAGTCTCCACGCGCGAGTCCGGCGCCACGCCCGGCTCGTCGCGGTAGCCGCGGAACTGGCCGCGCACCACCTGCGCGGGCGCGAGCGGCCGCACCGCGCGGAACAGGCGCAGCTTCTCCGCCCGCATCGCGTCCGGGTCGGTGCGCGCCGGCGGATCCATGGCGAGCAGCGCCATCACCTGGAAGAGATGGTTCTGCACCACGTCGCGGATCGCGCCCACCTCCTCGTAGAACGCGCCGCGCCCCTTGACGCCGAACGACTCGGCCATCGTGATCTGCACGGCGGCGACGTGCTCGCGGCTCCACAGCGGCTCGGGGAAGGCGTTGGCGAAGCGGAAATAGAGCAGGTTGCGCACCGCCTCCTTGCCCAGGTAGTGGTCGATGCGGAACACCGCGGACTCGGGGAACACCTCGTGCAGCGTGCGGTTCAGGGCCTGCGCCGAGGCGAGGTCGCGCCCGAAAGGCTTCTCCACCACCACTCGCGCATCGGCCGCGCAGCCCGCCGCGGCGAGGCCCTGCACCACGGTGGCGAAGAGGCTCGGCGGAATGGCGAGGTAGTGCAGCGGGCGTCGCGCGCCCCCGAGCGCCTGCCGCAGGCGCGGGTAGGTCGCAGGGTCGTGGTAGTCGCCGCCGACGAACTGGAGGCGCGCGCAGAGCCGCTCGAAGGCGCGCTCGTCCACCCCGCCGCCGTACCGGGCGATGCTTTCGCGCGCCCGCTCGCGCAGCCGCTCCAGCGTCCAGCCGGCGCGCGCCACGCCGACGACCGGCATGTCGAGCTCGCCGTCGCGCGTGAGCGCCTGCAGCGCGGGGAACACCTGCTTGTAGGCGAGGTCGCCGGTGGCGCCGAAGAAGACGAAGCCGTCCGATGCGGGTGCTGGCATGCTCATTGGATGAGGCGAGGGGCGCGGGGTTCCCCGCGGGCGGCGCCGATTTCGCCGCGCGCGGCCCGAGCGTCCGCTCGAGTCTAGTACTTTTCCCGCGCCCGGCATCGGCGCGGACGAGCGGCGCAGTCAGGCGGCAGCGGGCAGCGTCAGGAGCGCGCGCACGCCGCCCAGCGGCGAATCCTCGAGCCGGACTTCGCCGCCGTAGAGGCGCGCCAGCTCGTCGACGATCGCGAGGCCGAGCCCCGAACCCTCCACCCGTTCGTCGGCGCGGGCGCCGCGCAGCACGATGTCCCGGCGCCGGTCGTGCGCGATTCCCCTGCCGTCGTCGTCGATCGCGACGATCAGTCTTCCGTCCGCGCGCTTCGCTTCGAGCTCGACGCGCCGGCGTGCCCACTTGCAGGCGTTGTCGAGCAGGTTGCCCACCATCTCCTGCAGATCCTGCTCCTCGCCGCGAAACGCGAGTCCGTCCTCCACCGGCCGGACCGCGAGCTCGAGGCGGCGATCGGCGTGGATGCGCGCCATGGCGCGAACCAGGCCTTCCACGACCGGGAGCACCGCTGCCCGAGCGCCCGGGATGCGCGTGGCAGCCGCGCTGCGCGCCCGCTTCAGGTGATAGTCGACCTGCCGGCGCGCGCTCTCGACCTGATCGCGCACCAGCCGGGCGAGGTCTCCCTCCCCCCCGGCGCGCGCGGCGTTCGCGAGCACGCTGAGCGGGGTCTTGAGGGCGTGCGCGAGATTTCCCGCGAGCGTCCTCGCCCGTGCGACGATCTCCGAGTTCTGGGCGAGCACCGCGTTGAACTCGTCCACCAGCGGCCTGACCTCCGCCGGAAACGATCCCGACATGAGCTGCGACCTGCCCTCGCGCACGGCGGCCAGCTCGCGCTGCAGGCGCGCGAGCGGCGCGAGCCCGACCACCACCTGCAGGACCGCGGCGGCCGCCAAACCGATCGCGAGCAGTCCCAGCGCGACCCAGAGCGTCGCCCGGAAACGCCGCACCGGCTCCGCCATCGCGCGCTCGTCGGCGGCGACGATCAGGCGCATTCCCTGACCCGGCCGCTCGGCGGGGTAGACGACGCGCTCGAGCGTCCGGAGCCAGGTGCCATCGGGGCCGGGCACGCGGTGCTCCTGGAGCTGCGCGTCCCGCTGCTCGTCGTGCGGCACCTGGAGCACCTGATCCCACAGCGAGCGCGAACGCAGCACGCCGGCCGCGGACGGGGCGGCGCCAGCCGCAGCGCGATCCACCTGCCAGTACAGACCCGAATACGGTCGCGCCAGGCGCGGGTCGCTCAGCGGCCCCGAGAGCTCCGGGGCGCCGTCCCTGCCGATCACCAGGCTGGCCGTCAGCTGATCGAGGTGGATGCGCAGCTCCGCGCGGAACTGGCGCTCGACGTGATCGCGAATGAGCACGCCGAGCCCCCAGCCGGCGACCGCGATCGTCGCGAGGATCCAGAGCAGGGTGCCTGCCAGCAGGCGGACACGCAGCGATTCCCGCAGCCGGTCGGGCAGGCTCATTCCTCGCAGGCGAGGCGATAGCCGAGGCCGCGCACGGTCTCGATGAGGTTGGCGGGCAGCTTCTTGCGCAGGCGCGCGATGAACACCTCCACCGTGTTCGAATCGCGGTCGAAATCCTGCGCGTAGATGTGCTCGACCAGCGCGCTGCGCGACACGATCTCGTTCCGATGGTGCATGAGATAGTCGAGCACGCGATATTCGTGGCTGGTGAGCGCGATCCCCCGCCCGGCGACGGTGACGCGACCGCTGCGCGTGTCGAGCACGACCGGGCCGCAGGCGAGCTCGGCGCGCGCGTGCCCCCCGGCGCGGCGGATCAAGGCGCGCACGCGCGCGAGCAGCTCCTCCATGTGGAAAGGCTTGGTCAGATAGTCGTCGGCGCCGGCGTCGATCCCGGCGACCTTCTCGTGCCAGTTGTCGCGCGCGGTGAGGATCAGCACGGGCATGTTGCGGCCGCCGGCGCGCCACCTCTTCAGGACGGTGATGCCGTCCAGACGGGGCAGGCCGAGATCCAGGATCGCGGCGTCGAACTCGCCGGTCTCGCCGGCATGCAGCGCATCGACGCCGTTGTGCGCGACGTCGACGGCGTACGAGGCTTCGGTCAGCGCCTGCGCCAGCTGGGCCGCGAGCGTTCGTTCGTCCTCGATCACCAGCACGCGCATCCGGGTTCACTTCTTCGATTCGCGCCGCGTCCCGCGGCCGCCCTTGCGCTTCAGGACGGTCCCGTCGCGGGCATCCACCTCCAGCTCCAGGATCGAGCCGTCCGCGGCGAGCAGCTTGAGCTCGTAGATCCAGCGCCCGGCCGCGCGCTCGAGCTCGACCTCGATCACCTGGCCCGGCGTATCGCGCTCGACCAGCCCGAGGATGGATCGCAGCGGCATGATCTCGCCCGCCTCGAGCGCGCGGCGGGCACGGTCCTGGTCGCGCGCATCGTCAGCCTGGACCGGAAGCGCCACTGCAGCCGTCAACATTACAGCAGTCGCCAGTCTCCGCAAAGCGCCGGTCGTCGTCACTTTCCGCTCCTCGCGCACGTCGGGTGCGCCGCGCTCACTTGTACCTGCCGCATCCTGAACGGAGGATGAACGCCGGGTTCAGGGTGGATACAGGCGCCGGTGCACACAATCGCCGCACGGTCACCATCCGGACCGCAACGACTGGAGACACCAATCATGCGTGCTACACATCTGCTCGGCAGCCTCGCCCTCGCGGCCGGCCTCGCCACCGGCGCCCTCGCCGGCGCGACGGCTCTTGCGCAGGACTCCAAGACCGATTCCCGTCCCGACGCGAGCGTGCGCCTCACCATCCCCCAGGTGTACGAAAAGCTGACCACGCTCGGCTACAAGGACATCGACGAGATCGAGCGCGAGCGCGACATCTACGAGGTCGATGCGCGCACGAGCGCCGGCCAGCGCGTCAAGCTCCACGTCGACGCGCGCAGCGGCCAGATCCTGCGCACCAAGGCCGACCCGCGCGATCGGGCACGCGACGGCAGGTGAGGGGGCGAGGGCGCCGGCCGCGGCGCACCGGGCGGCACCGAACGGTGCCGCCGCGGTGGCCCGGCTCTTCCGATCCACGACACCATGCGCGAGGCACAACCATGCAAACCAGACGCACGAACTGCGCCCGCAGCGGCTACCACCCGCTGTCCATCGGCGCGCACTGGCTGACCCTGATCCTCCTGGTCGCCGTGTACGCACTGATCGAGCTGCGCGGAGTCTTTCCCAAGGGCAGCGTTCCCCACGACCTGATGAAGACCTGGCACTTCATGCTTGGGCTGACGGTGTTCGGTCTCGTCTTCGCGCGGCTGGCGCTGCGACAGGTCTTCCGCGCACCGCCCATCGAGCCGACGCCCCCAGGATGGCAGCTGCGCCTGGCGATGGCCATGCACGTGGCCCTGTACGCCTTCCTGACCGTGATGCCGCTGCTCGGCTGGCTGGCGTTGAGCGCCAAGGGCAAGCCGGTTCCGTTCTTCGGCCTGGACCTGCCGGCGCTGATCGCGCCGGACAAGACCCTTGCCAAGGAGATCGAGGAGATCCACGAGACGATCGGGGTACTCGGCTACTTCCTGATCGGGCTGCACGCAGCCGCGGCGCTGTTTCACGACTACTTCCTGCGCGACGACACCCTGCGGCGCATGTTGCCGTGGCGAGGCGAGGCGCGCTCCGCCGCCCGGCCGGAGCGCGTCACTTCGCCGTGACCGAAGGCAGACGGGCCGGGCTTCCTGTTGGCAGCGGGGCTTCGCTAGCCGATCTCGACCAGCAGGTTCGCATCGAACGACGGATTCTCGTTTGCGCCGTTCCTGGAATAGCCGCGCGGATTGCACAGCACCCGCGTCCCGCCCAGGAGGTAGTCGAAGCTGTCGTGCGTGTGCCCGTGGATCCACAGGCGCGCGCGGCTTTCCTCGACCAGGCGCTCGGCCGCGGAGACGAAGGACGCGTTGAGGAGCGAGCCGGCAAAGCGCGGGTGGATGCTCCCGGTCGACGGCGCGTGGTGGGTGATCACCACGGTCGGGCCGGCGTGCGGCGCGGCGAGCACGCGCGCGAGCCAGGCGGCGTGCTGCGCGAACAGCGCCGCCGAAGCCTCCGGGGTGAAGGGGTGGTCGCCCGTCCGGATCCGGCTGAAGTCGCGCGAGAAGCGCTGCGCTTCGGCCATCGCGGCGGTGCGCTTCTCGCCCGCGCCGAACAGCATGAAATCGGTCCACAGCGTCGTTCCCAGAAAGCGCACGCCGCCGATGACGGTCGCGTCGTTGTCGAGCACCCGGATGCCGGACCCGGCGCTCAGCCGCTTCAGCTCGGCCACGGTGCCGGCGATGTCGCCGCCGTAGAATTCGTGGTTGCCGGGGACGTAGAGCACGGGCTTGGCGATGCCCGAGGCCCACGCGATCGCCTCCTGCGGGCGGGCGAGGTCCCCCGCCAGGACCACCACGTCGGCGTCGTTCTCGGGCAGCGCCAGGGCGCCGAGGCTCAGATGCAGGTCGGAGAGGACGTTCAGTCTCATGCAGCGGAAATTCAAGGTTGGCGATCGCGTGCGCTGGAACTCCGAGGCCGGCTACGTCAGCGGCCGGATCGTGCGCATCCACACGAAGGATACCGACTACAAGGGCTACACGCACCACGCCACCGCGGACGATCCGCAGTACGAGATCAAGAGCGACAAGAGCGAGCACGTCGCCCTGCACAAGGGCGCGGCGCTGCGCCGCATTCCGTCCCGGTGACGCGGTCGGCTACTGCGCCTGCGCGCGGTAGGCGTGCACCTCCGCGGCCGTCATGGCGCGGCCGCGCTGGCGCGCGACCGCCTCCGGCGTGATCGGCTCCGGCGCGCGGCCCGCGGGCGCGCCGCCCCAGGCGCTGCGTACGTAGCCGATCACCGCGGCGATCTGCTCGTCGGACAGGTGGCCGAACGGCGGCATGGCGGAGTCGTAGCGCGCACCGGCGACTTCGATCGGGCCCGCGAGACCGTGCAGCACCACGAGGATCGGCAAGCGCCCGTCCTTCCACAGGTCGGGATTGCCGGCCAGGGGCGGATAGAAGCCCGGCTGGCCGCGGCCCTGCGCGCCGTGGCAGGCGGCGCAGCTCGCCTGGTACACCGCACGCCCGTCTGCGGCGTGCGTCTCGCTCCCGTCCGCCGGCGCGGCCGGCGGGGGATGCGGACCGAGGTAGGTCGTGAGGTAGTGCAGGATGCGCTCGCGCTCGTCCTCCGGGAGCGTCAAGCTGTAGTCCTTCATGCTGGCGAGCACCGCGCGCCACTGGTCGGGCAGCAGGCCCTTGCCGTCGACCACGTACTGCAGGTCGTGGCAAGTGCGGCAGCGCGCGTAGACCTGCTCGACGCCGGGACCGGCGGGGAGCCGGATCTGCGCCGCCGCGGGCAGCGCGGCGCCCAGCGCGAGCGCCGCGGCGACGAACGGCCCGAGCCGCACTTGCGCCGCGATTCAGGCGACCTGGAAGGGGACGCGGTCCACGCCGTGCCAGCTCCACCCGCCGGGATTCCAGGTCGTGAGACCGTCGAGCGGCTGCGCGCGGCCCCACGCATCGACGGCGCGCACCCACACTTCCTGCCGCCCGGGGGGCAGCTCCACGCGCTTGCGCCAGTGGTGCCAGGCATACGGCCCGTCGGAAGCGTCGAGCTCGGTGAGCAGCCACGAGTTGCCGCGGTCGAGCGAGACTCTCACCTCGGCCAGCGGCACCAGGCCGTCGTTCCACGCCACGCCCTTCAGCTCGACGCCGCCGGCCCTGACCGTCTCGCCCTCGAGCGGCGCGAACACCACGCTCATGATGCGAAAGCCGTAGGTCGGATCGCTGTTCTGCTGCGTGAGGTTCTGCGTGGTGAACTTGCCCGGCTCGACCGGCCCGAGCGGCATGCGGTAGGTCTTCTGCATCAGCGCGCTCGGCGTCTCCTCCGGCATCATCATGAGGTCGGTGAGCCACTTCACGCTCATGTTGCCGTAGTAGCCCGGAATGACCAGCCGCACCGGGCCGCCGTGGACGGTGGGAATGGGCCGGCCGTTCATGCGCAGCGCGAGGATGGCGTCCTTGAGTTGAGGCGCCGCGAGCGGATAGCTCTTGATCATGTCCGCGCCGCCCGGCACCGGCGGCACGTCCTTGCCGTTGGCCGTCAGGAACCGCACGCTGGCATCCGGGCTGAGATCGAGGCTCGCGAGCAGCGGCAGCACCGGCACGCCTTCCCAGGTGAGATTGCCCATGCCGCCGTGCTTCCAGCCCGAGCCGGGCGTCTTGGCCTTCTCCCAGTAATAGGACCGGCCGTTGCCGGCGCACTGCATCACCGACGTGACCTTGACGCGCTCCATCCGTTCGAGATCGGCGACCCGCACGGTCTTCGGCCGCTGCACCAGTCCCGAGACCAGGATGCTCCACGCCTGCGCCACCTGCGGCTCGGCCGGCGCGAGGGTGGCCATCCACTTGCCGCTTCCGTCCACGGGAAAATGCAGGCGGTTGTACAGGACCTCCGGCGGCGTCACGCGGTGCTCGCGCAGCACGGCGAGCGGCGTCTCCATCACGCCGAGCTTCGCGTTGTGGACGATCATCGTGGGGTTCTTGCCGGCGATGATCTGCGCCGCGTCCGCGCCGTCGGCGCCGTATGCGAGCGGGAGCGCCCCCCGTATGGGCATCACGCCGGCGGCCCCCGCCAGCCCGGCCAGCTTGATGAACGTCCTGCGGTCGATCGTCGCCGTCATTGCGGACTCCTCGATGAGCTCAGTCGTTGACGGCCCGCACCACCCGGGTCTTCCCGGGGTTGCGCGCCGCGCCTGCGCGTTTGCCGCGTGTCGCCGGCAGCTGGTCCCGTGACGCACGCAGCAACGCCCGTGCCAGCGCGTGCGGGCCTTGAAGCGACGACAGATTCGGCTCCCACGGGCCGCGCGTGCGGCTGATTGGAACCGGGACCGCGCCTCGCACCGGTTGCTTTGCGCCGCGCCGCCATCCCGGGCGCTCCGGCTTCTCCTGCGCAAATTCAGACGGATGCGCCGATGGCACGGGAGATGCTCGTCGGCAATGCTGCGCCGGCGCGGGCGGACATCGGGGGGCCGCGCTTCCTGCTGCGCCGGATCGGCGCAGCCGACGTCGTCAGCAAGGTGATGGGCGAGGAGAGGGCCGACGGTGAGTTCACGACGCTCGACGACGTCGCGCAGGGCGCATCGTTCCTCGCCGCATTCCCGTCGCCGACCCGCACCGGCCAGACGATCGTCGTCGGCCACGGCCGGCGCAGGGCGTGACGGCCGGAATGGTCGCGCGGCGTGCGTGGATGGCTGGCCCCGCCGCGCGAGTCCGTGGCGCGGCGCGCGCGGGCGCGCCGCGCACCCGCACCCCTTTTCAAGCCGCGCGCGCGATGCCATGCTGCGGTCTGTCGAAGAATTCCTCCGCGCACTGCGAGAGCGCGCGGATCCGGCTGCAATCGCTCCGAAAGCCGCGCGTCCCATGCGAACCATCTTCCTGCGGCCGGTCCAGCTCGCCTCGGTCGCGCTCGCGACGCTGATGCTCGTCTCCATCGGCCTCCTCGGCTGGCTCGACTGGCGCAGCCTCGACCGGCTCGGCCGCATCCAGTCGGGCGTGGCGGCGATCCAGGCGATCCAGGAAGCCGGGCTCGACCTGCAGCGGCTGTGGATCGAGGACGCCTCCGGCGCCGCGCGCCTCGAACGCGGGCAGATCGCGGCGGCGGGCGACGAGCTCGCCCGGCTCGTGACGCCGAGCCGCGCGCTCGCCCCGGGGACGGCCGAGAAGCTCGCGCAGGCCGGGCGGCTGCTCGCCGACGCGAGCCGGCCTCCGGCGGCCATCCTCGGCGACGCGCTGCTGCTGCTGCGGCAGGCGCTCTACGACGAGACGCGCGCCGAGCTGCGCTCGCTCGACGTCCTGTACGCGGACGCGCGCGTCGAGCTGCGGCTCGTCACCGCGGCGATCGTCCTGCTGCCGGGCGTCCTGCTGCTCGCGCTCTGGCTCGCGCGCGAGCGCATCTTCCGGCCGATCGACAACCTCAAGGATCTCCTCGCCAGCCTGGGCGAGGGCAATTTCGCGCCGGTACCGGTGCGCAGCGTCGATCCGCTCCTGCTGCCGCTGTTCGACAACTACAACCGCATGGTGGGCCGGCTGGCGGAGCTCGAGCAGCGCCATCGCAGCCACGCGCTCGGGCTGGAGGACGAGGTGCGCAGCGCGACCCAGGCGCTGCTCCAGCAGAGCCACAGCCTCGCCCGCGCCGAGCGGCTCGCGGCGGTCGGGGAGCTCGCCGCCGCCGTCGCCCACGAGCTGCGCAACCCGCTCGCCGGCATCCAGATGTCGCTCGTGAACCTCCGGCGCGAGCTTACCGACGCGGCCCTCGCGCAGCGCGTCGACGTCGTGGTCGCGGAGCTGCAGCGCATCGCGCGGCTCCTCAGCGATCTTCTCGCCCCGTCGCGACACGTGCCCGAGCCGCGGCGCGTCGTGCGCCTCGCGACGCTGGTGCACGACCTCGCGCAGCTCGCGCGCTACCAGCTCGCGCCGCAGACCGCGCTGGAGGTGGCGGTCCCGGCCGACCTCGAGTGCGACGTGCCGGCCGACGCGCTGCGCCAGGCGCTGCTCAACCTCGTGCTGAACGCGATGCAGGCGCTCGGCGGCCGTCCGGGCCGCATCGAGATCGCGGCGCGCGGCGAGGGCGGCGCGGTGCGCCTGAGCGTGCGCGACGACGGGCCGGGCTTCCCGGAAGCGCTGCTGCGCGGCGGCGTACGCCCGTTCACGACCGGGCGCGAAGCCGGAACGGGGCTCGGGCTCGCGGTCGCGCAGCGGTTCGCGCGCGAGGTGCGCGGCGAGCTCGTCCTAGAGAACTGCGCGCCGCGCGGCGCGCGCGCCGAGCTGCGCATCCCCGATGCCGTCCGCGGTCACTGACACCCTGCTGCTGATCGAGGACGAGGACCTGCTCGGCGACGAGCTCGCGCGTCACCTGCGGCGCGAGGGCTGGGACGTGGCGCGCGCGCGCACGATCGCCGAGGCGCGGCGCCTGCTCGTCGAGCGGGCGATCGACCCGCTCGTGGTGCTGTCGGACATGAGCCTCCCCGACGGCAACGCGCTCGACCTGCTCGAGTCGCTGGCGGCTCACGGCGCGCGCGGCGAGTGGATCGTCCTCACCGGCTACGGCACGATCGGCGACTCGGTGCGCGGCGTGCGCCTGGGCGCGTACGACTTCCTGGAGAAGCCCTGCGACCTGGAGCGGCTCGACCTCGTGGTCGCCGGCGCGGCGCGCAGCGGCCGCGCGCAGCGGCGCATCCGGGAGCAGAGCGCGGAGCAGAACCGGCGCTACGGGCTGGAGGCGTTCGGCGGCAGGAGCGCGGCGGCGCGCCGGGTGCGCGAGCTGCTGGCGAAGCTCGCGGCGGTGCCGTTCAGCGCCCTGCTGCTCTCCGGCGAGACGGGCACCGGCAAGGGGCTCGCCGCGCGCATCCTGCACTACAGCGGCCTGCGCAGGGAGGGGCCGCTCGTGGAGATCAACTGCGCCGCGCTGCCGCGCGAGCTGCTCGAGTCCGAGCTCTTCGGGCACGAGGCGGGCGCGTTCACCGGGGCGAAGGGGCGCCGCCGCGGCCTGCTGGAGCAGGCCCACGGCGGCACGCTCTTCCTGGACGAGATCGGCGAGATGGAGCGCGAGCTGCAGGCGAAGCTGCTGAAGGCGATCGAGGACCGGCGCTTCCGGCGCGTCGGCGGCAACGACGAGGTCGCGGTAGACGTGCAGTTCGTCGCCTCCAGCAACCGCGACCTCGCCGAACGGGTGCAGGAGGGCGCGTTCCGGGCCGACCTCTTCCACCGGCTGGGGGTGTTCAGCGTGGGCCTGCCGGCGCTGCGCGAGCGGCGCGAGGACGTGCCCGAGCTGGTGCCGCTCTTCGTCGCGGAGTTCAACGCCAAGGCGGGGAAGGCCGTGCGCACGATTCCGGACGAGGTGTGGGCGCGGCTCCTCGCCCACGACTGGCCGGGCAACGTGCGCGAGCTGCGCAACGTCGTCGAGCGCTGCGTGCTGCTCGCCGAGGGCGAGGTCTTTCCGGCGCAGTGGCTGCATCTCGGCCGCGACGCGACGGCGAGCGGCGCGGAGGCGGCCGCGTTCGACGGGCGCCACCTCGCGCTGCCGCTGGACGGGACCATGACGCTCGAGGAAATGGATCGGCGCATCATCCAGACGGCGCTCGAGCGCTCCGGCCACAACGCGACGGCCGCGGCGCGGCTCCTCGGCAGCACGCGGCAGACGCTGCGCTACCGGATCGAGAAGTACGGGCTGAAGTCCGACGGGTAGGGAGGTCCGCGCCGGGGCGGCCCGGGACGCGGCGTCACGGCCGGCTGGCGGCGCGCCCGCGGACGAGCGAGCGCAGCAGGCCGACGAAGGCGAGCGACCAGGCGGCCATCGCCACGTACACCATCACCTGCGGGATCACCTGCAGGAACTCGAAGTGCATCGCCTGCGCCATCTCGAAGGTGCACGCGGCGTACATCCCGAGCGGGAACACCGCGCCCCAGTACAGCGGGTCGTAGCGCAGCGGGAAGCGCCGGTAGCCGTGCCGCCACACCCCGAGCACCACGAGCATCGGGATCCACCACGTGCCGGTCGCCCAGTAGAACACGGTGAACCCCTTCAGGAACGGCGCGAGCGAGGCGAGGAAGGGCGCATCCGGGGTGTTCGCGACCAGCAGCGAGCCGGCGAGCGTCGAGATCGCCATCGCCCCCATGCTGATCCAGTAGGGCGGCGAGAGGTCGTCGGGCGCGAGCGGGAAGAAGGTGTAGCGGTAGAAGATGAGCGAGATCATCCAGATGTAGAGCATCCCGCCCCACAGCCACATCGACAGCGCGAGGAAGTTCAGCTCCAGCCGGAAGAGCGGCGCCGCGTGCGGCGCGAGGTGCGCGCTCAGCACCGCGATCGACTGCGTGGCCACGACCGCGAGCAGCCAGGCCCCGGAGATGCCCTGGTCGAGCGGGGGCTTGTGCCGCTTGACGGTGAGGGCGGTGAAGACGGTGTAGGTGAGCCCGATCCAGAGCACCACCGCGACGATCCACAGCGCCCGCGCGAGCGCGAAGTCGCGCGCGATGACGACGAACTGGCTGCCGAGCACGCCGGAGGCGGCGACGCTGGTGAAGAAGGCGGGGCCGCGCTGGTGGTCGGTCAGGTCGCGCCACAGCTCGCGCGGGAACCACGCCGCGCGCAGCGCGGTGAGGAGCCAGAGGACGAGATACGCGACCACGTTGAGCCGGAACAGGGCGTCGGCGATGCGCGCCATGCCGAGCTGGTGGGCCGCGATCGAGACGATGCCGGTGGCCATCGCCAGCGCGAAGTACGCGGGCGAGAGCCCCTGCGCCATGCGCCGGGGGAGGGCGAGCAGGCTGTCCGGCGCGGCCGCGCGATCGCCGCTCACCGGGAAGGCGTCCGGTGGCGGCGCGGGGTCGCCGGGCGCCGACGCACGGCCTATTGGACGAGCGGCGTCGCGGCGGCCGCGAGGTCCGCGCCGCGGATCTCCGCCTGGCCGGCGAGCACCTGCACGAACTGCGCGAGCGCGGCCTGCTGGGTGCGGCCGCGCATGCGCTCGGCGATGCGCGCGTGCGCCACCTCGAACGGCAGGCGGCGGCCCGGCTCGCGCCGGTCCACCGCCAGGACGTGCAGGCCGAAGCGCGTGCGGACGAGCTGCGGGTAGACGCCGGTGTAGGCGCCGTTGAACAGCGCCTGCTCGAACTCGGGCACGGTGTCGCCGCGGCCGAGCTGGCCGAGGTTGCCGTCGTGCTGCCCCGAGGGGCAGTTCGAGCACTCGCGCGCGAGCGAGGCGAAGCGCGACGGGTCCTGCACGAGCGCGGCGAGCACCCCCTCGGCCTTCGCGCGCAGCGCCGGCACCGGTGTGCCCGGCGTCACCTGGAACAGGATGTGGCGCGCGCAGGCGAGCTCGCCGCTCGTGAACTCGGCCGGGTGCGCGTCGTAGTAGCGGCGGCACTCCGCCTCGGTCGGCTCGGGCACCGCGACCTCGCGCGCGAGCAGCTTCTCGATCGCCTGGTCCACCGCGGCGCGGTCGTCGCCCGCGCGCGCAAGGTCCAGCGCGACCGCCCGCTGGCGCAGCAGCTCGTGCGCGGCGGCGGCCGCCGCGCTCGGGAAGCCGGCGGGATCGACCGCGACGCCGTTGACCGTGACCGCCATGCCGGCTTCAGGCGAGCTTGCGCCGCGTGCGCACGAGCTGGTAGGGACGGAAGAGGTAACCCACCGCGGCGAACCCGCTCCAGATGTGCACCAGGCGCGTGAACGGGAACACGAGGAAGATCGTGAGCCCGAGGAAGATGTGGACCTTGAACACCCAGGGCGCGTCGATCATCAGCTCGGCCGCGCCCGGGCGGAAGGTGACGATGAGCTGCGCCCAGCGGGCGAGACGCTCCATCATCGAGCCGTCGAGGTGCTGCGCGGAGAACGCGATGGTGGTCAGTCCGAGCGCGAGCTGGATCCAGAACAGCACCAGGATCGCGATGTCCCAGTTGCGCGTGTTCGACCAGATGCGCGGGTCGGCGACGCGCCGGTGGATCAGGATCGTCAGGCCGACGATCCCGAGCACGCCGGCGATGCCGCCGGACACCATCGCGAGCAGCTGCTTCGAACCGGCCTCGATGAGCCAGGCGTAGGCCCAGTGCGGGGTGAGCAGGCCGAGCAGGTGGCCGAAGAAGATGAACAGAACGCCGATGTGGAACAGGTTGGAGCCCCAGCGCAGCTCGCGCGCGCGCAGCAGCTGCGAGCTGTCGCTCTTCCACGTGTACTGCTCGCGGTCGAAGCGCACCAGGCTGCCGATCAGGAACACGACCAGGCAGACGTACGGATAGGCGCCGAACACGAGCTGGTGCAGATAGACGGTCATCTCCATCGCCTTGCTCCTTCTTTCTTCCTGCTAGCCCTGTTTCCGCGGCACGAACCGGACCGGCGCCACCGCCGGCGCGCCGCGCTCCGGGCCGGGCGCGAACGCGGGCGCGTCCATCCATTCCTCGTCCGGATGCGGCTCGGGTTCGGCCGCCTTGGACCAGTCGAGCCCGCGCTCCCCGGCCAGCGCGAGCAGCGCCTCGAACACCGCCGCGTAATGACTGCCGCTCGCCGCGAGCCTTTCGCCCACCGCGCGCAGGACGTGCGCGCAGTCGCCGAGCAGGTCGCGCGCCTCGGCGCGCGGGCGGCAGCTCAGGTACTCGAGCACTGCCGGCAGGTAGTCGGGCAGCTCGTTCGTCGCCAGGGCGAACCCGGCGCGCGCGTAGAGCTGCGCGAGGTCGACCATCGCCTGCCCGCGCTCGCGCGCCTCGCCGTGCACGTGCTCGAAGAGGTGCAGCGAGCGCGCCCGGCCGCGCTCGAAGAGCGCGACGTAGCGCTCCTCGAGCTCGAGCGGCTCGCCGGCGGCGAGCTCGGCGACGAGCGCGGCGAGGCGCGCCTTGTCGGCGCGGCGGAGGAGATCCGCGCCGGCGATCGCCGCGCCGATCTCGTCGAGCGCGGCGAGCAGCTCCGGGCGCGGGTAGGTGAGGAGCGCGCCGAGCGCGCGCAGGGCGATCATCGCGGGCCCTAGTAGTCCATGCGCTTTTCCGGCTCCTGCCGGTGGGTCACCGTCTTGAGCGGGATCACCTTGCGCGCGCCCATGCGGCCGCCGAACAGGCTCTGCTTCGACTCGCCCTCGGCGCAGGCGTTGCCGAACGAGAAGCCGCACTCGCCGCGCAGCCGGTAGGCGTTCTCGGCGTACTCGCGGTGGGTGGTGGGGATGACGAAGCGGTCCTCGTAGTTGGCGATCGCGAGGTAGCGGTGCATCGACTCGACCTCGCGCACCGACAGCCCGACCTGCGCGAGCAGGGCGAGGTCGTCGCGCCCCTCGAGCTGGCGCTGGCGGTAGAAGGCGCGCATCGCGAGCATGCGCTCGAGCGCGCTCGTCACCGGCGCCTCGTCGCCAGCGGTGAGGAGGTTGGCGAGGTAGCGCACCGGGATGCGCAGGCTGCGCACGTCGGGGATCGCGCCGGCCGCGCCGATGCGGCCGGCGTTGGCGTGCGACTGGATCGGCGAGAGCGGCGGCACGTACCAGACCATCGGCAGCGTGCGGTACTCCGGGTGCAGCGGGAAGGCGATCTTCCACTCCAGCGCGAGCTTCCAGGTCGGCGAGTGCCTGGCCGCCTCGAGCCACGCCTCCGGCACGCCGTCGCGGCGCGCCTGCGCCTGGATCTCCGGGTCGTTCGGGTCGAGGAAGAGCGCGAGCTGCGCCGCGTACAGGTCCTTCGGGTTCTCCACCGCCGCCGCCTCGGCGATGCGGTCGGCGTCGTAGAGCAGCACCCCGAGGTAGCGGATGCGCCCGACGCAGGTCTCCGAGCACACCGTGGGCTGGCCGGCCTCGATGCGCGGGTAGCAGAAGATGCACTTCTCGGCCTTGCCGGTCGACCAGTTGTAGTAGATCTTCTTGTACGGGCAGCCGGACACGCACATGCGCCAGCCGCGGCACTTGTCCTGGTCGATGAGGACGATGCCGTCCTCCTCGCGCTTGTAGATCGACCCGGACGGGCAGGAGGCGACGCAGCTCGGGTTGAGGCAGTGCTCGCACAGCCGCGGGAGGTACATCATGAAGGTGTTCTCGAACTCGCCGTAGATGTCCTTCTGCACCTCGGCGAAGTTGTAGTCCTGCGAGCGCTTGGCGAACTCCCCGCCGAGGATCTCCTCCCAGTTCGGGCCCCATTCCACCTTTTCCATCCGCTGCCCGGTGATCACCGAGATCGGCCGCGCGACCGGCGCGGTCGGCATCTCAGGGGCGGTCTGCAGGTGCTCGTAGTCGAAGGTGAACGGCTCGTAGTAGTCGTCGATCTCCGGCAGGTGCGGGTTGGCGAAGATCTTCATCAGCAGCGCGAGGCGGCCGCCCTGCTTCGGCGCGAGGCTGCCGTCGCGCCGGCGCGTCCAGCCGCCGCGCCAGCGCTCCTGGTTCTCCCAGTCCTTCGGGTAGCCGATGCCTGGCTTGGTCTCGACGTTGTTGAACCACGCGTACTCCATCCCGAGCCGCCAGGTCCAGACGTTCTTGCAGGTGACCGAGCAGGTGTGGCACCCGATGCACTTGTCGAGGTTGAGCACCATCGCGATCTGGGCGCGGATTTTCATGGTCGGTTCTCCTAGTGCCCCGCTGCGGCGACCGGCGTGTCCAGCCAGTCGACCTTCGCCATCTTGCGCACGATGACGAACTCGTCGCGGTTCGAGCCCACGGTGCCGTAGTAGTTGAAGCCGTAGCTGAGCTGGGCGTAGCCGCCGACCATGTGGGTGGGCTTGACCACCGCGCGGGTGACCGAGTTGTGGATCCCGCCGCGCGCGCCGGTGATCTCGGAGCCGGGCACGTTCACGATCTTCTCCTGCGCGTGGTACATCAGGCACATGCCCTCGTTCACGCGCTGGCTCACCACCGCGCGCGCGGTGATCGCGCCGTTCACGTTGTAGAGCTCGATCCAGTCGTTGTCGGCGATGCCGGCCTTGCGCGCGTCGAGCTCCGAGATCCACACGATCGGCCCGCCGCGCGAGAGCGTGAGCATCAGCAGGTTGTCGGTGTAGGTCGAGTGGATGCCCCACTTCTGGTGCGGGGTGATGAAGTTCAGCACCACCTCCGCGTTGCCGTTGCCGCGCTTGCCGAGGAGCGGGGCGACGGTGCGCGTGTCCACCGGCGGGCGGTAGACGCACAGCGCCTCGGCGAAGGCGCGCATCCACGGGTGGTCCTGGTAGAACTGCTGGCGCCCGCTGAGCGTGCGCCAGGGGATCAGCTCGTGCACGTTGGTGTAGCCGGCGTTGTAGCTCACCGACTCGCTCTCGATCCCCGACCAGGTCGGCGAGCTGATGATCTTGCGCGGCTGCGCCTGCACGTCGCGGAAGCGGATGCGCTCGTCCTCGCGCGTGTCGGCGAGGTGCCGGTGGGCGCGGCCGGTCGCCTGCGACAGGGCCTCCCACGCCTTGACCGCGACCTCGCCGTTGGTCTCCGGCGCGAGGTGCAGGATCACCTCGGCGGCGTCGATGTCGGTCTCGATGCGCGGCAGGCCCTTGGTGGGACCGTCCTCGGTCACGACGTAATTCAGCCGGCCGAGGCCCTCGACCTCGTGCTCGGTGTTCCAGCTGATGCCCTTGCCGCCGTTGCCGAGCGTCTTCATGAGCGGTCCGAGCGCCGTGAAGCGCTTGTACACGTTGGGGTAGTCGCGCTCGATGACCGCGACCTGCGGCGCGGTCTTGCCCGGGACGAGGTCGCACTCGCCCTTCTTCCAGTCGCGCACCTCCAGCGGCTGGCCGAGCTCGCCCGGCGTGTCGTGCAGCAGGGGCACGAGCACCACGTCCTGCTCGACCCCGAGGTGGCCGGGCGCGAGCGCGGAGAACTTGCGCGCGATCGCCTTGTAGATCTCCCAGTCGCTCTTGGTCTCCCACAGCGCGTCCACCGCCGCCGACAGCGGGTGGATGAACGGGTGCATGTCGGAGGTGTTGAGGTCGTTCTTCTCGTACCAGGTCGCGGTCGGCAGCACGATGTCCGAGTACAGGCAGGTGGTCGACATGCGGAAGTCGAGCGTGGTGAGCAGGTCGAGCTTGCCCTCGGGCGCCGGGTCGCGCCACGCCACCTCCTCGGGCTTCGCCTCGCCCTGCGCGCCGAGTTCCTTGCCCTGCAGCCCGTGCTGCGCGCCCATCAGGTGGCGCAGGAAGTACTCGTGCCCCTTGCCCGAGGAGCCGAGCAGGTTCGAGCGCCACACGAACAGGTTGCGCGGGAAGTTCACCGGGTCGTCCGGGTCCTCGCAGGCGAGCTTGAGCGAGCCCGCCGCCAGGCCCTGCGCGACGTAGTCCCGGGGCGCCACGCCCGCCGCCGCGGCCGCCTTCGCCACCGCGAGCGGGTTGGCGGCGAGCTGCGGCGCGCTCGGCAGCCAGCCCATGCGCTCGGCGCGCACGTTGAAGTCGATGAAGCTGCCGGAATGGGCCTGCGGGTCGGCGAGCGGCGAGAGGATCTCGCCCACGCGCAGCTTCTCGTAGCGCCACTGGTCGGTGTGCGCGTAGAAGAACGAGGTCGAGTTCATCTGCCGCGGCGGGCGCGCCCAGTCGAGCGCGAACGCGAGCGCGGTCCACCCGGTCTGCGGCCGGAGCTTCTCCTGCCCCACGTAGTGCGCCCAGCCGCCGCCCGAGACCCCGACGCAGCCGCACAGCATCAGCATGTTGATGATCGCGCGGTAGTTCATGTCCTGGTGGTACCAGTGGTTCATGCCCGCGCCGATGATCACCATCGAGCGGCCGCGCGTCTTCGCCGCGGTCTCGGCGAAATCGCGCGCGACCGCGATCACCTGCGCCGCCGGGACCCCGGTGATCGCCTCCTGCCACTTCGGGGTGTACGGCACGTCGTCGTCGTAGGACTTGGCGCCGTCGCCGAGACCGCGGTCGAGCCCGTAGTGCGCGCACAGGAGGTCGAAGACGGTGGCGACCAGGACTTCGCCGTCGGCGGTCGCGAGCCGGCGCGCGGGGACGTTGCGCACCAGCACGTCGCCGCCCTGGTCGTTCGCGCGGAAGCGCTCGTGGACGCGGCCGCCGAAGTAGGGGAACGCGACCGGCGCGGTCGCGTCCTGCCGTCCGAGCAGCGTGAGCGCGAGCTTGGTCTCGGCGCCGGTGGCGCCGTCCTTCTGCTCGAGGTTCCACTTGCCGAGGTCGCCGCCGACCTGCTGGCCCCAGCGGTAGCCGATCGAACCCTGCGGGCACACCGTGCGCCCGCTCGCCTCGTCGACGGCGACCGTCTTCCACTCCGGGTTGTTCGCCTGGCCGAGGCGGTCGGCGAAGTCCGCGGCGCGCACGAAGCGGTCGGCCACGTACCGGTCGCCGCGCCTGACGAGCCGCACGAGCAGCGGCAGGTCGGTGTAGCGCCGGCAGTAGTCGTCGAACCACTCGGTGCGCCGGTCGAGGTGGAACTCGCGCAGGATCACGTGGCCGAGCGCCATGCCGAGCGCGGCGTCGGTGCCCTGCTTGGGGTGCAGCCACAGGTCCGAGAGCTTCGCCACCTCCGAGTAGTCGGGCGTGACCGCGACCGTCTTGGTGCCGTTGTAGCGCGCCTCGACGAAGAAGTGCGCGTCCGGGGTGCGCGTCTGCGGCACGTTCGAGCCCCAGGCGATGATGAACGCGGCGTTGTACCAGTCGGCCGACTCGGGCACGTCGGTCTGCTCGCCCCACACCTGCGGGCTCGAGGGCGGGAGATCGCAGTACCAGTCGTAGAAGCTCAGGTTGACGCCGCCGATCAGCGACATGTAGCGCGAGCCGGCGGCGTACGAGACCATCGACATCGCCGGGATGGGCGAGAACCCCATGATGCGGTCGGGCCCGTACTTCCTGATCGTGTAGACGTTCGCCGCGGCGATGATGTCGGTGACCTCGTCCCAGCTCGCGCGCACGAATCCGCCGCGGCCGCGGATCGACTTGTAGGCGCGCGACTTCTCCGCGTCCTCCACGATGGACGCCCACGCGTCGACCGGCGCGAGCGTGCGGCGCGCCTCGCGCCACAGGCGCACCAGGCGCGCGCGCACCATCGGGTACTTCAGCCGGTTCGCGCTGTAGAGGTACCAGCTGTACGAGGCTCCGCGCGAGCAGCCGCGCGGCTCGTGGTTCGGCATGTCGGGGCGCGTGCGCGGGTAGTCGGTCTGCTGCGTCTCCCAGGTCACCACCCCGCCCTTGACGTAGATCTTCCAGCTGCACGAGCCGGTGCAGTTCACGCCGTGGGTCGAGCGCACGATCTTGTCGTGCTGCCAGCGCAGGCGGTAGCCCTCTTCCCAGGCGCGGTCCTCGCCGCGCACCTCGCCGTGGCCGGCGGCGAACGGCTCGCGGGTGTGGGTGAAGAACGTGAGGCGGTCGAGGAAGTGGCTCATAGCGGGCTCCGGGAGCGCCGCGCGCCGGCGCCGGGCCGGCGCGCGCGATGCACATTCTGGGGCGTGTACCGCACGCGATCAACCCCGCTGCGGGCGCGTCGCGGCGGCGCGATCGGCGGCGGCGGCGTCCATGATCTCGGGCAGGTCGGTCTCGGTGCCGATCTGCGGGAAGTGGCGCCGCTCCATGCGGCGGATCGCGAAGTGCATCCACAGCAGGTTGGTGCCGGCGATCGCGAACAGCAGCATGAAGCAGCCGGTCCACACGCCGATCAGGTCGTTCATCAGGCCGAACGCGATCGGCAGGAAGAAGCCGCCGAGGCCGCCGATCATCCCCACCACCCCGCCGACGCTGCCGACGTGGCGCGGGTAGTAGGTCGGGATGTGCTTGAACACCGCCGCCATGCCGAGCGCCATCACGAAGCCGAGGACGAAGAGCACCGCCGCGCGCTGGCCGGGGCCCGGCGCGATGGTGAACTCGAGCGGCCCGCGGATCCCGCGCACGATGTAGTGCGTGTCGGGGTACGACAGCAGGAACAGGCAGACGAGGGAGACCGAGAAGGCGACGTACATCATCGTGCGGGCGCCGTAGCGGTCGGCGAGGGCGCCGCCGACCGCGCGGAACACCGCGGCGGTGAAGGCGAAGCTCGCCGTCAGCATGCCGGCGACGCGGATGTCGAGCTCGTAGGCGCCGACGTAGTAGCGCGGCAGCCACGAGGTGAGGGCGATGAAGCCGCCGAAGACCAGGAAATAGTAGATCGAGAAGCGCCACACCTGGAGGTTGCGCAGCGGCGCGAGCCGCTCGGCGATCGACGGCACCGGCGCGCCGGCGGCGCGCCGGGCGCGGGTCGCCGGGTCCTCCTGCGAGGCGAACCAGAACACGAGCGCCATGGCGAGCATCGCCACCGCGTACACCGTGGCCGCCTGCCGCCAGTCCATCACCGCGAGCAGGAAGGGCGCGGCGAAGCTCGTGACCGACGCCCCCGCGTTGCCCATCCCGAACAGGCCGAGCGCGGTGCCGTGGCGCTCCTGCGGATACCAGGCGGTGACGTACACGACCCCGACGCTGAACGAGCCGCCCGCGAGCCCCAGGCCGAGCCCGATCAGGAGCAGCATCGGGTAGGAGCGCGCGTGGGGCAGCACGAACGCGCACGCCGCCACCACCAGCATCAGCACCGTGTACACCCGCCGGCCGCCGAAGAGCTCCGACCAGATGCCGAGCAGCACGCGGCTGAGCGAGCCGGTGAGGATCGGGGTCGCGACCAGCAGGCCGAAGGCGGTCTGCGAGAAGCCGAGCTCGCGCTGCAGCTCGACGCCGATGATCGAGAAGATGACCCAGACCGCGAAGCACACCGCCATCGCGACGGTGCTGAGCGCGAGCGCCCGGGCGCGCTGCCCCGGGCTGACGGTAGCGGCAGCTTCCATGTCGGCAATCGGCTCCCGCGCGGCCGTCGCACCGGGCGGGATCGCCGCGCGCGTCGAGCCAGCCGGTCGCCGGAGCGGGGCGATTGTACCAGCGCGCTTCTTCGGCCTGCCCCTGTTCGCCGCGATCGAGCGGCGTCGGCGGGACGCGACCGGCGTGCGCATCGCTCGCCGCGGATGCGCCGTGCAGCCGTGCACCGCGGCAGGCGGGTTCGGCGCCGGGGACGGGCGGGGCGAGGCCGATTAGACAGTCGCGTTCCGGGGGGCTAGCATTGAGCGTCCGCGTGCGGGGCCAGGGCTCCCCGGCGCGCGCGACCGCGTGCTCCGCACCGGACGCCGCGGCGCGCAGCGCGTGCGGCGCGAGCAGCCGGCAGAGCTGCCGATCGGAGGATGGAATCGCATGACGGACGCCCTGACCCACGCCCTCGGTAAGCCGGCGCGCGAGAGCGGATTCTGGAACGAGCACATCGAGACCATGCCGCGCGCACGGCTCGACGCGCTGCACCTCGACCGGCTGCAGAAGCTGGTGCGCTACGCCTACGAGCGCAGCCCGTTCTACCGCCGCAAGTTCGACTCGATCGGGCTGCAGCCGCAGGACATCCGCAGCCTCGAGGACTTCAAGCGCAAGGTGCCGCTCACCGACAAGAGCGAATTCATCGACCTGCAGCGCGAGTCCCCGCCCTACGGGCCGAGCGCCGCGTTGCCCGCCGACTTCATCGTCCATCACTGCGAGACCTCGGGCTCCACCGGCAAGCCGCTCGCGATCCCGTACTCGCTGTACGACACGGTCCGCTACGGCGAGTCGTGGGCGTGCGGCTACTGGGCGCTCGGCATCCGGCCCGCCGACACGTTCTACTTCGCCTTCGGCTGGGGGAACTTCGCCGGGTTCTGGAGCGCCTACTGGGGCGCGCGCCGCATCGGCTGCCGCGTCGTCTCGGGCGGCGGCCTGGACACCAAGGGCCACATCCAGGCGATCCTGCGCACGCGGCCCACGGTGCTCATCTCGACCCCGACCTTCGCGCTGCGCATGGCGGCGGTGGCGGCCGAGATGGGGGTCGACCTCGCGGCCTCCTCGATCAAGTTCACCTTCCACGCCGGCGAGCCCGGCCCGACCGCCCTGCCCGCGATGCGCCGCCAGATCGAGGAGGCGTGGGGCGCCCGGGCGGGCGAGCTGCTCGGCATCGCCGAAGTCGACGCCTTCGCGCCGAGCTGTCCGAACGGCGACGGCGTGCACGTCAACGAGATCGACAACTTCACCTGGTCGATCGATCCGCGCACCCTGCGCGAGGTCGGCGACGGCGAGATCGGCGAGAACGTGATCACCAGCTTCTCGAACACCGCCCAGCCGCTGCTCAACTACCGCAGTCACGACCTCGTGCGGCGGCGCTCGCGCTGCGCCTGCGGCCGCACCTGGGTCAAGTTCGAGGGGTCGGTGCTCGGGCGCACCGACTTCATGGTCACCGTGCGCGGCACCAACGTGTACCAGACCGCGGTCGAGCACCTGATCGGCGAGATTCCGGAGGTGAGCAATTGCTACGAGCTGGTGCTGACGCGCGAGGACGAGAACGACGTGATGACGATCCGCTTCGAGCCGGTCAAGGCGCTGGCGAACGACCGCGCGGCGTGGCGCGCGCTCGAGCGGCGGCTGGGCGAGCACATTCACCGCGCCCTGCACGTGCGTCTCGAGACCACGGCGGTGCCGCCGGAGAGCCTGCCGCGCTACGAGCTCAAGACCCGGCGCATCATCGACCAGCGGCCGCAGGAGTTCCGCCGCGCGCTCGACCGGTGAGGGGGAATCCGATGCGCATGGAGGAGCGGATCGCGAAGGTGCAGGCCGCGCGCGCCCTGATCCAGGCGGCGATGGCGGAGTGCGAGGCGCCGCAGATCGAGACGATGCTGCGCAACGCCGACATGGAGCTGCACTGGGCGCTGTGGAACCTCGGCGTCCCGGTCGAGCTGCGGCCCGAGATGGAGTACCCGCAGGCTGAAGGGCCGCGCTGAAGCGGCGCGCGCGCCGACGTTGCCCTGGAGGACCTTCCGTCCCTGGCGGACGCGGCGGTGCGACGGGCGAGCGCCGGGCGCAGGAGCGTCGGATCGGCAGGCGCTAGGAATCACCGCCGCGCTCCGCAACGGGGCCGCGATGGCTACGGCAGCCGCACGCCGAAGGCCCGGCGCAGCATCGCGACCAGGCCGTGCCGGAAGGTCACGACCAGGACGATCATGAGCACGCCGTAGACCAGCACGTTCAGGCGTCCGAGCGGACGCACGAGCTCGTCGAGGACGGTGAACAGGACGCCGCCGAGCACCGGCCCGAGCAGGGTGCCCATCCCGCCGAGGAGCAGGGTGACCAGGACGACGATGTCCACGCTGACGAGCGAGTACACGGTCGGGCTGATGAACCCCCCGTAGTAGGCGTAGAGGGCGCCGACCGCGCCGATCAGCGCCGAGCCGATCGTCGCCGCGAGGACCTTGTAGAAGGTCACGTCGATCCCGGCCAGCGCGGCGGCGAGCTCGTCGTCGGCGATCGCCTGGAAGGCCTTCCCTGCGCGGGAGCGCAGCAGCAGGTGGTACAGGACCAGCGACAGGACCAGGACGCCGAGCAGCACGTAGTAGCTCGCCGGGGCGCTCGTGAGCATCCCGGGCGCGATCCCCTTCGTCTCGATGCCCGTCTCGCCGTTGGTCAGCTCGCGCAGCCCGAGGACGAGGTTGTGGAAGATCATCGAGAAGACGAGCGTGACGATCCCGACGAAGATCACGCCGAGTCCCCGGCGCACCGAGACGTAGCTGAACACGCCTCCGAGCAGCATCGCCAGGGCGATGCCGAGCGGAATCGTCAGCCACGGCGACCACCCGAGCTTGAGGGTCAGCACGACCGAGACGTACCCGGACGCGCCGGCGAGCGCCCCCACGCACAGGAAGAGCTGCCGGGTGTGCCCGAAGATGATGTTGAACGCCACGGCGTACACCATGTAGATCAGCATCAGCGTGGCGATGCGCATGTAATGGCCGCTGTCCCCGGCGACGAGGGGGACGAGCGCCAGCACGACGGCCGTGGCGGCGAGCGCGATCGGGTCGGCGCGGGGGCGGCCGTGGGTCATGTCCGGTGCGCGAACAGCCCCTGGGGCCGGAGCAGGATGGTGAACGCCGCGGTGGCGAGCAGGATGAGCAGCGTGAGGTACGCGCCGACGTAGTAGCTCGCGAACGCGTTCACGATCCCGAGCAGCACGCCCGCCACCAGCGTCCCGTTGATGCTCCGGACGCCCCCGACGACGGCGACGATCAGCGCGAAACTGGTGAGCTCGTTGCCCATCTCGGTCCCCACCGACGAGAACAGGCCCTGCGCGATCGCGCCCAGCCCGGCCATCATTGCGCTCAGGACGACGATCAGGGTGCGGATCCGCGCCGGGTTGATCCCGCACAGTCCGGCGCCCACCTCGTTCTGGATGATCGAGCGGATGACCTTGCCGAGCAGCGTTCCCCGGAGAAAGGCGTAGAGCAGCGCGAAGGCGACGAGCGCGATCAGGGCGGCGACGGCGCTCGCGGTCCGGATGGTGATGCCGCCCACGCTGAACGACGGCACGGGCAGGCTGAGCGTGAGCGCGACGTCCGCGTACCTGTAGTCGAGGAACCCGTTGACGACGAACGAGAGGCCGAGGGTGATCAGCAGCCCGAGCAGCAGCCGCTCCTCGCCCGCGGACCGGTATGCGGGGAGGAGCAGGGTCCGGTCGACGACCAGCCCGAACACCCCCGCGGTCAGCACCCCGAGGCCGCACGCCGCCCACGGGTTCAGGCCCTCGCCGAGGAGGAGCGCGGCGGCGATGCCGCCCACGACGGCGAACTGCCCGTGCGCGAGGTTCAGCACCCCGCCGAGACCGAAGATCAGGGTGATTCCCACCGCCATCAGCGAGAGCTGGAGCCCTTGCACGATTCCGTCCAGGAGGATGGCCAGCACCGCTCAGGCCACTCCCAGGTAGGACTTCTGAATCGCGGGGTCGCCGAGCAGGTCCGGCGACCTGCCGGACAGGCGGATGCGCCCGTTCTCGAGCACGTAGGCGCGTTCGGTGAACGACAGCGCGTGCGGCACCTGCTGCTCGGCGAGCAGGATGGTGAGCCCCTCGCGCTTGAGCCGCGCGAGCTGCCGGTACATCTCGGCCACGAAGAATGGGGCGAGCCCGGTGGAGGGCTCGTCGAGCAGCAGGATGCGGGGGCGCGCCATGAGGCCCCGGCCGATGGCGAGCATCTGCTGCTCGCCGCCGCTCAGGGTTCCCGCCATCTGCCTTCTCCGCTCCTGCAGCCGCGGGAACAGGCCGAGGACGAAGCGCAGGCGCTCGGCGCGCGACCGGTAGTGCGCGTACGCGCCGAGCTCGAGGTTCTCGAGCACGCTCATCTGCGGGAAGAGCTCGCGCTCCGCGGGCACGTAGACCACGCCCCGCTTGACGGTCTCGTGGTGGCGCAGTCCGTCGATCCGCTCGCCCCGGTACCGGACCTCGCCGCCGCGCGGGCTGAGCACTCCGGCGATCGCCTTGAACAGCGTGGTCTTGCCCGCGCCGTTCGGGCCGATGACCGCCACCGCCTCGCCTTCGTGGACGTCGAGGCTCACGCCCCGCACCACGGGGATCTCGGCGTAAGCGACCTCGAGCCCGGCGACCGCGACGAGCGCGCTCACTCGGCCCGGCCCAGGTACGCGTCGATCACCGCCTGGTCCCGGGCCACCTCCGCGGGCGTGCCCACGGCGATCGCCTGTCCGAAGTTGAGCACCAGGACCCGTTCGGCCACGCCCATGATCGCCTTCATCACGTGCTCGACCCAGATGATGGCGACGCCCAGCTCGTCGCGGATGCGCCGGATCAGGCTCATGGCCCGCTCCATCTCGGCGGGATTGAGTCCGCTCATCGCCTCGTCGAGCAGCAGCAGGTCGGGCCGCGCCGCCAGGGCGCGCGCGAGCTCGAGCATCCGCTTCTCCTGCAGCGTGAGCCCGGCGAGCGGCAGATCCTTCTTGTCGAGCAGGCCGAGGAGCTCGAGCAGGAACTCGGGGTCGTCGCGCCCGGAGGCGCGCGCCCGCGCCCGCTCCCGCCCGGCGAACAGCGCGCCGACCGCGACGTTCTCGCGCACGCTCATGCTGGGAAAGGAGCGGGGGGTCTGCAGCACCCGCGCGATTCCCCGCCGCGCGATCTCGTGGGGTCTCAGCCCCGTGAGGTCGCGCCCCTGGAAGAGCACCCTGCCGCGGCTCGGGCGGAAGAGGCCGCTGACGAGGTTCAGCAGCGTGGACTTGCCCGCGCCGTTCGGGCCGATGAGGCCGAGGATCTCGCCGCGCGCCACCGCGAAGGTGACCTCCTGCAGCGCGGGCAGTCCTCCGAAGTACCGTGTCAGGCCTTCCGTCTCGAGCAGCGCCTCAGTCCTTGGGGACATACGGCTGCACCGGGGGCGAGCGGAAGATCACCTTCGGCCGCCAGTTCGCCCCGGCGTTGACCGCCCCGGGATCGCCCTTCTCGTAGGTGTAGAGCAGCGGCTTCGCCGCCTTCATCTCGCCCCACTCGGTGTACGACAGCGGCCAGCCGTAGCCCGGCTGATCGAACGTCCCCTTGCGGATCGCGTCGGCCACGACCTTCGGGTCGGCGGACTTGGCCCGCTGGACGGCGTCGGCGACCATCCTGACCATCACGTAGCCGGAGAAGGCGTTGTTGTCGAGCAGGCGCTTGTACGCCTTGTTGTACTTCTCGGCCAGCTGCCTGTACGCCGGGCTCTCGAAATCGACGCAGCTGTAGTCGACGAACTGCCCGAACATCGACTCGCCGACCCGCTGCACCATGAACTCGGTCGGATACCACGGTCCGATGATGAGCGCCTTCATCCCGAGCTCGATCGCCTGGCGGGTGATGGTCGGTGCGCCCGGGGGATGGCCGATGGCGACGATCACTTCGGGATTCAGGCCCTGGAGCTTGCGCAGGTACGGCGTGAAATCCTTCTCGGGCACCGGCGCGACCTCCATCTGCAGCGTGACGCCGGAGAGCGGCTTGATCTGGACGTCGACCGCCTCGCGCACCGAGTGGCCCCACGCGTAGTCGGCGACGATCGCGCCCACCCGGGTGTACTTCCGCTCCCTGATCATGGCGGCGATCGACTCGATGTCCTCGGGCGCCGGCGGCAGGCAGGTGCGGAACGTGAACCGGCTGTCCTTCCGCAGGATCTGGTGCGAGCCGGACATGGTCAGGAAGTACGGGATGCGCAGGGACTCGGCCTCGCGGCCGAGGGCGAGCCCGACGTCGCTCGAGATCACCCCGCCGGCCGCGACGATGCCTTCGCGCTCGGCCAGGTAGCGGAACGCGGTGATGCCTTCGTTCGGGTTGTTCTTGTCGTCGCGCTCGACCACTTCGAGCTTGCGCCCGAGGACGCCGCCCTTCTCGTTGATCTCGTCGACGGCCATCTTCATCCCGTCGCGCACCTGGATGCCCCAGGGCGTGAAAGGCCCGCTCAACGAGGTCACCATGCCGAACTTGATCGTCCCCTGCGCCTGGAGCGCGCCGGGCAGCGCGATCGCCGCCGACGCCGCGAGGCACAGCACCGTGAATCGCATCCTCAGCATTGCACACCTCCTCCTTTGATCGGACACTCGGACTGCGCCCGCGTCCCGCTCTCCGGGTCTCGACGCTGCGAGCGCGACGGTCGATCGCTCGCGCGCACATACTCCCGTGCACCGTGTTCCCGGCGCTGGAGGAAGCAGCGCGTTTACTCTAATTAGGCACCAGGGGAGAGTCAAGGACGCGAGTATGGGAATGCGCGCAGCGCGCTCCGCTGCGCCTCGCGATGCCGTCGCGCAGGGACCGTTTCCGCGGCCGGCCCGGGGCGCGCGCTCCGGGCGCGGGTCTCCGGTCGTCGAACGCCTCGCACGCCACGGCCGTCTGGTTGCGGTCGGGCGGCCGTGCGATCTCCGGCGTCGTGAACCTCGCGCACGCGGCGCGGTCCGAGTGAGATCATCGCGCCGGACCCGCCCGGTCCGCTGCGCGGGGCGCTGCAAGCGACCGGCGCGCCGGAGCAGGGCCCTGGCCGTTCCCGGGCCCGCGCACCGGCGGTGCCCGGGTCCGGCGCGGAAACACCGCGATTCGGGGCGCGTGCTTAGCGGCCGCGCGCCGCGTCGCTAGCATCGAGTCGTTGCGCGCGACGGACGAAGGGAGCCTCCATGGATCTATCCGAACTGCAGCCCCGCTCCGCGGCCGCGGACGACGCGCGCTGGCGGCGCGCGCAGCTCGCGCGGCGCACGCTCGGGATCTCGCCCGCGTCGCTGATGCTTGCCTACGCCGACTGGCTGGTGCACTTCCTGATCGCGCCGGACAAGCACGAGCTGCTCGCGCGCAAGGCCGTGCGCAAGGCGCAGCGGCTCGCGGAGTACGCGGCGCGGGCGCAGACGGGCGACTGCCCCCCGTGCATCGAGCCGCTGGCGCAGGACCGCCGCTTCAGCGCGCCGGCCTGGTCGGGTTGGCCGTACAACGTCATCCACCAGGGTTTCCTGCTCTACCAGCAGTGGATCCACGGCTTCACGACCGGCGTGCGCGGCGTGTCGCAGCACCACGAGGAGGTGACCACCTTCGTCGCGCGCCAGTTGCTGGACATGGTGGCGCCGAGCAACTTCGTGGCGACCAACCCGGAAGTGACCGTCCGGGCGCTCGAGACGGGCGGGACGAACTTCCTCCTCGGCTGGATGAACTTCCTCGCCGACTGGGAGCGGCTCGCCGCGGGCAAGCCGCCGGTCGGCACCGAGGCATTCGCGGTCGGCGAGCGCGTCGCGGTCACCCCGGGCAAGGTGGTGTTCCGCAACCGGCTGATCGAGCTGCTCCAGTACGAGCCGACCACCGCGCGCGTCCACCCCGAGCCGGTCCTCGTGGTGCCGGCCTGGATCATGAAGTACTACATCCTCGACCTCTCGCCGCACAACTCGCTCGTGAAGTACCTGGTCGACCGCGGCCACACGGTGTTCGCGATCTCGTGGAAGAACCCGACGCGCGCGGAGCGCGACCTCGGGATGGACGACTACCTGCGCCTCGGCCTGCTGGACGCGATCGACGCGGTGTCGGCGATCGCGCCGGGCGCGCGCCTGCACGCCGCCGGCTACTGCATCGGCGGCACGCTGCTCGCGATCGGCGCGGCGGCGCTGGCGCGCGACGGCGACGAGCGCCTCGCGACGCTCACGCTGCTCACCGCTCAGACCGATTTCACCGAGCCGGGCGAGCTCGCGCTGTTCATCGACGAGAGCCAGGTGACCTACCTCGAGGACATGATGTGGGAGCGCGGCTACCTCGACATGGGGCAGATGGCGGGCGCGTTCCAGCTGCTGCGCTCGAACGACCTCGTGTGGTCGCGCATGGTGCGCGAATACCTGCTGGGCGAGCGCGCCCCGATGAGCGACCTGATGGCGTGGAACGCCGACGGCACGCGGATGCCCTACCGGATGCACTCGCAGTACCTGCGCAGCCTCTACCTGCGCAACGATCTCGCCGAGGGCGGCTTCGAGGTGGGCGGGCGGCCGGTGGCGCTGACCGACGTGCGGGCGCCGATCTTCTGCGTCGGCACCGAGCGCGACCACGTCGCGCCCTGGCGCTCGGTCTACAAGCTGCACCTCCTGACCGACGCGGAGATCACCTTCGTGCTCGCGAGCGGCGGTCACAACACCGGGGTGGTGAGCGAGCCGGGCGGGCAGAAGGGGAGCTACCGGCGGGCGCAGCGGGACTACGACGGCAAGTACGTCGATCCGGACGCCTACCTCGCCACCGCGGCGCGGCACGAGGGTTCGTGGTGGCCGGCGTGGCAGGGCTGGCTCGCCGCGCACTCGGGCGCGCAGGTCGCGCCGCCGGCGATGGGCGCGCCGGACGCGGGGCTGCGGCCGCTCGGCCCCGCGCCGGGGACCTACGTGCTGGAGCGCTGAGCGGACTGCGCGCGGGACCGCACCGTCTTCGATCCGGAAACGCTGCGTTCACCGCCGCGCCGCTCATCGCGGCCCGACTTGCGGACCAAGCGCCGGCGCCGGTCCGGCCATTTGACGCCGATCAACGTCGGCGTCCGGCTCGATGGTAGGTTGACCGGCATGAACAGTCTGACCAGCGAACAGCTCGCACACCTGACCGGACGGATCCGGGAACGCAAGGCGCGCCTGCTCGAGGAGATCCGCCAGGCGCTCGCGCGCTCGGGCCAGGAGCGCTACGCCGATCTCCTGGGCGGCACGGGCGACGCGGGGGACGAGTCGTTCGCGAGCCTCGTGCGCGACGTCAGGGAGGCCGAGGTCGTGCGCGACGTGGGAGAAGTGCGCGACATCATAGCGGCGGAGGAGCGACTGCAGGCCGGGCGCTACGGCGTGTGCATCGACTGCGGCGACTCCATCGGCTACGATCGGCTCGCGGCCTACCCGACCGCCAAGCGCTGCCTCGCCTGCCAGCAGCACCGCGAGCGCACGCGCGCACCTTCGAAGTACACCGGGCGCTGAGCTTCCGCGCGCCCGCGGTGCGCGCGAGGCGCCGATGTCCGCCGCAGGAATCGGTGTCTCCCATCCAGAAACGCGGCGTGTCGGCCGCGGGTACTTATCGCGCGCTGCGGCCCTCACTATCATTCGTCGCCTCGTGCAGGCGGCCGCGCGGTGCGGCCGCGTGGCCGCACAGGGAGGCGTTCGATGGCGCAGGACCTGCTGATAATCACCGAGCCCGATCTCGCGCTGTTGCGCGGGCTCCTGCCGCACGACGACCTGCAGCGCGAGCTCGAGCGCGCGATCGTCGTCGCGCCCGACGCGGTCCCGCGCGAGGTCGTGACGCTGCACTCGCGCGTGCTCTACGTCGAGGAGTCGACCGGCGCGCGCCGCCTGGTGACGATCGTCTGCCCGATCGAGGCGGACGCGGGCAAGGGCAGGATCTCGGTGCTGGCGCCGGTGGGCGCGGCGCTGATCGGCCTGTCGGTCGGCCAGGCGATCGAGTGGGACTTCCCCGACGGGACCCGAAGGCGTCTGCGCGTCGAGGACGTGAGCTATCAACCCGAGTCCGCCGGAAACCTCGCCGCGCTGCACGCCTGACGCGGTGAAGATGCGCCGGCGCGCGGCGCCGGGGCGGAAACGGTGTGGTTCGCGTTCGTGCGCTTTGCGGCGGGGCCGCCGGTCGCTAGCATCGAACTGCCTCGACGGGCAGCGGAACCAACCGGCCGACGGGCGGATCTACCCGTATTGCAGACCGGGCCGGGGTCGACGCGCCCGGCGCCGCGCTGCCTGCCGTCGCGACCCTGGATGAACGACGAAAGGAGACGTCAATGCCCCTGATGATGGAATCGCTTACCGCGCTGGGCCGCGCTCATGTCGGGTTCTGCGAGCAGCTCGCGTGGTTCGCGCTCGAGAGCTGCGAGCGCGCGCATCGACTGAACATGGACGCGTTCGAGTCGTTCTGGGCGCGGCGGATGGCGGAGGCCAGGGCTGCGGTCGGCGCGGAGGCGGCGCCGGCGTCCGGCAGCACCGCGGCCGACGCGCTGATCGCCCACTGGACGCGGATGAGCGAGTCCGCTTCGTATCTCTGCCAGGAATTCGGGCGGATGGCGGCCGAGTACGCGGACGGGCTGAAGGCCGCCGCGAGCGCCGCGCCGGATGACGCCGTGCCCGCTGCTCCGGAGCAGGGACGCCGGGCGCAGGCTCCAGGGTCTGCGGGAGGCGCTTTGGCGAAGGCGGCGTGAGGCCGCGCGGGGGCGGACGGGTCGCGCCGTGGCGGTGGCGCGCGATGTTCCGCCGCGATCCGGCCGGCCGCGGGTCGCGCCGCCCGACGGGAGAGCGATGATGGACGCAACCTGGAGCGAGCGGGACCGGCTCGAGTTCCTCGTGCGCAGGGACGGCGTCGAGGCCGCGGAGGCGTGGGCGCGGCGCACCCTGCGCATCTACCGCCGCGCGGTGCTCACGCCCGGGCACTTCGCGCGCCTGCCCGAGTACCGGCGCCGCTTCGTGGAGGCATACTGCGAGTTCAAGCGGTGGCTCGCGCACGCAGGCGGCGCGCCGTGACGGAGATCCCGATGCCGCAGACCGCGCGCAGGGCGCGCTTCCTCGACCTCAGCCGCATCCGCTTCCCGGTGGGCGCCATCTGCTCGATCGGGCACCGCGTCTCGGGGGTCGCCCTCGCCGTCGCGCTCCCCCTGCTCATCGCGCTCTTCGCGCGCTCGCTCGCGGGCGCGGAGGGCTACGCGGAGGCGGCGCGCTGGCTCGCGCCGCTTCCGGTCCGCGCCGCGCTCGTGCTCGTCGTCTGGGCGTTCGCGCATCACCTGCTCGCCGGCGTGCGCCACCTCCTGATGGACGTCGGCGCGGGCTCGCGGCTCGGCGCCGCGCGCGCGAGCGCGTGGACCGCCAATCTCGCGGGCCTCGCGCTCGCCGTGCTCGCCGCGGGAGCGCTGCTGTGAGGGCGGTGACGAGCGGCACGCGGGCCTGGCTGCTCCAGCGGCTCACCGCCGTGTACATGCTGCTCTTCCTGGTCGTCGTGCTCGCCCGGTTCGCCGCGGACGCGCCGTCGTCCTACGAAGCGTGGCGGAGCTGGATCGGCGCCGGCGGGATGCGCCTCGCGGTCCTGCTCTTCACCGCGGCGCTGCTGCTGCACGCCTGGGTCGGGCTGCGCGACGTCGCCATGGACTACCTGCACCCGCCCGCGCTGCGGATCGGGGTGCTCGCGCTCGTCGGCGCGGGGCTCGCCGCGGCCGGGGCGTGGGTGGCGCTGGCGGTGGTCGCGCTGTAGCGCGGGAGCGGAAGATGCGATTCTCGATCTACCGCTTCAATCCCGAGCGCGACGCGCGTCCCTACATGCAGGAATACGAGCTCGCGCTCGACCCGCACGACCGCATGCTGCTCGACGCGCTCGTGCGGCTGCGCGCGCAGGACGACAGCCTGGCGTTCCGCAAGTCCTGCCGCGAGGGCGTGTGCGGCTCGGACGCGATGAACATCAACGGCCGCAACGGGCTCGCCTGCATCACCCGGCTCGCGGACCTGAAGGAGCCGGTCACGCTGCGCCCGCTGCCCGGGTTCCCGGTCGTGCGCGACCTCGTCGTGGACATGAGCACGTTCTTCGCGCACTACCACGCGATCCGCCCGTACCTGGTGAACGACGAGCCGCCGCCCGCGCGCGAGCGCCTGCAATCGCCGCAGGAGCGCGCGGCGCTGGACGGCCTGTACGAGTGCATCCTGTGCGGCGCCTGCACCGGGTTCTGCCCGTCGTGGTGGTGGAACCCCGAGCGCTTCCTCGGGCCGGCGGCGCTGCTGCAGGCGATGCGCTTCATCGCCGACAGCCGCGACCGCGCCACCGCCGAGCGGCTGGAGTTCCTCGACGACGCCTACCGGCTCTACCGCTGCCGGACGATCATGAACTGCACCGAGGTCTGCCCGAAGCACCTGAGTCCCTCGCGCGCGATCGAGCACATCCGCCGCAGGATCGTGAGCGAAGGGCTGTGAGCACCGGCGGGCCGCGTCCGCGCGCGCGCCGTCGCGTCCCCGGAAACACAGCATTGCGGAGGAAAGACTGGTCCCGCGTGCCCGGCGCCCCGACAATGGCACGGTGAAAGCGATTCTGGCGGCTACCGACTTCTCCCGCGCGGCCTCGATGGCGGTGCGGCGGGCGGCGCAGCTCGCCCGCGCCGGCGGCGCGCGGCTCGAGCTCGTGCACGTCCTGCCGCCGGAGCCGGGCGCGGCGAGCTGGGCCGAGCTGCGCGGCGCGACCGCGTACGACGCGGCGCGCGTGCGCGCGGACGCCATGGGCCGGCTGCAGCGCGCCGCCGGTCGCATCGGTGCCGATCTCGCCGCGCCGCCGGAGCTCCACCTCGCGCAGGGCAGGGCGCACGTGGCGATTGCGAGCCGGGCGACCGCGACCGGCGCAGACCTCGTGGTGGTCGGCGCGCACGGCGAGCACTGGGTGCTCGACGTGTTCGTCGGCACCACCGCGCAGCGCGTGCTGCGCGCCGTGCCCGTGCCGGTGCTGATCGTGCGGCAGGCGCCGATCTATCGCTACGAGCAGCTCTTGATCGCGACCGACTTTTCGGCCGCGTCCCTGGCGGCCGCGCGTGCCGCGCGAACCCTCTTCGCCGGCGCGACGTTCCACTTCCTGCACGTCTGCGAGCCGCAGTTCGAGGGTGCGCTCGCGCTGGCCGGGGCGAGCCAGACGACGATCGCGGACCGGCGGCAAAGCGTGGCGAACGAGGCCCTGCGGGCGCTGGAGCGCTTCGTGCGCGAGGCGGGGTTCGAGGAAGGCGGGAGCTCGCTGCGGGTGCGGCACGGCTATCCGCCGGCGCGGATCAAGGAGCGGGCCGCCGAGCTCGACGTGGACGCCATCGTGCTCGGGGCGCAGGGCAAGTCGCGGCTCGAGGCGGGACTCCTCGGCAGCGTGAGCGAGCACGTGGCGGCGGAGACGCCCTGCGACGTCCTGCTCGTGAAGGCGCCGTCCTGAGACCGTCGCCCGGCGGACGACCGGGCGCAGCCGCATCCGTCGATGATCCGCTCAGTCAACCGTTGGGAGGCTACCGATGCCTGAATCGAACCTGGGAAGGAAGGCGGTCGCCCTCGGCCACCGGCAGGGCTATGCGAAGGGCATGCAGCGCGGCCTGTCCAAGGGGCTCCGGGAGGGCGTCGCGGAAGGCCGCAGGAAGGGCGTGCTCGAGGGCATGCAGCGCGTGCTCCTGAGGCAGCTGAAGCTGCGCTTCGGCCCGGTGCCGGCTGCGCTGCGCGTGCGCATCGAACGCGTCACCGATGCGCGCGTACTGGACCGCATTGCGGCCGGTCTGGCGCAGGGGGACGATCTCATGCAGCTCGGCCGGCTCGTCCTGCGTGGCGGCGCCGCGCCGAAGCGGAAGGCAAGACGGTCGCGCGCGTTGCCGGAGGGCCCGGCGAGCGCGGTCAACCCGCGCCGCCCGCGCCGCATGAAGCCGGTGCGCGGCCTGTACTGAGACCCCGGCAGGCGTCCGGACCCGGCGACTTCCGCCCGTACCGCGGCGGCGGGCCGGCGCGTCAGGCCTTCGCCTTCGCGCGAGCGCGCTCCGGCCGATCCCAGTACGGCTCGGGCCCGAACCGGCCGCGGACGAAATCGACGAAGGCGCGCACCTTCGCCGGCAGGTGGATGCCCGGCAGGTGGACCGCGTAGACGTGGCGCTCGAGCGGGACGTACTCCGCGAGCACGGCCTGCAGCCGGCCCGACTGCAGCTCGCCGCCGATGATGAACGTCGGCAGCAGCGCGATGCCGAGCCCGCCCAGCACCGCCTGCGACAGCGCCTCGTCGTCGTTGATGCGCAGGTCGCCGGACACCGGCACGGAGATCTCGCCCGCGGGCCCTCTGAAGCGCCACTCGCCCCGCGTCCCGAACGACGTGTAGTGCAGGCAGTTGTGCCGCTTCAGGTCCTGCGGCGTCCGCGGCACGCCGCGGCGCCGGAAGTATTCCGGTGTCGCGCACGCCACGCGGCGCACCGGCGCGAGCTTGCGCGCGACGTGGTTCAGGTCGGGCTCGCGCGTGATGCGGATGGCGACGTCGTAGCCTTCCTCCACCAGGTCGACCATGCGGTCGGTGATCGTCACGTCGATCGAGAGATCCGGGTGGCGCGCGAGGAACTCGGGCAGGGCCGGCGCCACGTGCAGCGTGCCGAACGCGACCGGTGCGGTGAGCTTCAGCACCCCGCGCGGCTCGGAGTGGAGCTGGCTCACGACCTCTTCGGCCTGCTGGGCCTCCGCGGCGATCCGGCTGCAGTGCTCGTAGAAGGCCGCCCCGACCTCGGTCAGGCTGAGTCCCCGGGTGCTGCGGTTGAGCAGCCGCGCCTTGAGCGCGCGCTCGAGCTTGGCGATCGCCTTGCTCACCCGCGACTTCGACGCGCCCATGCGCCGGGCGGCGGCGGAGAAGCTCTTCGCCTCGACCACGCGCGCGAAGACCACCATGTCGTTCAGATCCTGCATCGTCCGATCCTTCGCCGTGTCCGCGCGGGAAACGCTGTTGTTCGATCCGGCCGGCTACCGGCGCTCGCGCGGCACCGATACCATCGGCGCACGTTGGCGGGCGCATGCCCGCAGCACGCACCTGCGAGGGGTCGTTCGGCGCTGGCCGGATTATCGCGGAAACGCCCGCGCCGGGAACGAGCGCGACGCGTGCGCACGGGCGGCAGCGGGAGCCCGAACGCTACCTGGAGAGGGAACATGACCAGCCGGAACGACATCCTGATCTCGGCCTGCGACGCGCAGGCGATCGGTCTGATGCTGGGCGACTGGCCGCGGCGCCACCGCCTGGAGCAGGAAACCGCCGCGGAACTCGCGACCACGATCGCCAGCGCGCGCATCGTCGCGTCGGACGAGCTGGCCCACGACGTCGTGGCGATGGATTCGACCGTCACCTACGTGGAGATCCCGGACGGCGGCGCGGAGACCGTGCGGATCGTGTACCCGGTGCAGGCGAATGCAGGCGCCGGGCGGGTGTCGGTGCTGTCGCCGATCGGGCGCGCGCTCCTCGGGCGCTTCGTCGGAAGCGTCATCGACGTGCTGCTGCCCACCGGCCGGCAGTTCGCGATCAGGATCGTCGAAGTCTCGCGCGGGAGGGTGAGCAATGACGAAGCTCTCGCTCTTGCCTGAGGGGCGCCGCGCCGCGCCCCGGCCCGACGAGGCGGCGCGCTACGCCGCCTATCCGGTGCAGCAGCTGATGCGCAGCCGCAGGCACGCGTTCCAGCTCGCGTTCGCGCACGAGGCGATGGCGCTGCTCGGCGAGCCGGCGGGCGACCTGGTGTACGAGCCGTCCTACCGGGGCCTGCGGGTGCTGGGGCTGAACGAGGCTTCCCTCCACGGCCCGGCCGCGGCGGTGCGCGCGCGCTACGGCCCCGCGGTCGAGATCGAGGCGCCGCGGGTGCGCTACCAGTTCGGCCCGGTCGTCGCAGAGCCGGTGCTGTCGGTGGTGGTCCGCGGGCCGCGGCAGTTCGCCCTGCGCGTGCGGGACGACCTCATCCGGCGCGGCGCGGAAACCGTGACCGTGACCTACAACCCGGCGGGGTTCATCGCCCGCGCGCAGGTCGCCCAGGCGGAGCTGCTCGGCTACCCCGGGTGGCTCGACGACCTCACTGGCGGGCGCGGGAAACTGCTGGCCTGGCTCAGTCACTACGCGCCGCTCGATCCGGGACCGGGACCCGAGGCGGCGTGAGCGGATGCCCGGCCCGGCGCGGCGCGCAACGCGACGGTGCGAGGAGAAACGCAGCATGAAATCGAGCGAGCGGATGCGGAACAGGCTCGGTCCCACCGGGCGAATGGGGTACGGCGTGGCCGGCGCGGCGCTGGTGGTGCTGCCCGCGCTCGTCGCGTACCGCGAGGGAATCGCGGGCCTGCGGCCCGAGGCGCTCGTCGCCGCCGTGTTCGGCGTCGTCTACCTCGCGGCCGCCGTCCTCGGCGGGCGGGCGGCCGCCTGACGGCGCCCGCCGGAGGCCCGGCTGCGGCTGCCGTCCGTCGCGCAGGGAACGGCGGGTGCGCGCCCGGCGGCGGCGCGGATCACCCGGGCCTGCCGTCGAGCCGCGGGCGGGTCAGGATCGGCCAGTAGCGGACGAAGTAGAGCGCGAACGCGGCCGACCACAGCACGCCGGAGACCGCGATGCTCGCGAGGTACTCGCCCGGGGCGAGGAGCGGTCCGAACACCCTGACCGCCGCCGCGAGCAGCACGAGCGCATAGCAGGCCACCTCCGCGCGATCGGCCACGAGCGGGCGGGCGGAATGGCCGCGCGCGGTCCGGGTCATCATGCCGAGCGTAAGGGCGCCGATCGCGCCTACCGTCAATGCGTGGACGGCGAGCGCGTCCGCGACCCAGCCGAGCGCCGCCAGCGCGCGCAGCACGAGGTGGATGACGATCCAAGCGTAGGCGGCGTGGAGGATCCAGACGAGCGGCGTCGCGAGCGTCCGGCGCGAGTCCCACAGGGCGAGCCGGATGCCGTGCGCGACCGCGCAGACGAGCGCGACGAGCGCCAGCACCGGCGCGGGTGCCGCCAGGACGTCCGCGACCAGCAGCGCGAGGACGCTCCCGAGCGCGATCCGCTCGACGAGCGCGCTGCGCCGCGCCTGCGCGCCCGGGACGCCGTTGTTGGTGAACATCGGGATCACCCGGCCGCCCATCACCGCCATCACGAACAGGATCACGTCCAGGCCCGCCTGCAGCCCCGGCCGCGCGGGGATGTCGAGCACGCCCAGCATGGACAGGTGGAACGCGAGGTCGGCGAGCGCCAGCACGACGAGCAGGCCGACGAAGAAGTAGTTGCGCCGGTTGCCGCTCTGCACGAGCGGGAGCGCGATCCCGACCGCCACCGCGAGCGGAAACGCGGCATTCACCAGCGCGGCGAGGAGCCCGTACGGCGTCACGACCAGCAGCCGGCCGGCGAGCCACAGCGCGCACGCGGCCATCAGCCAGCCCCCGGTCGGGGTCGGGCGGCCGGTCCAGTTCCTGACCGCGGTGAAGAGGAAGCCCGTGATGACCGCGACGGCGTAGCCGTAGATCATCTCGTGGCCGTGCCACGCCGGTCCGCGCAGATACGCGCCGGGCAGCACCCCGGCGTACTGCGCGACCCAGAGCGCGATCGAAAGCGCGGCGAACCCGCTCGCGAGCAGGTAGAACGGCCGGAAGCCGAGCTCCCAGAGCGCGAGGCGCGTCGCGGGGGCGCGCTCGCGCCCGCCGGACCTCGCGGCGTGGACTGCCTTGGGCAATGCGATCTCCTCGATGCTGGGCGCGCGCGGCCGGAACGCGCTATTTTGACGGAATGCGAGTCCGCGCGCCCGTCAGCGCCCCGATCATCTCGTCCGGGCAGGCCATCCGATGAAGCTGAACGACCTGGAGCGCGCGATGCAGGCCGGCGAGCTCGGTCCTGCGGTGAAGGCCGCCATCGGCCATCAGGTGCAGGTGGGCGAGTTCTTCGCCGCCGCCGATTTCGTGCCGGTGACGCAGGCCCACGTCATGGCCGACACCGAGAGCCTCGGCGTCGCGGGCGTGCAGTGGATCGAGTCGCTCGGGCGGGACGACCCGCGGGCGCGCGTGCGCGTCCCGACCATCATGGATCCGCGCGGCACCGATTTCGCGAAGGCCTCCGTGCTCAAGCACCCGGGCTGGATCCTCGACCTCGAGCGGCGCGCGATCGCGGCATTCCGGCGCCTGGGCATCATGATGACCGACACCTGCATCAACTACCAGACCATCCAGGCGCCGGCGCGCGGCGAGAGCGTCGCCTTCGGCGACACCGGCGTCGTGATCTACTGCAACTCGGTGTGCGGCGCGCGCTCGAACTTCGAGGGCGGGCCCTCGGCGCTCGCCGCCGGCCTGACCGGCCGCACGCCCCGCTACGGCTTCCACCTCGACGCGCAGCGGCGCGCGACGCTGCGCTTGCGCGCCGACTGGACGCCGGTCACGCTCAACGACTGGGGCGCGCTCGGCGGCCTCATCGGCCGGCTCGCCGGGCACTACTGGGCGGTGCCGGTCGTCGAGGGGCTCGACCGCGTGCCGGGATCGGACGAGCTCAAGCACTTCGGCGCCGCGATGGCGAGCTTCGGCTCGAGCGCGATGTTCCACCTGGTCGGCGTCACGCCCGAAGCGGCGCGCCTCGCGGACACCGGCGGCGAGCGG
>WBZO01000474.1_pt1 | contig 85296 bp, 90 predicted proteins | sample 5204261 | NCBI WGS metagenome assembly WBZO01 (sample SAMN12412400, study PRJNA552823) | activated sludge metagenome | isolation source: activated sludge from anammox sidestream of wastewater treatment plant... | place: USA: North Carolina | collected 2017-09 | reverse complement strand
GTCGGCACAGTCATCCATCATGCCCGCCGCACGCTCTTGCGCCTCACAGCAGCGGTCCAACAGACCCTTTTGGCCTTGGCGCGAAGCAAAATCCTGGCGCTCAGCCCTGCTTAGCCGGAGAATAGGGTCTCTGCGCCGCGTAACCAGCCGCCGATGCCCCCTCACTTAACCCGCATTATTCATGGGCACTTCTGCTGCTTTGGCCCATTGCAACCGAGGAGCAACGGGCGCCCCGATTCGCCGCTGCGACAGAGCCTACATGAGAAGTCGAAGGCAACGTACCTCTCCGCCGCGATGTGATCGAACGCGGCGGCTCAAGCGAAGCTTGGTATGGCGGGCGTGCTCGCCGCTCAGGTCCGGCCGCCTCACCAACTCGGCGGCGCGCACAGACATGGCGCTCTTTATTCATCGCGCCGTGCGCCCCTCGACGTACTGTTTCAAGTACGCCTTGGTCCTTCGCGGCTGTGCTTGGGGGTACCCATTGCCGGGGGACCCGTTGCGGGTTGCTCCATGCAACGGGTCGAACATGCAATGGGTCCAACGCCTGGCGACTGCCGGGTACCCGTTGCGTCTCTCATGCAACGGGTGGAACGCCACGAATCGTCATGAATAATGCGGGCTAATGGTTATCGCTGTTGGCAGCGATATACGGTTTCAGGTCCGTCGTTTATTGAATCGCTCACGCGAGCAATGAGGATATCCGTCGCTCTCCGGTCTGTTGAGTTATACGCAGCTTCAGGGTATCCTGCGGATAACTCGGAGAGTCGGCTGCCGCGCCATGCAACGCCTTCCGCTCGAAACGCAAACGCTCTATGCCGAATTCTTGGCGCAACTCCTGGCAACGGCACGTCACCGTTCCCTTGGTCTCGCTCCAGGCTGTTTCACCACCAAACGTGTCAAAGGGGAGACCTACTACTACTTCCAATATTCAGACCCCGGCGGACGGACTCGGCAGGCATACGTCGGAAAGAAGTCACCTGCGCTCGACAGGGTCGTCGAGCGCTTTTTGCACGAACGGGCCGATATCGAAGGTGACGCCGCCCGAATTCAGCGGCTCTCCGCCCAACTGCGCATCGGCGGCGCGTTGTCCACCGATGCGGCGCCGGCACGCATTCTGAAGGCCTTCGCTGACGCCGGGATCTTCCAACTCGGCGGCGTGTTGATCGGAACCCATGCGTTTGCCGTGATGGGAAATCTACTGGGGGTCCGATGGGCCGGCGCCTATCTGAAGACGCAAGACATCGACATCGCCGGACATTCAGCCATCGACATCGCCCTGCCTGATCTTCAGGCCGATGTTCCCAAGATCTTGCACACGCTGGAGATGGGGTTTGTCCCGGTTCCTCCCCTCAACCGGAAGCACCCATCCACATCCTTCAAAGTGCGTGGAACCGCGCTTCGCGTCGACTTCGTCACCCCACAATGCAAGGGCCGCGACGATACGCCCGTGATCATCAAGCGCTTCAATGTGGCGGCGCAACCGCTCCGCTCTCTTGCCTACCTCCTGGAGCAATCTCAACCGGCCGGGATCGTCAACGGAGGCGGGGTGCTCGTCAATGTCCCACACCCCGCCCGGTATGCCCTCCATAAGATTCTTGTCTCGCGATCGCGCGCGGTGATCGATCAGACCAAGGCTCAAAAAGATCTTGCGCAAGCCGCTCAATTGGTCGAGGTGCTGACGGAAGACAGGCCCGGAGACCTGGCCCTGGCCTGGAAGGCACTCACGCGAGAGAAAGGAGACATGACTGACAAGGTCCGAGCGGCTGCATCAAGACTCGCAACCCGCTTTCCTGAGGTCTGCGAGAGACTTTTTTCAGCAATTCCTTCTCTCAGGAGACCCATCAAGCGCTGACCCTGACGCCTCGCGTCTCCTGCCGACGTGTACGTAATCTATCCTGCGATGGAGGGTTTCAGCCTACCTTGTCATGGGGGCTAAACCGCAATCTGCTCAAATGAGAAATGCGGAATATCGGCTCGTTCTCGAGCCAGTTCAATCGTGATGGCGCAGATATTCCCATCGTTATCAACATCCAGTTGGATGTCCTCGTCCAGATCCCTGGTTTCGGCCACATCAGCCACGCGAAATTCGATGTGAAGAGTGCCAGTATCCTGGAAATACTTGATGTTCATGGATGAAAAAGCTCACGTCAGACACCTGTCAGGTGGCTGGCCTCTTGTAGCAGTTCTTTCGCCCGTTGAAAAGCGCGGGCTCGATGGCTGACTTGGTTTTTCTCCTCCGGCGTCATTTCGGCCAGGGTCTTCTCCTTCTCCGGAACCAGAAAGACCGGATCGTACCCGAACCCCCCCGTCCCCCGCGGCTGCTCCGTGATCACTCCGTCCAGGGTTCCGAGAGCCATCTGGACCCGTCCGTCCGGATAGGCAATGGCAGCGGCGGTGACGAAGCGGGCCTGCCGGCGAGACACAGGCACACCGTTCAGCTCGCGAAGCAGCTTCCGCCAATTGTCTTCATAGGTCGCCGATTCCCCTGCGTACCTTGCTGCATAGACCCCGGGCCTGCCATCGAGCGCCGCCACCTCCAGGCCCGTGTCGTCGGCAATCGCCGGCAGCCCTGTGAACCGTGCCGCCGATTGCGCCTTCTTGATCGCATTGGCTTCACAGGTGGTCCCGTCCTCGACCACGTCCGGCGCACCTGGAAAATCACCAATGGTCCGGATCCGAACTCCCAAATCTTGAAGGAGGGCTTGCAGCTCCTTGCATTTGTCTTTATTTCTCGTGGCAACAATCAGTTCCATATCGATACTTCAATCGATACTTAAGCTTAATCAAGCTTGCCGATCAGGTTCTTCTGCAGATTCACCAACTGCTCAATCGCCTGCCATCCCAGGCTCATGAACTCATCCAGGTCCTTTCGGTCGAAGGGATATCGCTCGGCGGTTCCCTGGATTTCCACAAAGCGGCCCGATCCCGTCATGACCAGGTTCAAATCGACTTCCGCGGCGGAATCCTCGTCATAGGCCAGGTCCACCATCGCGCGGCCTCCGATCTTGCCCACGCTCACGGCGGCCAGGTAGTCGAGCATGGGACGTTGCTTGATCAGGTCCTTCTTCTTCAGCACGGCGCAGGCATCGGCCAGCGCAATAAAGGCGCCGGTGATCGAGGCGGTTCTGGTTCCGCCGTCAGCCTGGATCACGTCGCAGTCGATCCAGATGGTCCGTTCTCCCAATTGGGTCATGTCCAGAACCGCCCGGAGGGATCGGCCCACCAGCCGCTGAATCTCCAAGGTCCGTCCCCCCTGCTTCCCCTTCACCGCCTCGCGGGGACTCCGGTCGTGGGTGGCCCGGGGAAGCATGGCGTACTCCGCCGTCACCCACCCCTGTCCTTTGTCTTTCAGGAACGAGGGCACCTTTTCTTCGACGGATGCCGTACAAATCACTTTCGTATCGCCCATCTCCATCAGCACGGACCCTTCGGCGTACTTGATGAAGTTCCTGGTGACCTTGATCGGGCGCAATTGATCGCGCCGGCGGCCGTCCTTGCGCATTGTCTTATTACCCAATTCTGTCATGGTCATCCCTTTCATCCATCCGGATGATGCTGCGGCCCGTCCCTACAGGATTGAAGCGGGGGCGCCGAATTATAGGAAAAGCGCGGCGGAAAGATCAAACCAGCAGCGTCGACGGAGACCGGACTATGGGGCTTGATCTTCGGTATCGGCCTTGGTTTTTCGAGCAACCCGTACACGGATGTACAGCAACAGCACGATGAAGAGACCGATCGTGTACAGAAACAAATTTTCGTACTCGAATTGATAGGGCATGGGATAGCTTATGACTGGTCGAGGGTCTCGTTGGCAATCGAAGAGTTCCCTTTGTTGAAGAGGGCTTAGAGGACCAGTGTTGGATGCTGCGGATGCTGTTCCCCTGCAAGGCAACGCAGCAACATTTTTTGACTACATTGGCACAAACTCTGCATCCATTTTTCGCGCTTTTCTCCCGAGCCACACACGATCGACCGGCACACAGCCAGATCTCACGATGAGACGCGACCGTCACCCCTCTTCACCTCAAAGGATCTAGCCAATACATGGAAGCCACGACCCTTCAACGAAGCCTGACCAACCGTACGATTCTGATCGTCGATGACGAGGAGCCGATTCGCAAGCTCCTGTCCGCCCTGCTGGAACGACACGGCTATACCTGTCTCACGGCCGCGGACGCCCGGGAGGCCCGGGCCAAGCTCGGCGAACAGGAGGTCGCCATCGTGCTGTGCGACGTGAACATGCCCGGCGAATCCGGGATGGACCTCGTCCGCCACATCCTTCAGAACGATCCGACCGTGGCCGCGATCATGGTGACCGGGCTCGATAGTCCGGTCCTGGCCAATGCCGCCCTGGAGATGGGGGCCTTCGGCTACATCATCAAGCCGTTCGAGACCAACGAGGTCTTGATCAATGTCTCGAACGCGCTTCGCCGCCGCCGGCTCGAAGTCGAGAACCGCGCCCACTGCACCAACCTGGAGCACATGGTCCGGACCCGTACCATCGCGCTGCAACAGGCCTTGGAATGGCTGGAACGGAGCGAGAAAGAATTGCGCCTCTCGCGCGAGGAAACCATCCAACGACTGGCCATCGCCGCCGAGTTTCGCGACCGCTCGACCGCCAAGCACATCCAGCGCATGAGCCGCTATTGCGAATTGCTCGCGCGCCGCTACGGTCTGCCGGATGAACAGTGTGACCTCATTCGGACCGCCAGCCCCATGCACGACATCGGCAAGATCGGCACGCCGGACCATGTGCTGCTGAAACCGGGCAAGTTCACGCCGGAAGAATTCAACGTCATCACGCAACATGCCGAAATCGGCTACCGCATCCTCAGCGGCTCCGACGCCGAACTCTTGAAGGTCGCCGCGGTCATTGCCTGGACCCATCACGAGCGGTTCGACGGCACCGGCTATCCGCGAGGGCTGAAAGGCTCCTCGATCCCGCTCGAAGGCCGAATCGCGGCCATTGCCGATTCGTTCGACGCCTTGACCACCCAACGGGTCTACAAACCGGCCTTCGCGATCGACCATGCCGTGGACCTCATGCGACAACATCGCGGCGGTCACTTTGACCCGGAATTGCTGGACGTCTTTTTCAATTCCATGGAAGACATTCTCCGGATTCAGAAAGAGTATCCGGACGCGTCCGGTTCGGCGACGGTCACGTTCAACGAGTCCCCTATTTGACGGAGCCGGCTGTCATCCGATAGATTTTGGTCATGCGATTCGGCCAACCCCATCCACGCCCTACGCCGCCCGCCCCCATGGACGCCCTATACGTCCTGTACCTTCGGTAACCGCCGGATAGATACGCCGTACGATGAAGCACTCCCGCCATTGGCTGGCCTATGTGTGCGAGACCGCGATCGAGGCAGGCGAGCTGCCTTCCTGGGAATCCGTGCCTTATTTCTGCGACCAGCTCTTCGGGGAACGGCCGAATCCCTACCTGCTCCAATCAGCAAGACCCTATGAGGCGTCACTGACGTTTCTGCAGCGTCTCTACCGGCCGATTGTTGAAGCTGCCGCCAAGGGAGTCGAGATCCCCGCCTCGGCCATGCTGCACGTCTTCGTGGATGTCAGCTTGACCGGCAAGTCCGCCGTCCTGGTCGTGTATTTCCCGGGCCACAACCAACCACACCGCCTGTTGCTGCTCGACGCGGTTAAGACGTGGGACCTGGTGTTCGAGGACACGGCCGCCTTCAACAAATGGGCGGAGGAGCGGGCCAAGTGGGTGGCGGAAGCACTGAGGACGGCAGTCGCGTCATCCGAGGGGAACCTTGTCGGCCGGACGATGCCTTACCGGGTGACCTCTTTCTCCGGCTCATAACCCAGGTTGGGCGCGAGCCACCGTTCAATTTCCGAGACCGTCATCCCCTTTCGGCGCGCATAGTCTTCCACCTGATCCCGTCCAACCTTGCCGACGCCGAAGTATCGGCCTTCCGGATGGGCGAAGTACCAGCCACTGACCGAGGCAGCCGGATACATGGCCAGCGAGTCGGTCAAGGTGATCGAGGCCTTTTTCTCCGCATCGAGCAGATCAAAGATCAACCGCTTCTCCGTATGGTCCGGGCAGGCTGGATACCCTGGCGCCGGCCTGATCCCCCGATACCGCTCCCGGATCAGGTCCTCGTTGCTCAACTGCTCGTCCTTGCCGTATCCCCATTCCCGGCGGACGCGCGCATGGAGGTACTCGGCAAAGGCCTCCGCCAGCCGATCGGCCAGCGCCTTGGCCATGATGGAATTGTAGTCGTCATGGTCGCGTTCGAACCGTTCGCACAGGGCTTCAATGCCGATCCCGGCCGTCACGGCAAAGGCGCCGATGAAATCGCCCCGACTGGAATCCTTGGGCGCCACGAAGTCCGCCAGGGCCAGATGGGCCCGATCGGCCGGCTTCTCCGATTGCTGACGCAGCGAATGGAAAGTCGTGAGCAGTCGGGTGCGCGTCTCATCGGCATAGACCTCGATATCATCCCCCACGCTGTTGGCCGGAAACAGCCCGTAGACCCCCTTCGCGCTCAGGAGTCGCTTGGAGACGATCTCGTTCAACAACCGTTGCGCGTCGTCGAACAGTTCCTTGGCCTTGGGCCCGACCGTGGCATCCTGAAAGATCGTGGGATAGCGGCCGCGCAGCTCCCAGGTATGGAAGAAGGGCGTCCAGTCGATGTAATCGATGAGCGCCTCCAGCGGCTGATCTTCGATCACTTGGACTCCGCACCGTTCCGGAACCGGCACATCGATGGAAGCCCAGTCGGTCGCAAATTTCCTGGCCCGCGCCTCCGCAATCGGCGCCAGATGCTTCGGCCCTCGATCTTGGTGGGCCTGCCGGATCTGCTCCTGGTCCCGCCGGTTCTGTGCGGTGAACCCTGCGCGATCGGCGGGACTCATCAGTTGCCCCAATACCCCGACCGCCCGGGAGGCATCCAGCACATGCACCACCGGCTCCGCATAGGCCGGCGCGATCTTGACGGCCGTGTGGGCCTTGCTGGTCGTGGCCCCGCCGATCAACAGCGGAATCTTGAACCCTTCGCGGTTCATCTCCCTGGCGACATGCGCCATTTCCTCGAGCGACGGGGTGATGAGCCCGCTCAGCCCGACCAGATCGACCTGCTCGGCCTTGGCCGTCGCCAGGATCTTTTCACAGGGCACCATGACTCCCAGGTCGATGACCGTATAGTTGTTGCAGCCGAGCACGACCCCCACGATGTTCTTGCCGATGTCGTGCACGTCGCCCTTGACGGTCGCGAGCAGGACGGTTCCCTGCGACCGCCCGCCTCCCGCCTGTTTCTCCGCTTCCATATAGGGCAGTAGATAGGCCACCGCTTTCTTCATGACCCGGGCGCTCTTGACCACCTGGGGCAGGAACATCTTGCCGGCTCCGAAGAGATCGCCGACGACGTTCATCCCGTCCATCAAGGGACCTTCGATCACCCGAAGCGGCTTGCCGAACTTCGCGCGGGCTTCCTCGACATCCTGCTCGATGTAATCCGTGATGCCCTTGACCAAGGAATGGGACAGCCGTTCCTCGACCGGCGCGCGGCGCCAGGTCTCGTCCTTGGCTGAACCCTTCTCCTTCTGCTTGACGGTTTCGGCGAACGAAACCAGCCGTTCTGTGGCGTCCGGACGGCGATCAAGCAGGACATCCTCCACGAGTTCCAGCAGATCCTTGGGAATCTCCTCATAGACGGCCAATTGCCCGGCGTTCACGATCCCCATGTCCAGGCCGGCCTTGATCGCATGGTAGAGGAAGGCCGCGTGCATCGCCTCCCGGACCAGGTTGTTGCCGCGGAAGGAGAAGGAGATGTTGCTGATGCCGCCGCTCACCTTGCAGTACGGCAGGTGGGATTTGATCCAGCGCGTGGCCTCGATGAAGTTCACGGCATAGTGGTTGTGCTCCTCCATGCCGGTGGCGACGGTCAGGATATTGGGGTCGAAAATAATGTCCTCGGGCGGCACCCCCTCGCGCTCGGTGAGAATCCGGTAGGCCCGCTCGCAGATCGCGATCTTGCGCTCGAACGTGTCGGCCTGCCCGGTCTCGTCGAACGCCATCACCACCATCGCCGCCCCGTACCGGCGGATCAGCCTGGCGTGGCGGCGGAAGACCTCTTCCCCCTCCTTGAGGCTGATGGAGTTGACGATGCCCTTTCCCTGGATGTTCTTGAGCCCGGTCTCGATCACCTCCCACCGGGAACTGTCGACCATGATCGGGACCTTGGCGATCTCCGGCTCCGAGGCGATCAGCCGCAGGAATTTCTCCATCGCGGCTTCGGAATCCAGCAGGCCTTCGTCCATGTTCACATCGACGATCTGCGCCCCGCCTTCCACCTGCTGGCGCGCCACGCTCAGCGCTTCTTCATAACGGCCGCCCAGGATCAACTGGGCGAACTTGGGCGATCCGGTCACGTTCGTCCGCTCGCCGATGTTGACGAAGTTGGAATCGGGCCTGACCGTCACGGCTTCCAAGCCGCTCAACCGGAGGTGTCGCTCGACCGGATGCGGCTTGCGTGGGGGCAGGGTCTTCACCCGTTCCGCGATGGCCCGAATATGGTCGGGGGTCGTCCCGCAACAGCCGCCGACGATGTTCAGCCAGCCGTTGCGCGCCCACTCCTCCAACTGCGGCGCCAGCGTCTCCGGCGTCTCCGGAAATCCCGTCGGCAACAGCGGGTTGGGCAATCCCGCGTTCGGGTGCGAGCTGATGTAGATCGGCGCCAGGCCGGCAAGTTCCTCGATCAGCGGCCGCATTTCCTTCGGTCCCAGCGCGCAATTCATTCCGACACTAAGGAGGGGCACATGGGAGATGGAATTCCAGAATGCCTCGACGGTCTGGCCGGTCACGCCTCTGTTGCTGCCGGCCTGGATAAACGTCACCGAGGCCATGACCGGAAGCCGAGACCGGCGCTCTTCGAACAGTTGCTCGATCGCGAAGAAGGCGGCCTTGGCGTTCAGCGTGTCAAAGATGGTTTCGACAAGCAGCAGGTCGACGCCTCCGTCCACCAACCCACGGACATGGTCGTAGTAGGCCCCCACCAATTCGTCGAAGGTCGCCCCGCGGGCGCCGGGATTGTTCACGTCCGTGGAAATGGAAGAAGTCTTGGTCGTGGGACCGATCGCTCCGGCGACAAAGCAGATGCGGCTCGGCTGGGTTTGTCTCACCGCCTCGACGGCGCGGCGGGCGCATTCCGCCCCGACCTTCGACAGCTCATAGGCCAGGGACTCCAGCCCGTAATCGGCCAAGGAGATCGCCTGCGAGTTGAAGGTATTGGTTTCGATAATGTCGGCGCCGGCATCAAGATATTGCCGGTGGATCTCCTCGATGACCGCCGGACGGGTGACGTTCAGCAGATCATTGTTGCCCTTGAGATCCTTCGGCCAGTCTTGGAACCGTTCGCCTCGGAACGCCGCCTCGTCCAGCTTATACCGCTGGATCATTGTCCCCATGGCGCCGTCGAGAATGAGAATGCGTTCGCGCAACAGTTGTTCGATGGGATGCGTCATGGGTACTCTGTGACTCCTTCTTGGCCGCTCGCAGTATGTTGAAAACGTCCGCCTGCTTTGTTAGGGCACCCATTGCTGTACTTTCATGATGCAATGGGTCTAACGCGAAGAGGCTCAACGTTTTGGACCCGTTGCAGAAAGAGGAGCAACGGGTGCCCCGAGTACGCTTCGCCTCCTCGCTCGCTGCGGCCGCGCTGGACGGCCGTTTTGAACATCCTGCATGGCCGCTGCGTAATCCGTCATCCTAACATAAGGCATAGAGGCCGATCTTATCGAGAAGCCGTCACCCCTTCAACAATTGCGCAATTGTGCGGTCCCATGCCCACATTATTCATGACGGTTCGTGACGAAACCGCCAAGACGCCATGCGTTGGACCCATTGCATGGAGAACAGCAATGGGTACCCCCACGCGGAGCCGCGAGGGAGGAAGGCATACTTGAAACAGTATGTCGACCGACCGAGCGGCGAGCCTGCCCGCTTGGATGCGGGAACCTGGCAGCCAAACTTGTCGCAGCGGCGTATCGGCGGATGCAGTAGAAGCGGTCATGAATAATGTGTGGGCTAGCTTGACTTCAGGCCCTCCCCTTCGTAGGATGAAAAAATCGGAGCCCCATCGTGGTCGCGACGCACCGCCTGTTCATCGGAAGCTTCGTTTGCGCGTGGCTGTTGCTGTGTCTGCTCCCCGCTTCCGCTTCGTCCGCCCCCTACTTCGAAGACGGATTTATCGGACTGACCCAAACCGAGCTGCACGACAAACTCGGCATGCCGCAGGCGGCGCGAGACCGCAAGGCCGCCCTCCGGGTCTTTAAATACTATTCCTACGCGGACTGGCAGAAATACTTCAAGAAACTGATCGCGCCGCAAAACGGCGAAGACGTGTACACCTTCAAGCGCGACGGCGTCGAGGTCCGGTATTCGTTCGGCTTCGTGATCAATCCCAACGACCACTCCGACGAGCCGACCCTCTACGTGAATCTGGTGGACGTCGAATTTTCGCCCCCGGTCCCGATTTCACAGGTCCCGGCGCTTGTGCCGGAGTTCCGTCCCCCGTCCGAGCCGGACGCCCCGGCGTTCCGTTCCAGCATTTGGCTGTTGCTCTTCAAGGGCAACCCGTCTCCGGACGCGCGCTTCGTCGTGCGGGATCCGAGCAAGGACAAGTGGGACTGGACGCTGGCGTTCCAACTGTTTTCACTCCAGGGTCTTCCCCAGCCCTTGACCTTGACCGCCAAGGTCGATCGCATGGAGATTGCCCCGCAAAGTCTCCAACTGACCCAGAAGCGGCTGAAGAACACGCATGAGCCGATTCTGAATCCCTATTCCCGGGAATTTGCCGATCTGCCGCCGCCGGCGCCGCCGGCCCCCAAGAAAATTCCCATGCCTCAGTATGCGGAATGACCGGAGCGATTCCCGGTCAACCGCTGATACGCTGAAGGGCTTGCCGACGTCGCCTTGACCGGCCGCAGCCTGCTTCGTTACGATACGCACCATGGACGTTCCTGCACAAGCCTCCAAGCCCGGCCTGTTGTCCGACTTGGGCGAGGACCATTCGATCGACCGCCCGCCGGCGTCGAATGAACCGCTTTCTCCCGCAGCCGCAGACTCCAAACCGTTTCTGTGCCGCCCGCTCGTGCGCAAGACCATCTATGTCGGCTTCGGCCTGATGTTCGCGGCGATGCTGGCCTGGCGATTCTATCCCGTGCTGACCGATCCGACCTTTGAAAAACACGTGGCGGAGAAACGAGTCGCCGTCGGCATGACCAGAGAACAGGTCATGCAATCCTGGGGCTCGCCCTACACCATGCGGGTCAGTTACACCGACGACGGATTGCGCCGGGAAGAATGGGTGTATGAGGATTGGATCGACAGCGCCACAGTCAAACACCGCTACCTCTACTTCGAAGAGGGGGTACTGGTCGGCGGCTGGTATCACTGACCGGGGTCAGGACGCGGCGGGCGGGACTCCGTCATCGCGCAATCCTCGCAGAAGGATCTCGGCGCGGACGTAATCAGCTTCCAGAACCATGACGACCCGCTGGTTAAAGGGCAGCGGAAACCCCGGATACAGGCTTCCGAACCATTCGTTCTTGACGTAGTAGAGGATGTCGTTGGCATCCAAGAGGCTCCGCACGACCGCCAACTGCCCTTCGTCCTGCGGTTCGATCAAGACCACCATCACCGTTCTCCCCGCATGCTCATGGTTGCGGCCCGTGAATCCATGCAATCGTTTGCAAAATTTCCCTCCCGTCCGTACACTGCGATGGACGCGGCATACGCGTCACGGCGTCTCGGTGATCTGCACCCGGCGCGCTCGGCCCGTCCCCCCGGAAATCGTGAGCACGCGTTTCCATTCACGGACCTGATACAGGGCCCAGGCGTTCGGCGCCCCCCGGTAGAACGCGTCGGCGTCTTCCCCGCTGGCATTGAGAAAGATCGGCTCGGTGAAGCCTTCTTCGAGCACATAGTCGAGCAGGCAGTCGGACGTGAACCCCGCTCCCTTGAGAGAAATATCGGCAAGAAACGTCAGGATGTCATCCGGTTTTTGCAGCGTGACGGGGTTCATCGGCATCGTATCCTTTCGGCAGCGCCTGTGTCGTGACGGCAAATTCTAGGAGGCCCCTCACGTGAAAGCAAGGCGATCCCCAACGACCAGGCCAACGGCAGCGGACGCGCCGCTCAGCCGCCAAGCCTTTGCCGAAGCCTGCCTTTCGATCATGGATCGCAAACATCATTGGGCCTGGCCCATCCTCATGGGACCGGGCATGTCGAAGGACCAGTTGAAGATTCACTACCAGCAGGAATATCTCGTCTATGTCAGAGATTTTCCGGTCCTCTTGGCGCGGGTCCACGGCCAGAACCCGCCTCCGGACGTCCGCCGGATGCTGGCGGCCAATATCTATGAGGAGGACACGGGCGGCCTGTCCTTCGGGCGGTCTCATCCCGAGCTGTTTCAGGAGATGATGCGGGGACTGGGGTACGAGTTGGACGACTTCCAGCGAGCCAGACTCTTGCCGGCTGCCGCCGCCTATCGCGCATGGCTCGATCGGGTCTCGGCCCATCGCGACTGGGTCGTGGGTGCCGCGGCGCTCGCCATCTTCGTGGAGGGCAGCGTCAAGGACCGGCGCGAGATCGCGGAGCCGTCCAAACCCAAATCTCAGGACGAGATTGAAACCTACATCGACCAGCATCCGCTCGTGCGGCATCATCACATCTCTCGCGCAACGATGGATTTGATCCGCGCGCATCAACAGGTCGAAGCCGGGCACCGCCAGGATGCCTACGCCATGGTCTTGACCCATGCCACGACCGCCCGGCAGCAACGGGCGGTGTTGGCCTGTCTTTCCCGAGCCCTTACCCTGTGGACCAAATATCGGGACGAAGTGGCCAAAGCCTGCCGGCTTCGCAAGTCATCGTGATCGCCCACCTACTGGTGCTGATCGTGGCCTGTTTGGCCTTCTGGCCTCAGCAGCCCCTTCACGCGGCCGATCCCCAACCTCCATCTCGGGACATGGTCCTCATCCCGGCAGGAGAATTCCTGATGGGGAGCCCACTCGGCAGCGACGCCTTCCCCGACGAAGCGCCTCAACGGCTCGTTTATCTCAGCGCCTTTCTGATCGACCGCTACGAGATCACCAACGACGACTATCTGCGATTCGTGCAGGCGACCGGACATCGTGTTCCGGAAAACCCCAAGCCGGCCTCGACCTTGTGGGAAGAAGGCAAACCCCTCCAAGGGATCGGCAACCACCCGGTCGTCAACGTGAGTTGGAACGACGCCTTCGCCTACTGCCGTTGGTCCGGCAAACGGCTGCCGACGGAGGCCGAATGGGAAAAGGCTGCTCGCGGCACGGACGGTCGCCGCTTTCCTTGGGGGAATGACTGGGATCACAGAAAAGCCAACAGCGCCAGCTACTGGGCTGGCCGCACCGTTGACTTTCAAAGCGGCGCCGACTGGGAAGCCTTTTGGATCAAAGGAGAAGGAGCGAAGTTGTCCAAGGAAAGGGGCATCAAGAGCGAGGTCCTCACGCTTCCCGTCGGCAGCTTTCCAGACGGCGTGAGCCCCTATGGCCTCTTCGACATGGCCGGCAATGTCGCGGAATGGGTGCAGGACTGGCACGACCCGAACTATTACCGATCGGCGCCCTTGGTCGATCCGCCCGGGTCCACGCGCGGCGCGGTCAAGGGCATGAGGGGAGGCTCCTGGCTCAAACCCTACATGAGCTTGCGGACCGCCGATCGGGATTGGGGCGTGATGGACAGCCGCCCCAGCGGAACCGGATTTCGCTGCGCCAAGGATGCCTACTGACCCTTTCTCGCAAACGCATCCCGGTGCGTGAAGCACAGATTCTGCGCTTATTTCCTGAACTGCGGCGGAATCTGTTCCGGGGGAGGCGGCGGAGGCGGTGGCGCAATAGGACGAGAGCCGAAGAACGGAGGATAGAAGCCCCAGTAGGGGCTGTAATACGGCGCGTAGCCATAGGGCGACCCCCAATACCAGGGCGTCCAATAATAGGGTGGATAGCCGCCGCCATAGGCAGTCCGCGCCGACCGGTTGGAGAGCTCCTCGCTCCAATCGGTCAGGTGCTTGATCTCGATGACCGGGTAGAGATATTCGGTCTCATCCAGCCGCCGAACCGTCGAACCGGTGACCTCTCCGACTATCGTCACAGGCGTGCCCGGTTCGAGCGTCGCCGGATCCAGGAATTCCTTCTTCACCGCCAGGAACCGCCCTTCCGACCGCATCCGCTGCTTGGTCTGCAACGTCCCGTCCGAGGTGGGCAGTTGCAAGACCTCCACCTCGGTCTGCTCCTTCGTCAGCTTCGATTTGACCACGATCCCGCCGAGCGCCACGACGCGCCCGACATAGTCGGAAGGAGAAGCCCGCAACGCAGCAAATGGAACCGTGGAATCGATCCGCTGTTCCAATTCAGGCGGAATGCCGATGAGCGCGGCGTCCTTTCGCACCTGGTGCTCTGATTCGGCGCAACCGCCGAGCAACAGACCCGCCAGGAGACCAGCCATCGTGAGGCACCACCGGTTCATTCACCTGACTCCGTCAGAAATGGTACGACATGCCGAACATGAGGTGCTGGGCGGCATAGTCCGCCTGAAATCCGCCGACCGACCCGAAGGCCCCATTAAATTGAAACGTCGCGTCGGTGTATTTGTATTCGGGGAAGACCGCCACGCGGGGCGTGACAAAGGCGCGCAGGCCTGCCAACAGTTGCAGCGATGAGGCCGTATCCGTATCGCTGGTCGTGGTCGGGGAATTACCCACTCGGCCGATGGCTACCCCGCCGCCGATGCCGATGTAAGGTTGATAGGTCCGGCCCGGATAGCGTGCGATGAGGTTCAACCCCACCGTCGTGACTCGAAAATGGGCTCCGGGGATGTCATCCAGATTCTTGATGTGGGGAGTGGTATGAAAGGCCTCTGCTTCCAGGCCGACCCAACTCTCACCGGGAAAGTAGCCAAGCTTCAATCCATAGGCGACGGAGTTTTTGAGGTCGAAATCCGGAGCGCTCAATCCCGTCAAGCTGTTGGTGCCTTCGACATCTTTCAAGCGATCGGCGAAAGTCGCCCCGACCTGCCCGGCCATATACCATTCGGCGGCGGCCCTGTTCGGAACCACCCACAGGGCCAGGCTGACCAACAGAACGGTGAGCGATCGGGCAGCAAGACGCATCAACTCCTCCGCTGACTACGCGGCAGCTTGATGCCTCATCGTACCATGTCGATCCTCGCTCCGGTAGCCGGCGGACGCTGTCTCTCACGAATCGTTCTATTGAGGAAGGCTCTCGCCGATGTTCACTTCGACGGGAGGCTGTTGAGTCGGTTGCCTCCGGCCGTCCAAAAAGATTTTTCGCATCGCTTCGCGATGACGTTGCCAATGATTCTGGGCGGCGGACTCCATCCGCCCGTCCACTCTCTTGGACCAGCTCCACACGAGCCAGCCGACGCAGGCATAGATGCCGCCGATGACGAGGTTCGGATAGGGACACCACTGAGCGATGGCGCCGGCGACCTCCGGAAAGGGCGGCAAGCCATACCACCAACCGACGGCGGGAATCGAGGCCGCCACGAAGGTATAGTAGGACATCTTTCCGCTCTTGACCGCGCCGCGCATGCCGTCGAGCAGGGACTCGTTCCTGGCCTGCCCCGCGCCCGGCCCTTCAGCTCGCGCCACCTGCTGCTCGATCGCCCGGAGGGTCTCGTCCGGCGGCCAGGCTCGCTCGTCATTTGTCCGGACCACCAAACACCGATGGGGAAGGTTGGCGGGCGCATACCAACCGGTGCCGTTGGCGATGCGCTCAAAGACGCTCACGTGAATCTTGGGCTGCGTCATGTGGTGGGCGCGACAGAGCTTGAGGATGTCGCGCGGCTCCCACCGATAGTACAAACCGAGGCCGGCGCGCGCATCGTACAGCTCGTCGTGCACATCCTGATGGGTCTGCACATAGTCGCGGTCCGCCTTGATAAAGCGCAACCCGCACCGTTCCGCCTCCGCCATCATCCAGTCCAAGGCGACCAGCGACATGCCGTGTTTCACATAGCCGCCGCCCACGTTGGAATGGACGCCGGCGAACCACACCTGATCCACCTGGGTGGCGCGAATCCCCTGCTCATTCCATAATTCCGGATGGAACGTGCGGCGGTCATCGTCGATAGACAGGGCATGGCAGGCGCGTTTGATGCGACTGCTGGGCGTCAGCTCTGAGAACCGCATAGGGTAGATCCAGTTGAACAGATCACGCAGTTCTTCAAACGGCATCCCAACCGCCCCGACCGTGTCCCACACCCCGACAAATTCAATGGTCACCATGCCGTTGGGCACGAACTCGTCGTCGATGACGGCTCCAAAGTCCTCGCGCCGCCGGCAATCCTCATTCATGGGGTCGTCGATCGGTCTGTTGTCGCGCCGTCGTTCCTTCGTGACACGCTGGAAGGCCTCCTGGCGGAACGCCGTCCAACATTGGTGCACCCGCTTTTTGAGCGATTCATACCCGACCTTCTTGATATCCAAAATGCCGCAGTATTCGATCATGCCCGACAGGGCCCTGACCGTATAGGCCCCCCGGCTGAACCCGAAGAGGTAGATATGGTCGCCCGGCTCATAGACATGAGCCAACTCGGTATAGAGGTCCTTGACGTTCTTGCGAAACCCGAACCCGAACGCCCCGCCGATCAACTTGAGCGGAGTCAGGCGAGAAGTGCCCACCCCGTCGTCATAGAAGGCCACCTGCGGCTTTAAGGTTTGATCGTACTTATGGCCTTGGATGTCGACTGCTTCATAGAGTTTGAAGACGTTGGTCCCACGCGCCTTGATGGCGGTATTGCCGGTGCCATCCGAGCAGAGCACGATGTTTTTCCCTCGCATAGGAGTTCCTCCTCTCCGGCTTCGCCGGTGGTGGATTCATACCCGCCCGGCGGACAGCAGTCACCATCGCGGCCGGGCAGGGCTATGCCGATCGGAAAATCAGCAAGCTCCGTACCATTCAGGATGGTGAAACAATTCCCCTGTATGATCCGGCTTCTGGGAGCCTGTCCGACATTGACCTTTCTACTGCGGCGAAGGATGCACCGGCATCTGCTTCGTTCTCGGCGGCGAAAAATCCTCAACGTATTCCAGCGAATACGCCTCCGGTTTTTCGCAGCCTGCGGCCTTGCACCTGCCAGCGCCTGCTTCGCCTCGTCACGAACGGCAATGTCGGACAGCCTCCTAGTAAAAGGACGTATTTCAGAAGGAATGACGGACTCGCCTGGCCTGTATCTTCGCCCTACGGAGGTGTATCGCAATCGATACAGGATCGGAACAAGACAACTGGATTTACTGCGCCCGCTGAAGGAGGCCTTCGGCGACCGCTTCCTGCGGTTGCCCACCGACGATCATGTCCTTGTCGCCGAAGTGCGAGACCGTTCGGCGCCGGATTCGCATCTTGAGCCCTTCCGGAACCAACTCATATTCGAAGACCACGACCTCCTGCTGTTGGTCCAAATAGCCGCCGCCGGACTTTTCAAACGACCCCTTCAGCGAGATCAGCAGCTTGCCTGGTTGTCGATCGACGTGCTCGACGATGATCCGCTGCACGCCCCCGCCGGGCGGCACGAATTCGATCACCTGTCCCGGACTCGCGAGTTCCACTTGGCGGGTCACGTTCCGGTTGTTGGTATAGGTATAGACCGGATGGTCGTCCCGGCTGAACAGCACTTCCGCCTCGGCTCCTTCCCCTTCCGCCTGTAGCAACCCTCTCCAGGTTCCTGAGAACTCCCCGGCGCAGGCCGCGCCGAGCCAGGCCTGGAACGATAGCAGCGAGATGAGCAAAAGCACGGACTTCAGCCCCATACGCACCTTCCCGTGGATCGCCTTTGGCATGGTGGCGGCAGGGTAGCGCGAATGCCGCACAGGGTCAAACCCCTTCAGGCCGGTGGCGTCAAGCCTGGAAAGCAAGCAGGAGACTATGGAAGCAAATAATCGATCTGCTCGATGCGCACGACCGGCATCACGACCCCGACTCCCTCCTCCTCATGACTGAAGTCATAGATGATGGACTCCTCTGGGATCAGCCTGCCGCTCATGACGACCAGGACGTCGATCGTCTGGCCCTTCTCCACCTTTCGTCGGAGCGTTTCCCTTGTCTTCGGATTCGGGACCGCCGAAAGATTACCGGGCAGATCTTCCGGTTTGAATCGCACCAGCCCCCATCGTGTCAGAATGAACGAGGGACCGATCGCCACGCGGAAGGAGGCGGATGTGGGGTCATAGGCCGTCAATTGGCCGGGCCATACAAACGCGATGCGCCAATCTAACGCCTCTCGCCCGGCGCGACGATCGTCGCGCGCGCGGTTGAAGGTCAACAGCCGTTCGTCGTAGTCGGGATCGTGGTGTCCCTGTCCGTACAGGATCTGCCAATCGGGGGGCGATTGGTCCAGCGCGTCGAGAAAGGATTCGATCGCGGGCGCTTCCATCAGGACATGGGTCTCCTGCGGAAGCAGGGAACGCACGTTCGACAGGGGAACTGTGCGAAGCGGGCGGGTGCCTTGCGGTTCATGGGCCATCACGCCGGGCGGCGGCGCCCACCAGAACCAGAGGCCGGCCAGAAGCAGCAGCCAGGCCATCGCGCGATCAGCCCTGACCCACATTATTCATGACGGTTCGTGACGAAACCGCCAAGACGCCACGCGAGACGGGCACGCGGAGGCGCTCGCGGCCAAGGCGTACTTGAAACAGTACGTCGAGGCCGCGAGCGACGAGCCTGTCCGCCAGCATGCCACCAAGCCGCATGCTGGCTTGTCGTAGCGGCGTATCGGCGGTTGCAGTAGAAGCGGTCATGAATAATGTGGGTTAAGCCGGCGACTCGGCCAGGACCCGATCGAACGCGGAAAGCAACGCCGTCACCGCCTGATGTTCCGGCGTCAGCACGCCTGCTTCAATCAGGACGGCGAGACGCGGGCGAGGATCAAGACGGCGCACCGCCGCCTGCGGAAGGCGAGACGTTTCCAGCACCTTTTGATAGGTATTCAGCCAGGATTCGGTCACGACCCGCAATCCGGGATCGGTGGGCTTCATGCGCCCCAATTGGACCTGTTGCATGAGCTTGATCAAGGGATCGGACTGCCCGATCGTCGTGATGGCCCGCTGGAGCGTGATATCGGATGATTCAGACATCGCCGGCATCTCTGGTCCGGCTGTTAATTCATGGAGCAGGCGCCGGGACCACGAGGATCCCCGCAGGAGCCGCAGGCGCCGCCGCCGGATGACGGAGCCCACCCCGTCGCTCCGACCGCAAAAGCAGAGATCTTCTTCTCCAGCCGCTCGCTTCGACAGGACGGACAGGCCGGAGTCGTGGAGCCGTTCACGATCAACTCGAACTGATGCTGGCACTGGGTACAACGGTATTCAAACAACGGCATAGGCCACTCCCTTTCACCTGGGATAATCGGTCGCTTATTATAGGGTGTCGGTTCTTTCCTTCGCAATGATCGGCCGATTGCCACCAGAGGAGTTCATCATGTTTCAGGAAGAACAATCCTTCGTCCTTCGCTTCAGTTTGGAAGCGCAGTTTCCCGACGACTACGAGGGGAACGAAGAAGAATACCGTTGGCTTCGCGACTGGGAAGGTCGCGTGAAGCCGGAGGTGCTGAAGTCCCTGTTCGAAACGTTGCGGCGTTTCCCCGAATGGTCCGTGCATGTCCGCAACCGCGGCCACTCCCCGCTCGATCAGGTCGAGGTCGTCGTGCAGAAGGATTTTTCAAAGCGGTTGAATCTCTGACGGGATCTTCTACCGGAACTTATGGAACGGGACGGCGGGTGGCAGCAGGCGGAACGGGACGGTCTCCGTCCACTGGGTCTCTATCTTCACGTCCCCTTCTGCCGGACTCGCTGCGCCTTTTGTAATTTCTATCTCCAGGTGTATCGGCCGGACCGGGCCGAGCGCTTTCTGACGGCCCTTCGGAAAGAATTGGCCCTCTACGCCAACCAAGCGAATCTGTCAGGCCGGCCGCTTTCCAGCATCTATTTCGGCGGCGGCACGCCGACCGTGTTGAGCGCCGATCAACTCTGCGACCTGCTGGCGACGATCCGGCGGACCTTCACTTGCCAATCTGACATCGAGATCACCGTCGAGGCCCATCCGGACACGGTCTCCGATCGGATGTTGACCAGGCTGAGGGAGGCCGGCGCGACCAGACTGAGTCTGGGCGCGGAAAGCTTGAACGACGCCGAGTTGATCAGCATCGGCCGTCCGTCGCTGGCCGCCAACCTCCTGCGCGCGGTGCAATGGGCCAGGGCGGCGGGCTTCGATGATCTCAATCTCGACCTGATGTACGGCTTGCCCGGACAGTCGATGGAGAGTTGGCAACAGACGCTGGCCGGCGTGGTCTCGCTTCAACCGGATCACGTCTCCTGCTATGCCCTCACGATCGAACCGGAGACCGCCCTCGCGCAGGCGATTGAAGCGGGGGCAACCAAACAGCCTGATCCAGAGATGCAAACCGCCATGGAGCAGGCAGCCGAACGAATTTTGGAGCGAGCCGGTTACGACCGCTACGAAATCTCGAACTATGCCAGGCCCGGCCATCGGTGCCGTCACAACCTGCTGTACTGGCAAGCCGGTGACTATCTCGGGCTTGGCCCCAGCGCCCAGTCCTATATGGACGGCTGCCGCTTTGGAAACCTCGCCGACCTGTCAGGCTATGAAGCACGGTTGAACGAGGGCCTGCTTCCCCTGGACCATCGGGAGGAGCTGACCCCCGACCGGCAAACCCGCGAAGCGCTGGTCTTCGGCCTGCGACAACTCGCCGGCGCGGATGACCGGTTGCTCGATTCGTTGTGCTCCGATCGAGAGTGGCATCGGCAACTGACCACCCTGTTGGACGAACAGTTGCTCGAACGGAAGGACGGGCGAATCCGGTTGACGGAGGCGGGACGGCGGATGGCGGACTCGGTGGCAATCCGGTTGATCTGACGGTGAACCGCCCGAACGGTCGGACGGCGCTATCGCAGGATGAAATGCAGTGCGGTGTCGGCGAGAATGCCGGTCCATGCTCCGGTATTGAGCCACAGCAACCGGCGGTCCTGCTGTTTCCAGGCCACCAGGATGGCGACGACGATACAGACCTGCGCCAGGAAACTGAACGGGCGATGCAGGTTCACCGACGCGCGCCCCCCTTCGCTCGCAATCGCCGTCACCGCCGCCAACAGGTAGCAGGCGAAGGCGCCGATCTGAAGCCATCGCGCGGGCGGGTTCTTTCGCCCGCGAACGGCCACGACCAAGGCCCAGGTGAGACAGACGATCACAATCAACAGCAACAGGGGAAAGAGCGGCCAAAGTACCTTTGCACTGAGCATGTCGAGCCCGCCGATTGAAGTGATTGCCTTGCCGACGCCGAAAACGTGGATGGTCCGCCGCGGACTGTAACAATCCAGCCTCTCCCAGTCAACGCGGTCGGTCAGGCAAAGGGCCGGCTTGACACCCCGTCCGCAGGCGGTTTAGGAATAAATGCATTGGAGGATGCCCAAGAAGAGGATTCACCATGCCCGTCAACATGACTCCCAACAAGAAGCGGCCCAATCCTGCGGCCGCCCCGGCGCCGGCGGCGCCATCCGCCGCAGAGGAACAGGACCCGACACAAGAAACGAAGGAAGACCGGGAAAAGGCGCTCGCCGATGCGGAAAGCAAAAATCTCTGGGACGCGACCGAGGTGATCGACATGGACAAGTGGTAATGGCGGTCCCTCGCGCCTCCGCGCCACGTCGATGAGCGCCACCCTTCTTCCCGACGCCCTCTATTACCCCTTTCACCTCTGCCATCCTGCGACGTTGGAGCTGATGCTGAAACGGTATAAGGCCGTGCATTTTCGCGATTACATGGCCATTCAGCTCACGCCGCTGACCGGCACCACGGCCTATCAGGATCGCATGGGAGACCAGTTTCCCGATCTTGTACGGGCCGGACGAATCGTGCAGGGATATCACGTCAGCGGGCCGCTCACCGGTGAGGTCGCCGAGGCGGTGGATCGGGACCTGTCCGATGCCACCTGGCGCGCCATGTTCCATTGCGCACTCGGCGAAGACCGGCGGTTCCAGCGCGGCCTCTTCGACGTGGCTCACGGCATGACGATCGGCCGCCGGCTCGTCCCGGGACCCGCAGCCCTGCTCACTTTGCTTGAAGCCCGGTGGGCATCCCAGCCCTTGACGCTTGAGGCCGTTCGCCGGCTTTCCCGGTTGCCCGGATCATCGGACGAGAGCTATGCGTATGAGTATGGGCTCGCATTGGTGAAGACCTCCGCCGCGCTGCACGTCACCTATCGCCTCGCGCTGGCCCACGGGCTGCGTCCGGTCACCGACTCCCGCTCTCACCACGATCTGTTCGCCCGCAGCCTGGCGCGGGAAGGCCTCGACCTCGAGCACGAACTGCTGTCCCCCTTCGGCTAGGCCGTTCATTGGCAGGGCTGGGGCCATTTGCTAGAATCTTCCGATGCCGTCCCCCTCTACACCCGTCGCGACCCCGGGAACAATCGAGCACACCTCTACGGGATCGAGCAACGAGACGGAAGCGCGCGTCGTGGTCTATAACTGCGACTGCCATACCTACCAGCAGGTCATTCACATCTTCTGCACGACCATCCCCGGCATGACGCCGGCCAAGGCGTTCGAGCTGGCCTATAAAATCGACCATGAAGGACAGGCGGTGGTCTTTACGGGAGAATGGAAGGAAGCGGAAGCGATCGCCAAGAAGATCGCTGAAGCTGGGCTGCGGGTAGCTGTGCAGTGATCGGCAGAGGGTCAGCCGATCTACCGTTTTGCATGCGCTCTGGCCGGCCGTGACGGCTTGGCATGGGCCGTTTTAGCTGGTGCTGCGCTTTTCGCCGGCCGGTGCTCCTTCCTCTCCGACGCCTTGGTCGCTGCTTTCGCCTTCGCCTGGGCCTTGGCTTGGGCCTTCGCGGCAGCCTCGCGCCGGCGCTGCGCCTTCTTCTCCTCTTCGGCGACGCCGGGCCACACAGGCAACTTGCCGGCCTTTTTCAGATTGTCCCCGCTGAAGACACGGACCTGATAGAGCTCGAACAGTTTGTTGATCGCCTTCTGGTCACCCCGACGCGCCAACCCCAGCAGGCGACGGCGTTGATTCATTTCCTCTTCTTCAGTGTGGGACGGAGCACGTTTCTCCATCATTGGCCCTTCCGTTGGCTCAATCGCGTAAGTGCACGTATAAGCACGAGTTATTCACGCGGGAGTATAGAGAAGTTTTGTAGCTTTTGCCAGTCTTTCTCTTGAAGGGCCGGCGCTCGTGGCCAATGGGCCGTGGAACGCTCCCATGGTTGTCCGACTGTCGCCAAGTTCTACGTGGCGATGCCTCCATATCGGAGGCGGCTGGGCCGGCCGACGGAACCGGTTGTGGTCAACGTCCTGGCGGCCGATCGTGAGAAGGAAACCCGGCAGGCTCTGAACGAGCTGGACCAGGGGGCCCGTAAAACAGACCCGCAGCTCCCCGACGGTCGAAGCAAAGTATGCGGCAAGCGCATAGAAAAAGCCTGAGAGCAAAGGTACGACCGTGGTGTTCGCTCCCCGCCGCGAACGTACGCGGTCATCTTCATGACCCGCAACTCGGAAAACCCCCTGGTCTATCTGATTCCCCGGAACGTGTGGCGCAGGGCTGAACATTTCGGATCGCGCCGGCTTGTTCCTACCGCAGCGAGACTTCTATAATCACACGACCATTTCACCAGCCAACGAGGAGACCGCCCATGACGATGCCTCAACACGAACAGCAACAGACGACCGTCCAGGATGATCCGCAGGCGCGAGCCCTGCTCAAACAGGCCTTTGAGCGGACGGCCCGCTGGCAGGCCGATTTCAAAGGGTTCACGGCCGATCTCACCGTCAATGTCAACGGCAAGGAGACGAGCGGATCGGTCATGGTTAAGAGCCCCCGGGAAGTGTCCGTGCAATTGTCCGATCCGGATGTCCAGAAATGGGCGCAGGAGCAGATTTCCATGATCGCCGTCCACCGGGGTCCTCGGAGCTTCGAGGAATCGGACGGCAAATTCACGCTCACGCAGGAGGAAGACGGCCATCCTCTAGGCACCAAGCTCGTCATCCACGGGTCCAATTCCTTCTATCGCATCAAGAACGGCCGTATCACGCAGATCAATCGCAAGATGGCGCACCCGGGGATGCCGCCCTTTGCCTTCACCATCAATGTCGAAGAGACGGCCACGACTCAGGACGGAAAATTCCTCACCACGCGGTACACCGTCTATTACTACTCGCCGCAAGACGGCAAGCTCACCAACGTCGAGAGCTTCACGGACAGCCATGTGCGCGTGGGTCATTCCGATCTGCCGGCCACCCGCCGGATCATTTCCTATGAAAACGGCGAGGTCAGAGTAAAGAGCCTGACGTTCTCAAACCATCGGATGTTGTAGCTTGCGAGTTATGGACCTGCGCGCCGGCTATCCTCGAAGCCTCCGCGAGCGGCTCGGCGGGTACGTGCATCTTGCGCGAATGCTCGATAAGTGCCGCGCGAAGTTGGCCGGCACGATCGGCGATTACATCTACCCCTGTCCATTGGATCAACGGCTGCTGGACTTCGCCGGAATCGATCCCGATCAGTTGTTGGAACAGGTGCGGCGACAACCGGACGAGGCTGTCGTCCGCTGGTGGACCGCCATGGCCAAACCGCATACCGAGGCCGAACGGGAAGCGTGGAACCGGGAGCTGCTCGCCCGCGGGCCGGACAGCGAGGAGAAATGGGCCTACTTCCGCAGCGTCCGCGACCAGCTCGATCCGACCCGTACCGACATCGTCACGTGGGCGGACCTGTTGGACCTGGAGGAAGGGCGTCAGGTCCCGCGCCGGGCGACCGTCGACGGATGACGCCGCACAGCGTCCGCTTGCCGCCACCCGACAAATTCACCCTTTCCGATCCATCCCGCTCAAGCCGGCCGAGGTACAGCCGATAAAGGATGCCGGAGGACCCTATCGAAGACAGAGTTCTCCCACACCGGGCCATTCCTGTATGGGCAGCAAGCGGGTCGCGATCTCCGAAGTTCAGATCGGCATGTATGTGACCGGGTTCGACCGCTCATGGTTTCGGACCCCGTTTCTCCGCCACCGGTTTCTGATCACCTCGTCTCAGCAGATCGACAAGCTGCGGTCCTCCGGTATCCGGGAAGTCACGATCGATCCGGAAAAAAGCGCGATCCCCGTCGCGGCTGATCAACCGGCGACCGAGCCGTCCACGTGTGAGGCTGCCTCCTCCCTCGCCTCAGCGCCCCCGTTGCAGCCGGCGGCACAGGGAACGAAACCTCCTCGGCAGCCGGCTCACAAATCGCTCGATGTGTTGAATCGGGAATTCGTCCTTGCCAAGGAAGCGAGGGAGCGGCTTGCGCAAACAGTCCATCGGCTGTTCGAGCGGTTCGAGTCAGAGGGGATTGTCCTTGGCGAGGATGTGGTCGAGGCCGCCAAAGAGATCACGATCGTGACCAATACGTTGACGAACCCGGCCGTATTCATGGCCATGAGTCAGGGCCGCGGCTGCGACCGGGCGATGAGCAACCATGCGCTCGTAAGCTGTACCCTGTCGCTCTTGTTGGGACAGGCGGCGAAACTCGACCTGCTCCAACTCCACAACCTGGCGATGGGGGCGCTTCTCCATGACGTCGGCCTGCTGCTGCTCCCGCGCCACTTGACGGATGGGCTCCGCAACACCTCGCGTCCGTTGAGCGCGCAGGACCAAGCCCTGTACGAAAGTCATCCCCGGCGGGGCGCGGTGTATCTGGAGCAGGAAGGGAACTTTCCTCTCGACGTGAGGCGGATCGTCGCCGAGCACCATGCCACGGGAGACGGAAAGGGCTTTCCCCGCGAGACCAACCCGGCCTGGACGGAACCCACCAGCCGAATTCTGATGATCGCGGACCGCTACGACGAATTGCTCTCCGGTTTCGGCGGAGCGACGCCCCTCCAGCCGCACCAGGCGTTGCAACGTCTCTACCGCGACACACATGACCGGATGCTGGATGCGGACCTGACCTCGCTGTTCATCAAGCGCGTCGGGGTCTTTCCCATCCACAGCGTGGTCGAGCTCAACACGGGCGAGCGGGCCGTCGTCACCGACATCAATCCGGACGCCCTCCATCTCCCGGTGGTCCATATCACCCATGAAGCATCCGGCCTCGCGTTGATCGCGCCCGCCAGAATCGATCTGGCCCGCCAGGCTCTAGATAAGACTGCCCGTTCGATCTCCCGCGTCGTGGACTCGGCCACTCCGCCCGCGTGCGCCGGCTCTGTGGCAGATCTCTCTGCTTCAGGCGCAGCCGGCTATTCCAGCGCATCCTCCTAGCCTAGCCCATCCCCTCCCATCGTGCCGCCGAGGCGGCCGAAATTTCCGCCAAATCCGGGGGCAACAAAACGGTCAATTTCCAGGACATGCGCTGATTCAGTTACCACCAACCGGCCGTCCAGTTCGACTTCGTCTGTGAAAGGAGCCACGGCTGCGCGCCGGTGCCGCTCGACGATCAAAAGATCGCCGAACTTCAGGACAAAGACCCCTGGTGCAAGACATACGACGGGGGTAACGCAGGATGAAAGAAAGAAAGGACGGGGCTAGGCCTACGATAACTGGAGGCAGGGCAACGGTTGAAGCCGCTGTCTGCAGAAGAGCTCGCAGACGGCTCAGCCCTCCTCTAAGGAAGTCGACGATAGACTTCTCGTCGATGCCGTACATACTGCACGATAATGTGCAGCGCATCCGTATCCACCTCGTACACAACGCGGTAATCCCCGACTCGGAGGCGAGGCGCTCGGCTCCCTGCAACTTGGTTGATTGGGCTGGAAATGGTTCAGACTGCAGACGTTCGATCATCGCAATGATGCGCGACAAACGCCCGAGGGATAGACCGGAGATCCTTTTCGACGGATGGTCTATAGCCGAGACTATAGGAGGCCACGCTTGTGAAGCCGCTTCTTCATCTCGTCGGCAGCAACCGATTCCTCATTGCGGCGTTCAGCGACCACGGCGAGATCGTGCAGATTCTCCATCAGCCGTGAGTACCGTTTGAGCGAGAGGACCACCCCGGTCTTCTTGCCTTGACGATTCCTCACATACCGTCCTCTGAGGGTAGCCGTCTTAGCAGATCGTTTCGCAAGCATGCCCACCTTATAACGCATCCCTTAATGTCTTGTCGAGGTACAAAGTCATCAGCCTAGCGGAATGACTATGCCCGCCTCGCGGGAAATCCAATTCCTGACGGAAAATGGATTAAGAAGTTGCATGGATTTAAGGAGAATCTGTATCGGCTGAGAACAGGCGACTATCGGGTGGTGTTCAAACGGTTCGGCCCGCATGATTCATGACGGTTCGTCGCGAAATCGTGGAGTCGCGTGGCGAGACGGGCAAGCGCAGTGGCGAGGGAGGGAGGCGTACTTGAAACAGTACGTTGACCGACTAAGCGGCGAGCACGCACGCCGATAGGCTTGTCGAAGCAGCGAATCTGCGATTGCAGTAGAAGCGTTCATGAATAATGCGGGTAACGACCCGCATCGACATCGTCCGCATTCTGAGTAAGCCGGACTTTCAGAGGGTCTACTGACCGACCATGTGTGATAGTAAGACCAGACCCTTTCTCTCTTTAGCAAGAATGGAATGTCCCCTTTGCACTTCGACCTAAATGAACAGACGGTAGTCGTATGTTTCTGGACCAAACCTGGAAAGCAGTTGCCCTACACGAGCAATTGCCGCGGAACTTTCAAGCGTTGCCGGTAATTGGCAATACAAGTCACAAGTATTCCAGTCCATCTTCGAGAGGCCAAGTATTTCAGTCGCAATTCTTTCTATGGGCGAGTGGCCGGCAAAACGTGTGATCTTGAGTGGTGATGGGATTCTCGACTTCCCTTGATAGTACGTCCTATTGTCACCACCTATGCCTCGTACCGAGCCATGTACCCAGAGTAGGCTTTGATGATTTCCATAAATCATGACTGTATTTCTTCTCACAGGGAACATGTTGGTACACTTATTCCATTTATCATAGGCGACAAAGCGCCATGCATCCTCATGCTCGATGGTTATCATTTCTAGCTCCGCGAGGCCTTTTAGCGATTGCGATAATCCTTCTCGTTCGCTCTTTATGAAAGGTGTCCTCTTATGGATTACGATCCTGCGAGGCAATTTCTGGTAAGTTTCATAGAAGAGCTGTCTGGCCTGATATCCAACACGAATAGCATCGTCTTTGGCGAGGTAAGGATTCTTGTGCCACCAAACAGGATTCTGAATTCGACTGACCTGATACCGCAAGCCTTGGCCTGCGGCATCATAGATATGGCTACACCCTAAGACGACTCCACTTCCATTCTCTTTGGAGGTTCCGTAGCCAATACCTACAAAGACGGTTTCAGGATCGTCTGTATCCAGCACAAAAGGCGTCCGCTGCGATTTCACATATATAGCCTGCGCTAACCACCACAATACTTCGCACTGAAGCTTCTTACTCAACGTGGCTTCACGTAAGAATTGAGTTCGGATGGCCTTCTGAGCGCAATGCGCCTTTACATAATCATGTAAGTCAAACCTAATCGTCTGATCCTCTACAACTTCATAAGGAGCCCACACCTTGGGTATGAACACAACAACTGCATCAACGGAAGCCGAACACACTAGAGTGTCGATCTCGCGAGTGATGGCGTTCGTAATTTCCTTTTGCGCTGTAACACTACTCGAGCTACCTGCTGGAGCTGCAGGAATTTTCCGCCATTCTCGATCATTGTGGCGAGGAACTCTCAAAGGAATTCGATAGACTTGCTGGAAACCTGGATAGCCGATCAGGTATTCCTGTTTTGACTCAACCATTCCATGCGCAGTAACAAGCTTGTCGAGATAGCCTTGAAGAGCAGTTTCATAGCCAGAAGGGCATATCACTCCTAGTCGAACCTCGCGGTAGACACCTGATTGCGTCAATTCAAGATCATATGGGCCGTTATTGATTACACCACGCAACGGATGTGGATCCTTGGGTCGATGAGGTCCTCGCGCGGTTCCAAACACGAGTTGAGGTTCCGGCAAGATTGTAGCCTCAAAAATCTCTCCGCGCTTTCTTACTGGGGGCATGCTCGTCTGCTGGGAACGACACATGATTCTTGCCAAGGCAGGGGGCCTCGCTATTCTAAAGACAAATGGGTCTGGAGCATTTGGCGGATATTGAAAGGTTTTGGATTCATCTTCTCCTAGGACTCGATTACCCCAATCCTCAAGCGCTTCATCGTATTGCTGGTTCCACTGTTTCCCGAGAAGCTGACGCTTGATATCCTTCACGACCTCATTGCTGGCCTCAGTTCCATCCTCCTTGACGACATGAATAGTTGGAGCCAGATTCAGGAATTGCCTATTTCCTGAAAAGTTGAGGCTTAGTTTGGCTGCCTCGAATGCTTTACACGGTTGGCCTGAATACCTTGCCGTCCGGAACCGGGCGCGATCCCATAGGGTGCTTTTCCCCTTTCTTTCCAGTTTCGCGGTGCCGGCTATCGCCCGCTGAAATGCTTCAAGCAAAATTGACGTTGTCACTGAGTCCTGCCGGAAAAAGTCAGCCCAATCAAGAGGAACCTTTTCAAGTTTGGAATTCAAATGCTTGGCAAACACCTCCGCAATTAATCCTGCGTCGCCAATTGCAAGCACCTTACCTTTGATGAGCCCCGCCACAATTGGTGCGGTGCCCAGAATTTCCCGGAGCTCTTTCCATGTTGTAATTCCATTGGCTTCAAACTGATAAAGCTCTCTCGGTAGCTCCACAGGATAACCGTTGCTTTTAATCCAATCCTCATCAGCCCTATAACCCACGAATCTGAAATCAGACCTTTCAGGAATAGTCCCGCTGAGAAGTCTTTCAACTTCTCCACCTTCTGCCCCAGTTCGAAAAACAAATCGAGCCATTCGCACCATGAAATCATCAAATCCCTCAATCTCAACCAAATGAGCGTCACAGCCGGTTGTCCTTGCAGTTCCAATCAAGGTAAGTACGCGCGGGCTGATCTTTTCATTGGGAATTGTGCACCAATAAATCGCTCCCCCAGTTGATCTTTCCTTGAACGAAGCTTCAAAAGCACCCATAAGACTTTCGTCACGTCCCCCATAGCCAATGACCACTATTGGCTGCTTTTTGGCTCGTTCCACTAACTCCTTGCACAATTCCTCATTTAGCTGTTGAGTTTCCGTTGATGTGTTTTTGAGTGCGTCATATCGGTAATCTCCATGGAGGGCCACCAAGTAACCACATTGTTCTCCCTCCTGAACATCACGCAGACGCTTCGTTGTATCCAAACCTATTTCCTTCAGAGGACGGCTATGTTCTGGCTTCCTACCTTGCCGTACCAATCCGTCAAAATTAGTTGTCCAGACCCACTGAAACACATTCGCATTCTGAAGCATAGCTAGCAATTGGTAGCCCAACTGCGGAAGAAGCCCAGTTAATCGCTTCTGAAAATAGGCGGTACGATCTTCACTTTTGGGATAACAGTGCTCGATGTACCAAGCGTACTCGGCCTCATCTCCAATCGAAGGGAAATACCTCTGCTGGTCAAGCCAGTCTTGGATCTTCTGTTGAATACTTGGGAGAGTGATGTCCAGAAATAAATTCGGCGAGAGACCTGGATTTCCTGACAGATAAATTTCTCGTTTCCACTCCCAGATGCACTGACTTGCTGTTGGAACTCCGGAGCTAGCCGAAGCACCCGCCCCCAAAAGAAGCATGTATTTTCCCGGTTGCGACACAGCAATAGATCTAATCAGAGCCTCTTGGTCGAAGGACACTTTCACTCCCCTGGGCTAGAAAAGGATTGTTTTGTTCTCCGCTAAGCTTGCCACCTCTGTTGTCAGAAGACAGCACACTGCATCCTCACGTGACCAGGCTACGACCCGCTAGCCGTTGTGTCAACCAGGCAACATAGCGAAATGCACGTATTATTTTGCAGCGAAGGCGAGCCGCGAATAGGAGAAAGTGCTGAGTTCTGAATGCTGAGCGCTGAGGCTGAATTAACAACGTAGTTTGCTGAAACGTGACTCTTATAAGGGGGCGGTCTGGATCTATCCCTCAATTGCGCGCATTGACCGAGCACCGCCCGCAACTGAACAATAAAGATTGGATACTGTGTGCGCGGGCGGCGAGCACGAGGGATAGCCCAGACCGCCCCCTCTCTCTAATCAGTGGAACCAGGGTCAGGACTTTCGCTGGCGCATGCAGGTTCACGCGGATACCAATGCGTCTTTGACGCGCCGGACCTTGATCTTTCCGGCGCGCTTTTCCGCTTGTGCCAGGTCGTAGGCGGCCTGCATCCGCAGCCAGGTTTCGGCGCCGCCTCCAAACGCTTTTTCCAGGCGGATCGCCATTTCGGCCGAAATCCCGGCTTTGCCGCTGACCAGATTATTCATGGCCTGCCGCGTGACTCCCAGTGCCTTCGCCCCTTCCGCCACGGAGAGTCCCAGAGGTGCGAGACAGTCATATCTCACTGACAGTCCTGGATGGGGAGGGTTCTTCATACGCATCAATGATTCCCTCAGTGATAGTCGGTCAGATCGACGTCGTAGGCGCTGCCGTTGTCGAATCGGAAAACGATCCGCCAGTTGCCGGACACGGTCACGGACCAGAAACCGGCCAACTTTCCCTTCAACGGATGAAGCCTGTAGCCCGGCAACCCCATGTCTTGCACCGTCATTGCTTCATTCAATCGCGCCAGGATGCGGGCAATTTTGTCGGCTTGTGACGCAGGCACCTTTCGGCGGTCATCGTCCTCAAACAATCTGGCCAACCCCTTGTGCCTGAAACTTTCGATCACTTTCTACATCCTGCGCGCTCCAGCCGTGTCTGTCAAGTATGACTTGACATAAAGGAGAACCTGACCATCTGAGCGACTGTGCGCATCGAGCACTACAAAATGCTCCATCCAAGCTTGCTGGCACTCCGCCCTAAGGAAGGACACCCTTACTGGTCCAACTGCGGCCGTCACGACCCGTTGCAGCGCGAAAGCGCAACGGGTCCCCCGGCGCTTTCTGAAGCGCGGCCTCCGGGAGCACAGGATCAGTAGGGGTGTCCTTCCATCATTGTCACCTGCGGCCTCTGTGAGCACGGAAGCCCACCAATTGCCTCGCGATTCTTTCATACGCGGTCTTCGGGAGCAGGGGATCAGGATGAGCGCCATTCCGCTCCTTCTGATCGTGGGGGCTCTTCGAGCAAGAAGGCTCGTCCGCCTGCTCCCGTCTAGCCCACATTATTCATGACGGTTCGCGACGAAACCGCCAAGACGCCACGCGAGACGGGCAAGCACAGCCGTGAAGGACCAAGGCGTACTTGAAACAGTACGTCGAGGGACTGAGCGGCGAGCACGCCCGCCGTCAGGCTCTGTCGCAGCGGCGAATCCGCGATTGCAGCAGAAGCGGTCATGAATAATGTGGGCTAACCCAGCCCGTCCCCTCCCATCGTGCCGCCGAGGCCCCCGAAATTTCCGCCGAAGCCTCCTTGACCGCTGCCCCAATACTCCCCGCGCCGGATTTTTCCATAGGGATGGCGAAGGTCCGGCCGGCTGATCCACCAAAGCACCAAGACGGCGGCGACGACCGTCAGGAGCGAGATGAGGAAGCCCAGGCCCTTCATATGGCTGCGAGGCGGAGGCCCGACGCGGACGTTCTGCGCGTTGGCCGCAAGCCCGACGACCGTGCGATAGAGCCCTTCGCCGAAATGGCCCATGCGGAGCGCTTGGTCCATGTACTCGGACCCGACCTTCGCCACCACCTCCGGCGTGAAGATCGGGACCATCCGCTTGCCGACCGTGATCGCGGCCTGGTGCTCGGCGACGGCCAACAAGATCAAGGCCCCGTGCTCCTCTGACGCACTGCCGATCTTCCACTGTTGATACAGAGCCTCGGCATAGAGTTGCGCCGAGGCAAAGGGCTTGACGGTCGGCACGGTCACGACCACCATCTCCACCCCGGTCTTCCGCTCGAGATCCTGGCAGACGGATCGGATCCTTGCCTTCCAATCCGCATCGAGCGTCTGGGCATGGTCGCTCACGTATCCGAGCGGCTCCGGCAAGCGCGGCCGCTCGGCGGGGACCGCCCAGGCAAGGGCACACGAGCCGATCCACAACAGGAGCGTCAGCAATAGATGGAAGAGCAACGGCATGATAGGGAGACTTCTCTCTACGCCGGGGCGGCTTCGAGACGGCGGACCAGTTCTTCGACCGCCGTGAGGTATCGATCGAACAGGCGCGGCACCTCAACCGGGCCGGGGGAAATGCGGCCGCAGCGGAGATCCCAGGCTTCCAACAGAGGCTTGGAGTCGATCGACAGGCTCCGTCCGATCTCCTCGATCTGTTGTTCGGTCTTCGCCGGAATCGGACGATCCCGCAGCCGCAGCCAGCCCCGAAAACAAGGCGCCAATCCCGTCATGGAGAGGGACAAGAGGATCAAGGCCGCTTCCCCTGTCGCCCCTCCCTCCACATAGCGCTGGCGGAGGCGCAACAGGTTGGCCTTGGCTTCCCGCCCGATCAGTTCCGATGTCACCCCTCCATCAAGACGGATGGTCGGCAACAGGTCGCGGCCGGCCAACAGGCGATGCCCTTCCTTCAGCTCGCCAAACTCCAAAGGGAAACTGGTCGCCCAGCGCTGCAACTCCGCGGGCGTAAACAACAGCGCCACGACCTGTTCGCGCTTCCACCGGGCATGCAGCTTCGCCAGCTTCCGCAAGGCTTCGCCGTCGAGATTGGCCACCACAAGCAGCAGGTTCACGTTCGACCGGCCACGGACGAACTCGCCCCGCACGGCACTGCCGTAGAGCACCAGCGATTCCAGCGCCGCGCCCAACGAGGGCACGACCCGTTTCAGATAGGCGCGCAACAGCGGCTGGACCTCTTGAGGCAGCCCCTCCAATACCCGATCGCCGCTCATGCCCCCACCTCCGACGGGATTTCCTGGGCACGCGGATCCGGCAGCAGCCCCGCCGCCCTCAACCGATCGATCAAGCCAAACGGCTGGGTTGTCCGCCATCCCGCCGTCGTCGCCAGCATGCGATAGCGCAGGCGGGCATTCCGATCCAAGGTTCGAAAGACCCGGTCACGGAGGATCGCCAACAGGGGATTCCCCGCATTCCAGAACAAGACCTGCTCATCGGCCAATCGTTGTAGCATCTCGACCTGGGGCCGGCGCGCCTGTTCGTAGGGAGTCAGATCCGCGGCGAGAAACCGGTCTTGCTTCAGGCAGGATTCGGCCACCTGTGCCAACGCCATGGCGTCGGCCATCGCCTGCATTCGCCCCTGCGACGCATGGGGATTCATGGCATGGGCGGCATCGCCGATCAGCGCCGCCCCGTCCGCCACCCAGCGAGGCGTCCGCACGCGGCCGGTGGGCATGTAGGCTGTCTGATTCCAATCCTTCAACTGGTCGGTCAGCGCTGCCAGCGTTGGATCGATGCTGCGCCACTGTTGCCGTAACGATTCCAGCCCCTGCTGCTTGATCCGATCATAGGTCCCGGCGGGAATCATGTAAAAGACATAGACCTTGTTCCCGGCGGCGGGAAACAGGCCCAGGATCTGGTTCTTTCCCACGAAATAGCGCGCCTCGTCGATCGGCTCAGGACTGTCTAGGATGCTGATGAGGTAGGCTTCGCGGTACAGATGCAGTTTGGCCGGAATCCCCAAGGCCTCCCTGACCTTCGAGTAGGCCCCATCAGCCCCGACGACGAGCTTGGCCCCGATGGTGAGGCTCCGGCCCTCCCACTCGGCCTGCACGCCCGCGACGCGCGAGCCGTCTTTCAGAAGCGAACTTACCTTCACGCCATAGCGCAATCCGCCTGGGTTCTGCGTCGCCAGCGCTTCCAAGATGGTATGGTGGGCGACGTTGGGCAACGTCACCAGCGCGCGATTGTACGGAGGCGGGAGCATCCCGTAATCGATCGTACAGAGCCGTTCGCCGCCGGTGCGGCAGAAATGAAACAGGCGCACGGGCCGCACTGCATCGGCCGGCAACCGATCGAGCAACCCCAGGCGGTCGAGCACCTGCTGGCCGTTCGGTTGCAGGATTTCCCCTCGGAGGCCTCGCGGCGGTCCGGAGGCCTGTTCCAACACCACTGAACTGATGCCTTTTTGCGCCAGCGCCACCCCCAGCACGGCGCCGCCCCCGCCCGCTCCCACGATCACGACATCGGTCCGCTCATCCACCGTCATTTCCCAACTCCCAGCGGTCCTCCAGTCCAGGCCACAAACCGTTCACGATTGCGCCACATGGCCAGAAATTTCTGCTTGGCCTTCGTGGTCGAGGCCGCGTCCTCGATGATGTCGAGCCGCTCGTCGTTATAGCCGTTCCCGCTCGAGGTCTGGTTCATCGAGCCGTTGGTGTTCACCCGGTCGTCCACGATGACCTGCTTCATGTGCATGAGATTGTCATGCCGGTTGATCCGGATCGGCACGCCGGCCAATCGCAGCGTTTCCAGCGCGGCCGTCTGCTTCTGATCCTCCAACCGCCCCCGGTCGGTGATGACCCGCACGTCTACGCCCCGCTTCTTCGCGGCCACAAGCGCCCTGACGGCGGACGGATAGGTGAAGGCATACATGGCGACATAAATATAGTGTTCCGCGTCCTGATACAACTGCACGACACGATCGCCGGGATTGTCTTCCGGCGCATAGTAGGTTTCGATGCTCGACCAGGCTTGATTCGATCCGAAGCCCAGTATCAGTCCGACGGCTGACAGCCGGAGCACGACGCACGAACACAGCATCAGCGCGATACCGAGCTGGGCTCGCCGTGCCATGGTTCGCCTAGTCGATTTCAAAGAGATCGCGGAAGTGATCCTCCGCAGCTTCCCAGGCCTGCGGCGAGTGCTGTCCGAGCCACTGTTTGAGATAGCCCTTTTGGCCGGGTGATAAGAGCTGCTTGATTTGGTGGGAACGGCCCTGAAGGGGTTGGAGAAATCCCGACCGCCGGTCGATATCCAAGGTGGCGGTCCGCACATAGACATTGGTATAGGCAACCGGTTTCTCGTCTTCTCCCTCCCCCTGCACCCAGACCGAGATGAACCGCTCCAACCGCATGCCGGCGCTGTCGAGCGCCGGATCCGTCTCATGAAACAGTTCGTTTTCTCCCTCGGTCAGGGGTTGATCCTCCGTTGCGCGAAACAAGAAGTTGCGTTTCCACATGATGTTGGCCCTCGCGAGAGAATGCGCATAGTGGTCGGGGAGGCTTCTGCTTGTCAAGCCAACCAGATCGGATGACTCAGACCGGATAGGCCGATCGTCGCCTTGACAATGCGACACCCTCTCTGATACCGTCCTTTAATTCTGTAATTTTTCTGCCTAGTTCGGAGATTTCATGCAGATCAAAATCAACGGGAAGCCCGAAGAAATACAGGCCGCCACGGTGCTGGACGTCTTGAAGGTCAAGAACATCGAACCTCGGATGGTGGCGGTGGAGCTGAACGAGTCCATGGTGGACCGGGAGAGCCTCGACACAACGCCGATCCGGGAGGGAGACCACCTGGAGTTTCTGTTCTACATGGGTGGAGGACGCTGATGGCCGGCGCCTGTCATGACATCACCGACCTCATCGGGAAGACTCCCCTCGTCCGCCTGAACCGGATGTCGGAAGCCGGCGCGGCGACGATCTACGCCAAGGTCGAGTCGTTCAATCCCGGCGGGAGCGTCAAGGACCGGATCTGCCTCAACATGATCAACGAGGCGGAACGTCAGGGGCGTCTCAAACCTGGCTCGACGATTCTCGAACCGACCAGCGGCAATACCGGCATCGGCCTCGCGCTCGTGGCGGCGGTCAGGGGCTACAAACTCATCCTGGTCATGCCGGAAAGCATGAGCATGGAACGGGCGAGCCTGTTGTCGTCCTATGGGGCGCAGCTCGTGCTCACGGCAGCCTGGGAGGGCATGAGGGGATCGATCAAGGAAGCCGAGGCCATTTTGGCGCAGAATCCGTCTTATTTTATGCCGGACCAATTTTCGAATCCGGCCAACCCGGCCATGCACCGGACGACGACGGCGCCGGAGATCTGGGATGCGCTGGACGGCCGGGTGGATGCATTCGTGGCGGCGGTGGGCACCGGCGGCACCCTGACCGGCTGCGGCGAGGTGTTCAAGCAGCGAAACCCGCAGGTCAAGGTCGTGGCCGTCGAGCCGGCCGGCTCCCCCGTGCTTTCGGGCGGTGAACCGGGACCGCACAAGATCCAAGGCATCGGAGCGGGGTTCGTACCGAAAGTGCTGAACCGCGGCATCATCGACCGGGTCATCACCGTCACCGACGACGAGGCGTACCAGACCGCCAAAGGGCTGGCCAAGAAGGAAGGCCTGTTGGTGGGGATTTCATCCGGCGCCAATGTCATCGCCGCGCAAAAGGTCGCCCGCGAGCTGGGACCTGGCAAGAACGTCGTCACGGTCCTCTGCGACACCGGCGAGCGCTATATCAGCATCGAAAAATATTTCAATATCTGACATTCACGATTACCCCCGCCACTCATGAATTTCACGGACGAACAGATCACGCGATACAGCCGTCACATCCTGCTGCCGGAAGTCGGCGGCAAAGGCCAGAAGAAGATCGCGCAGGCCAAGGTTCTCATTGTGGGGGCCGGCGGGCTCGGCTCCCCTGCCGCCTTGTATCTGGCCGCAGCCGGCGTGGGGACGATCGGGCTGATCGACAGCGACGTGGTGGACCTCTCGAACCTCCAGCGGCAGGTCATCCACCACACCGCCGACGTAGGCCGGCCAAAGGTGCAATCGGCGCAGGAAAAGATCGTCGCGCTGAATCCCGATGTGAAGGTGATCACCTATCAGGACCGGCTGGTGGCCCAGAATGCGCTGGCGATCCTGCGCGAATACGACGTCGTCATCGACGGGGTGGACAATTTCGCCGGCAAGTTCCTGATCAACGACGCCTGCTACTTCGCCGACAAGCCGTTGATCCATGGCGGCATCCTGCGGTTCGACGGGCGCGTCTCGACCATCATCCCGAAGAAGTCGGCCTGCTACCGCTGCGTCTTCAAAAATCCTCCGCCGCCCGGGTTCGTCCCCAGTTGCCAGGAGGCCGGCGTGATCGGCGTCCTGGCCGGCGTGATCGGGACGCTCCAGGCCACGGAGGCGCTGAAGGTCATTCTCGGGATCGGCCGGCCGCTGACCGACCGGATGTTGGATTATGACGCCAGGAAGAGCCACTTCCGCGAGATCCGCTGCAAGAAGAATCCCCGCTGCCCGCTTTGCGGAGATCAGCCGACGATTACCGAGCTGTTCGACTACGAACCGGAAACCTGCGAGTTGCGCGCGCCCAGCGTCGCCTCGGCGCGGTAAGCCGTCATCACGAGACGAGGGTCGCCCATGGCCAAGATTCGATCATTAGTCTGCCGAGAGTGCGGAAGCGAGTATCCCGCAAAAGCCATCCATGTCTGCGAGCTGTGCTTCGGCCCGCTGGAGGTGAAGTACAACTACGACGAGATCAAACAGACGATCTCGCGCCGGTCGATCGAGGCGGGCCCGAAATCCATGTGGCGGTACATGGACCTGCTGCCGGTCGAAGGCCCGCAGGTCGTGGGTCCCCACGCCGGCTTGACCCCGATGGTGCGGGCGAAAAATCTCGGCGCCTATTTGGGGCTGGACGAGCTGTACATCAAGAACGACACCGTCAACCACCCGACCCTGTCGTTCAAGGACCGGGTGGTCGCGGTGGCCTTGACCAGGGCCAGGGAACTGGGATTTGAAACCGTCGCCTGCGCCTCGACCGGCAACCTGGCCAACTCGGTCGCGGCCCATGCCGCCGCCTCGAGCATGCAGTGCTACGTGTTCATTCCCGGCGATTTGGAGGCGGCCAAGGTGCTCGGGAACCTGATCTACCGCCCCAACGTGGTCGAGGTCGAGGGCAACTATGACGATGTGAACCGGCTCTGCAGCGAGATCGCGGGCGAGCACGGCTGGGCCTTCGTCAACATCAACATCCGCCCGTATTATGCCGAGGGGTCGAAAACCCTGGCGTATGAGACCGTGGAACAGCTCGGGTGGCGCGCGCCTGACCAGGTGGTGATCCCGATGGCATCGGGCTCCCTGTTGACCAAGATCTGGAAGGGCCTTAACGAGATGAAACACGTGGGGCTGATCGACTCCGTCGCCACGAAAATCAACGGGGCCCAGGCCGAAGGCTGTTCCCCCATCTCCACGGCCTTCAAGGCCGGGCGGGACTTCTTCAAGCCCGTGAAGCCCAAGACCATCGCCAAGTCGCTCGCCATCGGGAACCCGGCCGACGGCTACTACGCGCTCAAGACCACCGCGGAGAGCGGCGGGGCCATGGACATGGTGTCGGATGAAGAAATCGTGGACGGCATCAAGCTGCTCGCCCAGACCGAGGGCATTTTTGCGGAGACGGCCGGCGGCGTGACGATCGGCGTCCTACGCAAGCTGGTCAAGCAGGGCGTGATCAAGAAGCATGAGGTCACGGTGGCCTACATCACCGGCAACGGATTGAAAACGCAGGAGGCCGTGCTGGAAGCCGTCGGCCGGCCGACGCGAATTCACCCGAGCCTGGTGAGTTTCGAGAAAACCTTCAAAGTCGGCAAGCACGGTGGTGACGCATGATCAAGGTACGGATTCCCACTCCCCTCCGCCCCCTGACCAAGGGACAGGGCGAGGTCGAAGCGCAGGCAGCGACGATTTCAGAGATGATCGAGACGTTGAATTCGAACCATCCCGGCATCAAGGATCGGCTCTGCGACGCCACCGGCGAGCTGCGCCGCTTCGTCAACATTTACGTCAACGAAGAAGACATCCGCTTTTTGGACGGCAAGAGTACCAAGCTCAAGGAGGGCGATGAAGTCTCCATCGTCCCCGCCATCGCGGGAGGATGACTATGGCTCATCTTCGGTTTCACATACGATTCCCGCATGAGAAGATCAAGGAACCGGTCATCTATCAAATCGGCCATGAATTCAACATCGTGACCAATGTGCGCCGCGCCGACGTGCGGGACACCACCGGCTGGATGGATCTCGAACTGACCGGCGAAGTCGAGGAAATTGAGCGGGCCGTGGACGGGCTCAGGCAAAAGGGCGTGATCGTCGATCCGATCGAGCTCAACGTCGTGGAGTGAGGACGAAAAACGTCATTCGTCATGCGTCAACCGTAACATACTGCTCGCTCACGATTGACGAATGACGGGTGACGATTGAGGATTGACGGGATTGAAAGACACGATGGAATTTACCGACGAACAGATTCAACGGTACAGCCGACATATCATCCTGGCGGATGTCGGCGGCAAGGGCCAGAAAAAGCTCGCCCAGGCCAAGGTGCTCTTGATCGGAGCCGGAGGCCTCGGCTCTCCAGCCGCGCTCTATCTGGCCGCCGCCGGCATCGGGACCATCGGCCTCGTGGACGGCGACGTCGTGGACCTGTCCAACCTCCAACGCCAGGTCCTGCATTCGACCGCCACGATCGGGGTGCCCAAGGTCGAATCGGGCCGGCAAACCTTGGCTGCCATCAACCCCGACATTACGATCAAGACCTATCACCACCATGTCAACGCCGACAATATCCTGGGATTGCTTCACGACTATGACATCGTGCTCGACGGATCGGACAACTTCACCACCCGGTTCCTGGTCAACGACGCCTGCTTCTTCGCGAAGAAAACGCTGATCTCGGCCAGCATGTTCCGTTTCGAGGGCCAGCTCACGACGATCAAGCCCCACGCAGGCTATCCCTGCTACCGCTGCCTCTATCCGGAGCCGCCTCCGGCCGGCCTCGTTCCCAACTGTCAGGAGGCCGGGGTGCTGGGCGTGCTCGCCGGCACGATGGGCATCTTGCAGGCGACGGAGGCGATCAAGGAGATCCTTGGCATCGGCGAGACCCTGGCCGACAAGCTCCTGATCTACGATGCGTTGGAGATGAAGTTCCGCAAGGTGTCCCGCCCCAAGGACCCTTCGTGCCGTCTGTGTGGTCCGGCGCCCGCCATCACGGATTTGAGCCTGGACTACAACGTCTCCTGCACCATTTAGATCTTCTGACGTGACGCCGCTGCGGATCCCCCATTCCATCGCCGACGATCTGGTGGCACACGCGCGCGAGCTGGCTCCCCACGAATGTTGCGGACTGCTGGCCGGCCGAGACCGTCGCGTGACCCATCTGTACCGCATCGCCAACGTCGTGGCAGTCGACGGCGCCGACCGACTGGCCGCCTTCGATGACGCCAAACTTTCCCATCTGGCGCAACTCTCGCCGGAAGAGCGCGCGGAGATCGCCTTCGTGATGGACGCGCAGGATCTTGCACTGGCCCAGCGGGACATGCGCAAGAAGGAGCTTGAGTTGCTGGTCATCTATCATTCGCACCCGCACGATCCGGCCCGCCCCTCCGTCACGGACGTCAAAATCGCCACCGACTACGAGGACTATTGGCCGAAAATCAACCTGCCGTTGCCGCAATATCTGTTGATCTCGCTGCAAACTCCCGATCAGCCCGACATCAAGCTGTACGACATCCGACAGGGATGCGTCTCCCCGGCCTCGTATGAAATCCTGTCCCCCGGTATGAACTGACCGTCCGATCTGGTATCCTACGCGCCGCCGAACAGGATTGATCGCGGCATCGTCGTTCATCGCGCAGCTCACCTCAACACGTGGAGAGGCTATCATGCGTCACGGGTCGGCCGTCGGAACATTCGCCCTTATCCTTCTGATCTCGATGTGTCTGGCGGTGCGAACCTCACATGCCGAGGCACAAACCAAGAGCTATTACAGCCCGATCATCCATGTGAACAAGGAGCAGGGCTATATCGTGATTTCGGACAGCGGAGCGGTCTTCGGGGTGGAAGTGCCGCCGGAAGCCAAACCCAACCTGGACAAGCTGCCGCTGTCGGGGTTGATCGACCTGGTCGTCGAAATACGGCCGGGGCAGGCGCCCCTGGTCAAGAAGTGGACGGTGATGAGCGGGGAAACGAGTTGCCGAGTGTTCGACGGGAAGGAGTGCCGCCCTTGATAGACCGGGAAACTCGCCGGAAATGGCAGGTGGCGTTATTCTGAGCTGCCGAGCATGTCGTCGATGAGCGGGCGATTGATGTCGATACAGCCCGGACAGATGGTGTCGAACAGCAGTTCGTAATTCGACACAAAATTCCGCTGGTCCACGAGCTGGTCGGTGAGCACCTGTTCGTGGCAGGTGTCGCACAACATCATCAGGCCCCGCTGGACCGAGACGGTTTTGCGCCCGACGCTCCGTGCCATCGTCCCGTTACACCGATCCCTTCATCTGGGCATGCCAGAAATCCTCGGTCTCCAACTCGATGCCGCAGCGCGGACATTCGTAGGGGCGATCGACCGGCGGCACGCTCAGCGACTCAGGGTTGATGCGGCCCAGGCACACATGGTACCAATGCCCCCCCGCATGTTCGTGATCGAGCGGCTCATTCTCGTAGATCAACACCATTCCGGCCTCTCGGCGTGCAGACACCCGCTCCCGGCGAATCCGACTTGATTGAAGGACAGCACGGTCGCGGCAACCGACGCGGCACTGGTTCAGTGGTTCAGATGACCGCCGTGGGCTCTTTCTGCCAGTATTCGACGAATTCGTCGAGTTGGGTGAGCGAGGACAAATCGGTCATCCGGTCCAGGAACACCTTGCCGATCAGATGATCCATCTCGTGTTGGATGCAGACCGCGTAGAGCCCGCTCGCTTCGAAGTCGACCGGGCAGCCCCGCCGGTCCAAGGCCTGCACGCGAACGGTGGATGGCCTTGTGACCTTCCCTCGAAGCCCGTCCACGCTGAGACAGCCTTCCCAATGTTCCGCCTGTTGGGGACCGTAGAACACAATCTTCGGGTTCACGAGCACGGTTTCCGGAAACCCGCCTTCGCCGGGACAGGCCATCACGATCAATTGAACGGATTTGGCGACCTGCGGCGCGGCCAAGCCGATGCCGTTGGCCTCGTACATCGTCTCGAACATATCGTCGATCAGGCGCTGATAGGCGGCGCTTTTCAGCTCTCCGATCTCCACCGGAGCCGCGATCTTTCTCAGCACCGGATTGCCCAACTTGGCGATAGTCAGTAGTGCCATGGTCCGCTCATGCGACCGTTCTCCTGGACCGCCCGGTCAGGAGAGGCCGTATTGTTGTTGATATAACACAGCAATTTTCCGCTCCGCAAGCGACCGGTCCCACGCCTTGTCGTGGCGGGTGGAACTGGTCCGCGGCGATCGCGGGACGGGAAGCGAAAAGGAGTCCTTCTCCTGTTTCCACCAATCCCTCCACTCCTGGGCCCATTCCTCCCGCTGCTGTTTCGTCGAGGAATCCCAATCGTGCATTTCCGTTTCGTGGCGAGTCAGAATCCACAGGGACTGCAGGGCCGAAATGGACACGAACCGTTCGTCATCCACGAGAAGCTCGATCAACACGTCCACCACATCCTTCTCCCGGACATAGCGCGCCTCAAAGGCCGCCGACTTTCGGACGGAGGAGTTCATATCCTTGGCCATCACCGCGATGGCCTCAACCGTCTGAGAGGGGTCCAGGCGGACCGAGACGCGGAGCGCATGTTCTCTGATCCGGGGCATTTCGTTGGGCTGTTTGGCCGTATTGAGCAGAGCCGGCACGGCCGAGGCGGCCTTCAAGATCGAGAGCGTTTCAATGGCGTTGTACCGGATCCGAGGCCCCGGCATCGTCAACGCCTTCACCAGCACCGGCACCACCGGAAGGCCGAGGTGGACAAATTCCCCGATCGCCCAATACTCCTGTTTGCCTTCAAGCAACGGCAGCAGCGCCTCCGCGCGCTTGAGTTCCTCCTCCGATAACGCCTCCGTATTGGGGGGCACCGAGGTATCGGGAACCATCTGGCCCTCGGGCGGTCGCTCATAGTCATAGGGAGTGATCGCCTCTCCGCCGCCCTCTCCCGGCACCTGTGCCCGGGACAGGGACTCCGTTCCGGCGCACCAAAGCCCGGTCATGACCAATACCGCACCCACGCTCATCCATCTGGCCATCATACGGATACTCCTCATGATTCAGGTCCTTCGCCGACATCTCCCGCTTGCTGCAGCCGTGCCTGGACACGCCGCCGCAGCCGTTTCCCTGCAATCCGATGCACCAGCAGATACAACACCGGCAATACGATCAAGATCAACACCGCCGCCGTCAACATGCCTCCCACGACGACCCGTGCCAGCGGTTTTTGGGCCTGCGATCCGATGCCGGTGGCGATCGCGGCGGGGAAGAGACCGATGGCGGCGCCGAGCGTCGCCATTAAAATGGGACGAAGCTGCGAATCGGCTCCCTTCCGGACGGCCGCTTCCAGCGAATCGCCCATCTGCCGCAGATCCTCGATCCGCGAGATCAATAAGACGCCTCCCAGGATCGCGACCCCCAGGGTTGAAATGACCCCGACCGCGGCGGAAATGCTAAAGTTGGTCCCGGTCGCGACCAGAGTCAAGACCCCTCCGATCAGCGCAAACGGGACCGTCACCAGCACCAACAGCGCGTTCGTCAAGGAATTGAACGCGGTGAACAGCAGAAACAGGATGATCAGCAGGCTGATCGGCACCACCACGGCCAACCGTTTCTGCTCGCTCTTCAACTGATCATACTGGCCCGCCCACTCCAAATGATAGCGGTCCGGCAACGTAATCTCACGAGCCAGCCGCGCCTGGGCTTCATCCACCGTGCCGGCCAGGTCCCGGTCGCGGACGCTGAACTTGATCGGGATGTACCGCTGGTTGTTTTCACGGTAAATGATGAAGGCCCCGGTTTCGGTCGAGATCTTCGCAATCTGCTTGAGCGGGATGCGGGCCCCCTCCGGCGTGCTGACGAGGATGTTGCTGATCGTTTCCATGTCCTGCCGGAACTCCGGCGAAAAGCGCACGACCAAGTCGAACAGCCGCTCGCCTTCATAGACCTGCGTCACCGCCTGGCCGCCGACCGCGGCCTGGACGACGGCGTTGACGTCCGCCACCTGCAGGCCGTAACGGGCGCTGGCCTGGCGGTCCACCTGGATCAACAGATTCGGCTGCCCCATCAGCCGGAAGATGCCCAAATCCTTGACCCCAGGCACCGTGCGCATCACCCGTTCGATCTCGACGGCCTTTTCCTCCATGACCTTCAAATCGGACCCGAAGAGCTTGATCGAATTCTCCCCCTTCACGCCGGACATGGCTTCTTCCACGTTATCCTGAATGACCTGGGAAAAATTCAGCACCACTCCGGGAATCGCCTGCAGCCGTTCTTCGATCTCGGCGATCAGCCCTTCCTTGGTCAGGTTGGGCCGCCATTCCTTTTGGGGGCGCAAGTTGGCGAGAAACTCGCTGTTGAAGAAACTCGTCGGGTCGGTCCCGTCGTCCGGCCGCCCCAACTGCGACACGACCGTCGTCACTTCCGGCGATTCACGGAAGACGCGCCGGATATCGCCGCTGATGCGGGCCGCCTGCTCGAACGAGATATCCACGGGCATCGTGGCCCGCACCCACAGGTTGCCCTCCTCCAGCGCCGGCATGAACTCCCCCCCCAAGAACTGCAAGGCCACCAGCGAGACCAGCATCAGCCCGCCCACTCCGGCAATGACGACGAACTCGTGCGTCAGGGCCCAATCCAAGACGCGGGCGTACAGCCGCCGCACGCCCCGCACGAGCGCCGTGTCCTCTTCCTTCACGGCGCTGCTCAGCAGGATCGAGCAGAGGACTGGCGCCAAGGTAAAGGCCATCAACAGGGCGCCCAACAGGGCGAAGCCGTAGGTGATGGACATCGGCGCGAAGATTTTGCCCGGCACGCCCCGCATGGTGAACAGCGGAATGAACGCCACGACAATGATCGCCGTCGAATAGAAGATCGGGCGGCCGACCTGTTTCGCGGCCCGCACCACGTGGTGGGGCACCGTCAGCCCCGGGTGATGAAAGTGCGCGAGGTGGAAGAACACGCTCTCCACCATGATCAGCGTGGCGTCGACGATAATCCCGAAGTCGATGGCGCCCAACGAGATCAGGTTGGCCGACTGCCCCATCATCACCATCATGCTGAACGTGAACAGCAGAGCCAGCGGAATCGTCAGGGCCACGATCAGCGCGGCGCGAAGATTGCCCAGAAACACATAGAGCAGCACGAAGACCAGCGCCATCCCGCTCAGCAAAATGTCCGTCACGGTTTCGATCGTCGTATGGATCAGGGCCGTCCGATCGTAGAACGTCTCGATCTTCACTCCGCGGGGCAGCTTCAGCAGATTCAATTCCTCGACCTTCCGCCGGACGTCGTCCAAGACCGAGAGCGCCTTGTACCCGCGCTGCAACAGCACCACGCCTTCGACGACATCGTCGTTGTCGTCGATGCCCACCTTGCCCAGGCGCACCCGGTGCCCCATGCTGACGTTCGCCAGGCTCCTGACGAAGATCGGCGTCCCGTCCTTCTGCGCCACGACCACGTTCGCGATGTCGTCCAGACTGTCGATCAAGCCCACCCCGCGGACGTTGAAATTCTGGCCTCCCACTGTCAGATAGTTGCCCCCAACATTGGCATTGCTGTTGGCCAAGGCCGTCATCACCTGCGACAGGTTCACCCCGTATCCGATCAATTTTCCGGGATCGACATCGACGTGGTATTCCTTCGTCGTCCCGCCGAACGCGGTCACATCGATCACTCCCGGCACACGGCGAAACTCCCGCCGCAAGACCCAGTCCTGAATGGTCTTGAGCTCGGTCAAGGACGTCTGCTCGTCCCCGACCAGTTGATACCGATAGATCTCGGCGATGGCCCACCAGGGCGAGAGGGCCGGCGCGGCGCCGGGCGGCAGCGTCACCGTCGCCAACCGGTTCAGGACTTCCTGGCGGTCGAAGAAGTACTCGGTGTTGAAGTCGAAATAGACCTTGATGTCGCTGAGCCCGAAGATGGAGAGGGAGCGGATATCGGTCAGGCCGGGCATCCCGTTGAGCGCCACTTCGATCGGCACCGTGATCTGCCGCTCCATCTCCTGGGCCGACCATCCCTGATATTGGGTGATGATCTCGACCATCGGCGGAGACGGATCGGGATAGGCCACGACGTCCAGCACGTGAAACGCGTACAGCCCCCCGAAAAAGAGGGCGAATCCGACGGCGCAGAGCAGGAACCGTTGAGAAAGCGACAGCTCAACGACTCGGGCAATCATGGAGCGGAGTCAACAGTGGAGGGATCATTGGCGAGAGAGCGGCCGTCACGCCCATCGAGAAGACTTACCCTTTGAGTTCCTGGCCCTTGATCAAGACGGCCCCTTTGACGACGATGCGCTGGCCTTGGGAAAGTCCCTCCAGCACGCGCACCTGATCTCCGGAGACGTTCGCGACCTTCACCTCGTGGCGCTGGTAGCCGGTGTCGCCGGTGACCAGATAGACATAGTGTTTGCCGTCCACTTCGATCACCGCCTCTCGCGGAATCGTCAGGAACACCTGGGCGTCGGCGACGTCGATGTTGAGACGCGCGAACATCTCGGGCTTCAGCTTGTGGTCCTCGTTGTTCACCCAGGCGCGCACCTTGATCGTGCGGCTGCTGGGATCGACCGTGTCGCCGATCGCCGCCACGACGGCGGGGAAGTCCTCGCCCGGATAGGCTTCCACGTTCACGCGCGCCACCTGGCTGACCTTAACCAGGGAGAGGTCCCGTTCGTACACATCGGCGATCACCTGGAGCTTGCTGAGATCGGCGACCGTGAAAAGCACCTGATCCGGGTCCCCTCCGACGGATTGGCCCGGTGTGACCGCGCGGTCCACGACGGTGCCGGCCAGCGGGCTCTTTAACTCAAACCGCGATGTGATGCGCTGCTGCGCGAGCGGCTTCTCCAACTCCGCGGCCGGCACACGCAGCGACAACAGCCGTTCCTTCGCCCGGCGAAACTCCGCCCGGGCCTTGATCAGATCGTTCTCGGCCTGCTTCAGATCCTTCTGCGGCAGGGCCTTGGTCTCATAGAGGTCCTTGGCCAGCTCATAGGCCCGCGTCGCATACTCCAGCTCACTGGCCTCCTTCACATAGTCCGAATAGACGGCCGTGATCTCCGGGCTGTCGATGACCAGCAGCACATCGCCCGGCTTGACGTAGTCTCCCAGCCTGGCTCGAACTTCGAGGATGCGGCCTTGCAGCGGCGAGGAGATCCTCGAATAGCGGTCCTCGCCGTAGGCGACCTTGCCGGACAACACAAGGGCGGGATGCGACGTGGTATAGCCCACCTCGGCGATCTCGATGCGTTTCCTGAGATCAGGCGCCTCCGGCTGCGGCGCCGAGGCGGCCCGCGGCGACGCCGGCGGCGCCACCGCCGGGCTGTCGTTTCCACTGCAAGCGCCCAGGGCGGCGGCGCCCGCGAGAGCCACGCAGAACCACACGGCTTTCATGTCGAAATCTCCCGGCCGACGGCGCTTTCCAATTGAAAGACGTTCCGCTGGTAATTGAACAGCGACTCCAGATAGTTCAACTGAATCGAGCGGGCGGTCCGCGCGGCGTCCAGCAGTTCCAGAATCGTCGCCCCGCCGCGCTCGTAGGCCCGTTCCACGATCGTCAAGGTTTGGCGCGCATCCTCCAGGACGCCCTTCTGGTAGGCCTCCACTAGATTGCGGCTCTGGATCAGGTTCCGGTGCGCGATATCGACCTGGTTCTCGACCTCGACCAGCGTCTTTCTGAGATCGGCCTCCGCAACCTGCACATTGACCTCGCCCTGCGCGATCCCGCCCTGGTTGCGGTTGAACAGCGGGAGCGGAACCCCGACGCTGAGGCCGAGCTGCTGCGGATTATCCGGGCCTTGAGGCCCTTGCAAGGCGTACCCTCCGCCGATGGTCACGTCGGGATACCGGTAGGCCTGCGCCAACTTCAAATCGGCGGATCGTTGCGCGCGCGCGATCCGCTTGACGCGGATATCCGGCCGGCCGTCCAGCGCCAGTTGCTGCATCGCCCGCACATCGGGATCGATCCGCCGGTACTCCATGTCCGTCGTCAATTCCAATTTCGTCGTCGCGGGCAGTTGGAGCAGCACCCGCAAATCCGCCCTCGCCGACTCGGTGTCCTGCAAGGCCGTGATGACCTGCGACTGGAAGTCCACGACCTGCAGGCGGATGCGGATGAGATCGACCTCGGCGATGAATCCCTTCTTGAAGCGAACCGTGTTGATTTCGAGAATGCGCGCGAACCGGTCGCGATTCTCCTCGGCCAGGTTCAGGCGCCTCAGCCCGAGCTGGACCCGATAGTAGGTTTCCTTGAGCGTGAAGCTCAACTGGCGGATGGCGTCCTCGAAGGCCGCCTCGGCGCCTTGAATGCCGTAGGCGGCGCTTTCAATGCGGTAGCCGCGTTTCCCCGCCATCTCGAAGAGCTGCTGGACCTGCGGATAGACCTGTCCGCTGCGGGACAACGTCCGGCCCTGCGTCCAGGATCCCACGGCGCCGACGGAGAGCACCGGGTTGGGGAACAGCCGGGCCGTGATCGCCTGGCCTTGCGCGTAATCGATTCCGTACTTGGCAATGATCAAGTCGAGATTTTGGCGAAGAAACAGCGCGAGCGCTTCATCCAGGGACAGCCGCGCGGTCGCGGCTGGGCCGGTCGGCTGGGCGACGGGCATCTCCGCTGCAACGGCACCAGCGATGGACAGGGCGATGGAGAAACAGAGGATGGCGACGGCCAGGAGAAACTTCTCTCTCATTCCGCTCATCCAGAAGCCGGTTTGACGACCCGCATGCTCACACGAGAGAGTGGCGTTCACAAGATCCGTTGGGAGTGTCTAAGACATTGAAAATCAGATCATTATACATTTTTTCGGCAGACAGGGAAATAGAAACACCCCGGCCGCTGGTCAGGTCATCTTCAGCTCGGTCCAGGCCCGATCGTAGAGGCGGATCGCCTCCCCGACATCCGTCATCCATTCCAACCCCTGAAGGAGAGAGGGAGCCGGAAAGATTCCCTTGTCCTGTCTCAGATCCGGACGCACCTGGTCCTTGGCCAGCCGGTTCGCCGGCGCAAAAAAAAGCCGTTCCGCCGTCCGGGCCGACACCCTGGTCTCCAGCAGGAAATTGATGAACCGGTGCGCCAGGTCTGGCTGCCGGGACGACTTGAGGACGACCAAACAGTCGGCCCAGATTGTCCCGCCCTCGCGGGGCACGGTATAGCGGATGGACGGTCGGTCGGCCCTGGCCCGGACCATGGGACCGACCCAGCCGTGAGCCAACACGACTTCACCGGCCGCCAACAGTTGGTCGTAATGGTCGCTGGTATAGGCCTTTACCAACGGCTTTTGCGCGATCAGTTTGTCCTTGGCCCGCTCGATCGCGAGCGGATCCACTTGGTTCATCGAGATCCCCATCAACCGGAAGACCGCGCCGAAGACCTCCCGCTGGTCGTTGAGCATGCTGATCCGTCCTCGATAACGGCTCTCCCACAGCACGGCCCACGAATCCGGGGCATCCGGGAAATGGGCTTCATCATAGCCGATGCCGACCGTGCCCCAGAGGTAGGGAACGGAATAGCGATTCCCGGGATCAAAGGAGAGGTCCTGCAAGTGCGGCTCGACCAGATCCAGATTGGGCACTCGATCCGGAGAGAGTTCGGCCAGGAGGCCCAACCGGATCATGATGGCCACCATGAAATCCGACGGCACCGCCACATCGTAACCGCTCGCTCCGGTCTGCAATTTTGCAAGCAGCTCCTCATTGCTGCTGAAGGTGTCCACCACGACCTGCGCCCCCTCCTGTCGCTCAAACTCGGCGATCAGGTCCTGGCTGACGTAATCCGACCAGGTGAAATAGTGCAGGACCTTTGGCGATGCTCCGGTCCCCTGTTCTTCTTGGCCGAAGAACGGGCATCCGCCAAGGCTCCATGCGATCCCGGCCAGAAGGCCGATGCAACCGACAAGGGCCGGACCACGGGAGATCATCGCGCGACCTCCCGGCGTTGCTGGAACAGCGCCGCGGCGACCAGCGAGATCGAGAGCAGCACCAGCAGGCTCGAGAGGGCGTTGATCTCGGGGGTCACCCCGGATCGAATCATGGAATAGACCCGCATGGGGAGCGTGGTGCCTCCGGGGCCGGTCGTAAAGAAGGTCACGAGAAAATCGTCGATGGAAATCGTGAAGGCCAGCAGGGCGCCGCTCACGATCCCGGGCATGAGCAACGGCAACGTAATCCGGCGGAACGACTGCCAGGCGGAGGCGCCCAGATCAAGGGCCGCCTCCTCGAGCGCCGGGTCCAGCCGCCGCAGCCTGGCCCGGACCACGACCATGACCACGGGGGCGTTAAAGGCCGTGTGCGCCAACGTGACCGTGGTCAGCCCGAGCGGCAGCTTGATGACGACGAACAGGAGCATGAAGGCCACTCCCATCATCACTTCCGGAATCACCAGCGGGAGCGCCAACAGCAATTCGAGCCAGGGATGCCTGCCCCGTTCGAGCGCGATCGCCCCCATCAGACCGAGCGCCGTCGCGAGCCCCGTTGACATGACGGCCACCTTCAAGGTCACCGCCGCAGCGTCCCACAGAGCCCGGTCCTGCGCGAGCGTCACGTACCACTTGACTGTCCATCCTTGCCAGGAGGACAGGGCGCGGCCGTCGTTGAAGGAGAAGAGGATCAACACAAGAATCGGCGCGTAGAGGAATCCCAGCACCAGCGAACCGATCGCCGAGGCCCAGATATGTTGTCGAACCGCCGCCATTCGATCTCCACGATCTCGCTACCGGATAAATTCTTGCGGGCCGGCCGCGCTGGTGACCCGCCGATACGCCCAGAGCGCGACCATGACCAACAGTAAGAGCACGATGCTGAAGGCCGACCCCAAGGGCCAATCGCGGACGACCAGAAACTCGTGTTGCAGCAGATTGCCCATCATCATCGTTCTGGCGCCGCCCAGCAGGTCCGGGGTCAGGTAGGAACCGAGCGACGCCACAAACACGAGGACCGACCCCGCGATGATGCCGGGCACAGTCAACGGCACGAGCAACCGGATGAAGAGGTCCCACCAGGAGGCGTACAGATCCCGGGCGGCTTCCTCCAGCACAGGATTGACCTGTTCCAGCGAGGCATAGACCGGCAGCACCATAAAGGGCAGATACCCGTACACCAAACCGATCAACACCGCCCACGGCGTGTACAGGAAGGTGATCGGCTCGCCGGTCAGGCCCATCTGCATCAGCCAGGTATTCAGCAGCCCATCGGTCCTCAGGATGAAGATCCAGGCATAGGTCCGGACCAGAAAATTGGCCCAGAGGGGAATCAACACCATCATCAACCAGAACGATTGCCACCGTGGGGATGATCGCGCCATCACATAGGCGAACGGAAATCCGACGAGGAGACAGATCCCCGTGACGGCAGCCGCCATGGCACAGGACCGCCAGACGATCGTGACATACAACGGGTGCAAGAGGTCCCGGTAGTTGGCCAGACTGAAGTCCCAGCGGATCCATCCGTAGGTTTCGCGGGTGGCGAAGCTGATCACCAGCACGATCAGCAAGGGCAGTCCGACGGCCAGGAGGCCCCAGAGCAGGGACCCGGCATAACACCAGCGGCTGGCTCCTGACGAACGGCAATCGCGCATGACCCCTCGGCCGGTTTAATCCTCACTCGGGGAGCAGGAACCCGTCATCGCGATTCCAGCAGGCGTAGACGCGGTCACCCACGGACAATCTTTTATGGCCGTTTCCGTTCGATACCATGGCCTGCCAGAACAGCCCCTCGTCGAGCCGCAGATGATACCGCCAATGGGTTCCGGCATAGTCCACCTGATCGACCACCGCCGGAATGCCGTCCTCACTTGCCGTTTGCGGCCCGTCGTTCCGGACCAGCACAAGTTCAGACCGAAGCACCAACGTGGCATCCTGGCCATCCGACAGGTTGACGAGAGCACGGCTCGGAATGCCGACCGCCAGATTCAAGCGCGGCACGGCCAGTTCCCCCCGGTCGGGATCGATCAGGCGAACCAGGCCGGCCAGCAAATTGGACCGGCCGAGAAATTCGGCGACAAAACGGGAGGCCGGGGCCTCGTAGACCTCTTCCGGGGTGCCGATCTGCACCACCCGCCCCTGCTCCATCACGGCCAGCCGGTCCGAGAGGGTCAGGGCTTCCGCCTGGTGGTGGGTCACGCAGATAAACGTGATCCCGACCCGTCGCTGGATACGCTTGAGTTCGGCGGTCATGCTCTGCCGGAGCTGCTCGTCCAGCGCCGCCATCGGTTCGTCGAGCAGCAGTACGGCGGGGCGATTCACCAGGGCCCGCGCGATCGCGACCCGCTGCTGCTCGCCGCCGGACAGTTGCGCGGGCCGGCGGTTCCGCAGTCCATCCAGGCGCAGGATATCCGCAAGCTCGTCGATGCGCCGCCGCCGCTCATCTCTCGGCAGACCCTGCATGAGCGGCCCGAATCCGATGTTCTCCTCGGCGGTCATGTGGGGGAACAGGGCATAGGATTGGAAGACCGTATTGACCGGCCGGCGGCTGGGAGGCACGCCAGCCATCGGACGGCCCTGGAGCAGGATCTCGCCTCGATCCGGCTGTTCGAAGCCGGCCAGCAGGCGAAGCAGCGTGGTCTTGCCTGCGCCGCTGGGTCCGAGAATCGAAAAGAACTCCCCTTCGCGCACCGCGAGGCAAACCTCGCGCACGACGGGGGGACCCCCGTAGGATTTCACCACCCCCCGCGTCTCCAAGATCACGGCGCGATCCTCGGCCGAGCCTGAAACGGAAGGCATCGCAGGACTGGATGAGGCCGTTGAGGAAGGAACGTCGCACACTCCCGGTCGCGTCGTCGCCGATCTCACGAACCGGACGGCGACCGGCGCCTCACGAGGCGCGGTCAGTGGTCCAATCCGAGCTTCGCCGGAACGCGGCGTAGAAAGTCGCGGGCGCGCACCTGGGCTTGATGCCGCCGCAACAGCTCGCGTCTGATGAGGTTCCGATCCTCCGCCACGATCCGCACCAATCGATCGGCGTCCTCCGCATGCTCGCGAATCAGCTCTGAGAGGCGATGCATCTGCTGCTCCAGCCGGTTCAACCGCCGCAACACGTCGTCCGATGATGTGACCGGCCGCGCGCCGTCCGATCTCCGCCGTTGAGATTGAGTTGGAGTCCGTCGTTTCGCCATGGGCCTCCGTGGGCAATGGATGAAGGAGTCAGGGCCGTAGTATTCCCACACCGGCCGTGCTTGTCAACCGGAGCCTCCTTTCTATTTCGCGGGCGCCCTGCTAGAATTTCACCCGATGCGGGACCTGTTCACGATGATCCTCGCCGGAGGCAAGGGCGAGCGGCTCCATCCCCTGACCGACCAACGGGCCAAACCGGCGGTGCCCTTCGGCGGAAAGTACCGGATCATCGACATCACGTTGAGCAACTGCATCAACTCAGGCCTGCGCCAAATCGCCGTGCTGATCCAGTACAAGTCCCATTCGCTCGACCGGCACATCCGCATGGGATGGAACATTTTCAGCACCGAGCTGGGCGAATACATCATCTCGGTGCCGCCCCAGCAGCGAATCAGCGAGGATTGGTACAAGGGCACCGCGGACGCGGTCTACCAGAATCTGTTTCTTCTCGATAACGAACAATCCCCGTATCTGCTCATCCTGGCCGGCGACCATATCTATAAAATGAACTACGCGGACATGTACCAGTTCATGCTGGAGAAAGAGGCGGACGCGGTCGTCGGCGCCATCGAATGCCCCCTGGCCGAGGCGACCCGGTTCGGCGTGATCGGCGTCGATGAGGAATATCGGATCCAGCGCTTCGATGAGAAGCCGAGCAACCCCATGTCGATCCCGGGCGATCCCGCGCAGGCGTTCATCTCCATGGGCATCTATCTCTTCAAGACCGATGTCATCCGGGAGCATCTCCTCAAGGACGCCAGGGCCGGCACCACGCACGATTTCGGCAAGAACATCATTCCCCGCATGATCGCCGATCAACGGGTGTTCGCCTTCAAGTTTCAGGATCGCAACAAAAAGTCGGTGCACTATTGGCGGGACATCGGCACCCTCGATGCCTATTGGGAAGCCAATATGGATCTAGTCTCGGTCGATCCGCTGTTCAACCTGTACGACCAGCACTGGCCGATCCGGACTTATCAAGGGCAGTACCCGCCAGCCAAATTCGTCTTCGCGCAGGATTACCAGGGCGGCCGCATGGGGATCGCGCTCGATTCCGTCGTCTCGGGCGGCTGTATTATTTCGGGCGCGCGCGTGCAGAACTGCGTGTTGTCTCCGAACGTGCGGGTGGAAGACCACGCTGATCTGCGCGAATCCGTGGTGATGGAAAACGTGGTGATCGGCCAGCATGCGCGCATCCGCCGGGCGATCATCGACAAGGATGTGACCATCCCCCCGCATACGGAAATCGGCTATGACCGCGAGGCCGATCGGCAACGGTTCACGATCACGGAATCGGGGCTGGTCGTCATCTCCAAAGGAATGAAAGTGCATGGCCCCGTCGATTCATCCGGCTGACCTGCTGTCAACCCTCCGGCATAAGCATCTGACGCCCGCCATCGTCTTTTTGACCTCGCGACGCGCCTGCGACGACGCCATGCAGGCGCTGGCGCTACTGCCTTCGGCCATCCCGCCGGATCGACAAGAGGCCATCGCGAGAGTCCTCGACGGTGTGACGGCCGAATTTCCCAGCATCGCCGAACATCCGCTGCGCGAGACCGTGCAGCGGACCGGCGTCGCCGCGCACCATGCCGGCCATCTGCCGTCCTGGAAGATCGCGGTCGAGGAGCTGATGCGCCGGGGCTGTCTCGACGCGGTCTTCGCCACCACGACCCTGGCGGCCGGCGTCGACTTTCCCGCGCGCACCGTCGTCATCACGCAGTCCAGCGTGCGGAAGGCCCGCGACTTTACGGATCTCACCGTGAGCGAGATCCAACAATTGTCCGGACGCGCCGGCCGGCGCGGCAAGGATCTGGTCGGGTTTGCCGTCGTGACTCCCTCCCCCTATATCGACCTTCGCCATATCGCCAAGGGACTCACAGGACACCCGGAGCCGATCGACAGCCAATTCGTGATCACCTACCCGATGGTCCTCAACCTGCTGAAGGCCCATCCGCTCGATCATATCCAGGCCATCCTCGCCAAGAGCTTCGCCCAGTTCCAGCTCGATCAACGGGCCGAGCGGCTCCAGGAAAAACTCGATACGTTGGAAGTACAGATGGCGCCCTACGGTCCGCGCGAGTGCACGGACTGGATCACCCAGTGGCACCACTTCGACACGGCGCGTCGCCGGAAGCCGCACCGCCCCTCCGTCCACAAGCAGGACCCGCCCGAAGTCGCGGCGCGACTCCCCTTCCTCACGCCCGGCCGCCTGGTGAGTCTCGGGAAAGCCCGCGCGATCGTGCTGCGCGAATACCGCAGCCGGGGGCAGCGCAGCCCCATGCTCACCGTGTTGAGGAGCGAGGGGTCCATCACCGAAATTCCGGTCACCTTCGTCGCCGAGGTGCTCGATCGCACGTTCGAGGTCAAGGAGACCCGCGCCTATCCTTGGACCACACCCGAGACCATCCAAGGTCTGGTCGACGAATTGGCGGAATTGCCCACGCGCGTGCCGGCGCTGCCGATCCTCGTCTCCGAACAGGCGGACCAGATTCCCGATGAATTGATTGCGCAAACCCTGGATGATTTTCCCTGCCCGACCTGCCCGTCGCGCCATGCCTGCCAGAAGGACCATCCGACGGCGCTCAAGCTCCGGCAGGAGATCGCCAGGACGACCAAAGCGATTCAAGCGCTTCGCACGAGCCTCTGGCACCGATTCCAGGAAAAGGTGGAAGTGCTCCAGCAGTTGGGGTATTTGACGCCGGCGGCGCAACTGACTGCGGACGGTGAATGGGCGCGGTTGATCAGGATCGATCACTCGCTGTTGATCACCGAGCTGATCCGAGCCGAGGCCTTCTCCGCGATCGAGCCGGCCTTGCTCGCGGCCGTGATGGCGAGCATCGCCCACGACGACGACCGGCCCGGCGCCTTTCCCCGCGCGAGCGCAGGACTCAGCACGGTTCTGAATCAGGTGCGACGGCTGGCGCATGAACTGGCCGCCTTCGATGACCCGCCTTTGCTCCGGGGCGACATCGCCGCGCTGACGGAACGGTGGGTGGGCGACCCGGCGTTGACCTGGATCGGCCTCTGCCGTGCGACCACCATGGCCGAAGGGGATATGTATCGGCTGTTCGCCCGCACCTTGGAATATCTGTCCCAGATCGAGAGCCTGCGCTCTTCGCACCCAAGTCTGGCCGACACCGCGGCCCGCGCCATCGCCAACTTGCGTCGAGGCGTGCTGGAGGAATTGCCGTGACGCAGCAAGACGCGTCAATCGTCATACGTCAATCGAGAGTGCGAAACTTCCTGGCTACTTCTCTTTCCGATTGACGGTTGACCCATGACGAATGACGGGGTGTTTTCGTGACAACCGAGGAACTGGAACAACTCATGGTGCAACAGCCGTTGGGCCTGCTGCACCGCCTGGCTCGCGGACGCATTCCACGTCATTTCCGAATGGGAAAGCGGCGCCTGATCGAGGCCCTGCTCAGACATTCGGCCGACAATCGTTCCGGCTTTGAATCGGACTTGCAAGCCCTTATCGGCGATCGCGCCCAACGGGACCGGCAGCAGCCTCACGGCCGGCAGCACGCACAGCCGGCTGCGCATTCGCACCCTGGGCGCACAGCGGCCTCCAAGGCCCGAGTCCACGAGCCGGAACCGCGCGAGCCCGGCGTCACGCTCGGAGCCTTTCTGGAGGGAATCGGTGTCCCGGAGCCAGCGCCTTTTGTGCCGGACCCCTGGCAGGAGGAGGCGCTGGAGGCGCTGGTCGAGACCGACGTCATCGTCAGCGTCCCGACCGGCAGCGGCAAGACCTACGTGGCGGTCGAAGCCGCGCGTCGCGCGATCGACGCCAACCGGACCGTGATCTACACGTCGCCGCTGAAAGCGCTGTCGAACACGAAGTTCACTGAGTTTTCCCGGATCTTCGGACCGGAGCAGGTGGGCATCCTCACAGGAGATCGGCAGGATAATGCGCAGGCTCCGCTGTTGATCATGACCACGGAGATCCTGCGGAACCTGCTCTACGACGCGGCGGGAGGAGAGATCGACCTTCGCCTCGACCAGCTAGGATTAGTGATTCTGGATGAATCACAATACCTGGCCGATCCCGAGCGGGGCGTCGTCTGGGAGGAGACCATCATTTTTTGTCCGGCGCAAGCCAGGCTGCTGTTGCTCTCGGCCTCGATCGGGAACCCGCAGGACATCGCCGACTGGTTGACGCACATTCGGCCTTCTCCCTGCCGGCTGGTGAGACATGCGCGGCGTTCGGTCCCGCTGCGCGCCGGATACCTGCATCCCAACGGCAAGCTCACGCCGTTGTTCCGCACCGTCGGGATTCCTCCCGGACACGGCCATCATCTGCACCCCGAAACCCTTCGCTTGTTCCAACAGTACGAACAAGAGACCCTGGGGCATCGGGGCTGACCGCCGGACCTCCGTCAAACGGCAAGCGTCAATCGTTAAAGCATAGGACGTCAGCGCCGATGTCTTCGGTTTTACAAACGATTGACGGATGACGCTTGACGACCATTCGAAACGGGCAGACTTGTAGAGCACCCGGCTAGAAGGCATAGCGCAGGCCGAAGGTGACCCCCTGGCGGCTCGTGCGGAATTGCGTCAAGGGAACCGTCACACCGCCCCCGCCGACCGGAAAATTCTCCCACTCGCCGTCCAGGGTCTGGTTCCACCAGAATCGATATCCGACATCGAAAAACAGCCGCGAGAGGATCTGGATGCTGGCGCCGCCTTCGAGTTGCGCGCCGAGTCCCCATCCCGTCATGCGGAAGCTGGGGTTCTGCTGAAGGTCCGTCCGCAGGTGATGCACATCTTCGTTGGTCAGCCAGGTCACGGGTAGAAAGGCGGCGCGCCCCGTGAGACTCACCCGTCGATGCAATCGGATCTCCGTATCCAACCCGAGTTCAATCGATCGCCAGACCTGGGTGTTCGTGATGACGGTTTCTCCCGCACTCGAGACGGTGCCGGCCGGGCTGCATTGGATCGGCGAAGGGGTCAAGGCCGTGCATTCCACCTGGGTCACGCCGGTGGCCTGGTGTCGTTGGGTCCAATAGTGAAAGCCGGCAAACAGATCCAGCCGGCCGCGGTGTCTGGGAAACGTCCAGACACGCCCGCCCACCTCGCCTTGCACGTACCAACTATGGCTGCCCTCCACGTTGCTGAACGTGCGCGAAAAGCGGTGGGCGCCTGTCACGGTGGTGCCGAACGATGCGGCCCCGTCCGCGCTCACGAAATCGTCATCCACCAACCGTCCGCCGCCGATATCCGCAAATCCGAACGACGCCCTCGCAAACCACCGGTCTCGCAACGTGGCCTTGGCGGAGAGTTCGACGAAATTCGCAGCCACATCTTTGTAGTCGAGTTTCGAAGAGGGATTGCCGAGCAGGGAACTCACGCCGGACGCATCGTGGCTCCAGGTCGTTTTGCCTGTGGAGATCCAGGCCGACAGCCCGACATCGACTCGCAGGGGACCGGTTTCTTTTCTTTCGACCGATGGGGACGCGGCATGAACCGGAGAGACATAGAACAGGAGGAGCGCGGCAGCCGTTGCAACTGTCTGGAATACCCTTCGCATCGTGACAGCGTACGGCTTGCACTAAGGGCGAAAGAAACGGTCTCGGCGGGAAGGAATCGCAACGGGTTGCGGCACTACCATACACCGGACCATATCACAGGATCTATCGTCTGGCTCCGCCGCGTTGGATGATCACGGTGTCGGCGCAACGTTCCCTGTTGTCCGGCATGAGTCGAGCGCAGGCGCCGTAGATGTCCTGCATCGCCATCCGATGATAGAGATACTGCGAAAACCACACCAGCCAGGTCCCCGCAAGCAGGAGCACCAGCAGCGTCAGCCCTGCATAGGTGAACAGGGCCGGACTGTGTGACGGCCCCTGCATCGGAGCAGGCCCGCCATCCTCCTCGCTCGCGCCCTCATTCGATCCGATTTTCCGAACGATTCGCATGAACGGTTCCAACTTTTTCGTCGTCCGGCCGATCCTACCTCACAATGATGGGTTTCCCTACTATCTCTTGTTTTTTTGACGGCGCCGTATCCATCGGCCTCTTCTGCCGCTCGTCGCGGATTGGTGGATGTACTGTCGCGGTTTCTACGACAGCCATTGAAGGTAGATGACTACACTTCTACAGATTCCACGCGAATGAGCACATGAGCGAGCAAATGAGATTGAACTGAAATACTCCAATATCTCTGTGAGTCTAAGGAAACAATCGGAAGAGCACGAGCGCCGCTTGACTGGCATGTGAATTGCTGTCCCCAAAGAGCACTTACCGCATATCGCTCACGGCCGGTTATCACACCTACAAGGGGTTGCACGATGAACTGGGGTCGGCCAGACCGGAGAAACATGCTGTTCCAAGCTCTTTGGCTCTACAGAGAATGGTGGCGCTTGTACCTATTGCTCGTCCTGACCATAGGAACGCAAGTCCTGTTTGCATCGGAGAGTCGCGCGTTTTCGTTGAGCCCATCCCAACTGACGTTCACCGCCACAGCGGGAGCCGGCGCGCCGGCGAGCCAGACCCTGTCGTTGACCGCGTCTGGTTCCAACGAATATCAGTGCGAATCAAACGCGTCTTGGCTGAAGCTCTCTACAAACTACGGGGTTTTGTCGGGCGAATCAGCTCAAATTTCGGTGTCAGTGAACACATCCGGGATGTCAGCGGGCATTTACACTGCGCAGGTTCAGTTCTGGGTATACGGTGGGCAGGATCCCAACACCTATACTCCCGCCATCACAGTTACACTCAACCTCACGTCGGGCAGCGGGAGTGGATCAAGTACAAACCCAATGATCAGCATCACACCGACAAACCTGAACTTCTCGGGGACAGTTGGCGGGAGCAACCCATCGGCACAGAGGATCAACCTGACCAATCCCGGCGGCGGCACCTTGAGCTGGAACATCGCCTCCAGCGAGCCCTGGCTGCTCGTGACGCCACTTTCAGGAACGACCACGACCGAAGCAGACAGGCCCACTGTGACGGCCAATATTTCAGGTCTGGCGGCCGGCACTTATAACGGGGTTCTCACGGTAAGCGGCAACGCCTCGAACAGCCCACAGCAGATTCCCGTGACACTGACGCTAGGGTCAGGACCGTCTCCGACTCAGCCACCGCCCACGACCTCGGGACTGAGTGCCAACCCTCCGAGCATCATGATCTCTGTTCCGGAGGGAACGACCGACCAACAGCTCTTTAGCTTTGACATCAGCAGTTCAGGCACAAGCACCGGTTGGACGATTAACGATCCTGCTTATTGGATGCTCCGAGATCCGACCTCCGGCACCACGCCTTCGAAAGTGTATGGGTACGTATTCCCTGGAGGCCTAGCCGTCGGCACCTATACCGCGACATTTGTAATTACTCCCTCGAATTCCACTCTCTCGCCCCTCTCAGTTCCCGTGACATTAACGGTCGGGAATGGAGGTTCCGCGAGCCAATCGCCTATCCTCACCGTGAATCCGACAAGTCTTAATTTCAGCTACTCATCAGGCAACCAGTCGTCTATCAGTCAGGCGTTGAACATCAGCAATACAGGCGGCGGGACTCTGAGTTGGACGCTTTCTGAATCGGCCTCCTGGCTGTCGGCGAGCCCACGCTCGGGGACCGGATCCGGCACATCGACCATCACCGTTGCCGGCGGATTGGCAGCAGGAACCTATACGACAAACATTACGGTTTCTGCCTCCGGAGCCTCGGGATCTCCCCGGACAATCCCGGTGACCGTGACGGTCGGCGCCACTTCCACGTCGGTCAACCTTTCGTGGGATGCCAACTCAGAATCGGACCTGGCTTCCTATAAGGTCTACTACGGGACGTCGCCAGGCAACTACACGACTAACATCAATGTCGGGAAAGTCACAAATTACACCGTGAATGGCCTGGCGACGGGCCGGACTTATTATTTTGCGGTTACGGCGCTGGACAATGCGGGTAATGAGAGCGGCTTTTCTAATGAAGCGAGCGCTCAGCGTTGAGCGGAATGACTGTAGTGGATCGAGTCAACTCCCAAGGAGCAGCCTAACCATATCACCCCTGCCAGAGATGGCCGCTTGTCTATTCCATGCGTGAGATAGGCAGGCGGCTCGTCCACTCTGTCCGACCTCACTTGACCAGGGAAGCTAGGATCTGTATAAAGCATCGTTTACTCGAAGTCTCGTGCGACTTCTCGCACGTTAGATAATGATTCCTGCGCCCGTAGCTCAATGGATAGAGCACCAGACTACGGATCTGGGGGTTACAGGTTCAAGTCCTGTCGGGCGCGCCATGAAATCAACCGCTTGCCTCCCCTCCCCGATCCCCGGTGATTCCTCGGTCCCGGTTTTGGGACAAACCTCTCTTTTATTGACGGCCATCATGAAGATGGCTCGAGGCCCGGCACACCCCCCTCACAAACCGAGGGTAACCGTGGGACGGCTTGACGGTCGTTAGCGGCCGCGCCGCTGGAAGGCCGATCCCCGTGTTTCGGCGGCCATTCGGCCCTTGACCTCGGGCCATACCGGAATTAATTCGTAGCGCGAGACTTTTATCACATTGAACAGCGATCCCCACGCGTCATGAGAATGAGCCGTCGCCTCCCATGAGGACTTTCGCATTCGCATAGGTCCGGCAACGTGCAGCCGAGGCACTGCTTCGAGAACAAGAGAAGGGATCCGTGTGCGGATCCCCTTATGGGGACGGTTCATCGAAGAGCCGACCTTCTCAAGCGCGTGGCCCTCCTCGAGTTTCCGCCAAGCGCTCCCCGCTCGTGCACGCCCCTCCTGTACTCCCTTGGTCGCCATGTGGCATGCCCTCTACCGCTGATCGCAATTGAACAGATGGCGCTGAGGCCGCCCGCCTCACTTGCCATTTAACACGTAGGTGTTATTTTTATCCATAGGGTTGCAGGCCGGCGCACCAGCCCAGACATCAGAGAGAGGAGGTCCGCGCCATGACATGGACACCGACACGCCTGCTTCTGATGCCAGGTCTGATTGCATTGTGGGTGACGTCGGCCGGTTCTCAAAGATGAAGAAATCAAGAGATGCGTCGAAGCCGCGCTCGCTCGGTCCCGGCCCTGAAGGACAGTAAGCTCAACAAAGTTACCGTATTGGTTCATGAGGGCGATATGGTGTTGAAAGGGGCAGTCGAGCAGCCGATACACCGGCGATTGGCCGAGAAGCCGACCGAATCGGTCTCCGGGGTTGCAGCAATTACGAACCTACTGAAAGTGGTCGGCGCCCCAAGGCCGGATCGTGAAATAGAAAAAGACGTCTTGGCTTATCTGAAATGGGCGCCGTACGTCGATCTGGACCAAATCGACTACAAGGTCGAAAACGGGGTCGTCAAACTGAAAGGGCCGGTGGATCACTACGCCAACATTTTCATGATGGTGAGCGATATCGAGAAGATTCGCGGAGTCCTAGACGTGGATGCGTCCGAAGTGCAACCGACGAAGGCCCAGAAACGGGCCTGATTCGACAGAGGCCGATACATACAATTTGTTTAAAGAGTTCACCATGGAACCGTTATGGAGAAGTTCCCATACGGTTTTCACGAGAGCGCTCGACGCGGCGGCAGCCCGTCACGCGCGTGACGATGCGAGGCATCAGCGGGAAAGCTACGATTTTCATCACCCATCCGTGCTACGGGCGGTTCCGCCTCCGACCGTGGCGTATGCCCGTCCTCTTCGCTGGTGGTCGCTGGATCGTCCCCAGCGGCTGTCCGCAGCCCTACGGCTTCGGGATCAGCTCCTTGAGGATGTCATGCGGGCGAGCCCAAGCGGAAGAAGGCACGCAGCCGCGACGCCGCTGGCGGAAGAAGATAAGTTAAAAGGAAGGAGAGCCGGCAATGAGAGATCTATTGGCCACGTTCCCGCGTACTGAAGTATTTGCCTTAGCAATTGTCAGCCTTGTTATCGTGGCATCTCTGGCCGGCATATGGCTGGCATGGCGTGAAGACCGCGGGCATACAAGGAAACGTTCCAAGGCGAAGGGCCGAATGTTTTCGGCTAGGGCGAGTTCGCTCCTGCTTCCTTCTGGTGTGCCTGGCAATGGTCCAAGCTTTGGACTGTGCGGATTTCTGGGATGTACGTGCTGCCTGCTTGCTTTCAATCCCGCCGTCGCGTTCCTAACACGATTCGGCGAGGGGCTGTTACGGATGACCTCCGGGATCGCTCCAGGCATGGAGTAGGCCAGGCCTGTTCTCCTCCCCATTCGGCATGATGACCTCTAAAACCGCGGGAAACGAAACGTGCTCAGGCACCGCATCATAAACTCCGTCATCTCGCGTTCCATGGCATCGAATCCATGGCAGAATGGGCATGAAAGTCCCGGGCCGCTCCTGAAGCCATGACAGAACCTGCAACGAACCGAGACAGGAGCCGCGATATCTTCGATCTCTTCCGCATGGACAGACGGTCTGACGAGCGGCTCCGGACCGCGAAACCGCGACGGCTGTTGGGTGGATGCAACCGGTTCAGGTCCGATGCCGCCTGAACCTCTGATTCGGCGCCGTCGCTCGATACTGGCGTCGTACTCTTTCCTTTTTCCCGGATCGGACAAGACTTCGTACGCCTCCTGGATGGCTTGAAACTGTTCTTTTCCTTCCATGCCCGCATGATCGGGATGGCACTGCTTGGCCAACCTGCGATACGCAGCTTGGATGCCTTGGAGACTTTCTCCGCGATCGACTCCTAGGACCGCATAGTAGTCGTTGGCGCTCACTTGATCACCTAGTAGTTATAGGTCTGGATCGCTGGTGATCACTCGCGCAAGCCACAGGGGCATCGGGATAGCGTCATGCGCCAGCCAGGCGGAAGGCCCGCGCCGGCCGCCTAGCCCGCATTATTCATGAGCACTTCTGCTGCAATTGTGGATTCGCCGCTGCGACAAGCCAACATGCGGCTTCGGCGGCATGTTGCCGGGCGGACTCGCCGCTCGGTCGGTCAACAGACTGTCTCAAGTCTGCCTCCCTTCCTCGCGGCTCCGTGCGCCCGTCTCGCCTGGCGACTCCGCAATTTCGCGACGAACTGTCATGAATAATGCGGGCTAGGCCACCATGACTTCAATAGATTTAGGTCTCGCCTTTTCGGATTTGGGCAGACGCACGGTCAATAATCCGTTCTTAAATTCCGCCGTAACCTTGTGTTCATCTACCGAATCAGGCACCGTAAAGCTCCGGGCAAAGTTGCCATAGGCGCGCTCGGTCCTATGATACCGCTTGCCTTTTTCTTCCTTATCCTGCTCCCGAGTGCCGGAGATTGTCAGGACCCCGCCCTCGACCGACAATTTGACAGCCTCCTTCTCCACGCCAGGAAGCTCGGCGCGGATCTGAAACTCGGCATCGGTTTCCAGCACATCTACGGCGGGGGCCCAATCAGCCAAGGCCAGGGATTCTTCCCCTCCATCGCCCAGAGTCCTCTGTCCTGTGAGCAGGCGGTTGAGCCGATCGGACATGTTCTCAATTTCTCGGAGTGCATCAAGGGGCATCATGGCTCGCATCAGGTCCATGGGGAGCCTCCTTCGTTAAAGGTGGGATAGATCATGATGGCTATCCGCTGCCAACCGTTGTCAAGAGGGGTGCCGACCTCAACGCTGTAATGCAAGGATGGGAAAGGGAGGGTAGGACTGTTGCCCTTTAAAACCAGAGCCTTAGCGCGGCGCTGACAGTACCGAGCCTGTGGGCTGAGTAAGGCCGACAGCAGGGAACCCAAAAGATATCATGTTGCGCATTGACGCGCCACGCCACTGAGGTTTCTCCCGCAACACGCTCAGACTCTCGCCTATCAAGCTGCTATTGACGGACTTCCTTGCGCCATCTTCCGTCGCTTGCGCACCGTATCGCTTGACATCCCTGCACCCGGAACCTAAGCTTTGAAGCGGATCGTTTCTCTTGGACTGATCGGGGATTCACCGAGTCATCATGAAAATGAAACGACGCGTGTGGATCATTCTGGCTGTCGTGTTGCTCGGTTCCCTCGTCGGATGCGGAGGATGGCGAAGCGGCTATCTGAACGATCAGGTGGGAAAGGCCGGCCAGCACGATATCGCGCAGGAACTCGGCAAACCGACGCACAGGATCCCGGAATCCCATGGCATCTCACAGTGGATCTATCAAGACTGCCCGCTCTATCAGGCCTGTTATGTGTGGGTGCTGACGTTTGATGAGAACAAGGTGCTCCAAACCTGGGAACGAGCCCCTGCGCAGTCATGAGACAACCGCACGAGAGAAGTTGCACTCAACGGCCGATCAGCCGATGGTTGATTGTCGCCTGGGCAGGCCTCTGCCTCACCGTTAGCGGTTGCGGCCCGCAGTCGGTCACCCTCCATAGCCAAACACGGCTGCCGATGATTCTTCAGGAGAGCGCCTACACGGAATCCGGCTGCCGCGAGCACCTCACCGACAGGGCCCGAGAGCTCGGCATGACCTTGCAGTCCGTCTCGGTCAAGGGCTGGTTCTTCGGCGACACCCTGTTGTGGCCGCTCTATAAGGGATACGTGTGCCTCGGCACCGATCGGGATCTTCCGGCCTTGATCGTCGGCTCTCCGACCACCGCCTACTATTACTGAGTCTTGCTCGCATCGCTTCGTCCGGTCCCTCGGCAAGATCAACGCCGCATACTCTGATCGCCTGTCAGTGGAGCGTCCATGTGGTACTGGATCGACATCATGGTGGGCCGATGGCGGTTTCTCTGGCTGGCTTGCCTGTTCATCATCGTCTGGGTCACCACCGTTCCGGGCAACGTGTTCGTCGGCCACTCCCACTGGTTTTTGGTCAAGTGGGTGCCCTTTCAAGACTTTCGCCTGTCGTTTGAATACCTGAGCGATCTCGCGGGCAACGTCCTCCTGTTTGTGCCGCTGGGCTTCTCACAGCTCCGCCTCGACTCGCGCCTGGGCCGCAGCGGCATCCCGGGCGCGCTCGCGGTCGCCATCCTGCTCTCGCTCTCGGTGGAACTCTTTCAGGTCTATTCGCATGGGCGCGCGCCGTCCGTGACCGACGTGTTGTGTAACGGCGTTGGCGCCTCGCTGGGAGCCTTGACGGCCCGGTGGGAAACCGGCCCCGTTACTTCCAGCCGACCACGTCATACCCGCGCTCTCGGAGACAGCGATTCACGTACTGCTTGTAAGCCTGACTTGGCTGGCGACGGCTGAACAGGGAACGCAGCAATCCGTGCGTCGCCCCTCCTGCCGCTCCCGCCGCCGCGCCGGTCATGGCGCCTCGTCCCGGATTGCCGCGAATCGCCCCGGCGACTGCGCCACCCGCCGCTCCCGCCGCCGATCCCATGGCTGCCCCTGTGGCGGTTCTCGTTGCGGTCTCCCCGGCCCTTCCCGAATCCGGCTCGGCGCCGGCTGCCGCCGCGGCCTCCTGGCAGAGCTCGATATCCTGTTCCGCCACGGCCTCACCGGCCGCCTGGAGGTGAGCATTCGGGTAGAGAATCGGCTTCGAACTGGAACAACCGGCCGAGAGGATACCGGCCAAGAGCAATGTCGCCGCGCCAGCGCCCACTCGCCGGTTGATCATCAGCCGGATCATCATGACGGGATCTGCAGCTCCCGACGCCGGAGCGCCTTCATCATCTGCGGATCGCTCAGTCCCACTTCGCTGAGCGCGTCCATGATGTGCAGGTTTCCGGTCTTGGCCAATTCTTTGGCCTTGGCATATTGCGCGCGATTGAACCGCGCCACCGCCGGTTGGTTGTTGACGATCTGGCAGGCCAACACCTCGCCTTCCACTTCAAGCACGCCTCCCTGCTCGATCAACGTGCGGGCCTGTGCCACGGTGATGCCGTGGAGCTGCGCAAACTCCGCGAGCCCGCCGGTTTCAACAAGCTCGCCGTTGGGCATGATGCACAGGCGCTTGAAATGCGGAGACCAATCTTTGCGGAAATCGATGTACTTGATGTCTCCCCCCCGTGCGACCGACCGGTCCAGCTTGCGATAGTCCAATCCCAGATTCTTCTGTTCGAGCCTTGCCTGGAGATCGGGCGGCAGCGTCCGGTAGAACACCCGCGCCGCCGCTTCCGCGAGCGGGATCGCGGCGGATCTGGCGAGTTGTTCCGCCTCGCACATCTGCATCAGGTCCAACAGCCAGGTCTGTTTCGGCTTCGCTCCCTCCGAATCGATCCGGCAGACGAACAAACCCTTTGTGATCAGGGAGCCTTCTTGCGGATAATGATAGAGCCCTCCTTCCCGGAGGACCTTTGTCATTTCTTCCAGCGGCACCTCGTAACTTTCCGCCAGCACCTTCGCATGGGCCGCGAGATCCTCTTCTTCCGTCATCGCGCAGATGGTCACATTGCCCGGCGCATCGAATTCCGTATAGTCCTCGATGATGTTGTACAGCGTCGGCGGCTTCGGTTGGACGGCTTTCTTCTTGATCTTAAACATGTTCCTCCGAACGCAGGCTGAGATTCAGGTCGAGGCCAAGGAAGACAGGTGCGGCGCCACATACACGTATCGGTCCTCAACCTCAGCCTTAACCTTGGGGTTGTCTCTCTCCATAGGGCGGCAGGGTCGTCAACCGATGGTCTTCCACCGGCCCGCCGACGGTAAAATGGTACAACGATTGAAACGTCCGGTCTTTGAGCCCGAACACCTCATGGACCGGATCATCGAAGAAACACCCGATCCCGGTCGCCCGCACGCCGGCCGCTTCCGCTTCGAGATAAAGCACCTGGCCGATCACGCCGCATTCCCAATAGAGCCGGGGATAGACCCAGGGACCGATCGTCTTTAACGGCTCCTCGAACTCGGCCAGCATGCCGAGCGAAAAGGCGCCGGCGCCGGCGATGTCCTGATGACAACTGACCTGCGCCGCAAGCCGGCGGCCGTCTCCTTCTGCCAGGCAAAACAACGGCAGCGTGGGCGGACAGCCGGCCGGTTGCACCCACATGAAGTCGTCATGCATCCGCCGTCGAAGGGCCGGGACCTTCTTCTCGTCGCGGACCAAACAATAGAGTCCCGGCGTCAGTCCCTCGATCAAGTGCACGAACAGGGCCAGATGCACCCTCGGTTCCCAGGTCAGAACATCCCAAGGGACTGCTGCATGACCTGCGGAAGATGCATTGACCCCGGCGGGCATGACCCGCTCAAGCATTCGATAGAAGGTCCGGTCGGTGATCGAGGTCCTGCTGTCGAAGGCCACGGCGCTGCGACGCTGATGGATGACCTGATGGGCGGTCATTGGCCTGGCCGGCGCATGAGGCCCGGAGGAGGCCACTCCACTTATCCGAATCGAGCTTTTGCTTCGCGGTTTGACTGTCGCCTCGGAAACCTCGTCGATGATGTCCCAGGACACCGGCTCCTCCGGACTGAGTCGATTGGCACGACCATGCCAGCGCGCCTGTTCCATGGCCGAGACCGCCTCTTCATCCAGCCCAAGGGGGAATTGCGCATGCCGATCAGATGGAGCGATGTTGCTCGCAGTCGGCCAGACTACGGCCAGGCAATCCGCCTGCTCCGCCTCGGCTGCTTCAAAATCCTGTGGGCGGGCGACTCCACAGAGCCTCGCGACCTCCTCGGTCGCCAGATCGTCAAGCAGGACCATCCGCCACCCGAGCGAAACAGCGGCAATCCTGGCACTACCGATGACGTGGCCCGTGTCGTGATGGCAATAGCGGAACGCGCGCTCGCCGTATTTCCAGGCCTCGCGCCAATAGACTGAGGTCAAGCCGAAGAGAAAGGCCTGGGGAGGAAAGGGATCGAGCAGGCTCCGGAAGACGTGATCCGGCACCAGTGCGCGCACCTCAAGCCCATGTTCCTTCGGCGCATAATGATAGAGCGCCGGACCATCCGCCAACCCATCCACCGGGCCGACCAGCACATAACCCTCGGTCGGATGCAGGTTGCCGCTCGATGGATTGCTGCGAAGCGCCCACCGGACGTCACCCGCCTGTTTCCAGGCCGTGATCGAAAGCGCGTACTCAAGAAAGCGCGAGAGCGATGTGCGGGTCACCGGCTGCGGCGTCACCGCCTCGGGGCGATAGAGATCGTCGTAGCGGGGTGTGACCGGCGGCTCTTGCGCATCCAACAGGGGAAGCAGGAACAGCGGCGCTCCGTCGAAGCGGCGAAAAGGGTCCGGTTGATTGGCCCAGTCCAGGTACCCCAACGACCGGGCATAGCGCATGAACTGGTGCTTGGTTTCTTCGTGATAGCGAATCACCTGCCCGCAAGGCGTCAAGCCTTCCGATCGGCGCGAGTGGCGGTGTTCGCGGGTGGCCTTCTCCATAGTCTTCCGATTGTGGTGAGTCTAGCCGCAGGCCTTGCCCAAAGTAAACGTAGGGGCTTCGGCAGACGTAGCCTCGCCGATTGACCTCCAGGTCTGTCGATCCGTACACTGCGCCGGACAATCACTCGTTTTGCCCATCGTGCCTATTCGATGAATTTCGATCCTGCCATCGAAGCCCAACTGGCCTTTCGCCGGGCCCAGGCCGCCCAAGAGCTGGGATCGGACTGGAATCTTGCGGAGGAACTGGAAGAGCGCTTTTCGTCTTCAGCCGGTGCGGAAGCCTCTCGGGCCTACCGTCAACTCGTGAGCTTGGGCGAGCAATACGAGGCCGCCGCCGCGTTCCAAGAGTTTTTGATTTACATCACCTGGCAGCAAGTCACTGAAGAGACCATTGCAGAGCACTTTGAGCGCGGCGCCATCCTCTGTGACCGGTTTCTGAATCGGCGCTACGACGGCCTGAGCGCCCAAACGCTGTCCCAGGTGCAGGCGCTTCATCTCTCGTTTCGACAGGGGCTTGGGCTCGGCGACCAGCATGATCTGGCCAAAGACTACGAGCGGGACACGCCAAAGGGCGGGGACTGATCGGCAATCGGCCGGTCTCGGCAGCCCGGCACTCGGCAGCTGCCTGCGAGGGAGCGGCTGCTTTCAGCGGCTACGGTCCGAAGGGAGAAGGGCGTCCCTTTTCAGGGTCGGTTGCTTCGTATCACGTGGGGGTTGCTCCGCAAGCCGTTGCAAGGTCCGTTTGACCGACGGATCGCCCTCCCGGTCGGCCGCCTGTTTCACCATCGCCATGGCCCCTTGATCCCTGGTGGCAGCCAAGGCTCTCCCGGCAGCCTCGCGGATCAACGGATCCTCTGACGACAGGTAGGGAGCCAGGGCAGGCACTGCCTTCCCGCGGGACACGGTCCCGTGCGAGTGCAGAGCCGAGCGCAACAGAACCGGATTCAGGCCCTTCTGATTGACCATGCCTTCCAGGAAGGCAGCCACGCGCGGCTCATCAGGGTAATGTCTGAGCAGCGAGAGGGCTCGGCTCCGAAGCAAGGGATCTTCCTCGGCGTTCTGCGCCACCTCCATGAGCAGTTGCGGCACGCCGCTTCCCAGGTCGGAGAGGGTCTCAGGCGTCACCCTCACTTCCTCGGCCGAGAGGAGCGCGCGCAGGGCCGCTCTCCTATCCGGTTCCGCTTGGGCAAGGTCCCGGCAACCGGTTACGCCGATGACGAAGAGCACGACAAGCCACAGCCTGATTCCCACCAGCGCCAAGCGCCTGCCTCCCCTCCTCTGTTTCATTCCTGCCGCCATCGGCCTACCCTCCTGTTCGCTTGCGCTCACTGAACCAGCGGGTTCCGTTGCAGCACAAAGACCTGACCCGCCGTGAGTCGATTCCTGACCTGCGGGGGAGACGGCTGAGTCCAGAACATCAGATTGAGCCCATCTGCCGCAAGACATTCGTCCGCCGTCACCTGACCGTCGCCGTCGGTATCAAACGAGGTCGGACACTCGGGTGTGTCTGGAATCGGATCGACGTTGAACGCAGCGATCGGAATCGTAAATCCTTCACACTGTGTCGCATCGGCACCGCACTGCTCCGTCGTATGAAAGAGACCGAGGTAATGCCCCACCTCATGCGCCATGGTCCGTCCCCGCCGCAGGAGCGCTTCGGTGGACAACAGCCCGATGCGGTTCGACGCAATCGCCACCGCCACTCCCGACTGGACCGTGCCGACGATCGGACCAGGCCCTGGAATCCCACCGGCGATCCCGGCGATAAAGATGCTGGCATCACCATCATTGTCGTCGATCTGTTGGACAAAAAAGATGCTGAGCCCTCTGGTTGTGACGTTCCCGCTCTGACTGAACAGGTCTTCCAACTCGTCCGGCAACCCATTCTGGTTGCCGTCCACGTCGTCGATCACGGCCAGCCTGGTCTGATCCGAGGCTGGGCAGTCATAGGTTCCGGCCACCTGGACTTGGATGCCGGCTTGCAACAGGATCCGGGAGAACTCCGAGAGCAGGACGCCGAACGAGGGATTGGCCATCGCGTTGCCGGCATTGAGATCGTTCAAGCCGCAGAAATGCACATTCACAATCAGCGAGCCGGCCGACAAATTCTGGCGCCGGTTCAACAGGGCATAAACCTTGGCGCTCTGGGTCGCAGATCCAAAATTCAGGACCGAAAACTGATAGGTCCCGAGCGGGACCGAATAGGTCGTGCTGTGGGGAAAGAGACCGGCCGCCACCGACTGCCCGGCCGCTTGAAGGGTCGTCCGGCCGATGGGATCAAGGTCATTAAATGAAGCGGTGATCCAGGTGGCGCCAAGCGGATCAACGATGGGAGCAATGTCGATATCGGGAGCCCGCCCCCCATCGGCCACCAGCATGAAGGTTGTCGAATCAACCGGAACCTGGAAGGCAAGGCTGGCATTGGCCGGCAAGGTGGCGGTGCCCAGGTCTCGAATCTCGGTCTGGCCGAAAAACGTGCTCGTGCCTCCCCCGCTCACACCCGGACCCGGAGTCCCTCCGTCACCATTTCCATCACAGCCGGTGACCGCGCAAAGGATTGCGAGCAATAGGACCGGCCAATCACACCAACGACGCTCCCATTGCTGATAAACCCCCCGAGCCGCCATGGGGCAGACGATACCATGCGGGGAGGATGAAACAACATGGGCTTGTCGATCCTCAGCCTTCCTCAAAAGAGGGAGTTCCCTCACGCCAGGTTCGAGGAGGCCGTAGATTCCGCCATCCGCCATGAGTATCCTGAATACATGCCGTCCGAGGCAGCCCAGAAGGCGCGCATCTTTTTCCATCGAGGGGATCTCGATCAGGCCCGTCATTGGTACGAGCAGGCGGTCCTGGCCGCTCGATCCGACGCCGACGAGGCCGCGTTGGCCGACAGTCTGGGCAATCTCGGCAACGTCTATGCGCTGTGCGGACGGCCCGAAGAAGCCGAAGCCTGTTATCGTGAGTTGCTGGCCATCCAACGGGAGCGCCACGACCAGCTCGCCATCGGTCAAACCCTGGTGAACCTGGGCAATCTTCAGAAGGACGCCGGCCGCTTCGGACCGGCACGGGCCCATTATATGGAGGCCTTGGACCTGCTGCTCCGGATCGACGATGATCGGTCGCTCGGGCTCCTCTATGCCAACCTGGGACTGCTGGACGCGGCGGAACAGCAACAAGCCAAGGCGGTCGAGTCCTTCACCCAGGCCTTGGACTATCACCGCAGGGTGGGAGACGAGGACGGTCTGGCGACCACCTATAGCCAGCTCGGCAGGACTTTCCTCGAAATGGGCAAGCTCCGCCGGGCCGAACGGTGCTTGAACAACGCCTCCGAACACTTCATCAAGCTCGGCGACGAACCGGGCGAAGCGGCGGTGCTGAGGTTGCTGGCCGAGGTCTACATTCGGAACGCCCAACCGCTCGCCGCCCGGCGCTGCCTGGAGCGGGTTGTGCTCATCGGCCGGCGTTATCGACTCCCAACCTTGGAAAGCGACCACGCGAAGCTCGTCTCGCTTCTGACCACTCCGCCAACTCCCGCCTGATCATTCCGAGCGGCTCTCGTCCTCCTCATTTCCCGCCCCTTCGATTCCGCCGATCTTGTCAAGAAAATGACGGCCGGAGAATGTGCCCTTTCCTAGACAGGTGAGAATCTTTTGCTACAGTTGTTCCAGAGTCGTCACACCTGACTGTTGAACCCCTCGACAGGCATTCATTCGATGCACTGGTTGTTGGCCGCGGTACTGTTGATCGTCTGGAGCGGAAGCCACTCGCTCCTGCCGGCCGGGGCCGAACATACCGTCGAGGGACCGGGGTTCCCCATGGGTACGCAGGAGGTCAGCCTGACCGCCGGCTATCTCTTGCCCCACCGACTGACCGACCGACACGAAACCAAACAATCGGGACCGGCCGTGATGCCGTCCTGGACGATCACGATCACAGATCCGGTCGGCAAGAGCTGGTACCGAGGCCAGTTTTCGATCGGGGCCGAAGTCGTCTATCTGGAATTTCGCGAGCCGGTCGTCACGCACGGCATCGGGTTCACCCCCAAGATCAAGTGGACCTGGCTCTTCTCCGAGCGCTTTCGCCCCTATTTCGAATTCGCCGGCGGCCCTTTCTGGACGGACCTGACCGACCGTATCCGCATCAAGGAAGAGGATTCCCAGTTCAATTTCATCCTCACGGCCGGGCTCGGCCTCTCCTGGTTTATCACGAAACAAACCGCTCTCAACGTGGGCTACCGGTTCCATCACATTTCCAATGCGGGAACCAATGTGCCGAACCTCGGGCTGAACTCCAGCCTGCCGTTTGCCGGATTTTCGTTTTATTACTGAACCACGCACCTGGGAGCACACTCGTGACACATGCTATACATCCCAGTTCCGCTCGCTTGATCATGACCCTGCTCGTGTTGGCCGTCGCTTCCACCGGTTGCAGCCGTTGGATGCAGATCAATGGCGCCCCGCCGTCGGAACTGCCTCCGGCGGCCCACAAGGCCGGCGCGGTGGGACCCATCCCCGCCGTCGTCACCGGCATCGTCGTGACCCAGAATGGGACGCGTCAGGTCGCCACGCCGGAATTGGAGCGCCGCGTGCTGGACCGGCTGGCACAGACCGAGTTGTTCGGCAAGTTACAGTATCCGGCCTACGCCGACGATCCTCCCTCCCGCGAACATGTGCGGGCCACCCTGACGGTGGACGCACAGAGTGATCCCCATTCGGGCGGGGCGGCCTTCAAGGGCATCGTCATCGGAGCGTCCATGTTCCTCCTGACTCCCCTGCTTCCTCTCGAACATGATTACGGCGCCACCATGACGCTGGAGGTGGAGCGGCCGGACGGAACGTCACATCGCTACCAGGCCCAGGCCCAGGGGACCGCCTTCTATCACCTATTCGGCGCCACACCGCTGGCGGTCGAAGAGCTTCGCGCCGAGGTCATCGAGACCTGCCTCGCTCAACTGCAACGGGAACTCGTCAAGGATCGGGAGTTCGTGCAGGCCGCCTATGTCGCCAAACAACAGACCGGGCAGGACGGCGGCCCAGCCTTCCAAACCGGCACGCCTGTCCTCAAAGCGAAACCGGCCTTGTCGATCATTCGTCAGACCGGACGGTAGCCCGTAGCCTCAACGGACCGAACATGGTATGATCCCCTCATTGCCCACGGCGGAGGGCTCATCATGACGGACGAGCAAGCCAGGCAACGGATCGAAGCCGCCATCGCCCAGTTCGGCCAGCATGCCGCGATGGCGATTGAATTGGTCATCAACGAAGTCCGGTCCGACCGAGGCCACGAGGCGGCCAATCAACTGATCGATGAATTCGACCTCGAGCTGCAATACAACATCACGCCATACGAATCCGGGTTCTCCAACGTCTGACCCATTCCCTTCACCTCCACCCAGGTAACGTCGGTTGCCGCTCCTCTGGTGCAGCATTTCCGGTCATGGTTTCGGCCATGCCGCCCAAGTCACCCCGATCCTGAACGAGCTGGGGGCCAGACTTCCGAATGTGCGCGCGATCATCCGCACGACGGTGCCGGCCTCCTTCTTCGAAGCCCGCCTGAGGATTCCCTGGACGATGAGCCCGGCCCGGCAAGACATCGGCTGCATCCAACATGGCCCGCTCGTGATTGACATCGAGGCCACGTGGCAAGCGCATCTGGAGTTTCATCACGACTGGGACCGATTGATTGAAATGGAGCGACGGGAGATGGCTGGGGCCGCGCCGGACCTGGTGCTCTCCGACATTTCCTACCTGAGCATCGTGGCCGCGGCGCGGTCAGGCCTACGCCCGATCGCGCTCTCCTCCCTCTCCTGGGACGCGATTCTCCGAGGATATGCCTCCCCGGCCGTCGCCGAACACCACGCGGCCATTGCGCATATCCAGCGTAGCTACGAATCGGCCGAGGTCCTGATCCGGCCGACCCCCGGCATGGACTTGCCGGCGTTTAAATCTATCGTGGACGTGGGGCCGATCGCCGAACTGATCGCGCCGGAATCCGCCAGGCTGCGGAACGTCATCGGCGCCGGACCGGAGGAACGGCTGGTCCTGGTCGGGTTCGGAGGCATCAGCCTGACTGATCTGCCCTATGAGCAAATGGAACAGATGGTTGGATACCGCTTTCTCATCGACGGCCGGCCTCCTCACTCGTTTCAGCGCATTCATTCCGCGCTGGATCTCGGCATGACATTCATGACCGTGCTGGCTTCCGTGGACATGATCATCACCAAGCCCGGCTACAGCACCATCGTCGAGGCGGTCGACAAGCGGAAGCCGGTCGTCTACGTCCGCCGACACCACTTCGGCGATGAAGCATCTTTGGTGGCGTATCTGCACCGCTACGGCCGCGGGGCCGAGTTGAGCCTCAGCGATTTTTCATCCGGACAGTGGGAGGCCGCGCTCGCCCAAGCCTGGCATGCACCCCAACCGGCCGAACCGCCTCCTGCCTCGGGTATCCCGAAGGCGGCGGATGTGCTGGCCCGCTATTTCTCCTGATTTTCCGTCCCACGCCCGCTTGACAAGCCTATGCCCGGTCGATAAGGTGCCCTTCGGCACTTCGTTTCAGTCTCTTCAGCAATACAAACCGGCCATGCGTTATCGCATTCCCGAAGATGTGGTGTTCCGCGAAGTCGGCGGCGAGGCGGTTCTTCTGAACCTCGCGACCGGCACCTACTTCGGGCTGGACGGAGTCGGCACCGAGATCTGGAACCTGCTCGCCCGCGAGGGCACGATCGACGGCGTTACCAACGCCCTGCTGGCCGGCTATGACATAGAGGAACCTCGCCTCCGCCTCGATATCGAACAGTTCATCCAACAACTCACGCAGAAGGGCCTTCTGGCCATCGAGCCGGCTCACACAAGCCATGACGGTACATGAACCACTCTCCGGGGGATCCGTCATACGTCAAGCGTCAATCGTGGGATTGCCTCATCCGGTTGACGATTGACCATTAGCGGATGACGACTGTTCACGATTGACGAATGACCATGGACGAGAGACTCCCTGCTGATCGGCCATGAGTGGCATCACCGGATTGCTCAACCTTGACGGTTCCCCGGCGGACCGATCGTTGGTCTCCCACATGACGAACCGGCTGGCCCACCGGGGCCCGGATGGATCGGACGCTTGGTTCAGCGGTCCACTGGGCATGGCCCATCTCCGGTTGCACAGCACGTCCGAGTCGCTCTTCGAATATCAGCCGCTCACGAATCCATCCGGAACCCTTTGCCTGACCCTTGACGGAAGAATCGACAACCGCGATGAGTTGTGCGGGCTCCTGGCCGATCTGTCCCGACGTGACGCCCCTCTGTCCGACGCCCAACTCCTGCTCCTGGCCTATGAACGGTGGGGGACGGCCTGCCCGGAGCGGATCATCGGTGATTTTGCCTTTGTCCTCTGGGACCTCCGCGAACGGCAGTTGTTCTGCGCGCGCGACGTGCTCGGAACCAGACCGCTGTTCTATGCGCATCACCGACGCCGCTTCCTGTGGGCGTCGGAGCCGCGAGCCCTGCTCGAAGATCCCGGCGTGCGGACGGCCCCGGACGAAGGCATGATCGGGGAATATCTCGCGGCTGCGATTACCAGCAACCGGGATACCCTCTTTCAGGAGATCAAGCGCCTGCCCCCCGCCCATTGCCTCACCGTCCATCCGGACCGGCCCGACGATCCGATCCGCATCTGGCAATTCTGGGATATCGATCCGAACCGTCGGATCCGCTATCGGCGCGACGAGGATTATGCCGCGCACTTTCTGGATCTGTTCAGGGACGCCGTGCGCTGTTCGCTCAGGAGCCACCGGCCGGTCAGAGCCGAGCTCAGCGGCGGGCTCGATTCCTCCTCGATCGTGGCCATCGCCTGCTCGCTGATCCGAGAGGGGTCCGTCACGAGCCCGGGATTCGAGAGCCTGTCCTTGACCTTTCCCGGCAAGGCCTGCGACGAGACTTCCTACATTCTGGACATGATGCATCGGTGGCGCCTGCGGGGAACCTTGGAGGTCGTGCCCGATTCGGACCCGCATGACTACCCCCTACAGGTGCGGGAAGATCTGGACCTGCCGGACTATCCGAACGGCATGATGTCGATGGGGCTCCTCGCCAAGGCCAGAGACAAGGGCGCGATCGTCGTCCTCAACGGAGCCGGCGGCGACGAATGGCTGGGAGGCAGCTACTACCATTACGCCGATCTCCTGCGCTCCGGCCGCCTGTTCGGACTCATGCGCCGGCTCTGGGACGACCGGAAGGCCGTGAGCATCGCGTTTCCCTCTTGCTCGATCCTTCGCCTTGGCCTCTGGCCGAACCTGCCGCGGAGTCTGCGGATCGCCATTCGTGCCGTGCTCGGAAGAAAAGGCCTGCCCCGCTGGATCGTGCCGGACTTCGCCCGTCGCATCGGTCTGCTCGATCGGCTCGGCATTGAACCGGGGCCGCGCCGCTGCGGCACGTTCGCCCAAGAGGATCTTTATCGCACGCTCTGGAGCGGTTGGCAGGCGCAAGGGAACGAGGCGGGAGACCGAGCGTTGGCGCGCTGTGGGATCGAGCAACGGTCGCCCTTCAACGATCGGCGGATCATCGAGTTCGCCTTCGCTATTCCCGAAGAGCAACGGTGGCGTCATGGCCAGCCCAAGTTTCTCTTGCGTCAGGCCATGATGGGGCTTTTGCCGGAATCGGTGAGGAACCGAAACACCAAGGCCGATTTCTCCCACGTCTTTGTCCAAGCGCTGCGGAGCCAGGGCGGCGCGCGCCTGTTCGAATCGTTGCAAACGGAGCGACTCGGCTGGATCGACGGCGAGGAGATTCGCCGGATGTATCGCCGGATGGACGAGGCCTACCGAGCCGGCAATCACCGATATACGAGTGAGACCTGGCCGCTCTGGATGGTCTATGGCATCGAACTGTGGCTCCGTGCGCTGACCGAACCGGAAGGAGTGCAATTCCATGAGGGAAGAAGACGGTCTTCCGACCAAGCAGGAGACGGTCAGGAAACCTTACAAGCCGCCCACCTTGGTGGAGTACGGTAACATCGCCAAGCTGACCCACACGGGATTCGGCAGCGGCGCGGACGGCGGCATGATGGGTAACATGATGGGGATGAATCCCATGATGATGTGCCTGTGAGGCCGGCCGCTCGCCACAGGAGACCCTCTCGTGTCGACCATCATCGATGAACATCGCGAATATCTCAGCGATGGCCCGCGCCTCGCCGCCTTTCGGCAGGCGATCGGAGCGCTCGTCACACCGGATTCGGTCGTGCTCGATTTGGGCGCCGGCACCGGGATCTTAGGAATGCTGGCCTGCCGCGCAGGCGCCAAGCGGGTCTACGCCGTCGATGAGGGCGGCATGATCGAAGTGGCGCGGAGCCTCTGCGAGGCGAATGGCTTCACCGATCGAATGAGGTTCATCAAGGGACTTTCCACCCAGGTCACGTTGCCGGAGCCGGTGGATCTGGTCGTGGCGGATCAGATCGGCCACTTCGGGTTCGAGGCCGGCATCTGCGAATATTTCCGCGACGCCCGCGCGCGCTTCTTAAAGCCGCACGGCCGGATGATCCCTGGTCGAATCGATCTTCATGTCGCTCCGGTCGAACACCAGGCGCTCCGCAACCAGGTGGACTTCTGGCAACAGACTCCGCAAGAAGCTCCAATCGAGTTCGATCTGAGCCCAGTCCATCTATCGGCCTTGAACAGCGGCTATCCGGCCAAGCTCCAGCCGGATCATTTGCTCGGTCCCTCCGTCATGGCCGTCTCGTTCGATCCCTCAGAGGCGCCGGAGCCGTTGCGGTTTCGTACGGAATTGACAGTGGGACGGCCTGGGCTGCTCCACGGCATCGGTGGCTGGTTCGTCGCGCAGCTCGCCCCCGGCGTGACACTGTCCAACTCGCCGCTCTTCGCCCAACGGATCAATCGCCGCAACGTCTTCTTTCCCATCGCCCGGCAGGTTCCGGTCGAGAAGGACGAACGGATCGACCTCTCGATGACGGTGCTGCCTTCGCAGACGCTCGTGTCCTGGAAAGTGCAAGTCTGGCGTGCCGAATCACCAACCCAGCCAGGCCCGCGGACCATCCTGGCGGAATCGTCCCATTCGACGATGCAGGGCCTGTTGCTGAGCCGGGAAGACCTTGAACGCACCAGGCCCGATTTTGTCCCTCGCCTGACTCCTTGGGGAGAGGCGAGACAGACTGTGCTTGCCTGCTGCGACGGCAGCCTCCCGCTCGCCGCGATCGAGCAGGAGGTCCTGCGTCGGCATCCGGATCTGTTCCCCAATCTTGCTGTTGCCTCGGCCTTCGTCGCCGAGGTCGTGATCAGGTACAGCCGGTGACGGTCCTGGGCCGTCTCATGGACGTCCCCTACCGGTACTCGTTTGCCGACCTGACCGTCCTCAGCGATACGATCCTGCCTGACCTCGCTCCTCAATCACGCGACTCGTTCCAAGCAGCCGATCAGGAAGCTCCGCTCGCCGTCACCTTCTCGAACCGCTCGTCCCGGTTTCCCCCGCCTGACCGCTGGCTGGCCCGAATCGGGCGAAGGCGGCGGCCCTGGATGTGCTCGGGCCTCACGAAACAAGGCTATCTGCTTCGATTCCCCGGTGTTGCAGACTTTCTGCTTGATCCCGATGGTCGAACGGTCCAAGGGCGACCGGACGGGCGGACAACCAAGCGGCATGTCGCTCACGTCTTGCTGGACCATGCGCTGCCTCTTGCCCTTTCGCTGAGACAGAAGACCGTTCTTCACGCCTCGGCGGTTGCCACCGAGCATGGCTGTTGCCTGTTTATCGGCCCCTCCGGCTCCGGCAAGTCCACGCTCGCGGCAAGTTTCCTGGCCGATGGGGCTGATCTCCTCAGCGACGACTGTGTGATGCTCACTGAACGATTCGGAACGGTCTGGGCCATTCCTACTTACACCAGCCTGAGGCTCTGGTCAGATTCATTCCGCCGGCTCGCTTTGTCCCGGCCCGCTGAACCGATCCGCTTCGGTTCGTCCTTCAAACATTCGGTCCTACTGGCAGCCGGAGGATCGCGCAGGGCTTATCCGGTGCGCCGGATCTACCAGCTTACTCCCCTTCCGGAACGACGTCGGGGACAGACTGGCGCGTTCGGAGTCGCCATCGCTAGGCTCAGCCCGCGCGAAGGTCTGATGCAACTGCTTACCTCACTGCGGCGGGTGAACATAATGGACCCTGCAGGCCTGATCCAAGCAATGGACGACCTCGGTCGCATCGTCGAGCTGGTCCCGGTCAAACGGTTGAATGTTCCCCGCCGCTATGACCGTTTGGATGAGGTTCGTCAAGTCGTCCGGCGGGACCTGCCACAATCCTGACGAGCGATGATTACAAGGACCCTCCATCCATTGCTCGTCGCCTCGCTCGGCCTTACGCGCGGTTCGGAACCAGCCGGGCTCCCATCGCCTACCGACTGGCCCGATGTGATCGAGCAGGCCGAGCGACATCGCCTGACTCCCCTGCTTCACCACTACCTGCTCCGGACAGGATTGTTTGCATCGTTGCCCGATGCCGCACAGGACGAGTTGCGGGATCGGATCGCCAGAATCACTGCGCGGCACCTCTCGATCACCCACGCGCTGACCACCATTTTGAAACGCTGCGCGGCCGCGGCCATTCCCTGCGCACCCCTCCGTGGACCGGCCCTGGCGACACTGCTCGATCCCTCCCTGACCATCAGGGCCATGGACGACCTCGATTTACTCATCCCCAAACGGTTGCTTGGCACGATGGTCGCGCTGTTGGCAGATCTGGGATACCGCCACATCGAACAACGACCCGGCTTCGCCCGGAGGTTTTCCTACGCGACCTCGTTCGTCGCGTCGGCGCCGACGCCGCTCTCTGTGGATGTCCATTGGACCCTGGCCTACCCGCCTGATCATGATCGGATCGAGATGGAGGGCGTCTGGCAACGAGCCGAACAGTGGGAATTCGACGGGTCGCCCGGTTGGGCGATCAGCCCGCCGGACCTGCTGATTCATTTGTGCGCCCATTGGCGTCATAAGGGCGGACAGGAACCGCTCTTGTGGCTTGTTGAACTGGACCGGTTCATTCGCCACAACCAGACCCTCGACTGGTCTCTTATGCGTGAGCTTGCCCGCGACAGCGGGCAGTGGCCCACGGTGCGCGAGACGCTGGTGGAGATGCAGAACCTTTGCGAGACACCGCTTTCGGAGTTTGTGCTCGATCCCGCTGCTCTCAGCGCCCAGTCGGCGTCCCCTCCTCTTGCAGAAGCCGGCCCGCGAGAGGAGTGGGCACAATTGGCGTCCTTGCCGGATCTGTTTACCAAGCTTCGCTATGCTGGCTCGCTCCTCTGGCCTTCGCCGGACTACATGAGCTGGCGCTATGGCGCCTTCACCCCGATGGCGCTGTTCCGGGCCTACCTGCGCCGTTCAGTGGAGCTGACCTGGTCCGTCGCGACCTGGCGGCTGGCGCGCCTCTGTTCCTCGATCGCGCGCCTCTCGCCTCGGCTCACATTCTTCAAATAACCCTGTCCAGCAACCGGCCGTTGGCAAGGCGACACCCTCCCCCCGCTTGTTCCGCATGTCTGCAACCCCATGTTATGATGTGTGTCGCTGGGCTTACCCCTCACCGCTCCTCTCCGGGGTGCCTGTTGCTCTCCCATTGCAACGGGCCATGGGAGAGGGGAAGACCCTGAAAGTTCGGTTCGGAGGCAGCTTCATCAATGGACGACCTGCACGACAAAGACCTCCATTACATGCGACTGGCGATCGATGAAGCCAGGCTCGCCTCTGCGCGCGGAGAAGTCCCGATCGCGGCGATCTTGGTCGGGAACGACAAGATTCTCGCTCAGGCTCACAATTTCAGAGAACTCTGGCAGGATCCGACAGCCCATGCGGAAATGATCGCCATCCGTGAGGCGGCCACAAGGCTCGGCACCTGGCGACTCACTGACATGACTCTCTATGTGACGCTCGAACCCTGCACGATGTGCGCGGGGGCGATCGTCCTGGCACGGATTCCCCGGCTGGTGTTCGCCGCGCCGGATCCCAAGGCAGGGGCCTGCGGCTCGCTGTTCAACATCACGCAGGATGAGCGGCTGAACCACCGGGTCGAGGTCGCGAGCAGGGTGCTTGAACCAGAAAGCCAGGAACTGCTCCAGAGTTTTTTTCGAAGTCTGCGCGAGAGGAATGACCAGCGCATCAGCCTGAAATCAGAGGTCTGATCACACCCAAGCCTGTTCACTCCCGTTCGTCCAACCAGCGACGGATCAGACGAAGGTCTGGTTGATAGTGCCCAACCCTCCATTCCGTTCCTTCGGCAGCCACGGCGCCGAGACACTCAACCGAGAGCGGCACAAATCGAACCAGCCAGGACCGCGCCTTCCCCTCCCCTTGAAGCCGTGCTGTCGCGGAACGGCCTCCCGGATGACCAATCACCTCGCAGCGTGAAAGGCCTCCGGCTAGGCCCAGACCGGTGGCCTTCAACACCGCCTCCTTCGCCGTCCAATACAGGATGAATTCCTTTTCATAGCGAGGTCGGGGCAGCGAAGCAAAGTGCGCCCGTTCGGCTGGAGCAAAATATCGCTCTACGATCGCCTGCGCCCGAACCGGGCGAGTCAGCGCCTCGACATCCACACCGACCGACCGGCCGCTCGCTATGGCAATCATCGTCATGTGACCGGAATGCGCCAGGTTGAACTCTAGACATAACGAGTCGGTTGCATTCAACAGCCTGGGCTTGCCGTTCGCGTGGGACTGAAACCGCAGTCGCTCGGGTTGCGCATGGAGGTACCGGCTCAGGACCAGACGCAAGAATCCGTGCGCGAGGATAAAGTGCATCCGATGGGCCGGATCGGCCAGACGAACCGCCCGCTTCCGTTCCTCCGCCGAAAGGAGACGAGTGAATCGCCGAACAACGGGACGGAACGTCCGGACATCCGCCGTCCACAGGTGCACCGAGCGGGCATCCAGCGCGGGCACCTCAATCGGCCTGACGCGATTCGGTTTCGGTCTTGTCGCGATCATATTCGGAAACTGACGGCCGCCGATGACAACCATTTGAAAATTGCCGCCGCGCCAGGTAATCTTCACGGACTTGTACGGCCAGAACGGAGAGGTGACGGAGTGGCCGAACGTGCCGGTCTCGAAAACCGGTGTCCGGGTAACTGGACCGAGGGTTCAAATCCCTCCCTCTCCGCCATACCAAGCTTCGCTTGAGCCGGCGGCTCACCCGGCGAAGCCGCTCTTCCTTGCGCCGCCGGAGAAACGCCTCCAGCGTTCTTCCCCTTCTCATGAACCACGCTTTGCGTGAACGGCGGGCTCTTCAAGCGCAGCTTCTCTCAATTGCCGCCCGCCGAGAAATACCTTTAACATCCTTCCGATTTGTTGCTTGAGCCGCCGGCTCTTCAGGCGCAGCCTCTCTTCATTAGGCGGCCGGAGAAGTACCTCAAGGAATTCCTTTCTTCCTTTCGATTGGTCCGCCATTGGAGCCATTTCATCGCCGGAAAGCAAGTAAAGAGGGAGGGATTTGAACAGGGGGTCTGCGGGGGATGTGTCCCCCGCATGGAGAGCGTACGAGGGGGCTGGCCCCCTCTGTAGGAGCGCGACTTCATATCCCTCCCTCTCCGCCATACCAACCTTCGGTTGTACCGGCCGCTCATCGGCCGAAGTCCCTCTTCATTGCGCGGCCGGAGAAACACCACCAGTGTTCTTTCCCTTCTGATGACTCTTGCTTGGCGTGTACGGCGGGCTCTTCAGGCGTAGCCTCTCTTCATTGACGCCAGCGGAGAAACCCCGTTAGCATCCTTCCCAATCTTATACCACGATTGAATTCAGCAACTGGATCTCCCGTCGTTTGAACTCTGGCGTGAACCGTCGTCGTTGGCCAATGTGGTACCTCCTCGGGGGCCTATCGTGTTCCCTTTTGAAGTGTCGGTCAAACTCGGCCCGGCTCAGGTTTCTTCCCGTTCCAGCATTGAACGAGATTGTTCTGAGAGGGGGCTCCGGAAATTCGGACAGTGTGGTAAGTGGTAGCCTGGCTTCACCACCGCCACCGCGAGGTGGCCGACGAGAGGAGCGAGGCAATGAAACGCACGAGACGGAATCATGGCGCCACCTTC
>WBZO01000452.1_pt2 | contig 85332 bp, 60 predicted proteins | sample 5204261 | NCBI WGS metagenome assembly WBZO01 (sample SAMN12412400, study PRJNA552823) | activated sludge metagenome | isolation source: activated sludge from anammox sidestream of wastewater treatment plant... | place: USA: North Carolina | collected 2017-09 | reverse complement strand
CGTGTTCGAAATGCCCGTCGTGGTCGCGTTCCTTTCGCTTTTCGGCCTTGTGACGGCGCGTTTTCTATGGTCCAAGTTCCGCTTTGCGATCCTCATTATCGTCCTGGTGGCGGCGGTTCTCTCGCTGTGGCCCCCGCCGCCTGGCGAACCGGAGACCTTTCGAGTCTCGGCGTGCCGATCCGCGACCCGCAGACCTGCACAAATCCGCGCGACGTGAAAACATGCCAGAATTTCCAGGGCGGCATCATTCCGCTCAACCGCATCGTCAACCCTGTAGCGAAGGCGCTTTTCGCCGACACTTCGCTGTATCCGCTGCCGGTCAGCATCAACCCGACCAATAAGACCGGCATCCTTCCTGTCGTGACAGGAGCCAAAGTGGATAGCCATCAGTTCGACGTCAAGCTTGACGCGCGTTTGGGCGAGAAAGACAACATCTCCGGTCGTTACTCTTTCACCAACTACGATCAGGGCACGGTCAAAGGCTCGATCGCGGTGGTTCCCGGATCGGCGCAGTTCAGCCGTCCGCAGAACATCGCCATCAACTGGACACGCACGATCACTCCAACGCTGATCAACGAAGCCCGCATCGGATTCAATCGCGCGGTCTTCATCACCAACAACGCGTTCGATTGGGCCGGCATCGGCGACGCCAATGCGAAGCTGGGTATCCCGGGCGGACAGATTGTCCCCGGTCTCAGCCGAGTTCAAATGGGCAGCGGTCTTAGCGATATTGGCGCGGTCGGAACCAACGAAAACAACGTGCCCAACACGTTCCATTACGGTGACAACCTGACGTGGCTGCGGGGACGCCATTCGCTCAAGATGGGCGCTCAGTTGCAGCATTACCAGCAGAACCGCTACTACGCGGGCAACAACGGCGCGCTGGGCACCTACGGCTACGGCACGCAATTCACCGGTGTCGCTTTCGCTGACTTCCTGCTCGACCTTCTCACCAGCAAAGGGCTTGGCGGCGTCAGCGGCTCGAACAAAGGCAAATGGGGCCATCGGCAGGATCGCTGGGGCATCTTCTTCCAGGATGATTACAAGGTTCGCAACAACCTGACGCTCAACCTGGGGATGCGCTGGGAATACACCTCACCTGTGGTTGAAGTCCTGGATCGTCAATCGAATTTCGAGTTGTATAGCGGTCGCCAACTCTTCGCCGGCAAAGACGGCAACAGCCGGGCGCTCTACAAGCCTTTCCACAAAGGCTTCGAACCGCGCATCGGCATCGCCTGGACGCCGGAGAAATTCGACGGCAAGTTCGTTGTGCGCGCCGGATACGGCATCACGCAATACATGGAAGGCACCGGCTCGAACCTGCGCCTGCCGCTCAATCCGCCGTTCTTCGCCGAAGCCGATGCGCAATACGACCTGACCACCGGGCCGGGCACAATCTCCAAAGGCTTCACCGATGTGATCGTGAAGGACAAACCCGCCGGGTTGATCCGCGTCTGGGATCCGAACCTGCGCCCGCAATTCACGCAGCAATACAACCTGACACTGGAATATCAGATTCTCAAGGAAACGTCGGTGTCGGTGGCTTACGTAGGTCACAACGCGACCCATTTGGTTGCGCCGACCGATTGGAATCAACCGCTGCCCGGCACGGGCGATCCTTCGACGTGGGTCAATTTCAATTTGCGCCGTCCGCTCTCTGGTGTGCTGCCTTCAGTGACGCAGATCAGCGGCACCGGGTCGTGGGCGGTCAGCCGTTACAACGCGATGCAAGTCGGCGCGCGCCAGCGGCTGAGCAAGGGCCTCGAATACCTGCTCTCTTACACCTGGAGCAAGACGATGACCGACAACCTCGGTTATTACGGCTCCGGCGGCGTAGCGGCGCAGGGCGCGTATTCAGCTAATCATTACGACCGTCGCGGCTATAACTACGGCCCGGCGTTCTTCGATGCCACGCACAACTTTGTCTGGGCGGGCACCTATGAACTACCGATCGGCAAAGGCCGCGCCTTCGGCAGTGATTGGCATCCACTTGCGAACGCGATCCTGGGCGGTTGGGGTGTGAGCACCATCGTCAGCATGCACACTGGTTTCCCGGTCACCGTCACGGGGATCGGGGGCCGCACGCTGCAAGACCCGCGCGGCGCGGTTCGTCCGGATCTGGTCGCCAAACCGACAATCCACAGCGGCGTTCCCGACTGTTACATCCACAATCCGCGTAACCCGTTCTGCGCCGGTCTGACTGGCACGGACGCTTTCCGGGATCAACCGGTGGGATCGTTCGGCAGCGCAGGCGTCGGAGTATTGCGCGCGCCGGGCTTCTTCAACTGGGATTTCGGTCTGGGCAAGAAGTTCAAAGTGTCGGAAAGCAATTTCTTTGATTTCCGCGCCGAGTTCTTCAACTTCACAAACCATCCCAGCTTCAATCCGCCGGCCAGCGGGTTTAATCAGACCTCGCTCACCTTCGGACAGGTTACCAGCGTGATCAGCCCGCCACGCATCGTCGAATTCGCCTTGAAGTATCACTTCTAAGCGAATGTCTTAAGGCGAAGGCTGAACGCAAAGAGGGGACTCGCCTGTAGTCCCCTCTTTGTGTAATCATTGCGCCTGAAATTCCAGGGAGGTGTGATATGGCGAATGTAGGAACAGTCAATATAGTTGAGGACGTTAGCGCAAAAACAGCCGCGTTGCCGGAAGCGGCGCAACGCGAAGTGCTCGATTTTGTCGAGTTCTTGTTGCGCAAGACCGCGCGGAATGGTGATAACAAACCCATTGCCCCAACGCCTGAAACGCCTCTAAAACAGATTCAACCGCCAGTGCGCAGCGTGCTCGGTTCATTGGAGCATCTGGGCGTACACATTACTGACGAAGACATTGCCGAAGTGCGGCGCGAAATGTGGGCGAATTTTCCGCGCGAGGAGCCACGCTGATGCCGAGCCATGCCTTAGCTGGCGCGTCAATCGTGATTGATACTCACACGCTTATATGGGCTTTGCTTGAACGCGTACGCTTATCGGCTGCGGCTGACGCCGCTTTTCAAGCGGCTGAATTAGCCGGCGCGCCGATGTATGTTTGCACGATCACTTTTGTCGAACTGCGCTATTTGGTTGAGAAGGGCAAAATCAGAGGAAACGTTTATCAGGAGTGTTGGGACAAGCTAAATGATCCGGCAACCGTACTAGCTCCTGAGCCACTCGATCTGGTAATTGCCGACAGGCTCACTCAGATCCCGCGCGCCACTGTCCCTGATATGCCCGACCGCATCATCGCCGCGACCGCGCTCACACTCGGCTTGCCTTTGATCACGCGCGACAGCAATATTCGCGCTCTCACAAACATCACGACGATTTGGTAATGCCTCCGTCACGCCTCGACAGATTCGCGCTCTCCGGTTAGTATCCGCCTGCATTCACGCCTGGTTTACCCTAAAAACTTAATTGAGAGGATCAACTGATGCGACTTACCGCGCTCGATTGGATCATTGCGGTCTTTGCCGTAGCCATCTGTTTCGCTCCGGCGCTCTTCTTCGGCAAGAGATCGTCAAAGAGCACTTCGGAATTTTTTGCTTCGGGGCGCTCTGTGCCCTGGTGGCTGGGCGGGCTTTCGATGGTGGCGACGACGTTCAGCAGCGATACGCCAAACCTTGTTACCGACATTGTCCGGCGCAACGGCGTAGCGGGGAACTGGGTTTGGTGGGCGTTTGTGCTGACCGGCGTGGCGACGGTCTTCTTTTACGCGCGGCTGTGGCGGCGTTCGGGCGTGCTGACCGATCTTGAGTTTTACGAGATTCGCTATTCGGGCAAAGCCGCTAGCGCGGTTCGCGGGTTCCGCGCCGTTTACCTGGGGCTTTTTTTCAACTGCCTGATCATGGCTACAGTCAATCTGGCCGCGTGCAAGATCGCCGCGATCCTCTTCGGGTTGGAGCGGTGGCAGACGCTGGCTTTCGTCGGCGCGCTCAACGTGGTCTTCGCCGCGCATTCCGGGCTGTGGGGCGTGCTGGTCATCGACATGATCCAGTTCTTCATCAAGATGACTGCGGTCATAGCGGCGGCATACTTCGCGATCAGGCTCCCGCAGGTCGGCGGCCTCGATGGATTGATCAGCAAGCTCTCGACGATGAAAGGCCCGGAGGGCGTCAATTATCTGAACGTTCTTCCCGACTTTGCGAACAACTGGGATATTGCGCTGGCGGTCTTCATCATGCCGATAGCCGTGCAATGGTGGGCCGTCTGGTATCCGGGTTCGGAGCCGGGCGGAGGCAGCTACATGGCGCAGCGCATGCTCGCCTCGAAATCGGAGAAGGATTCGCTCGGCGCCGTGCTGTTTTTCAACGTCGCGCATTACGTGTTGCGTCCGTGGCCGTGGATATTGGTCGCGCTCGCCTCGATCATCGTCTATCCGCAGTTGTCCGACATTCAGGCGGCGTTCCCGAACCTCGATCCGAAGCTGTTGGGACACGACATCGCTTATCCGGCGATGCTCAAATTCCTGCCGGTTGGTTTTGTCGGGCTGATGGTCGGCGGGTTGGTGGCAGCGAACTCTTCAACGATTTTGACCCACCTGAACTGGGGCGCCTCATATCTGATTCATGATTTCTATCGGCGGTTCATCAACAAGGACGCTGAAGAGGGGCATTACGTCTTCGCGGGACGGCTGGCGACAATCGGATTGTTTTTCCTATCGTCCGGCGTCGTCTTCGTGCTCGACACCGCAAAAGACTCCTTCGACATCCTGCTTCAGGTAGGCGCTGGAACCGGCTTGCTCTATCTGTTGCGTTGGTTCTGGTGGCGCGTCAACGCGTGGTGCGAAGTCGTTGCGATGATCAGCTCGTTCCTGGTCTCGATCCTCTTCCTGATTCTCGAAAAACAAAACATCTATCACACGACTTCCGCGATGAGGCTGATCATCACCATCGCCGTAACCACTGCATGCTGGCTGTTGGCGGCGTATCTGGCCCCGCAAACAGATCGCAAGGCGCTGATTGAGTTCTATCGCAAAGTCCGCCCGGCGGGGCCTGGATGGGAGGTAATCAGACAAGAAGCCGGAATTTCAAAAGAAGAAGCCGCGAAGACCGGCGACAGCATCCCGCTGGCTTTGATCGGATGGGTGGCCGGTTGCGCGATGATCTGGTCGTCGCTCTTCACGGTCGGCAATATTCTTTACGGCAAGTACGATTACGCGCTGGCGCTCGGCGCAATCTTCGTGATCAGCGTGATCCTTCTTCTCCGCGTGATCAACAAACTCTGGACTGGCAAGAGCGAGCGATAGAACATCGGCAGAGGAGGAATGATGCGGCGAGTATTGTTTTTATTCGGCTGTTTATCGGTGATTTTGTTAGCGGCGTTTGCGACAATCTCGGCTCAACGCGGCACAACCATTCCTGTTGTTCTGATTTCGATTGACGGGCTGAAGCCTGATTACGTTCTCGAAGCCGACAAGCGCAATCTGAAAATTCCGAACCTGCGCCGCTTCATCAAAGAAGGCGCTTACGCGACAAACGTAACCGGCGTCGAGCCGACCGTCACTTATCCGAGCCACACGACGATGGTCACCGGAGTCTCTCCCGCGAAGCACGGCATATACAACAACACGCCGTTCGATCCGTTCGGCAAGAATCAGGGCGGATGGTACTGGTACGCCGAAGACATCAAAGTCACTACGCTCTGGGATGCCGTGAACAAAGCTGGCGGCGTGACGGCGAGCGTTGATTGGCCTGTCACCGTTGGCGCCAACATCACGCACAACATCGCGCAGATGTGGCGCGCCGGGAACGCTGAAGATCGAAAATTGATCCGGGCTGTCTCGACTCCGGGGTTGTTGGCGGAGGCCGAACGCGCAGTCGGCGATTATCCCGACGGATACGATTACAGCGTCGCGGCGGACAAACGGCGCGCGGCGTTCAACGTTTACATCCTCGAAAATAAAAAGCCCAATTTCATGACGGTCTATTTCAGCGGCCTCGATGAAGAGCAGCACGCTCACGGGCCGTACACCTCCGAAGCTTTCGCGGCCATCGAGGCGATTGACGCGCTCGTGGGGCAGGTGCGCGCGGCCGCTGAAAAGATCGGGAATGGCCGCGCGGTTGTCGCCGTCGTGTCGGATCACGGCTTTTTGCCGACGAAAAGAGAGTTGCGATTGAATGCGGCGCTGCGCGAAGCCGGGCTGATTGAAGTTGATGGCGCAGGCAAGCTGAAATCGTGGCGCGCGTTCGCTTGGAGCAGCGGCGGATCGGCGGCGGTGATGTTGCGGAATCAAAACGACCGCGAAGCGCGCGACAAGGTTCGTGAAGTGTTGAAGCGGTTGGCGGGGAATTCCGACAGCGGGTTGCTGAAATTTTACGAAGGCGAAGAGGCTCGCAAACTGGGCGGCTTTCCCGACGCCGCTTTCATCGCGGGAACACAGCCGGGCTTCTATTTCGGCGGCGGACTCGATGCGCCGATCACGCGCGACATCAAGCCTGGCGGCGGTCACGGCTTCCTGCCGGAATTGACCGAGATGGATTCGTCATTCTTCATCGCAGGGCCGGACATTCCCGCCGGACGCAATCTCGGACGAATTGATATGCGCGACATCGCGCCGACGTTGGCGAAACTGCTTGGCGTTGAACTGCCTGCGGCTGAAGGGCGCGATGTGCTGAACCGAAGATGAAAGAGAGGGTACGGAAAAGACGGAAATAACGGAACAAACGGAGGATAACGAGCGATGGCGAAGAGAGCGTTGATTCTGTTCTGTCTGTTGTTGATTGGCGGCCTGTCTACTACCCAGGCTCAATCGAAGCGCCCGAACATCATCTTCATCCAAACCGACGACCAGGCGGCTTGGACGCTGGGCGTTTCAGGCAATCGCGACGCGCGCACGCCGAACCTGGATCGTTTCTTCCGCGAAGGCGCTTACCTGCGCAACGCCTTCGCCTCGACGCCCGTCTGTTCGCCTTCGCGCGCGAGCCTGATCACCAGCCGTTACGGGACTGAACTCGGCATCACCGACTGGATCAATCCGAACTCTGAGCCGGAGGTTGGACTCTCGCCTGAGATTGCGACGTGGCCGAAGCTGCTCAGCGACGCCGGATACTTCAACGGGCTGATCGGCAAATGGCATCTTGGCACGCAGGATCGCTTTCATCCGTCGAAGTTCGGATTCAAATACTTCATGGGCTTCCGCGCCGGCGGCGTGGCCACGAAAGCTCCGAAGCTGGAGGTCAACGGCGAGGTCAAACAGGTCGAAGGCTTCACCGTAGACATCGTCACCGACGACGCGATCCGTTTTCTCGCTGAGCATCGCGACAAGACTTTCATGCTAATGCTCAACTACCGCGAGCCGCACACGGCCTATCTGCCGGTGCGCGACGAAGACTGGCGGAAGGTCGCAAACCTTGACCTACAAGTTCCCGATTACCCCGATCTGGACGTGGCTCGCGCCAAAAAGCTCATGCGCGAATATCTGGCCAGCGTCGCCGCCATTGACCGCAACGTCGGGCGGCTGTTCGCGGCGATTGACGAATTGAAGTTGCGCGAGAACACGGTCGTCATCTTCACCAGCGATCACGGCTACAACATCGGCCACCACGGCGTCTGGCACAAAGGCAACGGCCATTACATCCTGAACGACAGCGGGTCGAACGTGCGCGAGATGCGCATCCAACGCCCGAACGTCTTCGACACTTCGCTGCGCACGCCCACCGCCGTCCGCTGGCCCGGCGTTGTCAAACCCGGAACCGAGATCAAACAGACCGTGACCAATCTCGACTGGTTCCCGACATTGCTGAACATCGCAGGCGTCAAACGTCCGGCGAACACCGTCATTCGCGGGCGCGACATCACGCCGCTGCTCAGAGGCAGGAAAGTGAAATGGGGCGACGACCTTTACGTCGAATGGAGCCAGCATCATTACGTAACTACGCATCTGCGAATGTACCGCACGCCCGAATGGAAACTCGTGCGCGATTTTCTCAACCCCGGCAAGGATGAGTTGTACCACCTGGCGGTTGATCCCGATGAGAACGTGAATCTGATAACGGATCGGTCAACGCAGGCGATCAGGATGAAGCTTGAAGCGAAGATGATGGAGCGGATGCGGGCGAACAACGATCCGGTTTTGAAAAGCGAGAAGGCTGCGAAACAGGATAGCAAAATTGAGTGAGGCTCAAGATGCAACTTCAAGAGATCGCAAAAGACGTTTACGCCTGTCTGCAACCCGACCGCGGGCTGGGTTGGAGCAATTCCGGTTTGATCAATCGCGGCGGAGGGCTTGTCGTTGATACGTTCTGGGATTTGCGGAGCGCGCGCGAGTTGATCGAAAACTACTCGCGCGTCTGGCGCGAACCCGCGCGGCGCGTCTTCAACACGCATCACAACGGCGATCATTGCTACGGCAATCAGTTGTTTCCTCAGGCGGAGATCATCGGGCATCGGCTTTGCGCAGCCGCGATGACACGCGAAAACCCGCGGGCGATGCAAATGCTGCGCGGGATGGTGAACAGCGACGATCCCGCGATGGCCGCGCTCGCCCGCGCGCTGAGCGTCTGGGATTTTGAAGGCATCGAGCTGAAGCCGCCGACGACATTGATCGAAGACCGGTTGGAACTCGATCTCGACGGCGTGGCGGTCAATCTGATTCACGTCGGTCCGGCGCACACGGCGGGCGATGTGATCGCGCATTTGCCTGAACAACGAATCGTCTTTGCTGGTGATGTTCTGTTCCGGCTTTGCACGCCAATCGGCTGGGACGGGACTTTCGACGGCTGGATTGAGGCGTTGGACCGGATCGTCGCGCTCGATCCCGAAGTTGTTGTGCCCGGACACGGGCCGCTCTGCGGCGTCGAAGGGCCGCGCGAGATGAAGGCTTATCTGGTTTACGTCCGCGAGGAATCGCGCAGGCATTTCGACGCCGGGCTGACGACGCTTGAAGCCGCGAAGAAAATTGACCTCGGCCCGTATGCGAGTTGGACTGAGCCGGAGCGGATTCTCTTCAGCGTCGAACGCGCCTACCGCGAATTTCGCGGCGAACCGTTCGACGCGCCGATTGACGCCGTGGCGATCTTTCGCGGAATGCACGAACTGCGCTCGCATCATCAGCGGCGCTGACAAACTACTCAGCCTCAATCGGCGCGATGAGAGCGGCGCTGTCGTGCGCGGGGCTGTTGACGGCGCGCGACACCGGGATCGCTTCCAATTCGTCAGAATCGTAAGGCCGTAGCATCTGCAACAAGTCATCTACGCCGCTCTTCGGATCAATCCACGCCGCTTCGTCGCCGGGTCTGAGAATCGCGGCCATCCGGTTGTGAATCTTCGAGAGCAATTCATTCGGCTCGACCGTGATGATCGTGCAGGTTTCAATCGGCTCGCCTTCGGGCGATTTCCATTCCTCCCACAATCCCGCGAAGGCGAACAGCCCGCCATCGCGCCTGCGAATGTACATCGGCTGGCTCGGCGCCTTGCCTCGTTTTTGCCATTCATAAAAACCGTCGGCTGGAATCAGGCAGCGGCGCTTTGCGAAAGCCCGTTTGAATGAAGGCTTCTCGGCGATTGTTTCGGCTTTGGCGTTGATCAGATTGTTGCCGATCTTCGGGTCTTTGGCCCAGAAAGGAATCAGGCCCCATTTACATCCAGCCATTTCGCGCGATTGAGTTTGTCGAATCACCGGGATGATTTGCGAAGGCGCGATGTTGTAACGCGGCGCTAGTAGCTCCTCCACCGCATCCACGTCGAACCGTTCTTCAATCTCTTCGGGTTTGTGATGAAGCGTGTATCGTCCGCACATAATCTCCTCCTGCTTTGAATCAGAGCGCAATGAAGCTGCCAGACGCCAATTCTGTTGAGATTGCGGCTTGCCGGAAGAAACTGCCGAGCCTTTCTGGCCAACATGCGGATCAAAGGACTTTCTATGCCGCTGGAGACTTGATCAGACTCTTGGCTACTTCCCGTTGACAAACTCCATCGCGGCGAAACTGACCACCGATTCCTCGTCAATATTCCACTGATCGTAACGCAGCAGTTCACCGCGAACGTTTTGCATTACGCTCAGGAAAGTATAAAGCGGCGAAAATCCGCACCACTTCAAACTATCCTGCTCCGGCTTGACCAGATCGAAGAATTCTTCAGCGTCGCCGTCGCAGACTCGCTTCAATCGCTCCTGGTCTTCTTCTTTTACTTCCAGCATCTCATCCTGATCGGCGCGCGCTACCAGTTCGTCGCCGTATCGGACGCCGACGTGCGCCAGATCAACACCCAGCGCCCAGAAGAGCCGCGAACTGTGAAGCTCGGCCATTTCGCCCAGCGCGTCGAAGAACCTCATCACGTTGTCGTCGCGTTCGGGCGGCTCGCCCGAACGCAGAGCCTTTGCGAACGGGCCGCACAGAATGGGCACGATCTTGAAATCGTTGCCGAGCATCTGTTGCAGGAACACGCATTGAAACTCAATCGAATGCTCAATCGAGTGGCAGTAATCTTCCATTGCCACTGCTCCATCCGACCGCGACGCCAGATAGTCAATCATTTCGGTATCAGGTTGCAGCGTGCCCAGAGGCGTGACGAAAGGTTTGCGCGTCAACCCGAATTTTTCAGGTTGGCCGTAATGCGATGTGCCGAGCAGCACGATGGTCTTGTCTTTCAACTGCTCGCCCGCCGCGCCGCTCAACCGTCCGTAAGCCGCCGCGTAGCATTCCCAACCGCCCCACGGACTGACGTGCGGCGCGGCCAGGCCTATGATCGGATCGGGCGCGGGTGTGCGATGATCGCGCAGATAGTCATCCAACTGTTCGCGCAATTCTTCCCCCTTGTCGGGATAGCCTGAGCCTGAATGCGCGGGCATTCGCGAGGTGGTCGCGGCGAATTCGGCGTGGCGCGCCGCGCGCATCCGCTCGAAATCTTCGGTTTCCAGAAATCCGTTTTCGCGCATCACGTCAACCATTGAACCGATGATCTCGCGCGGTATCAACTGGCCGGCGAGTTTTGAGACGTAGGCCTGCGCGTCGAGCAGCGTGCTTTCGCCGTCGAAGAAGCTCAGCGCGGCGGTCAGCAGCGGCGGGATGATCAGAATCTCATTAGTGTAGCGGAACGGATCGCGGAATAGGAGCCCGGGCCGGTCGGGAACCGGCGAAGGAAAGATGTCGAGTCCTCGGCGTAATCTCGGCAATTGCTCATTCATCATGCGTGTTTTTCTCTCAGCGTTTTTGCTTTTGATGTCAGTGAGGAGACGGCTTTCTCCCAGGCCGGGATCACTTCATCCTGCTTGCTGACGCGGATGTCCAATTCGCGCAGCCGTCCATCGCTCAGGCCATAAATCAGGCCGTGAACGGTCAGACCGTGTCCGCGCTCCCAGGCGCCTTGCACGACCGTCGTCTGGCAGACGTTGATGACCTGCTCGATGACGTTAAGTTCGCAGAGGCGATCCATCCGCGCTTCTTTTTCCGAAATGGCGGCGAGCGTCGTTTTATGTTTTTCCATCACGTCCTGAATGTGCCGCAGCCAGTTATCAATCAAGCCGAGTTTCAGATTGTCCAGAGCGGCCGTGACGCCGCCGCAGCCGTAATGGCCGCAGACGATGATGTGTCCGACGCGCAAAACGTCAACGGCGTATTGCAGCGCCGACAGACAATTCAGATCGGTGTGAATGACGACGTTGGCGACGTTGCGGTGGACGAACATCTCTCCGGGATCCAGGTTGACCAGATTGGTTGCGGGCACGCGGCTATCCGCGCATCCAATCCACAGATACTCCGGCGTCTGCTGTTTTGAAAGCCTTTTAAAAAAGTTCGGCTCTCTGGCGACGATTTCTTCGGCCCAGGCTTTATTGCCCTGCAACAGTTTCGTGATTTCTCGCATATCGTTTCTTCCCTGGAAATCGGCATGGCTATGATGCTTTGTCGGGTTCGATTTGACAAACGGGCAGGTGGCCAAAGGCTCAGCGGCTTGATGCTGAAACCATCTTGCCCTAAGCTGCGTATCAGCATTCAGGAAAAATGGAATGAAAATGGTTGGTAATTCATCAAAAGCAATAATTCAATGCGCGGTTGCGCTGCTTGCCCTCTCGATCATCGCGCCACACGCGGCGGCTCAGAAAACCGGACGCAAGCGCGCGCCCGCGCCTAAGGCGCAGCCTCGAACCGAGACCCCGCAGGTTCCCGAAGAAGAGACGAAGAAACTGGCCGAAGCCGCCAGCCAGTCGCGCGCTAATCTGTTGAACGCATCAAGCGCTTATCGGGAGAGTCTGGAAAAGCTGATCGAGTTGCAGCGGCAGGACGAATCGCGCGCGGTTGAACTGGTTGGAAAGCGCAAGGGATTGCTCGACCTCGGCGTGATAGCCAAACGCGAACTTGAGGAGAGCGAGCGAACGTTGACAGAAGCCCGGAGCAAGATCGCCGAAACGCAGAGGCAACTCGCTGATATTGATAATCTGGTTGCAGAGGTCAACGCGGCGGAAGAGCTTGCCAAAGCGCCCGCCGAAACGCCGGGCGTTTACCGCTCCGCCGGATTGCTGGTTCGTTACGTCGGCGCGACGCGCTGGGCATTGAGCGATTTCAGCAAGGTTGACGCTTTCTTCCGTTTGAAATTCAGCAAACCGCTCCCCGTGAGCGCCATCGGCCAGACTGAAACGCACAATCGGCTGGGCTTCGATCACCGCGAAGCCATTGACGTCGCCGTACACCCGGACAGCGTCGAAGGCCGGGAATTGATCAATTACCTGGCGTCGCAAGGCATCTCGTTCATCGCCATTCGCGGCGCGATTGCTGGATCGGCTACTGGCGCGCACATCCACATCGGCCTGCCATCGAAACGAATCGCAGCGCATTAACGAACAGGTAGGACAATTTGGCAGATTGTCCTACCGCGCTCTCAGTGTTTGAAGTGCCGCATCCCAGTAAAGACCATTGCCAGTTTGTGTTCATTCGCCGCTTCGATGACCTCTTTGTCGCGCACTGAGCCGCCAGGTTGAATGACAGCGGTAATGCCGTGTTTGGCGGCTTCGTCAACTCCATCGCGGAAAGGGAAGAAGGCGTCTGAGGCGAGCACGCTGCCTGCAAGAGGCAATTGCGCTTTCATCGCTCCGATCCTGACCGAATCCACGCGCGACATCTGGCCAGCGCCCACACCGACCAATTGATTTTCAGCCGCGTAGACAATCGCGTTCGATTTAACGTGTTTGCAGATGGCCCAGGCGAAACGTAGCGCGCGCAATTCCGCCTGAGTCGGTTTGCGGTCGCTGACAATCTCGAACTTCTCTTCATCCAGCAACTCGGCGTCGCGATCTTGAACCAGTACGCCGCCACTGATTTTCCGTAACTCCAAATCCGCATTCCGCGGCCTGCGATCCAGGTTCGCATCGCCCATTCGCAACACGCGCAGATTCTTTTTCGCCAACAAGACCTGCTTTGCGCCTTCGGTGAAATCCGCCGCGATGATCACTTCGGCGAACATCTCGGCAATCTCTTTCGCCGCCGCTTCATCCGCCGTTCCCGAAAACGCGATGATGCCGCCGAAAGCCGAAACCGGGTCGGTGGCTTTTGCCTTCGCGAAAGCTTCCGACGGGTTGGCTGCGACGCCCACGCCGCAGGGGTTGGTGTGTTTGATGATCGCGCAGGTGTGCGGAATGTCGCGCGGTTCGATTGCGCCTTTAGCTCGCGCATCGAGCAGATGCATTCGGTGAAGTTCCATCACAAGCTCCCAGGCGCCGTCGCTGTCAATCAGGTTGTTGTATGAAAGCTCCTTGCCTTGCAGTTGTTCGGCGGTGGCGACGCCGCGATCTTCGGCTCCCGCGATTTTGTAGAGCGCGGCTCGCTGGTGCGGGTTTTCGCCGTAGCGCAGCCCTATTCGCTTCCGCAGGTTGATTTCGATTGTATCGGGCAGGCCCAGCACGTCCTTCTGAGTTGACTGTTTCGACGCCAGGAAGCGCGCGATCTCTTTGTCGTAATCGGCGGTGTGTTTGAAAGCCGTGACGGCAAGCTGATAGCGCAGATTGTAGGTCAACGCGCCGCCGAGTTGGTCGAGTTCCGACGCAACCATCGAATAATCCCCAGGATCAACGACCACAGCGACATCGTTATGATTCTTGGCAGCCGAACGGATCATCGCCGGGCCGCCGATGTCAATGTTTTCAATCGCCTCTTCCAACGTCACGTCGGGCTTTTGAATCGTCTTGCGGAACGGATAGAGATTGACGACGACCAGGTCAATCGGCTCAATGCCGTGTTCAGCCATCTTTGCGCGATGCTCCTGGTTCGAGCGGATGCCGAGGATGCCGCCGTGGACTTTCGGATGCAAAGTCTTGACGCGCCCGTCGAGCATTTCGGGGAAGCCGGTGAGGTCGGAAACGTCGCGCGCGGCGAGTCCGTTCTCGCGCAGCAGCTTCGCCGTGCCGCCTGTCGAAACAAGTTCGACGCCGTGTTGCGCCAACTTCCGCGCGAATTCGACCAGCCCCGTTTTGTCCGAAACGCTGATCAACGCTTTGCTGATTTTCTTCAATGATTGCTCTTGCACAATGATCTCCTGATTTTTTGATCCGTAGCGGCTCAGTTTACGGGAAAGAGTCGAAAGGTCAAATTCGCGGCGGCACGTGGATTGATAAAGCTAACTTCGTCGTTAGCAGTTTGAAAGCAGGAGCGTGGGCATTTGGCTCCGGAGTTGACGAGAATAGATGGAGGTAAACAAATGAAAATCAGCGCTTTAAAATTCGGATTGATGGCTTCGTTGTTGTTGGTTTCGTTCTTTTCGATTCCCGCGAACGCGCAATGGGGCGGTTATCAGTACCCCAATTCGGGCATCTCGCGTTTCAGATGGGAAGGCATTGTTGACGGCACGAGCTTCGTTCGCATCCGCGGACGCAATGTTCAAGTCGAGACTCGTTCCGGGCTGCCGGTTCAACGCCAGAATTACAACTTCAGCGATCCGCTGCCGCGCGCTGCGGTCGAACTCGGTCTGAACGTGTTCAACGGTCGCGGGCGTGTGCGGCTGGTTCAATATCCGCGAGTGGACAACGATTTCACCGCCGTCGTCAGAATTGACGACAACAGCGGCGGGCGCGACGTTTACGGTTTCGAGTTGCAATGGTACGACCGCAACTGGCGCGACAATGGCGGCGGATGGAGCGGAACCAATCCGCGTAACACAGACGGCGTCACCTGGCGCGGGCGCGTGGACGGCGAATCAATCATCCGTTTTCGCGGCGATCAGGCGTGGGCCGAAACGATCAATGGATACGGCGTGTCGAACGTCCGCTATAATTTCAGCTCGCCGTTGCCCAGAAACTCGCGCGCTGTAAGCCTGATCCACTCCGAAGGTCGCGGCCAGGTGTTGATCGTCGAGCAACCCAGCCGGGGCAACGATTACACCGCAGTGATCGTGGTGCGCGACAGACAGGGCGGCGCGGGCAATTACGCCTTCACACTGACCTGGGAAAAGCCGCGCTACCGCGATGATGATAACTGGGGTGGGAGACCGGATGGCTCACGTTCGCGCGGGTTGCGTTGGTCAGGCCGTGTTGACGGCAGCGATGTGATCTTCATCCGGGGCAATCAACTCTGGATTGACCACCGCAGCGGTCAGCAAATCTATGACGAAAGCCATCGCTTCTTTCAATCGCTGCCCGGCGGCAGAGAGTTCGTCAACGTGCGGAAGATTGAAGGGCGCGGATTAGTTCGAGTCATCGAACAGCCTTCGCGCAGCAACAACTACACCGCCGCGATATTGATTGATGATCGGGATGGTGGGGCGGATCGGTATGAGATAGAAGTGGAGTGGTAGATAACCAGCCGATATTTTCAGGCGTACCGTGTCTGGATATTTCATATGCGATATTTGATATTGCATATGAAATATCCAGACTGCCCGCTTCACCCTGTGACTAACATCAACTGCAACTGTGTTTGCAGCTTCTGCATCGCCTTCGCAATCTCCGCGAAACCTTCAGCCTCGCGCGCAGGCGCCAGCAGCGGATCGGACATCAGAAATGGATAATTGCCGTATCCGGTTTTGACCGCGCCCCACAACATTTCCAGGCATGTTTCAACCTCACCCAACTGCGCGTAGGTTTGCGCGGTGATGTAATAGTGATAGCTGCCCAATTGAAGCGTTGATGAGAAGGCTTCGGCGATGACGCGCTTTCCAGCGTCGTACTCGCCTTTGAGCGCGTGCATCAGCGCGCGCGCCTGCGAATAGAACAATCCAGCGCTTCCGCCCGCGATCAACGTTTCGAGCCGGTGAATCGCGTCTTCGCGATTGCCCTCGCCGAAATCGGTCGTCGCCAGCCAGAAATGTTTTTCGGCGGATGCGTCGGGGCAGGCGTTGAGTTCCCGCCGCGCTTCGGCGTAATTGCCTTTCTGGTATTGAATGAAACCGAGCATGTATGGATAGGCCACCGGATTGATTTCGGCGGCTTTGCGAAAAAGCGTCAACGCGATGTCGGGCAACCCGGCGTAATCGTAGGCGTGGCCCATCGCCTGATAAGCGTATTCGCTGTTCGGCGCGGCTTGCAGCAGTTGTTTGCAGATCGCGAGCGCGTTCTTCAGATCGCCTTTCTCGCCGTAATAAACCGCCAGCCAGAAGAATGCCGAGGGCAGTTGCGGATTGATCTCGATGGCCTTGCGCGCAGCCATCTCAGCCTTGCCAAACATAGTTTCATCGCGAAGATAGGCGCGGGCGTTGATGTAGCGGCCCGCCAGCGCCGCCCACGCCGGAGCGTAAGACGGATCAAGTCCGACCGAGGCTTCGAGCATTTCAATCGCCTGCTTGTGCTCTTCAGCGGTATTGCCGAACGCGAGGCCGCGCAGATAAAACTCATAAGCCATCGGGTTATGCGCCTCGTCGCGCTTGATCGCCTCCTGCTCGCCTTCTGAGACCTTCAGCCGTAAACCGCGAATCAGTTCTTCGCAGATTCTGTCCTGCAGCGTGATGACGTTGTCGAACTTCAGGTCAATCCGCTCCTGCCAGAGGATTTCATTTCTCAACACATCAACGAGTTGAACATTGACGCGGAACATATCATCGGCTTTGAGGTAGCTGCCTGACAGGATTGTATCAACCTGAAGCTCGCGGCCAATGGCGCGCAGGTCAACCACCTGATTGCGATATTTTTCGACCGCTGACGACGGACGAACGATCAGGGATTTGAGCGGAGCAAGCTGCGTGATCACGCTGTCGGCGAGCGCGAAGCCCAGAAATTCAATTGTGGCGTCTCCGGCTAGATTGCGCAGCGGCAGGATGGCCAGTCGTCTGCGGAACGTTCCGGTCAGCGATTCTGAAGTCGCAGAGCCTGACTGGTTCGGCGTCTGTGTGGTCGCATAATCATCCAGGTTGAGCGTGCTGTCGAATTCGGCGACGAACAACGCCGGATCGTCGAACGCCAGACGCAGCGCCTGCGCGAGTTGTGTGACCGATTCGAAGCGTCCATCGCGTTTTTTCGCCAATGCCTTCATCACGACCGATTCGATCTCGCCGGAAATTTCAGGGCGTATTACGCTCAATCTCGGCGGCGTCGTGTTGACATGATGCGTCAACAACGCGGCGGGAGGACCTTTGCCGAATGGCGTCGAGCCGGAGAGCATCTCGTAAAGCACGACGCCCAGGCTGTAGACGTCGGATCGCGCGTCAAGTTCCGTTCCCAGACTTTGTTCAGGCGACATATAAGCCGGCGAGCCGATGATGTTGGTGCCGGTCAGATTCGTGTCGGCCTCTTCCGCCTGTGCTTCACGCATTTTGGCGATGCCGAAATCGAGAACTTTGGCGGTAACGCTCCCGCCGGATTGTTCTTCGATCAGAATGTTGTCAGGCTTCAGATCGCGGTGGATGATGTTCGCGGAGTGTGCGGCGGCGACGGCTGAGCAAATTTGCTCCATCAGATCAACAGCCGGCCCGATGGATAGCGCGCCCGAACTCAGCGTCTGGCGCAGGCTCTTGCCGCGTATCAGTTCCATCACGATGTACGGGCCGTAATCGCTGATGCCGTAATCATAAATCTGAATGATGTTGGGGTGGCGCAGGGAAGCCGCTGAACGGGCTTCGCGGCGGAACCGCTCCTTCATCTTTTCGTCACGGCTCAATGCCGGAAGCAGCACTTTGATGGCGACCGCGCGATCCAGACCGAGTTGCGTAGCTTCAAACACCGCGCCCATCCCGCCCCGGCTGACCAGCCGTTCGATGCGGTAACGTCCGGCCAGCACGGCGCCTGATTGCATGCCGTACCAGCTTTCGCGCGTGGGTTCATTTGGAGATGGCGCATTAGGATCGCCGTCCAACACCTCGGTCATTTGAGCTTCTCCTACGAACTATCCGGTTTTCTTCCTGAAGCGCATCGCCGCTATCGTGATCATCCAGACGCTCATCACCGTCAGGATCAGGCCCTGCTTCCACAGGTCTTGCAGTTCGGCGCCGCGCAGGATAATGCCACGAAAGATTTGAATCAGGTAGGTCGTCGGGATGATCTTGCTCACCCATTGAAAAAATTGCGGCATCGTGTCAATCGGAAAGATGTAGCCTGAAAGAAAGATCGAGGGCATCATCGTGCCGAATGCGGCCTGCGTGGCTTCCTGATACGTCTGCGCCCGCGTCGAAATCAGCAGCCCGAAGCCCAGCATTGTCAGAATGAACGGCGTGACCAGCAGCAACAGCAGAAAGATGTTGCCCGCGATGGGCACGCCGAACGCCAGTCGCATGAAAAACAGCAGCAGACAGAGTTCGGTGTAAGCGACGACCGCGTAAGGCGCGATCTTGCCGATCATCAGGCCCAGCGGTTTGATCGGCGTCATGTAAAGCTGTTCGAGTGTTCCTTTTTCGCGTTCGCGCACGATGGCGACGGCTGTCAGCAACACGGTCATCATCTGCATTAGCACGGCGATCATTCCGGGGATCAGGAAATTTGCAGAGCGCATGTCGGGATTGAAAAGCACTTTGGGCCGAGCCTCGACCGGCAGAGTTTGTCTGGCCACAGAAACGCTCAAAGCGCGCTCCAGCGATTCGCGCAACGCGATGCCGTTTGCGACGTTCATCGCCTCGCCCGCCACCGAAGAGTCCGAGCCGTCAATCAGAATCAGCAGGCTTGCAGTCTCGCCCGCCAGCAGTCGCCGCGAATAATCGGGCGGAATCTTGATGCCGGCGCGCGCGCGGCCGGAGATGATCTCGCGGTTCAACTCGTCGTCCGATGTGACATCGCTGACGATCTTGAAATCGTCGGAATTGACGAAGCGGTCGAGCAGCCTGCGGCTTTCCTGTGTCCTGGCCGCGTCATAAATAACCGTCGGAATATGGCGCACGTTGGTGTTGATCGCAAAGCCGATCAGAAAAAGCTGTATCGTCGGGATGAGGATGGTGAAGAAGAGCGCCATCGGGTCGCGGCGAATGTGTATCGCCTCTTTGCGCAACACCGGGATCAGGCCGGTGAACGGATTGTCGCGGACAGCGAGTTTTCGCTCTTCGGTTTGCGCTTTAGCTTCTTCGGGAGAGATGACTTTCATGATTATTCTTTCAACGAATGCGTCAACGTCACAAAGACATCTTCGAGCGACGGCGTGATCGGTCTCAGTTCGGCGTCGGCGAACCCGTCGCGCGCCAGGTCGGATTTGACCTGATCGAGCGTGATTGCTTCATCCATCAAGAGGTGGATTGACTGGCCGAAGATCGTCGAGCCGTGAACGTAAGGTTTGCGCTTGATCGCAGCCAGCGCGTTTGACGTGTGCCGGGTGTCAATTTCGATGCGGCGCGTGCCAGGCGGATTGACTTCGGGAATCTCTTTCAATTCGTCCGGCGTGCCGTACGCGATCAGTTTCGAAAGGTAGATGTACCCGACGCGCCCGCAGCGTTCGGCCTCGTCCATGTAATGCGTCGTGACGAAGAAGGTCACGCCCTGGCTTGAAAGCTGGAAGAGCAAATCCCACAGGTCGCGCCGCGCCACCGGATCAATGCCCGCCGTCGGTTCATCCAGAAACATCAACCGAGGCTCGTGGATGAACGCGCAGGCCAGCGCCAGCCGCTGCTTCCATCCGCCTGACAGTTTGCCCGCGCGGCGATCCAGATAAGGTTCGAGATGCGTCAACGCGATGGCTTCGTCTTTCCGCCGCCGCAGGTAATCGCCGCGAAGCCCGTAAACACCGGCGTAAAACTCAATGTTCTCCTTCACGGTCAGGTCTTCGTAGAGGCTGAACTTCTGCGACATGTAACCGACGCGCTGTCGAATCTGATCGGCTTCCGCGACGCAATCGAAACCGAGCACCGAGCCTTTGCCCGCAGCCGGAGCGATCAGCCCGCACAGCGATTTGATCAACGTCGTTTTGCCCGAACCGTTCGGGCCGAGGAAGCCGAAGATTTCACCTTCTTCGACAAACAGACTGACGCGGTCAACGGCGGTGAAATTGCCGAATTTGATTGTCAGGTCTTGTGTGGTGATTGCCGGCATAAATTGGTGATTGGCGGTTGGTGATTGGTGGTTGGTGGTGGGTGGCGATTAACCAACCACCAACCACCAACCACTATTTTTCGAGCGTCACATCCGCAGCCATCCCCGGCTTCAATAGCCCTTCGCGGTTATCAATGCGGACTTTGACCCCGAAGACAAGGTGATTGCGCTCGCTGCGGCTCTGTACGTTGCGCGGCGTGAATTCGCCTTGCGAGTTGATCTGTTCGATTACGCCGTCGAACGAGCGGTCGTTGAATGTGTCAACTTTGATGCTGGCCTTCTGGCCGACTTTGATCAGGCCGAGTTGCGGTTCGGGAACGTAGACGCGAATGTAGATTTGATCTTTTTCGAGCAGCCGCGCGACTATCTGATTGGGCGTAATCAGGTCGCCGGGGCGAATCGGCAGAACCTCGACGATGGCGTTCGCGGGCGATTTCACTTCGCCTTCGGCGACCTGGACTTCGATTTGTTCGAGCTTCGCTTTGGCTTCGGCCAGTTGCGCGCGGGCGTCGGCGATCTCTTCGGCGCGCGGGCCTGCGACGACCAGCCGTTCGGCCTCCTGCGCCTGACGGTAACGCTCTTCGGCGGCGCGAATGTCTTCCTTGCGGCTGCCGTTGAGCAGCAGGTTTAAGCTATCTTTTTCAGCGTCGCGCCGCGCCCGCGTGTTGTCCAATCGGAATTTCGCAGCGTCGAATTCCTGCTGCGAAGTGTCGCCGGTCGCAAACAACTTTTTGGCGCGCTGGAACGAGGCTTCGGCGTTGTTGAGATCGGCTTCCGCCGCCGCAAGTGAAGCTCGCGCCTGCTTGACCTCTTCCGGTCGCGGCCAGGTGCGAATCGCTTCGAGATTGGCGCGGGCGGTTTCGGTGTTGGCGTGAGCCTGCGCTTTCTCTTCAGGCCGCGCGCCGCGTTCCAGCCGTTCGAGCCGGGCTTGTTGCTGCGCGACTCTCGCCTCGGCCTGCATTCGCTGCGCTTCCAGTTCGGCGACATCGAAACGGATAAGCGATTGCCCGGCTTTCGCCTCCTGACCTTCAACTACGAGCACGTCCGTGACTCTCCCTCCGGCTTTCGATCCGACGCGAATCTCGCGCGTCTCGATTGTGCCTGAGAAGAGCAGCGGCTTCTCCTTGTTGAAGCCGAACCCTGTGTTTGCGCAGCTTTCACAGGCAATCCCCGCGAACGTCAGAAGCAGCAGCGGAACCCATTTCATCAATCTTTTGCTGGCGACTCTCTCCATCAATGAACCTCCGGATCGGTAAGTGATCGCTTCGATACCGATGTAAGTGATCGCTTACTTATACACGGTCATTGTAACGTGGCGCAAGCCGGGCTTTTGCAAAGTCGCCAGGGAGGGACTAAAACCCAAGGCCCACAACCCATAACCTATAAATTTTTTCTTCGACGGCTCGATAAGACTTTCGGTTTTGGGATCGGGCTTTCCCAGAATCGAACGCACTGATTCTTAACTCGCAAGAGCTTGCGTGATCCTGCCCAATGAATTCAGGCATTTAATCAGCCTCTCGCGTGGCACGCGGATTGGTAAGTGTTCAGCCGAGGATTTTTGTCTTTAAATCAGATAAACAAATGGCGGCGGACTTCGCGTCCGTCAGGGAGAATCAGATGGGAAAATTGTTTCAGGATTTACGCTACGGCTGGCGAATGCTCATAACTCACAAAGCGGTGACGGCAATCGCTGTCATCACGCTCGCGCTGGGCATCGGCGCCAACACCGCGATCTTCAGCGTGATTAACGCGGTGCTTCTCAAACCGTTGCCGTTCGCGGCGCCGGAACGACTGGTCGCGGTCGGGTCAACGGGAACGAACGACCGATCGAGGTTCGGCCCGATTTCATATCCCGATTTCGCCGACTATCAGGCGCAGCAATCATCGTTCGAGCGGATGGCCACGTATCACACGCGGGGCCTGACGCTCCAATCGGCGAGCGGGTCGGTGAGACTCGAAGGCGCGGTCATTTCGTCCGATCTGTTGCCGGTACTCGGAATCAATCCGCTGCTCGGTCGCTCGTTTCGTCCCGAAGAAGACAGAGCCGGCGGAGGCCGCGTCGTCCTGCTCAGTCATAATTTGTGGCAAACCCGATTCAACTCCGACCCGAACATCGTGGGCAAATCGGTCGCTCTTAATGGCGGGAGCTTCACCGTCACCGGGGTGATGCCCGCGGACTTTCAATTTCCGATTCAATCACAGCCAGTCGAGTTGTGGATCAACTTCGCGTTGGAGGCGGAGACGCCAGCGGAAGAGCCGCAGGCGAGCTTTCGAGGCGATCATTATCTGAGCGCGATTGGGCGGCTAAAACCGGGCGCCGCGCCTGAACAAGCCGATGCGCAACTCGCTACGATTGCGGCTAACCTTGAAAAACAATATCCGAACTTCAACGCCGGCATCAGCGCCAGAGTCAGACCGGTGATGGAAGACCTGACCGGCGGCGTCAAAGATTCGCTGCTGGTGATCTTCGCGGCGGTCGGTTGCGTGTTGCTCATCGCGTGCGCGAACGTCGCCAACATCCTGCTGGCTCGCGCAGTGAACCGGCGCAGGGAGATTGCGTTGCGCGCCGCGCTCGGGGCCAACCGTTGGCGAGTCGTTCGACAGATGTTGACCGAAAGCGTGCTGCTGGCGCTGGTCGGCGGCGCGGCGGGAGTCGCGCTGGCCGGTTTTGCGATGGACGCGCTGATCGCGCTCAATCCGACGAATATTCCGCGCATCGCCGAAGCTGGCCTCGACGGGCGCGTGCTGCTGTTCACGTTCGTGACCGCGACGCTGACCGGCGTCGTGATGGGACTGGTCCCCGCGTTGCAATCATCGAAGCTCGATTTGAATTCGGTCTTGAAAGACGGCGGGCGCGGCGCTTCGGGCGGATCGCTGCGGCTTTCGGCGCGCGGCGCGCTGGTTGTCGCTGAGGTGGCGATTGCCGTGATGCTGCTGATCGGCGCCGGACTGTTGATTCAAAGCTTCGCGCGGCTGATGAACGTCAAGCCGGGCTTCAATCCCGATCAACTGCTGACGATGCGCATCGGCTTTCCCGACGGCCTGTACACGACGCCGCAGCAGATCGCCGGTTTTCACGATCGGTTGATGACAAGCATGCAATCGCTGCCCGGCGTTTCGGCTTACAGCACGGTCACGCCGACGCCGATGACCGGAGCAAGTTTCAGAGTCGGTTTCAGCGTTCAGGGAAGACCGAATCCTTCGGGACGGCAATATCCGTACAACACCCGCGTCGTGCTGGTCGGCTCCGATTATTTCCGCACGCTCGGCATTCCGTTCAAAGAAGGGCGCGATTACACCGCGCGCGACACGATGCAATCGGCGCAGGCCGTGATCGTCAACGAGGCTTTCGCCAGACGCCATTTCCCCGGCGAAGACCCAATCGGCAAACGAATTGATCCGAGCATCGGCGTTGGCGCAGGCGATCCGCCGATGCGCGAAATCATCGGCGTCGTCGCCGACTTCAGATCGAGGCGTTTGAGCGCCGAGCCTGAGCCGGAAGTCTACCTGCACATCCCGCAGGTTCCTTCGCTCGGCTCGCTGACGTTGATGATTCGTTCGCAATCCGATCCGATGAGCCTGGCCGCAGCCGCGCGACAGGAGATTGCCAAACTTGATCGCAACCTGCCGATCTATGACATCAAGCCGTTCAGCGAGTACGTGTCAGATTCGGTCGCGCAACCGCGCTTCAACAGCGTGCTGCTCGGCGTCTTCGCGGGCGTGGCGTTGCTGCTCACGGCCATCGGGCTGTATGGCGTGATCGCCTACTCGATCACGCAGCGCACGCAGGAGATCGGAATCCGAATGGCGCTCGGCGCGCAGACGGGCGACGTGCTCAAACTGATCATCGGGCAGGGAATGGCGCTGGCGCTGATCGGCGTGGCTCTGGGATTGGCCGGAGCGTTCGCCGCGACGCGGTTGATGAAGAGCCTGCTCTTCGGCGTCGGCGTGAGCGATCCGCTGACGTTCGCTTCAATCGCGGGATTGATCACACTGATCGCATTGCTGGCCTGTTACATCCCGGCGCGGCGCGCGACGAAGGTAGACCCGATGATCGCGTTAAGATGCGAGTGACCGCTTTTTGGCGCAGGCCGTCATCGGCGTAGGGGCGGGTATGCCCCGCCCAATCGCCTCAGTGGCGGACGCGGGCGGGGAATACCCGCCCAATCGCCTCAGTGGCGGACGCGGGCGGGGAATACCCGCCCAATCGCCTCAGTGGCGGACGCGGGCGGGGAATACCCGCCCAATCGCCTCAATGGCGGACGCGGGCGGGGAATACCCGCCCAATCGCCTCAATGGCGGACGCGGGCGGGGAATACCCGCCCCTACGCTGTTGTCGCATTTAATCCTCAAACGCCGTCATCGCTGGGCCAGGAGGCGGTGCTAAAAAAATAGCAGTTTGGGCTTGACCTCGCGCCGGTGTTGATGCTAATTTTTTAGCACGCTGAAGCCCTGAGAATTTATCCGAAATTGCGAGGAGTTGAGGATGAGCAAGAAAGCCCACATTCACCTGAGCCGCCGCGAGCGGCAGATCATGGACATCGTTTATCAGCGCGGGCAGGCGACCGCCGCCGAGGTGGCGGAGAACCTGCCCGATCCGCCAAGCTATTCAGCCGTCCGCGCGATGTTGCGCCTGCTCGAAGAGAAAGGCCATTTGCGCCACGAGCAGGACGGCCCGCGTTACGTCTTCAAACCCACGCTCGCCCGCGACCGGGCGAAAAAATCCGCGCTTAAACAGATGTTGCAGACCTTCTTCGACGGTTCGATTGAGCAGGCCGTCGCGACCTTGCTCGACGTGTCGCGCTCGAAAATCTCCCAGGAAGAACTCGACAGGCTTTCGCAATTGATCGAGGAAGCCAGAAAGGAAGGACGGTGAGTATGACCCGATTCTCGCCGCAATCAATCGCGTTGATCCAACTGGCGCTCGACAGCTTCGTTAAAAGCGCAATTATCCTGCTGGCTGCCGGAGCGCTGGCCGTGACATTGCGCAGAGCTTCGGCTGCGTCGAGGCATCTGGTCTGGAGTCTGGCGATTGTCAGTTTGCTGGCGCTGCCGATCTTTTCGTTCGCGCTGCCGTCCTGGCGATTGCCTGTGTTGCCGTCATTGGCGGCGGCTTCGGTTGACGCCGGTTCGCGCGAGTCTGTCGGCGGAATCGTGGTCGCGACGGAGTTCGAGCGCCAACGGGACATCGAGGCCCTCGCCTCGCGCCATCGGCAGCCATTTGATCTCGGATCGGAATTGTCCGCATCAAGCTCCGCGTCGCCGGAATCTGCCATCAATTCGGAAAAGAGTTTTGATTGGAAAGCCGCGTTGCCGCTGGTCTGGCTGCTCGGCGCGTTTGCTGCGATTGCGCGTCTGGTGGCGGGAACGGCAAGAGTCTGGTTGTTGACGCGGCGGGCGGAACGGGTGACGGAAAGTTCGTGGATGGCGCTTGCGCGGGCGCTGGCGACGCGATTGCGTCTGCGGCGTCGCGTGGAGATTTTCAAAACCGAACAAGTCTCTTTGCCGATGACCTGGGGATTGCTGCGGCCGGTTGTGCTGTTGCCGCGAGAGGCCGAGCGGTGGCCGGAAGAATGCCGCCGGATCGTGTTGATGCACGAACTGACGCACGTCAAGCGGCGCGATTGTCTGATGCAGACGCTGGCGCAAGTGGTCTGCGCGCTCTACTGGTTCAACCCGCTGGTCTGGATCGCCGCGTGGCGATTGCGCGTCGAACGCGAGGTGGCTTGCGACGATCACGTTTTGGAGTCGGGCACGAAGGCTTCGGATTACGCCGGCCATCTGGTGGAGATTGCGAGTCTCTTCAGAACCTCGAACAGCAATTCGCCTGTGGCGGTCGGAATGGCGTGCTCACATCTCGAAAGTCGTGTGCGTTCGATCCTGGATCCGAACGCGCGGCGGCGCGGCGCGAGCGGCTTAAAGGTGGCTCTGGCAGCCGTTTGCGCCGCTGTTCTGACTGCGCCGCTGGCGATGTTGCAACCCTGGCGTAACGCTGAAGCTTCTGAGCGAAAAGATCGGGCCTCAGTAAATTCGATCAACCCGCCAAACCTGCCGTTCCCGGCGAATCTGTTGATCCGGAGTTTCAAAGAACCCGAAGAGCGTCAGAAGCAGGTCGGCGAAGGGCAGGGAGCAGGGCAGGTTTCCGGACAAGCGCAGGGGCAGGGGAAATCAGGCGAACTGACTGTTGATCAATTGATCGAGATGAAGACCGCCGGCGTGACGCCTGAGTACATCGAATCAATCCGCAAACTCGGTTACAGCGAACTGACCGCCAAACAGGCAACCGAATTGCGCGCGCTCGGCGTTGATGAAGAGTTCGTCAAACAGGCTCGCGGCTGGACAAACGGCAATCTGTCAATCGAAGACCTCGTGGAATTGAAAGCCATCGGCATGTCGCCAGAATTCATCAACGGAATGAAGCAGGCCGGGTACGGCGAACTGCCGATCAAACAGCTTGTCGAGATGAGAGCCGTAGGCGTCAATCCCGAATTCGTCGAGTCAATGCGGCGGGCAGGTTTTGACAAACTGACAGCGGATGAATTGACCGAGCTGAAAGCAATGGGAGTGAACGAGGCTTTCGTCAAAGAAGCGCAGGGCTGGGGATTCGGCAAACTATCCCTGGACGATCTGGTCGAGATCAAGGCGATTGGCATAAACCCGGAGTACGCGCGTTCGATGAAAGCTCTGGGCTTCGACAATCTCTCGCTCGACAAACTGGTCGAGATGAAGTCGGTCGGCGTGAACGAAGATTTCATCAGGCAGACGCGCGAACTTGGTTTCGACAAGCTCAGTCTTGACCAGTTGATCGAGATGAAAGCCGTGGGCGTGACTCCCGATTACATCAGAAAGATGCGCGCCGCCGGATTGAAGAACGTTTCGATCAACGAATTGATCGAGATGAAAGCCACAGGCATGGACAAAATACTCACCAAAGAGAAACGCTGACTCGCCAACAAGGAGGCAATGATGAAAAAAGCATTGATGATTTCGACTGTCGTTCTGGTATTCACTGCCATCGGCTTGTTCGCGCGCGGCTACACCGCGCCGTCGCCGGCCGCTCAGGAGACGATCACCGGCGATTGGACTGCCAAAGTCAAACAGACCGACAGAGGCTCTGTGCTCTGGCTCTCGATGAATCGCAACACCGACGCGCGAAGAGGCAGATTCCAGATGAGCAGGGATTTCCCGTTGCAGGATTTCACCGGCCTCAACCCGAACGCCAACTCGAATGTGCAATTCACGCTTCAACGCGAAGCCGGCACAGTGCTATTCGACGGGCTGTTCAAAGACGGCAGGGGAGTCGGAGATTTCAAATTCACTCCGAACGGCGGCTTTGTCTCGACGATGCGCAATCTGGGTTATGACGACCTGCCGGTTGAAAAGCTCTTCGTGATGGCTGTTCACGACGTGAGCACGCGCTTCATCAACGAATTGAAATCGCTCGGCTACGACAAAATCCCGGTTGATAAATTGATCGCGATGCGCATTCACGGCGTGGACGGCGATTTCATCCGGCGCATGCAGGCGATTGGATACAGGGACATCCCGGCGGACAAGCTGATCGCGATGCGCATTCACGGCGTGGACGAAAAGTTCATCAAAGAGGTCGAGGCGATGGGTTACAAAAACCTGCCGGTGGATAAGCTGATCGCGATGCGCATCCACAACATCAACGCCGAGACCATCAGCAAGGCAAAGGCGCTGGGCTACGGCGACCTGCCGCTCGACAAGCTCTTCACGATGCAGATTCACGGCATTGACGAAGAGTACGTCAAAAGCGTTCAGGCGATGGGCTACAGCAACGTGCCTTTCGACAAGCTGGTGGCGATGCGCATTCACGACGTGAACGGGAAATACATCAAAGAGATCGAAGAGATGGGCTTCAGCAACATCCCGGTGGACAAGCTGATTGCGATGCGCATTCACGGCGTTGACGCCAAATTCGCGCGAGAGATGAAAGACCAGGGATTCAGCAACCTTTCGGTTGACGACCTGATCAAGCTGCGCATCCACGGCGTGGATAGCAATTACATCAGACGGATGAGAGGAAATCGGTAGTTGCGCTAAGTGGCATTCCGGTTCACAGGCCATATTTCATATTTCATATCGCATATGAAATATGAAATATGGCCTGTGCTGCGTCAGCCTTCATCCGGTGAGTTTATAACTCAGCCCGCCTTCCGAACCTGCGCGGTCGGCCTGCTGCTCGCTCTTTTGATCTTCGGCCGGCAGATGCATTGTGAAGACGCTGCCTTCGCCGGGCTTGCTTTGCACGGTGATTTTGCCGTGATGAGCCAGGACGATGTGTTTGACCAATGACAGTCCCAGGCCGCTGCCTTTCACGTCGTGAACCAGGCCGGTGCTGACGCGGTAAAACTTGTCGAAAATCTTTTCGTGTTCCTCAGCCGCTATGCCGACGCCGCGATCCGCGACGGAGACGGTCACGAAACCGATAGATTGAGAGATGCGGACGGCGATCTCTTTTTCGTCGCCGGAGTATTTGATCGCGTTGTCGAGCAGGTTGGTCAACGCCAGCGCAATCGCGTCAGGGTCGAGAACGACTTTGGGCAGCGAGTTCTGAGGAGCTTCGTAAGAGAGCGTGAAACCATTCTGCTTCAAATGGACGCTGAAAGCTTCCAGCGTCCCATTCACGATTTCTTTGAAATCGCAGGTCTCAAACTGGAAGAGCTTGCGCCCGGATTCGATCTTCGAGAAATCCAGAATGTTGTTGATGACCTGGGTCAGGCGGCGGCCTTCGCTTTCAATGTACGCGCCGTATTCGCGCACGCGGTCGGGCTGATTGATGCGGCCCAGATTCAGCAGCTCTGCCAGCACGCGGATCGAGGCGAGCGGCGTGCGCAATTCATGCGAAACGTTCGAGACGAAATCGGCCTTCATCTGCGTCAGCTTCATCTCGCGCGACGCCGTGCGCAGCATCAGCGTGATGGCCGCGATCAGAAACAGCGTCATCAGAACCCACAGCGACAGGTTGATCGTGAAATTGCGCCGCGCCCATTGCTCGACGGTCAGATTTTTGAGCCGGATCGTCAGGCTGGAATTCGAGAAGACGAAGGTGAGCGGTTGGTAGGCTTCCGGTTCGACTTTCTGCTCACTCTCGGAGAGTTTGAGTAAATTTCCTTTCCCATCGTACGCCAGATAGAACATGCCTCGGACGTACAACGATATGATCGGATCCTGATCTTCGGTGGGCAGAAATTCCGGCAGCGATTTGCGAATGGCTGCGGGGAGAACCGTGTCGAGGAAGAATTCCTGATCAACCACCAGGCCGGCGACGGCCACGATCTTTTTCCACTCGTTGATGACCGGCTTCACGATCAGCCGGTTGCGCAGGTCCCGATCAACGGGCGTGGCCGAAGGAACTACGCTGGTTCCTTCGCGGACGTAGATCATATACGAGGCGCAGGCGACATTGACGGCCTTCAGCTCTGGCGCTTTCGAGTCGCGGATCATCGTCTGGCTCTTCGGATCGTAAAAGAAGACTTCGCTGCCCTCCACGCCGTTGTTGTCAGTGGCCACGACAACGAAGTAACGCTTGGCGCCTTTGAAATCCTGCTGCTTGAAATGATCGGCCACTCGCGTTACGGCATTTTGTGAGACGTCGCGCTCATCGTCGTCTTCGATCACACCGTTTTTGGGAAGATCAATCGAGCTGGCGGGCACGGCCAGAGCCTGCTCGGAGTTTTTGCTGTAAAGCCTGCTGAAATCCTCGACCACCGACATCAGATACTGCCTCATCAGTTGCTTGCGGTAAGCCGGGAGCGTCTGGTTGAGAGTTGTCAGCGCGCGGTATTGCAGGAAGATGATGACGAGCAGCGGAATAATTACGGCAAGTCCGCCGACAGCAAATGCGCGCCGTTTCAGAAAGGCTCTGATTCTGGTGATTGCGGTTTCTTCCATTTTTTATGACGAAGTATACACAAGGTGATTTCAGCTCCGGCGTAAGTTTTGCGACTTTTTACATCTGCCCGGCTATTTTCGCGCATTCCAATACGGGCTTTTTGAGCTTCAATCCAAATTTTGCGAAAGCTTAACCGGAAGGACGCGGAGCGCGCTGGTGACAGAACGTGCGGGAAGCGATCAGCAAGCAATCTTTTTTTATCATTCCGATTATGGGATCAGGCGTTCCCGGAAGCGCACACCTCAGAAGCGCAGGCGTTTCTCATTCATTCAATCAAACTCAACTATTTCATCACTTGTCTGATGCGCGCGAACTGGCGCGCTAATTGACAATCGGCTGAGTGGTGGCACGTGCGCCTGCAACTCTGAATCCGATTGAATCTGTTATCCGCGCCGATTGTGAGCAGGGAGGGCTGAATGAACACATTGTTTCAAGACATCCGTTATGGCTTTCGTGGCTTATTACGGAATCCGGGGTTTGCGATCATCGCCGTGCTTTCGCTCGCGCTCGGCATCGGCGCGAACGCTGCGATTTTCAGTTTAATCAACGCGGTCCTGCTCAGGCCGTTGCCGTATCACGAGCCTGATCGGTTGGCGATGATCTGGGAGGACGCGTCGTTCGCGGGGTTTCCGCAAAACACGCCCGCTCCGGCGAATTACGCCGACTGGAAAGCTCAGAACCAAACCTTTGAGGATATGGCTGCGCTTGAATCGAGGAGCTTCAACCTGACGGGAGACGGCGAGCCGGAGAGAGTGGACGCCCGCGCGGTGACGGCCAATTTCTTCCCGATGCTCGGCGTCAAACTCGCGCTCGGCCGCTCCTTCTTTCCGGAGGAAGACAAACCCGACGCGAATAGTGTGGTCATACTCAGCTATAGATTGTGGCGGCAGCGATATGGAGGCGAATACAACATCATCGGAAGAGACCTTCTGCTCAACGGCCGCAAACATACAGTCGTCGGAGTGACGCCCGCCGGGTTTCAGTTCCTGAGAAGCGAGATCGGTCTCTGGGTTCCAATCCGACTCACTCAAGAAGAATTGGCCGACCGCGGCAGCCATTACCTGTGGGTCGTCGGGCGGATGAAGCCCGGCGTGACGCTGGAACAGGCGAATGCGGACATCAAGACCGTGATGAGCCGCATCGCGCGCGACAATCCTGGCAATGCGGGAAGGATCGGCGCTTACGCGATGTCAATGCGCGATCAATTGGCCGGAGACTCAAGACGTCCATTGATCGTGCTGCTGGTTGCGGTGGGATTCGTCTTGCTGATCGCCTGCGCGAACATCGCCAACCTGCTGCTCGCGCGCGCGGTCAATCGTAGCCGCGAGATCGCCGTGCGCAGCGCGTTGGGCGCCGGGCGATTCCGGATCGTGCGCCAATTGCTGACCGAAAGCGCGCTGCTTTCGTTCTCCGGCGCGGCGGTTGGACTGTTGGTCGCCGCCTGGAGCTTCAGCCTTTTGCGACAACTCATACCCGAAGGTCTCGCGCTTTCGACGAACCTCGGCATCAACCTGCCGGTTCTGGGCTTCACGCTGCTGGTCACATTGGGCGCCGGGTTGGTCTTCGGATTGGCGCCGGCCCTGCATGCTTCGAAAATTGACTTGAACGAGGCGTTGAAGCAGAGCGGCGTCAGGACTGGGGCGAGCGGCGGCGCTAACAGGCTGCGGAACGCGATGGTCGTGGTCGAGGTGGCGATGTCGCTGGTGTTGCTGGTTGGCGCGGGATTGTTGATTCAAACGTTTTTCAAGATGCTGAATCAATACTCCGGGCTTCAGCCGGAAAATGTTCTGCTGATGAGAACCAACTTGTCACAGAGTAAATATGACGAAGCCTCGAAGCGCAACGCCTTCTACGATCAGGCGCTCGAACGCGTGAAGAGCCTGCCGGGCGTGGTCTCGGCGGGTTACACGATGAGCGTGCCGCTGGAGTGGAAAGGCGGCACGAGCGGGTTCTGGATCGAAGGCCGCACGGCGGAGCAGGCCGTCTCGCAAGGCCTGGTCTATGACGCCAATCATCGTCAGGTCAGCGCCGGCTACCTGCAAACGATGGGCATCCCGCTGCGGCAGGGACGTTACCTCAACGAGAGCGACAACGAAAAATCAATGCCGGTGGCGATCATCAACGAAACGATGGCGAGGCAATACTGGCCGGCCGAAGACGCGATCGGGAAGCGGTTCAAGCTCGGCGATCCCGATTCGCCCGACCCCTGGAGAATGGTCGTAGGCGTAGTCGGCGATGTCAGACAGATGGGAATGGACGCGCCGGTCAAGGCCGAGATGTATCTGCCTTACCGGCAGATGACCACCCATTCATTCTTCGCCCCGCGCGATCTGGTCGTTCGTACTTCCGTTGACCCGATGAGCCTGGTCGCTGCGGCGCGGCGCGAGATTCACGCCATTGATCCCGACCAGCCTGTCTCGAACATCCGCACGATGGAAGGCGCGCTGGACGAAGAGATAGGCCAGCGCCGGGTGGGGATGACGCTGGTTGCGATCTTCGCCGGGCTGGCTCTGCTGCTCGCGTCGCTCGGCATCTACGGCGTGCTTTCGTATTTCGTCGTTCAACACACGCGGGAAATCGGCGTCCGTGTGGCGCTCGGCGCGGGACGGCGAAACATCCTCGGACTGGTAATGAAGAATGGGATGACGCTGGTTTTAATTGGCGTGGTGTTTGGACTGTTTGGCGCTTTTGCGGTGACGCGATTGATGTCGAGCCTGCTTTATGAAGTCAGCCCCGCTGATCCGACGACTTTTACTGTGGTCGCAGGATTGCTCTGCGTGGTTGCGATGCTGGCTTGTTATGTCCCGGCGCGACGCGCGATGAAAGTTGATCCGATGGTCGCCTTAAGATGTGAGTAACTGGTCGCGAATGTGAAAACTCGAAAAGGGAGTGGGCTATGAATTCCTTGCTGCAAGATTTGCGCTACGGTTTACGAACGCTGCTCAACAAACCCGGCTTCACGCTGGTCGCCGTCGTCACGCTGGCTTTGGGCATCGGCGTGAACACGGCGATTTTCAGCGTCGTCAACGGCGTGTTGCTGCGCCCGCTGCCGTTCAACCAACCCGAACGCATCGTCACGCTGTGGGAGAACAACACGAAGGACGGCATCGAACGCGACGATGTTTCGCCCGCCAATTTCCTGGACTGGCGCGAGCGCAGCCGCAGCTTTGAAGAGATGGCCTTCGCAAATCCGTGGAGCCTGGATTACACAGGCGAGACCGAGCCTGAGACCTGGCGAGCGACGCGCGTCTCGCAGGGCTTCTTCCGCATCCTGGGCGCGCAAGCGATGATCGGGCGAGCGTTTTTGCCGGAAGAATATGAAGAAGGGCGCAACCAGGTGGTCGTGCTGAGTTACGGATTGTGGCAGCGGCGCTTCGGCGGCAAGCCGGAGATTGTCGGGCGGAAGCTGACGCTCGACGGGCAGCCGATGACGGTTGTGGGCGTGATGCCGCCGGAATTCAAGCTGGGCCTGTTCGAGCAGGAAGAATTGCTGTGGTGGCCTCAGACGCCTGATGAAAGCATGCGGCGGCAGCGCCGCGCGACTTATCTGAAAGTGATCGGGCAGTTGAAACCCGGCGTGAGCGTCGAACAGGCGCGCGCCGAGATGAGTTCGATCGCCTCCAACCTCGCGTCGGAATACCCGCAAACAAACGCCGGCGTCGGAGTGACCACGGTGTCGTTGAGCGAGCAGATGACGGGGCGCGTGCGGACGGCCCTGCTGGTGTTGTTCGGCGCGGTCGCGGCGGTGCTGCTGATCGCCTGCGCGAACGTGGCCAACTTGCTTCTGGCGCGCGGCAATGAGCGCGAGCGCGAATTCGCCATCCGCGCGGCGATTGGCGCCGGGCGATTGCGTCTGGCGCGGCAAACGCTGACCGAAAGTTTGCTGCTCGCGACGTTGGGTTGTGTTGGAGGCGCGCTGCTCGCCGCGTGGGGTATTGATCTGATTGTCTCGCTGAATCCGGGTGACATACCGCGCATCGAAGAGGTCAGGCTGGATCGCGCGACGCTGTTGTTCGTCGCGGGGCTTTCGTTTCTGACCGCTTTGATCTTCGGCCTCGCGCCCGCGCTTCAATTTTCAAAACCGAATCTGAGCAATTGCCTGAAGGAATCCTCGCAGACTGCGACTGGCGGCTCGACGCGGCGCAGGCTGCGCGGCGCGCTGGTTGTTTCAGAGATCGCGCTGGCGCTGGTGTTGCTGGTCGGCGCGGGCTTGCTCATTCGCAGCTTCTTCACTTTGCTCAAGACCGATCCCGGATTCGCCGCCGACAAAGTAGTCGCGCTTCAGGCTTTCATCTGGGATCGTTACGGCAAACCGGACGAGCGCGCGGCTTTCGTCCGGCAGGTGACCGACAAAATGAAATCCGTGCCCGGCGTGCAAGCCGCAGGCGTGACGACCGCGCTGCCGTTCTTCGCAAGCAGCGCCGATGTCTCTTATCCGTTCGCCATCGAAGGCCGTCCCGCGCCGCCCGCAGGACAGGAGCCGACGGTCTTCGCGAGCATCGCCGACAACGATTACTTCACGGCGATGGGCGTGCCGCTGCTGCGCGGCAGGCTCTTCAGCGAATTCGACAAGGCGGACGCCCCGCCGGTCGTTCTGATCAACCAGACGATGGCGCGCCGCCATTTTCCCAACGAAGACCCGGTTGGCCGCAAGATTGTCATCAAAGCCACGCAGCGCGGGCAGACTGCGCCGCTGGTTTCCGAGATCATCGGCGTGGTCGGCGACGTGCGCTATGAGGGGCTGGACAAAGAGCCGCGCGCCGAATACTTCCGGCCTTTCACGCAAATGCCCAACGGCTCGATCATCTTCGTCGCGCGAACGAATGTTGATCCGATGAACCTGCTTCCGGCGCTCAAAGCCCGCGTCTGGGAAGTCAACGCGACTCAGCCGATTTACGCCACAAGCGTTATGTCGGATTCGATTGACGCTTCGCTCAAATCGCGGCGGTTCAGTTTGTGGCTGCTTTCGTCGTTCGCGTTATTGGCGCTCGCTCTGGCGGTTGTCGGGATATACGGCGTGATGAGTTACGCGACGCTGCAACGTACGCACGAGATCGGCGTGAGGATGGCGCTGGGCGCGGCCTCGAACGACATCGTCAAACTGGTTCTGCGGCAGGGAATGCGCTTGACGATGACCGGCGTCGGAGCGGGATTGCTCGCTTCGTTCGCGCTGACGCGGCTGATGAGCGGTCTGCTTTACGGCGTGAGCGCGACCGACCCGCTGACGTTTGTCGTCGTGCCGCTCCTGCTGGCGGGAGTCGCGCTGATCGCTTGCTACGTTCCTGCGCGTCGCGCGACGAAAGTAGACCCGATGGTCGCGTTGCGGTGGGAGTGAGGCGTGAGCGACGGCGGAAATTGATCATTTCGGCTTCCGCCGTTGCTTTCACGATGGCTCCCAGGCCGCGTCAAAATACAACCTGATCATTAATCGGCTGCTCGTGGCCGTTATGTTGCGCCGGGATAAAATCCCTCTTTCTCTTTCGTAACATCTTTATGCTGAGCGGCGCCCCGATGGCGACGCTTCCCAGAAAGAGAGGCCAGCCGACGCGCTTTTGGTTTTGTTTGCCGATTGATTCCGCCAGGAGCAAGCCCAGTCCGAAACCCGATACAAAACGTAACAATCCTACTACAGCAATGTCCGTCATCGAGAAGTTGGCTTCATTCCATTTCATATTCCCTCCTTGTTCCATCCTCAAAAAATTCACGCACGTATCGTGCAAAACTATCGCAGCCATCGCCGCCATCGCTGAATGAATTATGGCTGATGCGGGCTGGGTTGAATCGTCCTCTTCCGAACATATCCGGCCTGATTAAGCGCGTACTCGATAATGGGATTCCTGAGTCCCAGAAGCGCACACTGCGACGCGTCTGTCATCTGTCAACCTGAGTGAAATAAGTGACTTAGACTTTCGGATTAGTTGGCGCGCCGTTTGATTTGCTAATCCGGCAGTCGCGGTGCGATATGACTGAAACCGCAAAAGGAGAATCCGAGATGAGAGTTCAACCTCGGTTGTTTTTGTTCGTCGCGCTGTGCGCTGCAATGTTTGCCGCGACGTTTGAAGCGCGTGCGCAGCAATCGTCGCAGCCATCTGAGACGATTGAGGCCCACTCCGAAAGATTAACGACAGAATGATGTGACCGTGCTCGACGTGTTCGAGAACGCCGCGAGCGTGAAGGTGGTGGCGACGGAGTTGATGATTATCTGCACGTGGCGAGATTCAACGAGCGTTGGGTGATCGTCAACGTGCTGTGGGAATTGAAACCGCAGCAGAAATAGAGGAGGCGCAATGGAGACATTGTGGCAAGACCTGCGCCTGGGCGCGCGTTCATTGTTCAAGCAGCCGACGTTCACGATTGCGGCGGTAATCGCGCTGGCGCTCGGCATTGGCGCGAATACGGCGATCTTCAGCGTGGTTGACGCCGTGCTGTTGCGCGCTCTGCCGTACCGCGACGCCGACCGCCTTGTGACAGTGTGGGAGCACAATAAGACGCGCGGCAACACGCAGAACGTGATCAACCTGGGTAACTTCTACGACTGGAAGACGCAGAACCGCGTCTTTGAAGACATGGCGACCTTCTTCGATTTGACCGCCAACCTGACCAGCGGCGGCGAGCCGGAAGAAATTCCGTCGCAGATTGCCACGCCCAACCTCTTCAACGTTCTTGGCGTGAATCCGATTATGGGGCGAACCTTCACCGAAGACGACGGCAAGCCGGGAGCGGCGCGCGTGGTCGCGCTCAGCTTCGGCCTGTGGCAGCGACGCTTCGGCGGCGACCCACAGATCATCGGGCGCAAGCTGATCCTGAACGGCAATGAGACCACAGTCGTTGGAGTGATGCCGGCGGATTTCAACTGGCACGTCAAGGGCGGCTCGATGACGCGCAAGATGGCCGAGATGTGGGCGCCATGGCAGATAGAAGAATCAATGAAGCAGCGGCGTGGCCGTTTCGCCAGCGCCGTCGCGCGGCTCAAACCCGGCGTCACGTTCGAGCAGGCGCAGGCCGAGATGAATGTCATCGGCGGCCAGTTGGAGCGCTCATACGATTTCAACGCCAACTGGGGCGTTAACGTCGTGCCGCTGCGCACACAGTTCACGGGCGAGATTCGCCTGGCTTTATTCGTGCTGCTTGGCGCGGTCGGGATGGTTTTGCTGATCGCCTGCGCGAACGTGGCCAACTTGTTGCTGGCGCGCGCCGCCGGGCGACAGCGTGAAGTGGCCGTGCGCGCGGCGTTGGGCGCGGGCCGCTGGCGCATCGTCAGGCAGTTGCTGACTGAAAGTTTGCTGCTCGCCGGATTGGGCGGCTTGGCAGGGCTGGCGCTGGCGTGGTGGGGAACTGACCTGCTCGTCTCGCTCGCCCCGCCTGATCTGCTAAATCTGCCGCAGGTGAAAATCAACGCCGCTGTGCTCGGCTTCACGCTGGCGGTTTCAATGCTGACCGGCGTCATCTTCGGCCTCGTTCCCGCGTTCGAGGCCACGCGGCTGAATCTGACCGAATCGCTCAAAGAAGGCGGCAAGAACATCGGCGGAGGCATGCGTAGCCATCGGCTGCGGAATTCGCTGGTCGTCGCGGAGATCGCGCTGGCGCTCGTCCTGCTCGTCGGCGCGGGTTTGCTGATCCGAAGCTTCGCCCGGCTGCAAGGAGTTGATCCGGGTTTCAACGCGCATAACGTCTTGACGATGAAGGTGAGCTTGCCAGCACGAAAGTATGACACCGACCAGAAGCGAATTGACTTTTTCCGGCAAGCCGTAGCGCAGATGCAAACGCTGCCCGGCGTCGAATCCGCAGGCGCGGTCAGCTTTCTGCCTTTCGCCGCGCCGCACGCGGGCACAGGAGTAGAAATTGAAGGCCGTCCGAAACTGCCGCCGGGACAGGGGCTGAACACCGGCGTGATAGTGACCGACCTCAATTACTTCCGCACGATGCGGATTCCCCTCAAACGCGGACGGCTCTTCACCGACCAGGAGGCGGCTGAGATGCGCCACGTCGTGGTCGTCAACGAAGCGTTCGCTGAGAAGAACTTTCCGGGCGAAGACCCGCTCGGCAAACGCGTCGTGATCCATATGAAAAACGACAACCAGCCCTGCGAGATCATCGGCATCGTCGGCGACTCGAAGCACATGAATCTGGACGCCGAGGTCAAGCCGATGTCTTACTGGCCGCATCCGGAATTGACCTATTCCGGGATGACGTTCGTCATCCGAACGAAAGGCGAGCCGACGGCGGTCGCCAATGCCGCGCGCAACGTCATCCGCGCGCTCGACCCTGAGCAGCCTGTCGCCGATGTGCGCACGATGGAAAGTTTGATCGGTACCTCGGTCGCGCGAGCGCGCTTCAACACGCTGTTGCTGACAATTTTTGCGGTCGTGGCGTTGCTGCTCGCCAGCCTGGGCATTTACGGCGTGATGGCTTACTCGGTCGCGCAACGCACGCACGAAATCGGAGTGCGGATGGCCCTGGGCGCGCGGGCTGGCGACGTGCTGCGGCTGGTGGTCAGGAGAGGCATGGCGCTGGCGCTCGGCGGCGTAGCGATAGGCGTGATCGCGTCGTTCGCGCTGACGCGGCTGATGACGACTCTGCTGTTTAACGTGAGCGCGACCGATCCTCTGACTTTCATCGGCATCCCTTTGTTGCTGTCGCTGGTGTCGCTGCTGGCCTGCCTGATCCCGGCGCGGCGCGCCGCGAAAGTTGATCCGATGGTGGCGCTCAGGTACGAGTGAGCGCCTGGAAGCGATGCGCTCCCAGGTTCGATGTCTCCATCTTTGCATTCCTGTAGGAGTTGATTGTTATGAGGCTGCTGGACATTTATCAAAATCATGAAGCGTGGGCCGATTTCATAAACGGCCAAACGTCATTCGCTAACTTCGGTGAAAAGGCGCCGCGTCAAATCGGCGGCGCTTCGGCTGACGCGACGCCAAAGGCGCTGTCGGTCAGGCTCAGCGCGGAGGCTCATCAGGTCGCGCTCGAATCGGGTCTTGGCGCTTTAAGCCTCGATCGTCTTCGCCATGTGAACGACAACGTCGCCAAAGTGACGCTGAGCGTTGAAAAGCTGGCGGGCGGCCTGGAACAACTCAAAGCCGATTTCAACCTCCTGCTCGGCGACATCGTCTGGCGGTGCGAGATGCAGCAGGAGACTCTCGCCAACGTCCTCGAAGAAATTCGTCTGGCCGAATTCGAGCGCGAGGCCAGAGCCTATCGCAGGCGCGCCGAACGGGCTTACCTGAATGGATGGTACGAAGAAGCGCTCGGCGATTTTCTGGAAGCTGAAAAACGGAATTATCCCGATTACGCCGTTCAACGTTCGATTGCGCAAATCTACCTCTACCACCTCGTCAATCTTCCGCAAGCTCTGGAGTATTTCCTTAAAGCCGCGAAGTACGCGCGGCCCAGCGATCTCGCGGCGGCGGCTGAAGCCCACTATTTCGCTGGCGTGGTTTGCGCGCTTCAGCGGCGGTTGGAGCCGGCTCTGGATCAACTGCGGCAGGCGACAGAGCTAAATCCTGATCTGGCCGAAGCGCATTACCAGCGCTCGTGCGCCGCGTCGTTGCTGGGCGATGGCGAGCAGGCCGTCGCCAGTCTCGATCAAGCCATCAGAGGCGATGCGCGGTATTACGAACGCGCGAAGAACGAAGCGGCCTTCGATTCGATCCGCCCGCAGATTCAGGGCCTGCTGGATCAGTTGATGCAGCCGGTCAGAGAGAAAATCGCCGAAGTCAAACAGGACGCGGCGCATTTGCAGGGCTATGTCGTCGCCCAGCCTGTGGAAGAGGAGATTGTCAGCGCTTTCCATCAGGCGGAGCGCCAGGTGGCCGAATCGCCGACTTATCAGACCGGATTGCACTTGCTTGAAACGCTTTCGCAGATTCAGCGGGAGCTGCGCGAACTGCGCGACCGTTACTACAAGCAATACGAAATTGACCCGCGCGATTACGTCCGTTCGGTGGCCTTCAGCAACGACGGGCGGTTGCTCGCTTCCGGGTTTCTGCAAGGTAATTTGCAGGTCTGGGAAGTCGGCTCCGGAGCGAAGCTGTATGCGCAGGCGGCGCATCAGGCCAGCGTGACTTCAGTCGCCTTCAGCCCGAACAACCTGTGGCTGGCTTCGGGCAGCCGCGACAACACGATCAAACTTTGGGAGGCGGACACCGGCGCGGAGCTTCAGGTTCTGCGCGGCCACAAAGGCGAAGTCAGCGCAGTCGCGTTCAGCCCCGACGGGCAATGGCTGGCTTCGGCGAGCCACGACCGGACGATCAAAATCTGGCGCGTGGTCACGGGACGCGAAGCGCAGACTCTGGAAGGCCACACCATGCAGGTGACGGCGGTCACGTTCACGCCGGACGGCAAGGCGATTGTTTCCGCAAGCTGGGACAAAACAATCAAGCTGTGGAACGTCTCGACGGGGCTGACGATGAAGACGCTGACAGGCCACACAAAAGGCGTTTCTTCGCTGGCCGTGAGTCCTGCCATCAGTCCTAATGGATGTTGGCTGGCTTCGGGCGGCGAGGACGCGAATGTCAAACTCTGGGATTTGGAGACTGGACGCGAGGCGCGAACATTCACCGGACATAACAACGGCGTCACCTCGATTGCATTCAGTCCCGACGGCGCCTTGCTGGCCGCCGGATGTCTGGGGCAGGTCGTGATTGTGTGGAAGCTGTCAACGGGCGAAGTCGTCAAGCGGCTGAGATACGAGAACATCAGTTACAACTCGGTCGCCTTCAACCCGCAAGGGCAATGGCTGGCGTTGGGCAGCCGCGACCTGCAACTCTGGTTGAAGGCGATTTTGACGGAAGAGGAATACGCTGTCCTGAGATCGAATCAAACGAGCATCCCTCGCGCTGGTAATTTTGGAGAAGAGAAGCCGCTGCCGGGCTATGTGCCGATTCTGGGCGGAAGAGGAAGCATGGAATGAGCTTCGGGCGGCAGGCGAGGGATCATGACCCGGAAGTTGAGAAAGTTTCTGGGCGGTTCATGTTTGACCAGCACCGCCGTGCCGGGCGCCAATTGTCTGGAGAGCATCAGATCGGAAAGAGGGAACTCCAGGTAATTTCTGAGCACCCGCTTGATCTGGCGCACCCTGTGAGTCGGGTCGTCCAGGCAATGCCTGATCAAAAACGTTTTCGCGTCCTCCTCGATTTTGAAGCCGATCCCTGAAGCGGCCATCATCCGATTTATCTCGGCCAGTTTGCGTTCCAGCAGCGTGATGACGTTCCGTTCGTTGAGCCGTTCAAATATCACTATCTCGTCAATGCGGTTGACGAGATTGGATCCCAGCAGGTTATCAATTTCTTCGAGCGCCACCAGATGCTGCCGAGGCTCGTCCTCCTCTGCGCCGCTTTCCTCGTCGCGGAAGAAGCCGATGGTTCTGCCCACCAACTGATCGGTCTGTTTCTTCGACAAGTCGCTGGTCAGGATGATGAAAGTGTTCCGCAGCGAAAAGACGCTGCCCAGCGTGTAAAGAACGCCGCGATCAATCGCAATCGCCAGTTGATCGCGGAAAGATTGCGGAGCCTTGTCAATCCTCTCGAACACCAGCACTGAGAAAGGAGAAGAATTGAACGGAGAGATCATTCTCGTAATGACGCTTCCGGCCACCAGTTGTTCATGCAGGTTCGATAACTGGTACAGGCCCGATGGTGAGTTCGATAGCGAGTCCGATGGTTGGTTGAGGGACTGGCAGTTGACGTAGGTCACCTTGCGCTCGTCGCCGAACAGCACCTGGGCGAGCGACTGGGCCGCGTTTATTTTGCCCGCTCCCACCGGCCCGGCGAACATAAACACCGCCAGCGGGCGGTTGGAATCGGTGTAACGCCTGTCAGCCAGCGCCAGCGTGACCGCGCGCGTCAAGGCGGCGATGGCGTACTCCTGCCCGATTATCAGCTCGTCGAGAGCCTGCATTAGCTGGCTCGAAAAGACCATAGGATAAAAGTAGTTGGGCTAGCCTGAGCTAGCCCAACTGGTGTCGGAAAATTGAAATCGCAGAATCGCCGTCTCCTTAAACGCAGGGTTGCGCGGCGCTCGGCATTATCGGAGCCGCCAGAGGAACCGCGATGGAGGCCGCTTGAGGCGCTATTGGCGGAATTATCTGTGGAATCCCCCAACTCGCCAGCGGAGCTATTCCGGCGCTTACCATTGGCGAAATTACCTGGGGAATTCCACAACTCGCCAGCGGGCTTACGCCAGCGCTCACTGACCAGGGGGCCACAAACGGCGGTCTCAGCGCCTGCTGAATCGGGCTGACTGCAAAAGGAGAGATCAGACAGCTCTGAGCCGTGTACGGGTCAATCGTCTGTCCGCAGATTGCCGAAGCCAGGCTGGAAGCCTGGAATGGATCGTATTGTTGCGGGCTGATGAGTGGCCTGATCGGCAGTTGGCTTTGCGTCCACTGTGAGAACTGTTGCGCGGCGGTAAACGGATCAAGGCAAGCCTGCTGTCCGAAGCCCTGCTGCCCGATCAGGCTGAGTATCACGCCGAGCGGGTTGGCCGGTTGACCGAATCCTCCGAACTGCTGCCCGAAACTCTGTTGGCTTCTTTGCTGCGCGACGAGGCTCAATATCGTGTTGAGCGGATTGGTCTGTTGCCCGATTCCACCGAACTGCGGGCCATAACCTTGCTGTCCGAGAAGGCTGAGTATCGTGGCGACCGGATAGCTTTGCTGTCCGAATCCACCGGCGAACTGCCCGACGCCGAACGGTTGGAAGGGCAAGCCCATCTGCCCCTGCGCAGCGCGATCAGCAAGAATCGGCAGCAGAGCCGGATAGTTCGCCGCGATATACGCAGCGGCCAGGGGGTGAGCGGGCTGTCCCCAGCCTTGTCCCAACCCTTGCTGAGCCAGCAGAGAAGCCAGCAGTGGATGGGGCGCCGGTTGGTTAATAAGTTGAGAAAGGATCGGGTTGACTCCTCCCATTCCCTGGGCGAACGGTTGAAGTTGATTGAAAGGACTCATTCCTGGAAACATAAAAGAATCTCCTAAAGTGATAAGAGTGTCTCAAGGACCTCGGTTGATAATGATCCGGAGGCGTTCTCACGAGTCGGCGCGCAGAACACACCTCCCCCTCCCACTTCTTCACATTGTTGTCGAAGCGAGATTCGGCAGTGGAAAATGGGGATATGGTTATCGGGTATCGCCGCTCAACAAGCGGAAATCCCGGGGGTATGCGTGAGACGCAAGTATCGGGACTTGCGCGTTCTTAATTTCGACCGCGATGCCTTAAAACCCTGGAGGCCTCATATAGGGCGCAGCGCCCCAGCCATATTGGAATAGTGACTGCGCATAAGGCCCCTGTGGCATCGTGGGCATCATTCCTGTCGTCACGTAAGGCGTCGCCGCGCTCTGCGGCGGCCTGGTTGTCAGCTCCGTGAATAACAGATTGATTAGCTCGTGTATCTCCTGAAGCTTTTCCATGTCTTCCTTTGAAATTTGCGAGCCGATAACGTCGTTGGGATTGCTAATTTGATGTTGTGCTGGCGCAGCCCAAGCCATTGAATTGCCTCCTCTGGGACAAAAACTATTAACAGCGAAAGATGAGGGCGGACGATGATCAATCTGTTTCATCCGCGATCATCCGGTTTCAAAATTGCCGAGCCTACCTAGCCTGCCAGGCATGATTGCTAATCTCCCGATTTCCCTGGCGACTCGGATTTAACCTTGGGAATGGTGATCTGAAGAATTCCACTGGTGAATTTGTTTCTGATCTTTTCCATTTGCGCATTGTCCGGCAGCGGAAAGAGCCGCTCGAATGTTCCGTAGTTACGCTCCGAGGTGTGATATCTGCACTCCTCGCTGGCTTTCTTGAATCGCCGCGAGCCGCGTACCGTGAGAATGTTGTTGGCCTGAGTCACGTTGACTTCGTCCTGGTTCATACCGGGAAGTTCCAAATTGATCACGTAAGCCTCCTGGGTTTCGTAAATCTCCGCTGGAGGCGTCCACATCGGCGTTTTCGATAACTGCCCTGAGATGCCGCTGTTAATCAGATACATATTGAGTTGATCAATTTCGCTTTGCACCAGGCTCACGGGATTGACCCCATTCGGCAGCGGGTAGCGGGGTTTTTTTATGTCAATCTCAGGGGCGGGAAGACCGGTTAGCTGTTCGTAGACGTCTTTGACATCTGTCAGAACCTGGTCATAGGAATACATTCTCATAAAATCTCTCCGTTTTTCTTTTTCTCTTCGTCTCCATCTCAACTGGTTCGGGCGAACCGCTGCGCTATTGACTCATCTGCGATGTCCTGGAATCGCGCCGATGATTAAGCCGGGAGTAGACCAAGCGATCCGCCGCGATTTGATCCTTGCGCGAAGACCCGCGTGGGAGCGTGCGCGGCGCAGCGCATAATCTCTAAAGCATCGCCGGTTAGTCTTGATTGTCTGTTGAAAGTGCGCTGGCCCTTACACCGTGCACGAGCAATGGCAGCAGCATTTTCCATTCCCTGATTCGGAGGCGGGATGAGTTATTGCATTAAACCCGGAGGGCCAAATATCACAATGAGTTGTCAGTTCAGCGAGAAAACCTGCGGAGAAGGCTATTGGCGTGGCTGATGGGAAAAGGTACAGGCGATATGGGATCGGACGTTTTGCCGACATACGGTTATCAGGCAGCGCGAGTGTTCAATCATCGCTTCGCGCGCTCTCCATAAAACATAAGCGTGGCCATGTACATGCGCGCCAGACCGATTATGACAACTCTGCCGCAGAATGAGACCGGAATCCGCCATTACCCAATCACCGGGCTGAGCGAAGTCCTTATAAGAAATTGTGATAAATTTTGTAGCAGCATAAGTGGTTGCTTGACACTTCTCTGAAAGCTCTGGTATAAAGCCCGCCATATTGACAACTGAACGTGGCGATTTAAGGCGACTTGCTCCACGTAAAAAGACTGCTAAAGAGCCGCTGGGTATCCAGAGAGTTTCAAAGAACCCCGCGCACTCTTGTGGCGCGGGGTTTTTTATTTCCGCGCCCAAAGAATCCCGCCTTGATCCTGCCACGCGAACCATGAGGAGACTGCGATGGCTACTGCGGATAATCCAACAGCAAATTTTTCACCTGATCAATTCCTTGAGACGATAGCGTTGCACGGTGGCACAACGCCTGACCCAACGACCGGCGCAATGCTCACGCCGATCTATCAAACCACGACTTATAGGCAACCGGCGGTCGGCGAGCACAAAGGTTACACCTACAGCCGTTCAGGCAATCCGACCGTGACCGCGCTCGAAGGCCGTCTGGCGGCGGTCGAAGGCGCTGAGTTCGCCACCGCTTACGTCACAGGCTTGGCGGCGACTACGGTCCTGTGCCTGGCCCTGCTCAAAGCCGGCGACAGAGTCGTGTTGTCGCAGGCGGTTTACGGCGGCACGGTGCGGCTGTTGAAACAAGTGCTGGAACCGTTCGGCGTTGAATCCGAATTCATTGACACATCCGACGAAGGCGCGCTGGCGAAGGCGTTGAAAGAGCCGGCGAAGTTTCTGTTCATCGAAACGCCGGCGAACCCGACTTTGAAATTGACCGACATCGCGCTGGCCGCGCGTTTGTCAAAAGAGGCTGGCGCGTTGCTCGTCGTTGACAACACGCTGCTGACGCCCGCGTTGCAACGTCCGCTCGATCTGGGCGCCGACATCATCCTGCATTCCACGACGAAATTCATCGAAGGCCACAACGCGACGGTCGGAGGCGCGCTGCTCACGCGCAACGCCGAGTTGCACGAAAAGCTGGCCTTCGTCCGCAACGCCATCGGCGCGATCCAGGCGGCCTTTCCCGCGTGGTTGACGTTGCAGGGCGTCAAGACGCTGCCGCTGCGGATGGCGCAACATTCAGCCAACGCGCTGCGCGTCGCGCGATTTTTGGAATCGCATCCGCGCGTCGAATGGATCGCGTATCCCGGCCTCGAATCGTTCCCGCAATACGAACTGGCCAAACGCCAGCAGACAGCGGGCGGAGCGTTGCTTGCTTTCGAGGTCGAAGGCGGAGTCGAAGCGGGCGTGCGATTGATGAACTCGGTCAAGCTTTGTTCACTGGCTGAAAACCTGGGCGCGGCTGAAACGCTCATCACGCATCCGGTCTCGATGACGCACGGCGACGTGCCGCCCGAACAGCGCGCCGCCGCAGGCATCAGCGACGGACTCGTTCGCCTGTCGGTAGGCTTGGAGAATCCCGACGACCTGATCGCCGATCTCGATCAGGCTTTGAAAAGATGAAAAGCGGGAGTGGGGAGTAGGGAGTAGGGAATGGGGAAAAGACCCATTCCCTACCCCCTACTCCCTACTTCCCATTCTCCACTCCCCATTTTTTTGGAGGAACGCTCGACAATGAAAACCGCAACACAATGCGTGCATTTCGATTCCACTGACGACCCGTATTGTTCGATCTCCCCGCCGATCTATCAAACAGCGACTTTTCGCCAACCCACATCAGATGAGTTCGGCGAATACGATTACACGCGCAGCGGGAATCCGACTCGCAATCTGGTCGAGCGGCAGATCGCCAGGCTCGAAGGCGCTGAATACGCCTGCGCGTTCGCCAGCGGGATGGCCGCCATCACCGCGCTGACTCGCTTCGTCGGCGCGGGCGAAGAGATTCTGGCGGGCGACGATCTTTACGGCGGCACTGTGCGATTGCTCGATCAGATTTTGCCCCGGCAGGGAATCGCCGTGCGTTACGTTGACGTGACGGACATTGACGCCGTGCGCGCAGCCTTGAACCCGCGCGTCAGGATGATCCTGATCGAAACTCCGTCGAACCCGACGATGCGCATCGCGGACATTCGCGCGCTGGCGCAAGTTGCGCGTGAAGCCGGATCGCTGCTTGCCGTTGACAATTCGATGCTTTCGCCGTGCTTCCAGAAACCGCTCAAACTCGGCGCCGATGTCGTCGTTCATTCGGCGACAAAGTTTCTCTGCGGGCACAGCGACGTGACCGGAGGCGCGCTGGTCGTAAACGATTACGACCTCTATCGCCAGATAGCTTTTCATCAAAACGCCGAAGGCGCGGGACTGAGTCCGTTCGATTCCTGGTTGCTGCTGCGAGGGATGAAGACGCTGTCGCTGCGCGTCGAGCGGCAGAACGAATCGGCGCGAAAGGTCGCGCAGTTTCTTTCGCAGCATCCGGCGGTTGACCGGGTCTACTATCCCGGCCTCGCCGATCATCCCGGCCACGAAATCCACCGCAGCCAGTCCAAAGGCGACGGCGCGGTCATCAGCTTCACGACCGGCGACGTGGAGGTTTCGCGGCAGGTGGTCGAGGCCACAGAGCTTTTCGACATTGCGGTCAGCTTCGGCTCGGTCGGTTCGACCATCAGCCTGCCCTGCCGCATGTCGCACGCCAGCATTCCGCAGGCGTTGCGAGATAAACTTGCGCCGCCGCCGGACCTGGTTCGTATTTCGGTCGGCATCGAAGACGTTGATGATTTGATCGAAGATTTGTCGCGGGCGTTCGCGCTGGCCGTGCGGCGCGAGGAAGCGGCTTCGGCGGCATGCGTGGCCTAGAGCTTTGTACCGCAAAGGGTCGAAGGGTCAAAGTAACCATATCAAACCGAGATTTAGTTTTCTTTGTCTCTTTGACCCTTCGACCCTTTGTGTTGAAACTATTTGCCGACTATGAAGCTTCAGCGCGCCGTAACTCCCACTTGATGCGCGTGTACGCGATGCGGAATCCCTGCCGTTCGGCGTTGCGTTGCGAGGCGCTGCCCGGAGCCGCGCACATCATCGCCAGATCGCATCCCGATTCGGCGGCGTAATTCAAGCGGTTTTCGAGCAGCGCCAGTTGCGCGCCCTGCCTGCGGCCTTCGGGAATCGTGCTTGCTCCGGCCAGCAACGCCACTCCATCGTGGAGAAGCAATGCGCCCGCCGCGATTGCTTGCCCGTCAAGCTCCGCAAGGAATGAGAGACCGCCTGACCTCTTCGCTGTGATATACATCAAATCCATCATCAGGTCGTTAAACTCTGTCAGCCCGCTCCACCCGCTGGCCGCCGTCTGCGCCCAAAGCTCCTCTTCACCGCTCCGGATCAGACGCGCCTGAACTTTTTCGTTGCACGGCGACGCGAGCTGCGCGCCGCTGTTGATCGGGCGATACATCACGCTGGTCAATTCAATTGGATGATAGCCGCGCTCGCTGAGCAAGGTCAGCAATGACGGGTCGGCCATCGGGCTGACTTCGTGATGGACGTGCGCGCCGCGCTGTCGGAAAAACTCTTCAAGCTTCTCCATCTCGGCGGGCGTGACCGGATCGAACACGCCGAGGCCGAAAGTCTGCGTCAGCGGCGAGCCTACTCCGTCGAACATCGCGTAAGCGCCTGCGACTTCAATCCACTGCGCGCCGCTGTCAGGAAAGAGACTGGCTCTGGCTTCGACAAAGTCGGCGTTGCTGCGCCCCTCGGCGCGTTCGAGACGCCGGGAAAGCGCAAGATCAGAGAAAGGAATTGTTTCTTTGGTTATGATCATGACAACTTCAATCCTTGTTAGTTGCTTGTATGTCATCTCCAACCAGCGAAGCGGCGAAAATTGCGGAACCGATAAGCGATGTCACCGACGCGAGGAATCCCACATACATTATCAGTCTTCGCCGCTGCGAAATTTCTGTCAGTTGCTCGTAAGCATCCCTTATCAACACGCCGTCGGCTGAGCCGGGAGGGATTTTTTCCAGGTATTTCTTTGCATCCTCAATACTCTCTTTTATACCTCGTTGCTCGCCCAGAGCGTATCCTCCCGCAGACGCTCCGATCACTGCGATCAGGCACAGGATGATAAAGACGCGGCTCTTTCCCAGCGCCTTCACTTTGGCTTCGTCGTAGAATTGAAGAAGTTTTGAACACAGACCGACCAACCCGCCGATGGCCGCGCAGCCCATCACCACCCCATAGCCTACGTTGCTGAGCTTGGTTTTGTCAGTAGGGATATAAATCGGTTCAGGGCTTAGCAGACTGTTATCGCCTATCAGACTGTTATTACCCGGAGAGATGGTAAAAGCTTCGTAGATCGGGTCAGAAAAAAGACTTGCCGACAGGAAATAGCCCAGAACCGCGCCCTGCAGCGCTCCCCAAAATGTATGAAGATAAAGTCTGAATCCTCGCCCCTCACGCGGAAGGATTCGGTCAATCACCACCAATCCGATGAGCGCGGCGGAGACTGACAATTTGACGAAGATATCCCAGTTCGGATTAATCCACTGCACTATCCCGAAAATCAGGGATACCAGATTGATCACACCAATCTTCTGCGCAAGATCGTGCATGTCGTAAACCGTGAAGTGTTTGTCGTATTGGACTGTGAGAGAGTGTTTTATCAGGAAATAACTCACGCATCAATCGCCTTAAATCGCCAGCGACTTTTCACATTCCGATCCACAAGCGAGCTTCAGCCACTTGCTTAAATGCTGTATGATGTCCGCCCATTCGGAGAGGGCGCGTTGTGATGAACACGCCGCCACCCCACACATATTACTGGAGGAAAAAAATATGTTTCAAGCTAAGGTCAAGTGTGGCGTAACCGCGCTTGCGCTCCTGTTGGCGGTGGCTTTTTCGCTCGCCGAATTGATGCCGCCACAGCGAGCAATCGCATCGTCCGATGAACAGGAAGCGAGCGCGCAAGCCACCGAACAGACGATGGAGCAGCATTACAAAAACATTCAGGCGCTGAAAGGGCTGCCCGCTTCGCAGATGCGTCCGATGATGAATTACATCAGCGCCGCGCTTGGCATGAGTTGCGCCGACTGTCACGTCCGAACCAATGGCCAGTTCGAGTTCGACAAGGACGACAACAACCACAAAAAGATCGCGCGCCGAATGATCCAGATGACGATGGATTTGAACAAGCAATTCTTCAACGGACGCCCGCAGGTCTCCTGCTACACCTGCCATCAGGGACATGAACATCCCGCCAGCGTGCCGCCGCTTCCGCGTGTGACGCCGAAGGAAGAAGCGAGGCCGTCGGGCGCGCCGCCGAAGCCCGAAGAGATTCTAGCCAAATACACTCAAGCCGTCGGGGGCAAAGAAGCCGTCGAGAAGATCAAGACGCGCGTCATCAAAGGCCAGAGCGTCGCGGCCAACGGCCAGGGCTTCCCGCTGGAGATCAATTTCGCCGCGCCCGGCCAATACACGCTCAACGTTGCGCTGCCGCAGTCCGCGTCCACGCAGAAGTTCAACGGCTCAGCGGGCTGGATCAAAAACGCCCGCGAAGACCGCGCAATGGACGGCGTTGATTTGATGCGCGCGCGTTCGCTCGCCCTGAGTTTAGCTCCGCTGCAGATCAACGACCCTAAGGTCCGGTTGGGCTTCGGCGGTTACGAGAAGATCGGCGACCGAGAGGCCGTCGCTTTGCGCGGAGCGTTGCCGGACAAACGGCGCGTGCGTTACCTCTTCGATAAGGAGACGGGATTGCTTCTGCGCCGAGTCGTGACGACCGAAACGCCCATCGGCATTGATCCCGAACAGACTGATTACGAGGATTACCGCGAAGTTGATGGCGTAAAAGTTCCGCATACTATCCGCACTTCGTATCTCGACAACGTCTATTCCTCCACGCGCAAATTCACCGAGATAAAACACAATGCGCAGGTGGATGAAGCGCAATTCAAATTGCCCGGAGCGAAATAGCCGAAGCGAAAAAACAAAAGGCTGTGAGCGGGGGCTGGCGTAAAAACTTGTAAAAGTTATGAACCTTCGGCCACGTTCACAGCCTTTTTCATTCGGCTGATCGTATTCTGGGTACGCATCGCTTCCAGCGTGCCGGCGTTCGCAGATGGCCGATTGAGAAGAAGAGGACGAGACGTCGAGTCCGGCACGCTGGAAGCGATGCGCACCAAGAGATTGCAGGAGGAGCAAAGTATGAAACGGATTTTTTCAGCGGCGATTTTGATCATCGCCTCGGCATTGATTGTCTTTTCGCAGGAGAAAGAATTGCCTAAGGGGCTGCTGAAGATGGCCGACACCGAACGCGCGTTCGCAAAGTTGTCGGTGGAGAAGGGCGTCCGCGAGGCTTTCATCGCGTTTTTTGCCGACGATGGCGTCAATTTCCAACCGCATCCGGTCAACACAAAAGAGGCGTTCGCCAAACAGCCCGCGCCTGCGAAGCTTCCGCCAACCGTTCTGAACTGGGCGCCGATTTACGGCGATGTCGCGCAATCGGGCGACCTGGGCTATTCGACCGGGCCTTTCACCGTCGAAGATCACAGCGGGCAAAACCGCCCGACAGCTCACGGGCTTTTCTTTTCGGTTTGGAGGAAACAGAGCGGCGGCGATTGGCGAGTCGTGGTTGATATGGGCGTGCGGTTGCAAAGCGCGTTCGCCCCGCTCGATGCGCCGTTCAGAGCGGCGCCTCAGTGGAAGACAAAACCTGCCGGCGCGAATCTGAAGATCGAAAACGAGCGCGCGGCTTTGGCCAAAGCCGATCAGACGTTTTTCGACATCGCCAAATCGGGCAAGGCGGCGGAAGCCTGGCGGAAGTTTTTGAGCGATGATGCGCGAATCTACCGACAGTCGAAGATGCCCGTCTTCGGCCCCCACGCTTTGCAAAACTGGATCGGGCAACAGGAATCAACGCTCGACGGCAAACCGATCAAGGCCGATGTCTCGAACGCGGCTGATCTCGGCTACTGCTACGGCAGTTACGAATTGAAGCTGAGCGACGGCAAGATCGAGAAAGGCTATTACACGCGCGTCTGGAAGCGCGACGCGAAAGGGAATTGGCGGATCGTGTTTGACGTGAACAACCCGCTGCCCGCTGATCAAAAGTAGAAGAGAGGTTCAATGATCAACAAAACCATTGCCCGCCCGCTCTTGTTCACCGCGCTGATTTGCGCGCTGCTTACTTTCAATCACAACGGCGCCTCGCAAGCGGTCAATCAGCAAACCAGCAAGCCGCAGGCCGGCAAAGTCAATTTCGGCGACCTCCGCAGGCGCATTCTGGTGAAGCTGATCGAGCTGCGCGACGACGGAGGCTTTCCCGGCGTGAGCGTCGGCGTCGCCGCGCCTGATGGGCGCACGGTGGGCGTTTCGGTTGGATATGCCGACCTCGAAGCCAAACGCGCGTTGAAACCGGTGGATCGCATGCTTGCGGGCAGCATCGGCAAAACCTACGTCTCCGCCGTCACGCTGCAACTCGTCGAAGAAGGCAAGCTCAACCTCGATGACAGGATCGAGAAATGGCTGGGCAGGGAATCGTGGTTTGATCGTTTGCCGAACGCGCGGCAGATCACGCTGCGGATGCTGATGAATCACACGAGCGGAATCCCGGAGCACGTGCTCAACAAAGACTTCATCAAAATTTTGCGCGAACAGCCCGACAAGGTTTGGAAACCCGAAGAGCTTGTCGCCTATGTCCTCGACAGCAAGCCGCTGTTTGAAGCTGGCAAAGGCTGGTCGTACGCCGACACGAATTACATTCTGGTCGGGATGATTTTCGAGCGCGCTTCGGGCAAGACTGTTTATGGCGAAGTCGCGCGGCGAATCCTGACGCCGTTCAAACTGCGAGAGACGCTGCCTTCAGACAGTCGCGTGATTCCCGGTTTGATCACAGGCTACGTCGCGCCCAACAGCCCGTTCGGATTTGAAGGCCGCACGATCATTGACGGCAAATTCATCGTCAACCCGCAGATGGAATGGTGCGGCGGCGGATTCGCTTCGACGTCTGAAGACCTGGCGAAATGGGCGAAGGTTTTGTACGAAGGCAGAGTGTTGAGGCAGGCGACGGTAGAACAACTGCTCGACGCCGTGCCAGCGAAGACCGGCAAAGGCGACAAATACGGTTTGGGCGTGCAGGTGCGGCAAACTGAATGGGGCGTGACTTACGGTCACGGCGGATGGTTTCCTGGTTACCTGTCGGAAGTTGAATACTTCCCGAAACAGCGAATGGCCATCGCTGTTCAAATCAACACGGATAACTTTCAACAGTTGAAACGCAACACGCATCGTTACGTGCTGGAAATGGCGAAGATCGTTTTCGGCGAGGCGAAAAGCGAGTGAAGCAAAGGCAAAAATATACCGGTTCTGATTTTCATCCTATTTTCGTGGAGCGAGTTTCGCTTTCAGCCATTCGACCAGCTTTGTTTTGTATTCCATCCACTCTGGATGGCCTTCCCAGTTTTCTACTCCATGCGGCGCGTCTTTGAGCGTGAAGGCTTCGTGGCTCACGCCTGCGGCTTCCAGTTTCCGCGTGAAGGCTTCCTGTTGCCCGAATAATCCGTCTTTCGTTCCGCACACGAGCAGTATCGGCGGCATCTCCGCGTTCACGTTGTAAAGCGGCGAATAACGGCGCAGCGTTTCGCGCGCTTCGTCATCGAGCTTGTTGAAGCCGAACAGTCGCGCCGGAATCGAGCGCGGCGTGATCTCTTTGACCATCGAGACGAAATCGTAGACGCCATAAAACGAAACCGCCGCCGCAATGTTTTTACGTTTTTCAGTTGCGATCTGCGCCGCCATCTGCCCGCTCGCCGATTCGCCGAGAATGGCCACGCGACGCGGATCAATGCGAAAACTTCCGGCGCGGCTTTGCACGTAGCGAATCGCCTCGCGCAAATCCTCCAACTGATCCTGATGTCGAGATTGCGGCGTCAGGCGGTAATCAATCGAGAACCACGCGAAGCCGGCTTGAGCCAGCGGCTCGAAAAGCGGCTCGACGTAAGTCACTTTATCTCCCGCCTCCCATCCGCCGCCGTGCGCGATGATGACGGCGGGGAAGGGGCCGCGGCCATTCGGAATGTAAGCGTCGAGTTTCAATTTGTGGCGCGGGCTGAAAACTATGTCTTTTTTGAGACTCGTCGAGTAAGGTTCGTGATCGGGCTGCGCCAATCCCAATTCTTTGCCGAGCCAGGCAAGGATGGCCGCTTTGTAGCCCCATTGACGCGGCAGCCAGTTTTCGGCTCGGTGAATTGCGCCGTCAACCGGCAAGTATTCGCAGCGCGATCCGGCTCCGCGCGCGGCCTCGCAAAATTTGGCCGCCTGTTCCGGTGGCGCTTCGCGGTCTGCCGAGCCGTGTACGACCATCGCGGCGGGCATCGCTTTGGCGAGATGAGCGATTGGCGAAGCTCCAGCGAGAAACTCGGAATCTGAAATTTGAGATTTGAGATTCGGGGTTTCGCGCAGGTCGTAGAACCCGCCGATCAACACCGCTGCTTTCACTCCCGGTGGTTTTTCAGTTAGAAGCATCGCCGCCAGATGCGCGCCCGCGTCTTCTCCGACAAGCGCGATACGTTCAGGGTCAATGCGGAATTCTTTGGCGTGGCAGCGGACGAATTCAATGGCGGCTCGAACGTCGTCCATCGCGACTTTGTAATCCTGAATGCCGCCGAGCCTGTAATCAATCGAAAACCAGTTGTAGCCGGCGCGCGTGAGCATTTCCAGAAACTGTCCAACGAACGCGATGCGGCTGCCGCTGTTCCAACCGCCGCCGTGAACGACGATTACTGAGGGACGATTGCGCCCGCGTTTTTGCACGTAAGCGTCGAGCGACAATTCTTTGCCGTCAACGCTACGGTAAACGATGCCGCCCATCACGCCAGGGACTATGTAATTGCCTTCGGGATTGCGAACCTTCACGGGCAGACATTCCCCCGCGCGTATCTCGGTTGGCGCGAAGGCGAAAGCCAGCGAAAGAAGCAGGATTGTTTTCGCGGGATTCATCGTGGCTTAGGAATAGCACAGAAAGACATTGCGGAGAAGCGCGGCGGCGATCAATAACCTGCTTGACCCGCATGCGAGCCGTTCAATATGCTACGCATCGAAACCTGAAATTTTCCTGGAACGAATATGCCTTTATCTCTGCGGTTGATTGCCGCCGTCATTGCCTGTCTGATACTGAGCGCTAGCCTGGTCGTTGCTCAGACAGCCAGGAAAACACGCCGCTCAGACTCCGCGCGGAAATCATCGGAGGTCTCGATCTCAAAGCTGCGCGCCGCCGTTCAATCAAACCCACGCAACGCGGAGGCGCGGAACGCGCTCGGACTCGCGCTCGGCAAGGGCGGGCAACTCAATCCAGCCATCGCCGAATTCCGCGAAGCGATTGCATTGAAGCCGGATTATCTGGACGCCTGGAAGAATCTCGGCTCCTCGCTCGAACAAAAAGGCGATCTGGAAGGCGCGCTCGAAGCGTTCCGCAAAGCGGTGGAACTGAACCCGAGCGACGCCGGGCTTCACATTTCAATCGGCTCTTTGCTGCATCGCCAGCAGATGCTCGACGCAGCCATCGCCGAGTTTCGTTACGCGGCGAAGCTCAAACCTGACTCAGTCGAAGTTCACACCAACATTGGTTTCATCCTGGGCCAGATGGGCGATCTGGAAGGCGCGATGAAATCGTTCGAGCAGGCGATCAAAGTCAAACCCGATCTGGCCGAGGCTCATTTTTTCCTGGGCAATGGCAAATTGCTGATGGGAGATTTCGCCGGGGCGATTGTGTCGTTGCGCGAAGCGGTGAGATTAAAGCCGAACGACGCCGCGTCTCTGCAAGCTCTCGGCGCGGCTCTGCTGCGCAGCGCGACGCCAGCCGATATCGCCGAAGCGGTCGGGGTGACGCGGCGCGCGGTGACATTGAATCCGCAATCGGCTGAAGCGTTGACGGCTCTGGGTGTGGCTTTGCGAGAAAACGGCGAGACGGAGGAATCGGTCGCGGTCTTGCGGCAGGCGGTCAATCGCAAACCCAGCCTGATCGAGTCGCGCAACAATCTGGGCTTGTCGCTGCTCCGCGCGGGGAATTACGACGCGGCGATCACGGAATTTCAGGAAGCGATCAAACTGGACGACCAGAACGCCCCGGCGCATCTCAACCTGGGGCTGGCGCTGATGCGGAAGAATGACATCGCGGGCGCGGTTGAACGGTTGGAGACCGCGACGGCGCTCGATCCCGAATCGGCGCAGGCGTGGTACCAGTTGAGCGCGGCGTTGAAAATGAAGGGACAGATCGAGGCTTCGCAGGAGGCTTTGCGCAAAGCCGAAAGACTCGATCCGAAATTGAAAAGTACACAGAAGTAGAGAGGCAGTACCATCAATAATGAAGAGACTCACCATCGCAATTCCTTACACCGAAGATAAACAGCTTGAAACTTTAACGCGGCAAATCATCAATCATCCTCTGGCTGATCGGATTCTGTGTCTGCATCAGGACGCGCCGCCCGCCCTGCCCGAAGGCGCGAAGGCGATCAAGGTGGACGCGTTCTTTTCAGGCCCGGCGGTCAATTCTCTGATCGAATCGTGGCAAACGGATTACCTGCTGCTGGCATTGCCCGGCGGCCAGGTTGAACTCGGCGCGCGCGTTTTGGAAAGATTCGTTCAGGTGGCGGACGACACAGGCGCGGCTCTGGTTTATTCCGATTTCCGCGAGCGTAACGGAGATGAAATCACCGATCATCCGCTGATTGATTATCAACTCGGCGCCATCCGCGACAACTTCGATTTTGGCTCGCTGATTTTGCTTTCGCGCGAAGCGGTTGAGACGGCTATGCGCGAGCGCGGCGGAATTTCATCCGACATCCGCTGGGGCGGGTTGTACGATCTGCGGCTGAAGCTTTCGATCAACTCGACGATCTTTCGCATTCCCGAACCGCTCTACACGCGCGTCGCGGTTGACTCGCGCGCGACGGGCGAGAAGATTTTCGATTATGTTGATCCGCGAAAGCGCGATTATCAGATCGAGATGGAGAAGATTGCGACCGAACATCTGGAACGGATCGGCGCGCGGCTCGAACCGACCTTCGCTGAACTACCCGAATCGCGTGAACAATTCCCGGTCAAAGCCAGCGTCATCATTCCGGTGCGCAATCGCGTCAAGACAATCGCCGACGCCGTGCGAAGCGCGCTCGCGCAAAAGACCGATTTCCCGTTCAACGTGATTGTCGTTGACAACCATTCGACCGACGGCACGACAGACGCGCTGCGTGAACTTGCGGCTGATAACGGGATGGCGAATGCATCAAAAGAAGAAAATCACGGCAGCGCAGCTCTAAGCGATTCCTCCCACCAGCCCCATCCCTCCCATCACTCCCAAGAGACCGTGAAAGCAAATGGCCGATTGATTCACATCATTCCGTCAAGAACCGATTACGGCATCGGCGGGTGCTGGAACGAGGCGATCTATTCGGCGCATTGCGGGCGTTACGCCGTGCAGCTTGATTCCGACGACATTTATTCAAGCGACAACACGCTGGCGCGGATCGTCGCGGAGTTCGATTCCGGAAAGTGCGCGATGGTCATCGGCTCGTACACGATTGTTGATTTTGATCTGAACGAACTGCCGCCGGGTTTGATTGATCACCGCGAATGGACGCGCGAAAACGGGCGTAACAACGCGCTGCGTATCAACGGGCTTGGCGCGCCGCGCGCTTTCGACGTGACCGTCCTGCGCCGGATCGGATTGCCGAACACGAGCTACGGCGAAGATTACGCCGTCGCGCTGCGCGTCAGCCGCGAGTACGAGATTGGGCGGATTTACGATTCGCTCTATTTCGCGCGCCGCTGGTCGGGCAATTCCGACAGCGCGCTGCCGCTTCAGACCGCGAACCGCTACGACACTTACAAAGACCGGCTGCGGACGATTGAGATTCTGGCGCGACAACAATTCAATGCGCGGAAGAAGACGAAAGGCGCGACGCAATGAACTGGGAAGAACGAGTCATCGGCATCGAATCGTTGCGCGCCTATCTGCCGAATAAATCCGAGCCGGATTTTCGCAGCATGGTTGAAGGATTGCTCGAACAGCAGCTTGAAACCTGGCCGATGCTGCGCGATGCGGTCGCGGGGCTGTCGCGGGTGGAATACAAACGGCTTTCGGCCAGAGGCTCCGAAGTCCTGGCCCAGTTCAACCCGCAACGAATCGTCAGCACCAGCGCGAAAGTTGACGCGGTGACGATCAAACAGCGTCCGTGTTTTCTGTGCGCGGACAATTTGCCGGCGGAAGAGCGAGGAGTAGCGTACGGCAATGATTTCGTCGCGCTCTACAATCCGTTTCCGGTTTTGCCGCAACATCTGGTGATCACCTCGCGCCGCCACATTCCGCAAACGATAGCGGGCGATTTCGGAACGCTGCTCGATCTGGCGCTGGACTTGGGCGCGGGGTATTTCGTTTTGTACAACGGCGCGGCGTGCGGAGCTTCGGCTCCCGACCATTTGCACTTTCAGGCTTGCGAACGAAAACGGCTGCCGATGCTGCGCGAGATCGAAAGCTGGGACAGACGGGCTTTGTCGAACGATTCTGGAATTGAAGCGTTCACGCTGACGCATTACCGGCTGAACGCATTGATCGCCTGCGGCAATGATCGCGGCGCTTTGATCGGATGGTTCGACAGAGTTGAGAAACTTCTTGCCGAAATCACTGGCGCCGAATCGGAGCCGATGATCAATCTGGTTGTGACGCGCGATGCCAATCGGTGGACAGTGATAATTTTCCCGCGCGGCAAACATCGGCCTGATCGTTATTTCGCGGAAGGCGACGCGAAATTGACGGTCAGTCCCGCTGCGATTGACCTCGCGGGCGTTCTGGTTGTGCCGCAGCCGGATCATTTCGCGAAGATCACATCGCGGGATGTCGAAGAAATTTACGCCGAGGTGACGCTGGATGACGCGCGCTTCGGTCGAGTCGTGGAGGCTTTGTTTGATGAGCATTCGCAGGATTGAGCGTGAGCCGTCGGTTGCGGTCGGTCTGATGACCGGCGCGAGTGATGTGGCTTTTGATCTGAAAGGCGCTTTCGTGAACTCCGCTGGCGAGCGCCTTGAAGCCGGAAGCTATCGCGCAAAGCCGTCCGGCGCCGGCGTTGAAATCGTGCGCGACACCGGCTGGCGCGGCCTTTCGGCTTCGGAGTATCGTTTGACGCCTGTCGAACCATCAGCCTCGTTCGTTATCCGCGACGTCACCATCGGCGTTGATTTCCACTGGCAGCGGAAACAGGATCAGGAGTTTCAGGGCGCGTTGAAGATCAGGCTAGACGCCGACGGCCAGTTGGCTGTCATCAACGAAGTTCCGATTGAAGCTTATCTGGCCAGCGTCATCTCGTCCGAGATGAGCGCGAATTCGCATCCGGAACTGCTCAAAGCTCACTCGATCATCTCGCGTAGCTGGTTGCTGGCGCAGATCAAACCGTGGAAGAAGGAGCGGCGCAAACCTTCGTTTGCGATTCAAACATCCGACGGCGAGAAGCAATTGATCCGCTGGTACGATCAGGAGAGCCACGCTGGCTTCGATGTTTGCGCCGACGATCACTGCCAGCGCTACCAGGGCGTTACGAAAGCGACTTCGGCGAAAGTCCACGAAGCGATCAGCGCGACACCGGGGCAGGTTCTGGTTTACGGCGATGAACTGTGCGACGCGCGGTTCTCGAAATCCTGCGGCGGGATGACCGAAAGTTACGACGCGGCCTGGGAAGATTCGCCGAAGCCCTATCTCGCTGTTTCGTACGACGGCGAAAAGTTTCCCGAAGGCTTCGATCTGCCTCTGACCGAAGAGGCGAATGCTGAACGTTGGATTCGCAATTCGCCGCCCGCATTCTGCAACACGAATGACAAAAACATCCTAGGCAAAATTCTGCCGGACTTCGATCAGGAGACCACCGACTTTTATCGCTGGCGCGTGACGATAACTCAGGACGAGTTGCAGGATTTGCTGCGCAGAAAACTCGGCGTTGATTTCGGCTTCATTCGCAAGCTTGAGCCGGTCGAGCGCGGAGCTTCAGGCCGCATCACGCGGCTGCGGATCGTAGGCGAACGCGAGACGATGGTCATCGGCAAAGAGCTTGAGATTCGCCGCGCGCTTTCGCCTTCGCATCTTTACAGTTCGGCTTTCGTGGTCGAGAGCGATGAATCGAGCGGCGCATTCACGCTGATCGGCGGCGGATGGGGACACGGCGTGGGACTGTGCCAGATTGGCGCCGCGCTGATGGCTGAACGCGGCTATGTTTTCGGGCGTATTTTGGAGCATTACTATCGCGGCGCGCGGCTTTACGGGCTATACTCAGCCGGCGTTTAAATTCCCTGCAAGACCGAGGTCATTGAATGACCAGAAACTTTTACACCTATGCCTTAACAGACCGCAGGCGGATGTTGGCCGATGTTGGGTTCGCGCGCGATGATCTGCGCATCTGGTCGCATCCCGACGGACGGGCGATTGGAGAAGGCGTTGCGGCGGCTTTAACAGACGAAGCGTTTTTGCGATTTCTGAAGATCGAAACCGCGCCTGCTTCCGCTGATGAAAGCGATAGCGCGGAGGCCGCCGTGAATCATCAATCGTCGTGACCTTCACATTTTCCCCGCGTTTCCTGCGCGCCGACAGAGGAAGCCTCGATGAAAGCGACAGCGTTCGTATTGCTCCTGATCTGTTTGTTGTTGCTCTCTTCGTCCGCTCAGAGCCAGCGTTTGCCGTCGCGATCCGATTTCAGGTCTCGAAACGATTCCAGCAATCCCCATCGGAAATTGGAGTTCACGTTCGCGCGCCTCGAATATGGCTCGATTGGGTGGCGCGGAGGATGGATGACCGATTACCCGAAAGCCGACGAGCAATTCATCATGGGCTTGCGCAACTGGTGTCAAAGCAGCCTTGCGATATCCGACGACCCGACATCCTGCGCGCCCGAAGACAAAGACCTCTTCAAATATCCGTTCGTTTACATCGTCGAGCCTGGCTATATGGAGCTTTCGACAGAAGACGCGGCGAACCTGCGCGAATACCTGACGCGCGGCGGCTTCCTGATGCTCGACGATTTCTGGGGCGAATACGAGTGGCGGAACGTGCAGGAGCAGTTGCGCAAGGTCTTCCCCGAATACTCGATCCGCGAATTGCCGCTGGATCATCCGATATTTCACTGCTATTTCGACATCAACGAAGTCGTCCAGGTTCCGCTGTTCCAAAACTACCTTTACAACGGCAGAACGTATGAGCGGGATGGATACGTTCCGCATTACGAAGGGATAGTTGATGACACAGGCCGCGTGATGGTCTTCATCGCCCGCAATTGCGACAACGGCGACGCGTGGGAATGGATTGACGACCCGCGCTACCCGTTGAAATACGGGCTGGCGGCCTACAAGCTCGGGATGAATTTGATCGTTTACGCGATGACGCATTGAAAATATTTTCTTGAAGGCCGTCCCCCTCCGTTGCCCTTTCTTTAAAGGCGAACGCGAACGCGTGTTCCCCTCAGTCTCGAAACCCGACGATCTCGCAAGATCGTTTTCAACGACCATCCAAGGAGGTTTTTTTATGAGCAGAAGCCATTCCCATTCAACCGATTTTCCTGTCTGTTGCATCATCCCGCCAGTCATATTGCGCAACCTCGCTGAGAAAGGCGATGACACACAACGTGATCTCGCGTTCCACGTATTGCAGGTCAGCGCCCACCTGCGCGGCAAGCGCGAGGCGATTGGAAGCTTCGCCTTCGCCGCCGCTGTGTCCACCGGACAAAAACGGCGCACGATCTACGACGCGCAGAACAGGCGAGTCCTGCCCGGCAAACTCGTGCGCGGCGAAGGCGGTCCGAGGAGCAAGGACGCTATGGTCAACGAAGCTTACGACGGATCGGGAAAGACCTACGATTTTTACCAGAAGGTCTTCGGGCGCAATTCGATTGACGACCACGGAATGCGGCTCGATTCGACGGTTCATTATGGGCGCAGATATATGAACGCGTTTTGGGACGGGCAGCAGATGGTCTACGGCGACGGCGACGGGCAGATATTCGAGCGGTTCACCAAGTGTCTGGACGTCATCGGCCACGAACTAACTCACGGCGTGACTCAATACGAGGCTGACCTGGTTTACGAAGATCAGCCGGGGGCGCTCAACGAACACTTCTCCGACGTCTTCGGATCGCTGGTCAAGCAGTACGCACGCAAACAAAAGGCCGATAAGGCCGACTGGCTGATCGGCAAGGGACTCTTTGCAAAAGGCATCAAGGGTGTCGCGCTGCGCTCGATGAAGGCGCCCGGCACGGCCTTCAACGACCCGTTGATCGGCAAGGACGATCAACCGGCGCACATGAAAGATTTCGTCAAAACCAGCGACGACAACGGCGGCGTGCACATCAACTCCGGCATCCCGAACAAGGCGTTTTACGAACTGGCCATCCGGCTCGGAGGTTTCGCCTGGGAGCGCGCGGGACGAATCTGGTATGTGACGCTGCGCGACCGGTTGCGTACGGACTCGGAGTTTCAGGATTGCGCTACTGCGACATTCGATGTCGCGAGAGAACTCTACGGCGCGGACAGCGTCGAGCAACGCGCTGTGCGCGACGCCTGGGATGTCGTCGGCATCAAGGTCGGCCAGACTTCCGCGAGAAAGGCGAAGGCGGCAGGAGTGGGACGGCTGGTTGTAAACGCTACTCGTAGACGGTGAAAATCATCCGTGAAATTGAGGTGGGACAATTTGCCAAATTGTCCCGCCTTTTTGGAGGAGGAAAGCGATGCGCGTGAGTGTTAAAAAATCCGGCGGGATCGCAGGCTTGAAAGTCCGCGCCGAAATTGATTCCGAACAACTCTCTCCGAAACAGGAGCGGGAGATGAAGGATTTGGTCGAGCGGGCGGATCTCTTCGATCAGCCCGCGAAACCCGGCGGCAAATCAATGCCCGATCAGTTTCAGTACGAGGTTACTGTCGAAGACCAGGGAAAGACGCATTCGTTTGTGACCAACGAGGCGGCGGCGTCCGATGATTTGCTGGAATTGGTGGACTGGCTGATCGCCGCCAGCAAGCGCAAGGGAAGTTGAGAGTGTGATGAGCGGGGTTGGCTGAAACGCCAATTGTAAGGAGTTTGTAAGTCGCTGTTCCTCATCTACGGTTTATAACCGCTTTGGAGGAGCGCCATGTCTCGCTATCAGCTTGGACAAGAGGTCGAGGGAATTGTCGAATCCGTCCTGCCGTTCGGTGTCTTTCTGCGCCTCGGCGACCGGACGAAGGCCTACGTGCGCCGCCGCGAACTGGCCTTGGACCCCGACCTGGAACCGTCGCAAACAGTCCGGAAAGGCGATCTGGTAAAGGCGATGGTCATCGGCCTGGAGAAGCCGGACAAATGTCTGGAACTAAGCCGGCGCAACCTGCTGGGCGACAATTGGCAGGACTTTTTGAAAAGCTATCGCGAGAACAGCGTGATCGAAGGCTGTATCCAGTCGCTGCATCCGCACGGCGTCTTTGTGAGAGTGGCTCCTGGGATCAGAGGCTTTGTCCCGCTCAACGAACTGTCCGAAAAAAACATCGCCCGCCCGGAAGAATTGCTATGGGTTGAAGATCGTGTCGAAGCCGTCATAACCCGCATTGACAGTAATCGAAAAAGAGTCTGGTTGAGTGTCAAGACGAGATTGCGGCAGCGTGAGCGCGCGCTTGAAGTTTTCGATCAGGTCGGCGGCGGCGCTGATGAAGCGAGCGATCCGGTGATTACGATTGCGGCCCCGGAAACAGGGGAGATGATTACCCCGGAAGTTTGCGCTTTGGTAGGGCCGATTCTGGTGGTTGACGATCACACGGAAGTGCGAGATTCGCTGGCCGCCTGGCTCCGTCAGCACGGTTGCGAAGTGGCGCAGGCGGGATCGCTCGCCGAAGCTTTTCCCATTCTCAATCAAAAAAACTGGGGCCTGATCCTGGTTGATTTGAATTTGCTGGATTGCGACGGGCTTGATCTGGTCAGGCGCGCCAGGAAACACGAGAGCCAGGCCTGCATTTGCGTGATGAGCAGTCCGGATTCGCTGGCCGAACGCGCGGCGGAGATCGAAGAGATTGAAGTGTCGCAGGTCTTCCCCAAGCCGCTGGATTTGTGCGACCTCGAGCAATTCTTCCTCCGGTTGGCCAATGGCGAGACGATCAAACCCTGGCGCGCCGAACACAAGCAGGAAACGGACAAGGCGACGGTCTTTCCCGATCTGACTTTCATCGAGGCGCGGGAGGAAACTCCGATTCAACGCCTGCAGACGGCGCTCTCCTGGATGACGGAGTCGCTGCGGGCGCAGGCCGGCGCGATCTTCTGGATGAACCCTGCCTCGCAAGTCATCTCGTCGCTGGCGCAGGTCGGCCTCAGCTCAGTCAACCGGGCCGCCTCCTACGGCCTGAACGACAGCCCTGTCAAAGACGTTATCCGCGAAGGCAATTTTGTTTTTGAGAACCGCATTGACGAGAAATCGCGCGCCCGCTTCGCCCGCCTGCTCGATTATTTCAATTTCGAGTCCTGCCTCGGAGTTCCGGTAAAATCGCTCGGAGAGGTTCAACACACCGCCTTCTTCTTCCACCGCGAACCGGACGCTTTCTCGCGCGAGAACCTGCGAAGCGCTTACGTCGGCGCCGCCCTCTTCTCGGCGCTGCTCACGGAAGACGCGCTCGACCGGCGGGTGCAACTTCTGCATCCGATATTGCTGAGCGGCGAATTGGGCGCGGGGATTGGCCACGAGGTGGCGAACAAGATTTCGGGGTTGGAGATTCAGGCTCGCAACCTGCTGCGCAAGATCAGCGATCCGGGTTATCCGCCGGGCAATTCGATAGATCATTCGCCAAAAGATTATTCAAAAGACAGTCTCAAATCCGACGTGACGCGCGTGCTCGACCTGACACTAGATATGAAGGAGACGGTTGGAGCGTTCCAGCAATTGTCTCGCGTCAATCAGAGCCAGTTGAGCGGAGGCGGCTGCGATCTCAATCTAGTCCTGCAGCGAGCCGAAGCCTTGTTGCGTCCAATCGCAGGCAAAGACGGAGTCAGGATAGACAGACGATACGATCCGCATCTGCCGAAAGTCGCAGGCAATGCGATTGTCTTACAGCAGGTTTTTATCAACCTGATGCTCAATGCGATTCAACAGATGGCGATCAAGGACGGCGACCATCGGGTGTTGGCCGTCAACGCCAGCCTCGCTCAGGGCCAGTGGCCGATCCAGGTCAGGTTCTGGGACAGCGGGCCGGGCATTCATCGGCAGTTGTGGGAAAAGATTTTCTCTCCGGGCTTCTCCACGCGCAGTGGAAGCGGCCTCGGACTTTTCATCGCGCGCAGCTTCGTTCAATCGTTGGGCGGCAGGCTGCGAGTAGAAGAGAGTTTCATTCCCCTGGGAACGACTTTTCTGGTCGAACTGCCGGGCGCGGAAGAAGGAACGGGCAAATGAACGAAGAGCCATTGCGTGTTTTGTTGGTGGACGACGACTCCAATCTCCGCGAGCCGTTGGCGGAGTTCCTTCACGACCATCACAGGTATCACGTTGACGCCGCCGCAAGCGCTGAGCAGGCTTGGGAACTCGTGCTGGCGGCGGAGCAGCCTTACCACGTCGCGCTGATTGACGATCTGCTCTCGCCGGGCGGCGGCAGGAGGCCGATCCGTTCCGGCATTGAATTGATGGGGCGAATCAAGGCGCATTCGCCCTGCACTGAAGTCATTATTTTTACCGGCTGGGGAATGGAGCGCGCGCTTGAAGCCATGCGGGCCGGCGCGTTCCTGTATCTGCCGAAACCATTCAATCTCGATAAGCTGGGAGCCTTGATTCGCCGCGCCGCGGAACATCGCCATCCGGACAGGGACTTGCATACTCCGGAACTGCTCGACGCCTTTTCCGAGAAGATGGCTCGGCGCGACATCGAGGTCAATAAACTGCTTCAGGAGATCATCACTCTCGCCACCATCAGCCTGGGCGCGGATGAGGGGACTCTTCTGTTGGTTGGAGAGAACGGAGAGTTGAATTACTGGCAGAATTACGGGCGATACAGCTTGTCCGGCAAGAACGCTCAGATACTCAAGGAGGGAGGTTGTCTTGGATGGGTGATCCGAAATGGCCAGCCTGTTCGCCTTGATGACTTTCGCGCCGACCCGCGCTGGCACGTGTTTCCGGATGATCTGTTGCAACAAGGCTCGGCGTTGCTTGCGCCGTTGAAGCAAGGCGGCAAAACAATCGGCGTCATTTCGCTGACCAACAGCAGGACGGGATACTTCAACGAAGAACATCTGAGAGACCTGGAAGCAATCGCCTCACAAGCGGTTCAGTACATCAGCCGCGACATGCTCATCCGGGAGGCGCTGGAGCTGACCGGCCAGGTGATCGAGCAAAGAGAGAAGCTGGATCGCGTGGTCACGTGCTCGCCCAATGGAATTATCGGAATTGACACGCAAGGGGTGATCAATCTCTTCAACGAACGCTCGCAGAAAATTCTAGGTTACACGGAAGAAGAGGCGCTCGGTCAATGGGTCTCCGGGTTTTACGCGAGCGAAGATGAGGCCCGGCGTATCGGGAAGCTACTGGAATCCGCGCCGAAGCACACGATACGGAGCGAAAAGGCGGAACTGAAAAGCAAAGATGGGCGGTTGATCTCCGTGCTCCTTTCAGCGACTTACTGGTACGGCGCCAGGCGGGAGTGGATCGGCAGCATCGGATATTTTGAGGACATCACTGAAATTCAGAGGAAGAAAGATCAGGTCGCGCTGCTCTCGAAGGCGAGCGAAGTGGTGGCTCGCGCGGAGAGCATCACTGAGGGATTGGACGCTTTGGCCGAACACCTCATCAACCATCTCAATCGCACTTTTTGCAGCGTCCTACTGCTGGATGAGAGCAGCGCATCACTGATCGTTAAAGCCGCCCACTATCGCCCGGACGCCAGAGCGCGTCTGAGCGGAAGAATGCAATTGGAAAATCAGGTGAGCCTTCCGGTCTGCCCGGTTCTATCCGATCTTTTCAAAGAGAATCAGCCCAGAGTGATTTCACTCACCGACGCCGGGCTGCGGAGTGACCTGGAAGATTTCTCGCGACAGTTACACCTTGCCCAGCCGATCCGGTCGCTGCTCATGGTTCCACTGAAAAGAGGCGCCAAGAGCGTCGGTGTGTTGACTCTCGGAGAAGTGCGGGACGAGGCCGTCTACCCGTTCACTCCGGATGACATCAACCTGGCCAGGGCCGTCGCGCACCAGATCACCGGATTGATTGATCGTTTGTGGCAGCACGAAACCGTCGCCATCCTGTTGCAACAGACTCAGGAGGCGCACGCCAGGCAGCGAGCTTTATCGCAGGCGAGCGATAAACTGGTTGCGCTGAAGGAACCGGAACAACTGCTGCAAAACATCGTCGAACTGACCTGCGAGGCTACCGGCGCCAAAGCGTCGCGGCTGATTCTGATTGACGAGATGAATCAACCTCGGCGCGTGATCCCGGGCGGAGCCGGAGGCGTGATTGATCCTCTGATTTTGCGACCTGACGGCGTCTCGCTCACAGTCCTGCGGCAGGGAAAGGCGATAGCTATCCCGGACATTGAACGTGACTCCGAGCGCCTCAGTGCTGACTTGCGCCAGGTCGGCGCCAAGTCCACCGTCTGCCTGCCGTTCTTTGCGCAAGGCGTTAAACACGGCGTGCTCTGGGCCGATTACGATCAACCCCGCAATTTTCCGCCTCACGAACTGGAGGCGTTGCAGCTTTACGTCAACCAGGCGGCCAGCGCGTACGACAACGCCCGCCGGATGGAAGAACTCAGGCACATGCGCGATGCGGCGGAGGTTCTGGCCACACCTGCCGAACTGCCCGTAACTTTGCGTCGAATCGCAGAGCTTGCGCGTGAAGTGTTGCAGGCTGATTCCGCCGTCATCTATTCAATGGATGGCGCCAGAAGCGAGTATAACCTGCGGAACTCGGTAGAAGTCGGCATCAACAACGATGAGGTGTGGACTAAGCTGCAACAATTGGCGCCGAGGCTGGCGCCGGCTGAAGGTGGGATAGTCGCGACTGTGCTGGAGAACAAATTGATAGGAGTGGGTGACATCTCCGATCAAGCGAGTTATCCGTTTATCGGGAAAGAGACACGCAAACTGCTTGGGCAGATCGGCGTCCGCAGCTTTCAGGGCATCGCGTTGGCGGTAGGAGACGAGGAATTTGGCGTCTTGTATGTGAACTACAATCGCCAGCGCAGCTTCAGTGACGAAGAGCAGGATACAGCGCGGACTTTCGCAAATCACGCCGCGCTTGCGCTGAGAAGGGTCAGGATGCTGAAGCAGGTCACGGATGCCCGCAACACTGCGAACGCAGTGGCTAAAGTCACCACATTGGGCGATCTCGACACGACGCTTAAGATGGTCGCCCAGGGGGCCAGAGATGTCACCGGCTGCGAGCCGATCATGCTCTTCGTCTATGACCAGCAGAGGAAAAGCTTCAGATTAACACCGACAATGATAGGCGTAGAGTACGAAGACATGGCCAGCAGGCATCCGGTTCCCAAAGATTCCATCGTTTATGAAATTATGAATCAGGGGCGCACCGTTAAAGTCGGCGACGTTTCCGTTCACCCATTGTTCAAGGATCGGGATTTTGCAAAGCGGGAGCGGATCAAATCCTGTTTTGCCGTTCCGCTAAAGATCGGAGATGAATCGGTTGGTGTGCTCTTCGTCAATGACCGTTCGCCGCATAAATTCACCGAGAACGAGCAGCGGAATATTGAGCTTTTCGCTAATCAGGCCGCCGTGGCGATTGGCAATGCGCGTCTTTACCAACAGGTGCAGAAGCAGGTCGCCGCGCTGCAAACTTTGCATGAATCGGGTAATGAGATCACCGGCTCGCTCGACGAACGTGAGGTCGCGCATAAGATCATTCGGCAGGTCTGGAAACTCGCCAGTAAAGAGAACTCGTTTGCCACCCTCAGAGAGATCGTGAACGGCGAGGCTGTGCTTGTAGATTGTCATCCTGCGGCGCCAGTGAATGACTGCCCAATCATTCTTGATCCCGGAGAGGGCGAGAGAATGGGGATCACCGGGCGGGCCGTCTTGACAAAGCAGGCGCAACTGGTCGGCGACGTGACGCGAGACCCGGATTACATCAAGTACCATCCCTTCACTAGCACCGAGCTGACAGTGCCGGTCATCATTGACGAGAAAGTGGATTATGTGATCAACCTCGAGCATCCTGACTTTCATGCCTTTGATGAAGAGGACAAGCAGGTGTTGAAAGCTCTTGCCGCTCAGACCGCGATTGCCCTCCAGAACGCCAGAAAGCACGAGAGCCTGAAGCAGGCCAATGATCTGGTGAAGAAAAAAAACGACCTGCTCTGGGTCACGCTGGTCAGCGGCATTTGGGAGCACGACATTCGTGGGCACGCAATCACCATCAAGGATGAAGCGCAGGAAATTCTCGATGATTCGCAAAGCGCGGACTTGACCGGGGAGCAGCGAGTAAGGATCGAGAAAATCGGTCGGCTCGCCCGGAAAATTCTGGCATATCGGATCACGCCGCCGCTGCCCAGCGACAACGGCATTCCTTGTGTCTCGATCAATGACTTCCTGACTGAGAGTTTGCGGGCCTGGCGGGAGAATGAAGCTCATCAGGGAGTGACCTTCAATTTGGATTTGCCCCAGGATGAGACTCTGCCGGTGCGGATCACGCTGGAATGGCTGCGCGAGGCCTGCGATCAACTGGTTGACAACTCGGTCAAGGCGATGACGAATTCGCCGAGACGCGAACTTTCGATTGCGACGCATCGGAAGAATGGTTCGGTTGAAATCGCTTTCACCGACACCGGGCCGGGCATCCCTGAGAAATTGAAAGATAAAATTCTGGTCACGCTCATTCCAAAAGAGGAGGGTGGTAAGGGAACCGGCGCCGGTCTGTTGGTCGCTGACACCATCGTCCACAACTTCGGCGGAAAAATTCGCATCGGCGAGACAGGAGCGAGCGGCACGACAATGGTTATTCAACTGCCCCTGGAATCTTGAAATAGAAAGGCAGCTATGGAGGGCGAAGCGCGCTTTCTGCTTATTACCGGAATTCAAAGCGCACATTGGCGCAAAACGCTCAAATCGGCATTGATCCCGCTGGGGGCGCTGGATGTGGCGGAGCAGGATCAGGCTCTCGTAGAAATCGAACACGGCGATTATGACCTGATATTCATTGACGCTACTGCGGTCGTGGAGTTTGTCGAGATGGTAGAAGCGATTCGACGGCAAGATCACGATCTGCCAATCATCGTCGCCGCTGCTTCGCCCGATTGGGAGCAGGCTCGCGAAGTCCTCCGAGCCGGGGCGAGCGATTACGTCAGAAAGTCGCACGATGAACAGGAATTGCTTTCCGTGGTGCGCGCGGTCTTGAATTGGCCTTTGTGTTCCGAGCCATGAGCTGCGTTGGAGCGCGAGGATTTGAAAATTCGGCTGCGGAGAATTGGCCGACACCAACCAGCCATCAACAAGGAGTGACCGGGCTATGAAAAAGAGAGTGTTGCTCGTAGACGACGACCCCGATTTTGCGGAAACCTGGACGGGAATTCTGGAGCGCGCCGGTTATGAAACGATCACAGCCAATTCCGCCGAGCAGGCTGAAGCGATTCTGGCGAGCGTCTTTGTTCATCTGATGGTGATTGACGTGCGGTTGCGCGACAATCGCAAAGACACCAGCGGCCTGCTTCTCGCCAAAAAAGAGGCTTACCGCGGCATCCGCAAAATCATCCTGACCAAATATCCGCATCACGAAATGGTGCGCAGCGCTTTGCGCGCCAAAGACGGGGTCGCGCCAGCGATTGATTTTGTGAACAAAGCGGATGGGAAAACGGGAATACTCCGCGCCGTCGCAGAAGCTTTTGATAACCACATCCGCGTCAATTGGGAGCTTGAAATAGATCCGTCAATCTCGTTTCTGAATCTGGCCGATCTGATCGAACCCGGTCTCGACCAGGCGTTCCTGCCGGGACGCGCGCAGGAGTTGGAGGATTTGTTCCGGCGGCTCTTTTTGCAGGAACGGCAGGTGCGGATTGACGGCGTACTTTGGCAGAGCGATGGTCGCGTGGCGTTGCGAGTCCATGCGTTTGCGGATTCGCGGCCGGAATCCTCGTCGCTGGTCATTTGCGGACAATCGCCGCGCATCGTTGAAGACGCTCGCAACTCACCTGGATTCGGAGCCAACACAGCGGGCCTGCACAGAACTCATCTGCAAAATTCGGTTGAGGGCGCCAACCTGTCCGCCAATCTTTACACTCTGATCGGCGCTGAGCTTGAAAACGTTCGTTCGCTGGCGGACGTCTATCGGAGCGGCCAGGAGAGGCCGTTCGCCAAAGCCATCGAATCGCTTTTTCAGGAAACATTCGCGCCCTACTTCAAAGAGAAGTACATCTCCGAAGGATGGAACTCGCTTGGTAATCTCTGTCGCGCCCGGTTCGGGCTGGCTGAGCTGATTGACGCGTCAGAAGAGTTCGAGAAGCGCCTGCGGTTCATCGCCTCGCAAGCGACGCTGTTCGATACGAAGATGGAATTCGCGCCGGGCAGTCTCCGGTTTCATCTCGGCGGACAATCGTATCCCTATCCGGATCCGCTCGGCGTGTTGCGGCGCGATTTCGATCTCCCGGCGCTCGTCAATGCGCCAGTCATTGCTTCCGGCGAACGCGTTCTGGTCAACGACTCAGGCGCCTGGTTGACGGATTACGCCAACGCCGGGCCGATGCCGCTCTTCTGGAACTTCGTGGCGCTCGAAGCGATGATCCGTTTCGATTGGGTCGAGGCCGCGAAGCCCCAGCCGCTGCATAAAATGGAAAGATGCCTCACGGACAATTTCACTCTCTTCAACATCGGCGATCTGGATCCGTCGCTGCGCATCGCCGCCCGCGCCGTCCAGTCAGTCAGAAAACTCGCCTTCAACTTTCTGGGCGACGATCAGGCGTCGTATCAGTGGGGACTGCTCTTCGAGGCGATGCGGCGGATCGCCAGCTTCGATCCCGCGTCTCAGTTGACCAGGAATGAGCGGATGCGGATGCTCCACGCCGCAATCGCCGCAGCAGTCATCAGCGGCAAACTCGCCAGGTTGTCGCCGCGTTCCATCTCGGCGGCCAGCAGCATCAGGATTGATAAAGAGAACCGCATCGTCACGGTGCGAGGCCAAAGTGTTCAAATGAGACCCGGAAAGGTCTACGACCTGCTTTGCTTTTTTTATGATCGTCCCGATCAATTATGTATGCCGCGCGAGATACTGGAAAAAGCTCTCAACACGATTTATTACGAAGGGAGCGACAATCGCCTGATTACCGCTCAAAACAATCACGTCTATGTCAACATTCGCAGGTTGCGCGAAGCGATTGAGATTAACCCCGATAATCCACGCCATCTGCTCAGCGAACCGGGCGGCGGATACAAGCTGGTCATCAATCTTGAATGACAACCTGTTGATCGTCATCACGATTCAGAGAAATCTCTTCACACAAATCACTCCCAAAAGGTCAGCCATTTGTCAGCCATTTGTCAGCCCTTGTTAGATGGATGTCAGATTGATGTAAGTCTTGACGTCCGCCCGCCTGGCGATAATACGCTCGTCCCAGAAGAACAATTTGTTTCATTGACAGGCAGTCGTATTCGGCAGGCGAATAACGATCTGCGGTCAATTTTAAAAAAGGAGGAAGGTTATGAAATCGCTCGTCGAATTAGTGCGAGAGTTTTGTTCACTCATCGTGACCTTGTTCCGTTCGCTGCTGGTCTTGTTGGTGTTGGTGGTGGCGGTGACGCTCTATCTGCTCTATCTGGCCGCGTCCTGGGTGGCGGAGTACCCGGTCGTCCTGTTGGCGCCGCCAGTTGTTCTGCTGACGGGTTGGACTCTGCGGCGATACGTCTTCGGGCGTGAGCTTCTGATTGATGGGGATTCGGCTGTCATCGTCAGGAGAGCGGGCGGCAGGCTCGAACCGCTTTATCGCGGCATGTACAAGCTGAATATCGGAGACAGGGTTTGCGAGTGGTTTGCGCTGATAGCAGAGATGGAAGAGACGAATCTGGAGGAGGTTTATACCCGTGATGAAAAGCGCGTCAGGCTGTCAGCCGTTTATGAATTGTATATCTCCGACCCGATCCGCTTCTATCTGCTTGGGCGGAAGCGCTCAGTTGATTTCGCCAGGCTCAATCGGAGAGTGTTGCTGGCTGTGGTCCGAGACTTCGATCTCGATGAAATTTACAACCTGCCGTTCGAGATCAATCAGTTGATTGCGCAAACAATCAACAGCCAGATTCGCAGTCGCGGGTTGAAGGTGATCAATTACCGGCTGGACGAAGCGGTCTGGCCGGAGACGAACGAACGTTGGAGACGCAACAGATCGCGTTTGCCTCTTCAAGCCGGGCAGTATTGGATCGAATCCGGAAATCCGAGGCGGCGATTACAGTAGCCGGTTCGGAGAAAGGAGAGTTTATGTTTCGGATAATGTCGCAACTGATAAAGAGAATTTTTGCGCTGATCTATTTCGTTCTTGTCATCGTAGCGCTGGCGCTCATTGTGTTGAGCTACGTGACGATGAAGTTGATCGGGCCGGCTCAAATTTTCATCGGCGTCGGATTGATCAGTCTCTTCTGGTTTGTCTGGGCTTTCGTCTTCAATCGCCGGATCGAGGTGGGAGCGGATGAAGCGAAGATTGTTCGGCGGTGGATGGGCAGTCTTGAAGCCCTCTTTCACGGCGAGCATCGGACGCCATTCGGTTACAGAGTGATCGCCGCGCATTCGCTCAGTGTCAGGCGGCACGTTGGCAATGAAGAATCGCTGACGAGCGGTGACGGCAATCCGTTGAGATTGCGAAGCGATCTTCATTACCATATCGCCGATCCGGTTCGCTTTCACCTCCGAGGTAAAAAATGCGAGCGCAGGCTGGCGGCGCTTGTTCGCGGAGCGCTGGCGGAAGAGATCGGGAGATTCAGCCTGAACGATCTGTGGAATTGCCCGGCGGAAACCAATCGCGTGATCAAAGATAATCTCCGTCGCAAGCTGTACGATTGCGGGTTGGAGGTGAGCGACTTTCGGCTCGAAGAGGTGATTCTCCCCAGAAAGGCGGTTAAATGGCGTCGCAACACTTTACAATCGGCCTCAATGCAGGCGTACTGGGTGGAATTCGCGCTGGCTTGATTGGCCGCGCATCAATCTTCCGGTCGGACGATGAATTTATACCCGACGCGGTGAACCGTAACGATGTAACGCGGATCGCTCGGCGTGTCTTCAATCTTCTGGCGCAGTTTGGCGATGTGCATATCAACAGTTCGAGTGAGCGGGAAACTGCCGTAACCCCAGACCGAATCGAGCAACTGATCGCGCGTGATCACTTCGCCACGATGTTCGATGAAATACTTCAGGATGTTGAATTCGCGCGGAGACACTTCAACCGGCGCGCCGGCTTTGGTCACCTCGAACTTTTTGAAATTGACCGTGATCGGGCCGAAGCGAAATTCTTCGGGAATCTCGCTCTGGCGGTGCGTGCGGCGCAACAGGGCTTCGACGCGCGCCATCAGTTCCATGAAGCTGAATGGCTTGGTTACGTAGTCATCCGCGCCGATCTTCAGCCCGACCACCTTGTCAATCTCCTGGCCGCGAGCGGTGAGCATGATGATCGGCGTGGCGTTGCCCGCGCCGCGAAGCTGCTTGCAGATGTCGAATCCGCTCATCTTCGGGAGCATCACGTCGAGGACGATCAGGTCCAGGTCTTTCTCGGATGCCAGTCGCAGCCCCGCAGCGCCGTCGCGCGCGACCTGCACCGAATAACCTTCATATTCAAAACCGTCGCGCAGGGCCACAGCCATCGCCTGATCATCTTCGACAATTAAAATCTTTCCGCTCATCCTTTGTTCGCTCCTTTTACGCGGCCTTTCAGTTCGCGGTTTCACCACTAACCTTCAATTCGTGGCTGATTAGCCTCTCGCTACCTCTGGTTTCGGGTTTGACGCGCGCGCTCGCGTCAACCGGCAAGTGAATGATGAACGCGCTGCCGCGCCCGAGTTCGCTTTCGACGGTGACTTTGCCATGGTGGGCTTCGATAATATGTTTGACGATTGACAGTCCCAGTCCGCTGCCTTTTACGTCGTGAACCAGCGCGTTGCCAACGCGATAGAATTTCTCGAAAACTTTCTCCCGCTCCTCGCTGGCTATGCCGATGCCGTGATCAATTACCGAGATCGTGGCGAAATCGTCCTGCTCGGCCAATTTCACTTCAATCTGTCTGGAATCGCCTGAGTATTTCACAGCGTTGTCGAGCAGGTTGATGAACGCCTGCGCGATGGCGTCGGGATCAATCACCACTGGCGTAAGCGGGCGCGACGGTCTTTCCAGATTCACCGTAAAACCGTTTTGCTCCAGGACGACCTCGAATGTTTTCAGCGTGTCGCTGACCACGTGTTCGACGCTGGTTTGCTCGAAGTGGTAGGTCTTCTGACCAGATTCGATCTTCGAGAAATCAAGGATGTTGTTGATCAACTGCGTCAACCGCCTGCTCTCGGTTTCGATATATTCGCCATACTCGCGTATCTTGCCTGGCTCTTTGACGCGTCCGAGTTTGAGGAACTCGCCGAAGACGCGGATCGAAGCCAGCGGCGTGCGAAGTTCGTGGGAAACGTTGGAAACAAAGTCTGCTTTCATCTGTGATAATTTCATGGCGCGTGAAGCCGCTCGAAGCGCCAGCACGATACCTCCGATCAACGCCAGCGCCGCCAGCGCCGAAACCGACAGATTGACGATGAAGTTTCTGCGGCTCCACTGCTCCTCAGTCATATGGCGCATGCGGATGCCTAAAAACCAATCTTTAAAAATGAATGGGATCGGCCAGCCGACATCGTATTGTTGCCCTTGAAAGGGCTGATTGGCGAAGACCAGTTTATGATCGCGCTTCAGGTCAACGACTGTGACGACTACGTCTTGATATTCTTCTGGAAAACCTTGCGGAAGCGATTCCTTGATAGCCTGTGAAAGGTAATCGTTGATGAATACTTCTTCGTTCAGGAACATCCCGGCCACGCCGACCACTCGCGATTTTTCGTCAACAATCGGTTTAACTATGACCCGGTTTTTCGGATCGCGCTCATCAACCGTCAACTGAGTGGTTTTCGGAATCGAGTCAGTCATAGTCATCGCGATCCAGTTGGCCGCAGCCGCGTGCGCCGCTGACCATTCCGCCTTATTCGCCTTGTAATGAAACGAATGAGACGCCGGATTATAAAACCTGACTATCGCATAATTCGGCACCTGCTCGCCTGTGATGATCGCTGTGAAAAGCAGGCGCGCGCCGTTGAACGGGTGATTGCTGAAATGGCCTGATATCTGCTCAAAGTTCATCGCGTTTTCCATGTAAGCCGGATTCGGATATTCGTGATGGAACGCGGTGGCGGGAACGTTGAGCGTCTCCTCCGCCTTCTGCTCATAATTAGTGATGACTTTGTCGAGCACACTGGAGAGATACCGCCGCATATAAGCCCGCCGCGCGATGGGCAGCGTTGATTCCAGTTCGGACAGCGATTGGTATTGCAGCCACAGGTGCGCCAGCAGCGGGATCGCAACCGCGATTAACCCGGCCATCAGCGCATGTCTGCGAATTAGCTCCTTGAGCTTTTGCATTCACATCTTCTCCTCGCCGGAAGTATACCTTGATTATCCCTGTTAGCAGGTTGGCAGGGAGCGCCATTTTACAAACGATTTACAAGTTTTACTGGTTTTTACTGATAATTGAAGACATTTACCCGGGCTTGGGCGAAACTCCAAACTGGCCGGGTTAATCCCAAGCGGAAGCGATGTATCAAGCCGCCGCCAGATCTGAATCCGGTGTAAAACGCGAAGAGGATGAAGGTGAACGCAGTTGCAGAGGAAATCTTTTCAGGTTGGACGACGCTCCCTCTTCAACAATCTTTCTCTTCTTCGCGTTTTCGAACTTCGCTTTTTCTTCACACAATTGGCAGGGCAATATTCTGAAGGAGGTAGACAGTGATTTCGAATGAAGCGGCGAGCAAGTCGGTCAGCGAACAGCCGTCCGAATTTCAAGGAAGTCCGCAACCGCGCCCGGCTCTGACATTGGTCAATGGCCATCGCGCGATTTCTTACGAGAGCTACGAATGTTTCATTGGGGTCAGCCCCAACGTCTCTGACTTGAAAAAGTTCATCGGGGTTCAGGCGTCGCAGACGCATCCGGCGCTCTTGATCGGCGAACGCGGATTGCGGCAGGAGCAGATTGCCCGCGTGCTGCATCAGGCCAGCGCGCAATGGGCGCAGCCGTTTTTCGCCGTCAATGCTCACGGCCTCAGCGCCGAAGCGCTTCACAATATCCTTTTCGGTCCTCAGGGGATGATCGAAACCGTCAAGCAGGGGACGATTTACATCAATGAACTGACCAGCCTGCCGCTGCTTCTGCAACAGCGTTTCGCTGTTTACATGGAAGAACAGAGATGGCGCGAGCGGGGCGGACAAGGCGCCCGTCAACGGCTGATCTTCGCCTCAGAATGGAATCCGTCCGACCGCACGGCGGAGAATCGAATCGCGTATGGACTGGTTGAAATGCTGCGCCCGTTCAGTTTCACCATCAAACCGTTGCGCGAGCGCAGTGAAGACATCCCCTACATCGTGAAACATTTGGTGTCGCGCATCGTCCAGAAACTGAACAAGGGATCTCACGAAATCACCGCTGAAGCATTGAGCGCGCTGACCGAATACAACTGGGAAGGCAATCTTGACGAGTTGGAGGCGGTGCTTGAAAGCTCGATCAGTTGTCTCCCGCCGCAGCAGGTCAGCGAATCCGTCCTGCCGTCGCGCATTCGCTACGCGCGTCTCAAATCAATCCCCCCGGATGGCGTTGACCTGCCGCAGATCGTTGACGATTTCGAGCGCGACCTGATCGCGACCGCTTTGCAGCAAAGCGGAGGCAGCCAGACCAAAGCGTCGAAACTGCTCGGACTGCGCGTCCAGACGCTGAACATGAAACTCAAACGTTACGCCGATCAGGAACGCCCGCTGTTGTAGTTGAAATTTGTAGTTTATTCACGAGCAAAGACGCCGCAATCGCCGCCGCCCGCCGCAGTGTTTTGCAGGAGATCACGGTCAGGCAAGCTGGTTTTGTTTGCCCGCTGCGGCGGACGGCGGGGGCTGCGGCGTCTTTGCTTAATCGTAATACTCCAATCCAAGATGCGTGATCATCTCTTCACCGCGTAAATGACGTAAGGTGTTCTTCAGCTTCATCAGTTGAATGAACAGATCGTGTTCCGGATAAAGCTTCGGCGCGCACATCGGGCTTTTGAAATAGAAAGACAGCCATTCCTGAATTCCGCGCATCCCCGTCCGCTGGGCCAAATCCATAAACAGCGCCAGGTCTAAAACAATCGGCGCGGCCAGAATTGAATCGCGGCACAGGAAATCAATCTTGATCTGCATCGGATAGCCGAGCCAGCCGAAGATGTCAATGTTGTCCCAGCCTTCCTTGTTGTCGCCGCGCGGCGGGTAATAGTTGATCCTGACCAGATGCGAGAAGTCGCTGTAGAGTTCGGGATAGATTTGCGGTTGCAGGATGTATTCCAGCACCGAGAGCTTCGATTCTTCTTTGGTCTTGAACGAACCCGGATCGTCCAGCACTTCGCCATCGCGATTGCCCAGAATGTTGGTCGAATACCAACCGTGCAACCCCAGCATCCTCGCCTTCAATCCCGGCGCGACGATAGTCTTCATCAATGTCTGACCGGTTTTGAAGTCCTTGCCGCAAATCGGCAGGTTCTGTTTTTCAGCCAGTTCGATCAGCGCTGGAATGTCCACTGTCAGATTGGGCGCGCCGTTGGCGAAGCCCACTCCCGATTTGAGCGCGGCGTAGGCATAAATCATCGAGGGCGCAATCGCCTTGTGATTCTCACGCATTGCTTTCTCGAAAGCGGCGAGGTTTTTATGAACCGGATGAGGCTTGATGAAAACTTCAGTCGAGGCGCACCAGACCATCACCATCCGCGAGCAGCGGTTCTTCTTCTTGAACTCGGCGATCTCTTCCATCAACTGCTCGGCCAGGCTCATCTTCGTTCTGCCTTTTTTGAGATGAGTTCCGCTGAGTCGTTTGACGTATTCCTGATCGAAGACGGCGGGCATCGGTTTAACTTTTGAAAGCTGCGGTTTGAGTTGCACCAGTAACTCTTTTTCGAGCACGCCCGCGTGCATCGCGGCTTCGTAGCAGTTCTCATCAAAAATGTCCCAGGTTCCGAAGACCAGGTCATCGAGTCCGGCCAACGGCACGAAATCTTTGATCAGCGGGGAACGGCCATCCGTGCGTTTGCCGAGACGGATGGTTCCCATTTGCGTCAAACTGCCGATGGGGCTGGCCAGCCCGCGGCGAATCGCCTCGACGCCCGCTATGAACGTGGTCGTCACGGCCCCCATCCCGACGAGAAGAACGCCGAGCTTGCCTTTGGGTTCGGCAATCGGCGCGCCTTTCTGCAACATGGTTCACTCTCCCAGAAAAAGCCTGGGTATGCGTCGCCTCCAGCGTGCAATTGGCGAGAGGTCTATTGAAAGGAAATTGATCACTTGCCAAAAGCACGCTGGAAGCGATGCGCACCCAGGGCGGTTGTTGTTGAATTGTGGTCGAGCGGGAAGAGTACCGGAGAGCAAGCGGCGATTCTTGCGCTATCTTGCTGAATGTTGTTGCCGGATTGCTGTTATCTGATTTTTCGATCTACCCAAACGATTTGCTGAATGTGGCGGATCGCTTGCAAACAGCATGCGAAACAGTACAATAGCGCTTCAGTTCGATCCTGACTGAACCAGCATTTGCAATTTTATTCACCCGAAATCTCATACGAATACTGAAGGAGAAAAGCGTAATGGCTGTTTACGTAATTTGCGAACCCTGCATCGGCACGAAGGATTCTTCCTGTGTTGACGTCTGCCCGGTGGATTGCATCCACCCGCGCAAGGATGAGCCTGAATTTGAGGCCTCCGAAATGCTCTATATCCATCCGGACGAATGTATTGATTGCGGAGCCTGTCAGCCAGCCTGTCCGGTCGAAGCGATTTTCCGCGACGAGGATGTTCCGGATCAGTGGAAGCAGTACATTCAGATCAACGCCGAACATTATCGCTGATAGCGTTTGGCGAAAGAGACGGCGAGCCGGTTGCGTATGGAGGCTTAGCCATCGAGGCTTATCCGTAACCGGCTCGCTGCTTTTATGCCCGTAAGCTATTTCCTTGTGTTATCTGATTTGGAGCGTGTTATTTTGACTTGCTGGGAAAAAGGCGCTGTTTGAAGTACCTGGAGCAAGATTTTTGTATTTTACGCTTGACAATCAAATTAGGAGCATAGTATCTAGTACTTGCATCCCACAATTAATGTAGCTACCCCACTTGCGCTGTTCTACTATTCCATCACAGGAATGCTAGCTGTTGATTGAATGTATGGCATGTCTGCGGCTGCGTTACACAGCGTCTCACCCCCAATGTCAGTCAGTTTGTCGAGTTGAAATAGCCGAAAAAGATTTTATTATCACGATAGCACTGCTGCTGCACACACACGTCAGAGAAGATCAACTGAAAATGCACATCGCTGATGAGCTTAGTTGACGCGTTGATCTTCAATCCCAATTGCGGACGTTGCCCAAAAGTAATCCCCACTGGCTGAATCACCCTTTCAGCACGGTGTCGGTTGTGTGGCGCTTGTCCGACCCCGAAACGTCCCCACTGATAGCCGACGAAGTTTTATATCATCGAAACAACTTGCCGTCCCGCCCTCGGATTCAGCCTGGCTGATTTCGCGTGGCGTTAGCGCAATCACTAGCTCAACGCAATTGGTTTTTGTTGCAGAGTGGCCGGTGAGAGCGGAGGTGTGTCTGATTTCTGACTTACCGGATAATGGATGGCTTGTAGATGCTCCCTACAAGCCGTCGAGTTAAAGAATAACAAGAGGAAAATAAAATGGCGCCAAATTTTAGTACTCGTTCGTTTTCATCTATGCATAAACTGACAAATTACAGTTATAGATTGAATAGGACGCTGAGCAGGTTTTTAGTTATAACACTCAACATTACCCTGGTGTTTGGTAACTTGGTGTTTACCTCACAGGCGGCGTTCGCCAATGGCGTTCAGACCATAAGTCTTACCGCCGAAGCTGTCTCTCAATCTCAGATTCGCCTTTCGTGGCGCATTACTAATCCCGGCTCGATTTCTTTGATTCGCATCTACCGAGCCGATGCGGCTTCGCCACAAAACCTCAATTTTCTGACTTCTCTTGCTGCTAACGCTACAATCTTCGTTGATCAAAATCTGTCGAGGGGAACCAGGTATTACTATCAGGTCAGAACTGTGGCTGGCGGAGGCATACTGATGTCAACGCCTTCGAACACCGCTTCGGCCGTGACATTTGGAAGCGGCTCATCGCCGACCCCGACTCCAACTCCGGCGCCGGTTCCTACACCGACCCCGGTTCCAAATCCCCCGCCGGCTCCAACCCCCACGCCGGCTGCGACGCCGCTGCCGACGCCGCCGGCCTCACAGCCGACTGGTGGGAATACGCTCGCCGCTACAGCTATTTCCGCCACTCAAATTCAATTGATCTGGCAAATCGCCAATACCAGCAGGATAGCCAGCATCAGGATTTATCGCGCGACGCAAGCCGACCCGAAGAACTTTATTCTTCTGACAGCGGCAAGTCCGACGCCGAATCGTTTTATTGATTCCGGTTTGACTCCAAACACGACCTATCACTATCAGATCAAGATTCCCGTGGGCGGCGGCGCGATACTTTCGCCCCCGTCGAACATCGCATCGGCGGTGACCTGGGGCGGAGGCGGAGCGACGCCAACACCAACGCCGCGCCCGTCTCCAACCGCTACACCTGCGCCGACACCTGCGCCGGTTCCGACGCCTACGCCGAAACCGAATCCAACACCGACACCAGTTCCAACTCCGGCTCCAACTCCGGCACCGACGCCTGCGCCTCCTCCGGCAGGCGGCGCATCGGGAGCGATCCCACTCGATGCCGAGGAAAGCAATTTGTTGAAATTGATCACTGACCATCGCTCGACGCGAGCATTGGGGCCAATGCGGCCTTCAATCGCGCTGACGAAATCTAGCGACTATCTGAGCCGGGATACGGCTGGTCGCGGCAGAGTCAGCAAAACCGATGGGCAGGGGCGTGATGTCGCGGCGCTGGCCCGGTCATTTGGGTTTCAGTCCAGCACGACGTTTGATTCTGTTGTGGCAGCCGGAAATTTGACTGCGCAGCAGGCGCTCAATCAATGGAAGTCGTCATCAACAGAAAACGAGATAATACTCAATCCGGTTTGGAAGGTTGCCGGCGCCGGGAGAACGTACAACGCTTCGACAGGGCAGTGGTATTGGGTCGTGCAGTTCGCCGGAACCTGGGACACGACAATCCCGATTCCGGGCGAGGACTCTGACGGAATGGTTGACGGGAATCCGTTGATTCGCACTCGCCCACCGGGATGGGCGATAGCCGCAGGACACCGATTCACCGGTTACACCGATGACGGCAGTTGGTACAGCGGATTGCATTGCGACATGGATGATCCGAGCAAGTATTGCTGGAAGGACGAACCGCCCCAGGGCAATCCGAGCCTTCTTCAACCTTCGTTGAAGGATAATCTGGTTGGCACGTGGCACGTTCAGTTCACTATTTCGCCGACAGGCGTGGTGCATTACAACGATTACAACGGCTGGGACGCGACGGGGTACACCATCAGTTTCTGGATCAACGCAAATGGGACATGGGCTACGCAGGGATATCGCGCCTATCAACAGCCTACGCCGACCGAATCCGGCTGGTGGGAGTCAACTCACGACGCGTCGCGCGATGAAGAGATCGTAACTTTTTATCGCCAGAATGGAAAACCAAGCTCCACCATCCGCATCCACGCGGTGAAGGGAGTTTTGACGCTCTATGCCGTGGACGGCGGAGCTTCAATGCAGGGGTTCCTGAAAGGCGTGGCTGCGGACAGCAACCCGAAAGACGATCCGCAAGTCATCCTTCATCCGGGTGTGAGTTACTTCAACGCGCCGCACGCTCCGTTTCCGGGGCAGCATCGTTGCAACACTTGTCCGTAGTCCCGAAATTTCTGTAACGAGTTTCCATCACTGCGATCTATCAGGATTGTCCAGGGTGAGGGCGAAGGCGATAGGTCGCAGTGATGGAACAGATCAGGTTCTGACGCTGGACGGATGAATGGCGCCTGGTTGCCCGAAAATTTTATTTGAAGCCGCCATCCACGTAATCACTCACTCTTTCGCCTTACCCGAAACAGCCATACAACACAGCTTTGCTGGACGTCTGATCAGCTTGAGTCAGGTTTTTGTTCGCAAATTGGTTGAGCATAAAAATGTTCTTCATGGCTTTAATCGAAGACCACCTTGTGCTTGTACGATAGGCTAGCTTGCTGTCGCATCCCCGGTAGGCATAGAAAGCTGAGTAACAAAATCTCAGCTAAGGAGAATGATTTATGGTGCCACATAAGTTATGGGCTGTGGTATGTCTGGCCCTGGTTATTTGTTTTTCGGTTATTCACAACCTGGACAGCGTCTTGGCGCAGACGAAATCGCAGACGCAGACGAAACCGCAGACGATAGACCTTGCTGCGGCGGCGTTGTCCAGTTCGGAAGTGCAACTCTCCTGGCGCATCAACAATCCGGGGACGATTGGCGGGATTCGCATCTATCGCGCGTACTCTGTCGCCCCGGATAACTTCACGCAGCTTGTAGTGATTCCGGCGAACGCTCTGACTTACGTTGATTCCGGGTTAAAGCCGGGAAGCACGTGGATTTACCGAATTCAGACCCAGGGGCGTAAACCGGTTCAGCTATCCGCGCCGTCGAATTCAGTGCGAGTTACAACAAAGGCCGCCGACCCATCGCTGGCGTCGGGCCAGTCTTCCAGTTCAAGTAGCGCGCCGAAGATTACTACGACAAACCCAGCTCTGGGCAATGCGATTCAGACGCTTACCGCAAGAGCGCTCAACGGAAACCAGATCGAATTGCGCTGGGCGATTCCGAACCTTTCCAATGTCGCTTCGCTGAGAATATTCCGCGCGTCGGCGCTCGATCCGATGAACTATGTGCAGATAGGTTCGGTGGGGTCAAACCTCAACACCTTCGTTGATTCGTATCTGAAGCCGCGCACGACTTACTACTATCAGTTGAAATACAACCTGCATAGTCACGGCGCGCAACTCTCGCCTCCGTCAAACACAGCCTTTGCTACGACCTCCGATGGGCCGGAACCGAATCCGAGAGGAGCCGCAGCCTCCCAGAGGCCAAAGCCCGGCATCCCATTCGAGTTGCCTCCATTCGGGATCGGCAGCGCTGTGCCTTACGACGACCGCGAGGAAGAGATGCTCTATCTGCTCAACCAGTATCGCGCGGTGAGAGGCTTAGGCCCGGTGCGTCCCTCGATTACGCTCTCGCAGGCGGCTGATTATTTGAGCCGCCAACTGGCCGAAAACGGCGGCGGCAGCAAATTCGACTCGCCTGACGGCGAATTGACGATGCGCGCCCGGATGTTCAACTTCCCGAAATATATGACCGCGAAGTTCGATACTTCGGTTTTCCTGACCAGAGGCAGGGACGACTTCGATCTCTTCGACCGGTTCAAGTACTCGCAGGATGACGCTGTTCTTATCAATCCAAACTGGAAAGTCGTCGGCATCGCGCGGAGTTCAAGCGGGAAGGATGGCGCGACGAGATGGGTGTTTGATTTCGCCGACTACTGGGACACGACGATCCCGCTGCCGGGCGAGGACACCGATGGGCGGATTGACGGCAACGAACAGGTGCGGACGCGTCCGCCTTTCGATGCGCTGTTGGTCGGAGCGAAGTTCAGCGGGTACGGAGATGACGGCAAACCGTATTCGACGAAGCATTGCGATCTGGAAACGAATGAATGCTGGAAAGACCCGGCGCCAGCGATGAATCGGAGTCTGATGGAGTTGTCGTTGCCGGAGAACCTGATCGGGATGTGGCACGCGCAATATCAGGTGTCGTCGAAAGGCGTGTGGCATTTCAACGATCCGGACAGATTCGACGTGACAGACTTCACGATGACGCTGCAGATCAACGATGACGGGACGTGGGTCTCGCAGGGCTACAAGTCGGATCAGAAGCCGACGCCGCAGGAGGCCGGAACGTGGAAGTGGACGCACGACGTGGTTCGTGGTGAGGAGATCGTGACGTTTTATCGAGACGAGGGAAGGCCGATGGCGACGATTCGGGTACACGCGGCGCCGAACGTGATGACCTTTTTCGCGGTGGACGGAGGGGAAGAGATGAAGGGATTCTTCAAAGGAATAGCGAAGGACGGCAATCCGAAGGACGATCCGCAAGTGATCTTCGTACCTGGCCCGGCTAAAACCCAGGGCAAGGCAGAGTCGTTCCCGGCTGCGCTTCGCTGCGCTTCGTGCCCTCAAGCATTCGTCAGATGGTAATCAAATAGACCTCGAAAATAAGCGTCGCGATGAGG